>Ga0247727_10003845_pt1 | contig 32741 bp, 26 predicted proteins | sample WisWelCaveWW1625_FD_202498 | JGI IMG/M metagenome (GOLD analysis project Ga0247727, IMG submission 202498) | Biofilm microbial communities from Wishing Well Cave, Virginia, United States - WW16-25 | ecosystem: Environmental > Aquatic > Deep subsurface > Groundwater > Cave microbial mat | place...
GCTCGATGACGTGGGCACACCAGCCGGCGATGCGGGCGACGACGAAGAGCGGCGTGTAGGTTTCCACTTCGAGGCCGAGGTAATGATAAAGCCGCGCGACCGGCCAATCGACGTTGGCCGGCAGGCCTTTCTCGGTCTTCACGAGGTTCTCGATGATGTCGGCGGTTTCTTCGAGCGACATGTCGCCACGGGCCTTGGCGATCGACTTGCAGTAGCGGTTGACGATCACGGCCCGCGGGTCCACGGTTTTATAGACGCGGTGGCCGAAGCCCATGATGAGTTTCTTCTCGGCGAACATTTTCCGGGTCCACGCCTCGGCGTTGGCCGGGCCGCCGACTTCCTGAATGACTTTGATCGCCTCTTCGTTGGCTCCGCCGTGCAGCGGACCCTTCAGCGTGCCTACGCCGCTGGTCGCGGCCGAATAGATGTCGGAGAGCGTCGAGGCGGTGACGCGGCAGGCGAAGGTCGAGGCGTTGAACTCGTGCTCGGTGTACAGGATGAGCGACACGTCGAGCGCTCGGGCGTGTTCGGCCGGCGGCTCTTTGCCGGTGATCATGTAAAGCTGGTTCGCCGCGTGGCCGAGCCCGTCGCGGGCCGGCAGCGGCTCTTGGCCGTTCTTCAGGCGTTGCCGCGCGGCGATCAGCGTGGGGATCTTCGCGAGCAGCCGTTCGGCCTTGCGCACGTTCGCGTCATGGCCGGGCAGGTTTGCTTCCGGATCGAAGTGGGCGAGCATGCTGACGCCGGTCCGCAGCACATCCATCGCCGGCGCGTCTTTCGGGACGAGTCGCAACATGTCGATGACCGGCTTCGGCACGTCGCGGGCCGCGGAGACACGCCCAGTGAACGCGGCGAGTCGCGACTGCGTCGGCAGGTCGCCGTGCAGCACGAGGTGCGCGACCTCTTCGAAGGTCGTGTTCTCGGCAAGGTCCTCGATCGCGTAGCCGCGATATTGCAGCCCGCCGAGGACCGACGAGACGGCCGTCTCGCCCGCAATGACGCCTTCGAGACCAGGGTAGTACTTTTCTTCGTTCGGCTTGGCTTCGCTCATAGGCTCATGTCGTGTCGCTGAACTCGCCAGAGTTCAGGCCGGAAGGTGATTCTCCGAAGTCTGGCGACTTCGGCTACGTGGTAGGTATCGCGACGTTCGGCTAACCGCCAAAGTAGGTCTTGTCTCGCTGCTCGTAGTCCGCGTATCCCAGGATATCGTACAACTCTTGCCGCGTCTGCATCCGGCCGATCAGATTCCGCTGCGAGCCGGTCGCCTTGATTTCCGCCAGCCCTTCCCCGACCGCCTTCATGGCCAACCGCAGCAGCGTGACCGGAAAGAGCACGAGAGAATAACCAATCGCGGCCAGTTCGTCGAAGGGGATGAGCGGACTTTTTCCAAATTCCGTCATGTTCGCGACTAGCGGCCCATCGACGGCCTGGCGGAATCGCCGGAACTCGTCGGCCGATTCCATCGCTTCCGGAAAGATCGCGTCCGCACCGGCGTTCCGGTACACCTTCGCCCGAGCCACGGCGTCGTCAAAACCGTTCACACCGCGAGCGTCTGTGCGCGCGATTATCATAAAGTCCGCGTCCCGCCGGGCCGCTACCGCCGCTCGCACCTTCGCCGCCATTTCGTCACAACTCACCAGTTCCTTGCCCGACAAATGCCCGCACCGCTTCGGCAGCCGCTGATCTTCGATCTGAATCGCCGCAGCCTCCGCCGCCTCAATCGTCCGCACTGTCCGCTCGACGTTGACCACCTCGCCGAAACCCGTGTCCACGTCCACGATTGCCGGAATCGACACCGCCGTCGTGATCCGCCGAGTCTCCTCCGCTACCTCGCTCAGCGTCAGAAGCCCGATGTCCGGTATGCCCATGCCCGCCGACACGGCCGCCCCGGAAACATACAACGCCGGAAAGCCCGCCCGTTCGATCATCCGGGCGACGAGCGCGTTGAACGCGCCGGGAACCATGACAGTTCCCTGAGCCACAAGTTGCTTGAGTCGCCTACCTGGAGAGTCGGGAGCCATTCGTCTCGATGGTTTGCATGAAGATTGCGTGGGTGAACGATTGCAGAGATTCTACCGAAGTGTGCCATGCAATGTCACGGTTTCGGAAGCAGGCACTTGAATCCGGCCTGCGTGAAATGCTCGTCGTTTGTAAACGCCTCGGCGACGCCCGCGTCCTGCATCACGATGAAGCTGACGCAATCAACCAGTCCCCACGTCTTGTCGGACCGCTGCTCGTACAAGATCACGGCATGTGCCAGCAACTCGGGCGTTACATAGACGAGCCGCACTCGTGGATCGACTAGAACAGCTTTCACCGACTCGGCAAACCCTTCTCGTACGGTCGTGCGTGCCAGTCCGTTGCCTGTCTCCGCGATGATCCAGTCAGTGAGCAAAACGGAATAGCCATCGACCATGCGCCGCTGCCATTCGGCACTGGCGAACGTGTGCAGTCGATCCCGCGTGTTAAGCAACGCAAGCCATCCCTGGGTGTCGAGGAGCAAGACGTTAGCCGGCATCGCTCACCTTGGGGTGACCGTAGAGGTAGTGGTCGATGTTCGTGGCGAGATCGGGAACGCCTGTATCACCGGCCAACTCGCAGATGCGAGAAATGTCCCTGATCTTCGGTGTCATCGTTGCAGCAACCTTTGCCATCGGTTCCACGCGCACGAGCGTTCCGTCCGCGAGCTGCGCACCCGGTTCTAGCACCACGACGCCACCCTGGACTGTGCCTTCGTATGTCATGATCCTTCTCCCGACAACGAGCAACAAACTGCAAACTCACTCAACTAATCGTACCCGATCCGGGTCATTCTACCAGCCGTAGTTCGTTCCGAGCGACCACGGGCACGATCCGGCGGCTGCTCACGGCACCGGCGGGCCGCCAAGGTGGGCGAGTCGCTCGTGCCGGGCGAGCCAGTCGCTCGTGGCCAGCGGCCGGAGCGATTGGCTGGATTCGTCCCACTGGCGGCCCGTGCGCACTTGGACCCACAGGCGGACCCGTTCGGGTTCGTCGCCGATCACCGGCGTGAGATTCCACAGCCATGCATTCTTGTCGGCGCAGCCGATGAGCACTTTGGTTCCGTTCCGATTTACGCTTACCGCATGAATGAAGCCTGCCAAGAGCAACGGATCGCCGCGCGAGAGACTCGTGGTTAAGTCCCATTGGCGGACTCTGGGGTCCAATCCGCCCGACAGCGCGGTGAGACCATCGGGCGAGAGGGCCACGGCGAGCACCTTGTCGAGGTGGCGCAGCGGTTGGCCGCGCCGCTGGTGCGTCGCCAGGTCCCACAGCCGAGCCATGCGATCGAAACCGCCCGTCAAGAGGGACTTGCCATCCGCACTGAATGCAAGAGCGTGTACCGGCAGTTCGTGCGGGATCGGATCTTCCAGCGGTTCGCCCGCCGCCACGTCCCAAACCTGAACCACGCCGTAGCCCGCCGTAGCAGCAATAGACCTTCCGTCTGGACTAAAGGCGACGGCGACTGTTTGTTGTCCGAGTTGAAATGGGTGGCCGCGAGGCTCGCCGGTGTGCGCGTCCCAAAGGCGAACTGTCGTGTCCAGGCTGGCGGTCGCAAGCAGTTTTCCGTCGGGGCTGAACGCAACACCGCGCACGGCGTCGTCGTGCAGCATCGGTGAACCGAGCGGTTCCGCACGCTGGATGTCCCACAGTCGTGCGGCGTGGTCCTGACCGGCCGTAACGGCAGTGGTTCCGTCGGGGCTAATCGCCGCCGCGAAGATCGCTGCGCCGTGAGCGAGCGGACCGGCCACAGGCTCACCGCTTGCAGCGTTCCACAGCCGGGCCAGGCCGTCGTCGCAGCCCGTGATCATGGTCCGACCGTCGTGGCTGAACCCCACGGTGCGAACTTCATCCGGGTGCGGCAACGCGATCGCCTGGCCTGCCCGCAACGACCATAACTTCGCCGTCCCGTCCAGGCTCCCCGTCAAGACGTGTGTCCCATCCGCGCTGAACGACACGAAACTCACCGCGCCCTCGTGCAGCAACGGATTGACCACGGGTTTACCGTCCGACAAATCAAACAACCGAGCCTGTCCGTCCTCGCAGCCGGTGAGCAACAATCGGGAGTCCGGACTGTACGCCAGTGCAAGCACAGGACCATCGTGTTTCAGGCTGTAGATTTGCCGGCGGGTGACGCTGTCCCAAACCAGCGCGACGCCCTTGCGGCAGGCGGCGGCGAACGTCAGTCCGTCCGGACTGAACGCCACCGCCGTCACTCGGTAAGCGGCATCGAGCGGATCGCCGATGGCTTCACCCGTACCGGCGTCCCATAAACGGACCATGTCGTCTCGCCCGCCGCTGATCAACACCCGCGAATCTGGACTGAACGCGACCGCTTCCACGGCGCCATCGTGCGGCATGGGTGCCGCGAGCGACTGGCCTGTGCGCGCGTCCCAAAGCCGGACGGTCGAGTCCCGCCCGCCCGTGGCCAGTGTGTTGCCGTTCGGGCTGAACGCCGCGCAAATTACCTCGCCTTCATGTCGCAATGGTTCGCCGCGCGGTTCCCCGGTCGATGCGTCCCAGAGCCTCGCCGTCTGATCGCTGCTCGTCGTGAGCACGGTGCTCCCGTCCGGACTGAAGGCGATCGCTCGCACTTCTTTGGCGTGTCGCAACGGCTCGCCGCGCGGTCGTCCCGTCGCGGCATCCCACAGTCGGGCCGTGCCGTCGCGGCTGCCCGTCATCACAGTTTCGCCGTTCGGACTGAAGGCGACCGCGACGACCTCGGCTGCGTGTCGCAGCGGCGGGCCGCGCGGATCGCCCGTGACCGCGTCCCAAAGCCGGGCCGTGCCGTCGCGACTCGCCGTCGCGACCGTCCGTCCGTCGCGGCTCATCGCCACGGCCTCAATCGCTCCGTCGTGGAGAAAGCACATCGGCAACGCCCCGCCCCAACCGGAAAGCAGGTTCCGGGCAGCGTTCCGTAGCGGGTCCTCTGTGGGGGCGGCGTTGTACCCCTCGAGCAGCAAAGACACGCCCGTGGCCGTCCGTCGTTCCTCACAGCTCAGCACGCCGCGGTGCAGGTAGTTCAACGCCAGGCTGTGCTGGCTCTTGACGAGCGCTCGTTCGGTGTCTTCGCGCGCGTCGCTGGCCTGGCTCGCGTACCGACCCACGACGATGACGCCCACGGTCGATCCCACGGCGAGGACTGAAAGCAGCAGGAACACGACCGCGGCCAATCGTGCGAGCTTCGGATTCCGTTTCGACCAGCGGCTCAGGCGTGCGATCGGGCCAATCGGGCGAGCAACGATCGGCTCACGCCGAAGGTAACGACCGAGATCGTCGGCCAAATCCCGTGCGGTGGCGTATCGCTTCGCGGGGTCCTTCTGCAGGCACTTCAGGCAAATCGTTTCAAGATCGCGCTCGATACCGGGCACGAGCAGTCGCGGAGCGACGGGTTCTTGCGTCCGCACCTGGATGAGCGTCTCGATCCGCGTCGCGCCGAGGAACGGAGGGCGGCCGGTGAGAAGCTGGTAGAGAATTGCGCCGATGGCGTACACGTCGCTCGGCGCGCCGACCGCCTGCCAGTTCCCCTCGGCCTGCTCCGGCGGCATGTAGCTCGGCGTGCCGAGCAACTCGCCGCTGGCCGTCAGGTCTGAGCCTCCGTCGAGGCGACGCATCAGGCCGAAGTCGGTGATCATGGGGTTGAGGGTTGAGCGTTGAGAGTTGAGAGACAGAACCGTGTGCTGCGGCGTGCGAGCTTCCTGGCTCTCAACTCTCAACTCTCCACTCTCAACTCTCTCCATCAGGATATTGCTCGGCTTCAAATCGCGGTGCAGGATGCCGTGCTCGTGCGCGAACTGCACCGCCTCGGCGACGGCACGGGCGAGAGTCGCGGCGGCCTCAGGCGCGAGCGGACCGTCGCGCACAAAGTGGTCGAGGCTCGGACCGTTGATGAAGTCCATCGCGAGATACGGCTGGCCGTCGATGCGACCGACCTCGTGAATCGCGACGATGTTCGGGTGTCGCAACTGTGCCGCCGCCTCGGCCTCGCGGCGAAACCGTTCGAGTTCGCCGGGCCCGGCGAACTGGCCGCTCAACAGCATCTTCACCGCCACGGTGCGATTCAGACTCGTCTGTCGCGCCTTGTACACCACGCCCATGCCGCCGCGAGCGACCTCCTCCAGAAGCACGTAATCACCGAACGAGTACGGCAGGTCGCGCCCACCGCTATCGTTCGTGCTCCGTTTGGGCTGCCGTGATCTTTCCGATGCGGAAGTCAAATCCTCGGTCGGAAGCGGCGACTGAGACGGCGTGATTCCGAATTGATTCTCTTCAGCTCGGCCGCGCGAGGTTGCCAGAGACTTCTGAGCCGCGGCAGGAGTGGTCTGAAACAAGGTCGCCAGCGCCGTCGCGTGTTCCGGAAATCGCTGGCAGAACTCAACGGCCGAAAGTTCAGGCTGCCGGCGCTGCCGCATCGTGAACTCGGCCGCGATCAAGTCCAGAACAGTAAGTCGCCTATTCGTCAGCTCGGGAAACTGACTCAAGTACTGTTCGACCCGCGCCGCGTCGCCCCCCTTGATCCGCAGCTCCAACTCCGCGTGAACCAGTTCGACGAGTAGTTCCCGGCGATCGGCCACGCCGGCGTGCAGGAACTCCGCAATGCTCGGCCGTTCGCCGCGCTGCCACGCCGCCTCGAAGCGATCGACGATCTCTTCCAGCTTCGTCCATCGCTCCGTGTGCAGTTCGTCGTGGCGGCTCGGTGAACTCATGCCTCGGCCTCCAGCAAGAACTCCCCTCTCCCCGGTACTCCGGGGAGAGGGGCTGGGGGTGAGGGGTCTTTGGCTGTGATTGCAGCGTCAAGAAAGACCCCTCACCCCGACCCTCTCCCCGGAGTACCGGGGAGAGGGAGTAGGTTTGTTTCAGTGTTTGTAGCCCTTTCCGAAGTTGTGTAGATAGCAATGGCACCGGGGAGAGGGAGGAGTTTTTTCGACGTTCGTGGCTCTTCTCGAGGTTGTGTAGATACCAATGCCTCTGTACTTTGGGACTCAGGGGAGAGGGCAATTGGCGCGGTGTCTCGCTCATTCTTCCCCCTCTCCCCTGTACTCAGGGACTCAGGGGAGAGGGTTGGGGTGAGGGGTCTTCCTGCACATATCAAGAACCCGGTCCAGAAACCCTTCCAGATTCTCATACACCTCATGATTCCGAAACCGCAACACCGTGAAGCCACGTTTTTCCAAATCTCTCTCACGAATCAGATCGTACCGTTCGCGTCCCTCGTGCGACGATCCGTCCAACTCGACGATCAATCGCACCGCGGCACAGTAGAAGTCCACAACGAACGAATCCACCACGTGCTGCCGACGAAACTTGAACCCGCCGAGCCGGCGGTCACGAAGGTGCGTCCAGACGATTTCCTCCAGCGGGTTGGAATTCTGCCGTAGCTCGCGGGCTCGACGTTTCATTTCGTGATCGCGTTGCATGGCCGAAGTCCCCTCACCCTGACCCTCTGGCCGGCGTCATAGGAATCTACACAACTCGCGAGAAAACGTACTTCCCAAACTCCCCTCGCCCCGGTACTCCGAGGAGAGGGGCTTGGGGGGTGAGGGGTTTTTCGCTGTGTTCGCGGCGTCAACAAAGACCCCTCACCCCGACCCTCTCCCCGGAGTACCGGGGAGAGGGAGTAGGTTTGCTTCAGAGTTTGCAGCCCTCACCGAAGTTGTCACGAATCGGCGTCCTCATCACGCCTCGGTGTCCTCATTGCACTCACGCACCAATCGCTCGCGCAGGCGACCGAGCACACGTTCGACCGTGCGCTCGGTGCGGCCGATCTGGTCGCTGATCTGGGCGACGCTCTGGCCCTGCAGGCTGAGGCAGACGATCTGCCGGCCGCTCTCATTCATTCCCCGCATCACGCTTTCGACCGTCTCGGCGAGCACCGCTGCCTCGGATGGCGTCGGGTCGTGCCCGACCACGGCCGGTTCCTGGATCGACGAGTCATCGAGCGGGTCGGCCGACACCTCGCGGTTCACATCGCGTCGCTGCGCGTGGAAAAATTCCCGCTTCCGGCGACACTTGCGCAGCGTGATCCGAGCGAGCAGCCCCCAGAGGCTGTCCCAGTTGGTCAGGTGATAATGGCCTTCGCGGAACTTGACGAAGAAACTCTTGTAGGCCGACTGGACCACATCTTCTGGCTCAATCTTTCGCAGCGTCGCCCCGTCGAGATGCTGACGGGCCAGTGCGATCAGCCGATGTACGAACCGGTCGCACACCTCGACCGCCGCCTGCTCTTCCCCGGCCTCCAGCCGAGCCATCAGCTCGTCAAAGTGCGGATCATCTGACATGACACCCCTCGCCGAACGCCTGCGGATCGAACCCGTTTGCCTCCTCGCCGTGCCCATTGTCCACCGCCAGCCGAGCAATCGCAAAGAGTATTCCAAGAAACTTTTCACCGCGCGGGGGCGGAATGGTCGGGCGGCCCTGACCAACATGAAAGTCACACGGGTGCCACTTCGCGCGCTATCTCGTCCCATTGGGCGAGACGTGGGTCGCGCGGTCCGTAGATTTCTTCGAGCCGGGCGCGAATCCAGACGCGATCGAGTTGTTTCCCTTGCGCTCGCATGATCTGCTCGATATCGGCCAGGTCTTTGCGACGAAAGAACATCATCTTGAAGACGGCCAAAGTCTCGGCGTCCCAGATCAGGATCGCTTGATCGCCCAGTTGCACGCGTTTCCGTCGCGTGCGAGCTGCTTCATAGAACGGAATGGTTGGCAGGAAAACGTCCACGTTCAGCGTGGAATGCCTCACGCGACAAAAACCGTGCTCGCGCAGCGATTCCAGGGCCTCGCCCACGGCAACCTCACAGCCGAGGTCTTGCAGCAGCCAGATGCAGTGCGACGGTTTGTCGGGCGGCAAGTACAAGGTGATATCGACGTCGAGGGTCCCGCGCGGCACTCCCCAAAAGCCGAGCGCGATTGCTCCACCCAGAGCGTACTCCTGCCCGCGTTCGTCCAGTTTCGCGGCCAATTGGCGGGCGACCGTGACGGCGTTCGGAGGTGGGCTAGCCTCGTGCATTGCGGGCGTGCTCGCTCAAGAAATCCCAAGTAGATTGCGGCCACGGCGCGGGTTCAGTTTTGGGCAAGCCCGCAGTCAACCGGCTCCGTTCGATCTCGGCCGCCGCAGCACAGGCGGCTCTGATCTGTTCGCCTCGCTCCTGGAGACTCAAAGTTTGCAACTGCTTGACCTCCGCAGCGTCGGCCACGGAATGGGCGTAAGCCGCTTGATCACGCGAACTAGTAGTTACGGTCGAGGCGCTTTCTTGCATTGCACGTTCTCCGGGAATCCATCGCGCCGCGCTGCAATTCTACATCACCGGGCTGACATTCGCGCCGTCTTTTCTCGGTACACGCACCAATCGCTCGCGCAGGCGGCCGAGCACACGTTCGAGGGTGCGGTTCAGTGCAGCGTCTTCGTCCCCCGCCTCCAGACGAGCCATTAACTCGTCAAAGTGCGGATCATTTGACATGACACCCCTCGTCAAGCGCCCGCGGATCGAACCCGTTTGCCTCCTCGCCGTGCCCATTGTCCACTGCCCGCCCGCCCGCCGCAAAGAATCTTTCAAGATTCTTTGTCGCCGCGCGAGGGTGGATTCGCATTGATCTATTAGACCTCGAACAAACGATGCTTTGCTCCCTCTCCCATGTACTCAGGGGAGAGGGCTGGGGTGAGGGGCCGTTTCGAGTGCAAGCCGTAGACCCCTCACCCTAACCCTCTCCCCTGAGTACAGGGGAGAGGGAACTCAAAGACCCGCGCGCCGTCGCTTGTTTGAGGATTAAACACCTGCGTCGTCAGCGTGCATTTACCGTCGCTGGCTGTGACAACCAAATTCGAAGGGAAGTCGAACCATGTCCAAGAAATCGTGGCTAACCAAGTGGCTCCATTCCGTCTCGTCGTCTCCCATGCCTGTCAGCAACAAGCCGAGGCGTCGGCAGCGCAGCCGGCTCGGACTAGAGCCGCTGGAAGACCGCGTCCTTCTGGCGACCTTCTTGGTGAACTCGGTCGCCGATCCTGGTAACGGTGTTTGTGACGCTGGCGAGTGCACTCTTCGCGAGGCGATCGCGGCGGCGAACGCAACTCCGGGGGTGGTTGATCAAATCAACTTCGCGGTGCCGGGGGCTTGCCCGCAAACGATCAAGCCGCTCACGCCGTTGCCGTCCATCACCGACGCGGTGCTGATCGACGGTTACACCCAGCTCGGCGCGATGGTGAACACCGTAACAAACGTAACGGGCGGGACGAACGCCGTACTGTGCATCGAACTGGCGGGAGACGCCCCCGGCGGCACCGCAACCCGCGGCCTGACGATCAACAGTGGCGGCAGCACGGTACGCGGGCTAGTCGTGAACCGCTTCATCGCGAACGGCATCGAACTGGTCGGCGGCACGTCCGGGAACAGCAGTATCGTGGGGAACTTCATGGGCACTGACCCATCTGGAACCGCGGCGCTACCAAACGGCGTCGGCCTCTCCTTGCAGCAGGCCTCCAATGGGAACATCATCGGCGGGACGGCGCCGGCCGATCGCAACCTGATTTCGGGGAACAAGAGCCAGGGGGTCGAGATCGGCACTGCCAACAACGCCGTGCGCGGGAACCTCATCGGCACGGATCGCACCGCCAAGGCCGCCCTTGGCACGCAGCCAGTCGGGGTTCGGATCACCGGTCATCCCGGCAACGTCGGTCAGTTCAACGTAATCGGAGGGGTGAATCCGGGCGAGGGTAACGTGATTGCCTTTAATGGTACAGGGGTAGCGGTGGTCGAGGATGTCAACACGGATAACCAGATCCTGTCGAACTCGATCTTCAACAACGTTGGGCCATCGCCCACGGGGCTTGGGATCGACCTGTTTAAGGGCGGCGCGCCCGGCTTCACGCCCAATGACCTGGGCGACCCGGATGTCGGTCCGAACAACTTGCAGAATTTCCCGGTGCTCGCGCCTGTCACGTTCAGTGGCGGCGTCTACTCGGTCACATACAGCGTGCCGTCGCTGTCGAGCAATTCCACGTACCCGCTCTTGGTCGAGTTCTTCCGCGCGGATGCCGCCGGGCAGGAAGGCAAGGAACTCCTAGGCCGAGATGTGTACAACGCTCCGTCAATCCCGCAGACTTTCAACTTTGGGTCCGGCGTCGGGTTCGCCCTCGGCGACCGTGTGGTGGCGACGGCGACCGACAAGGTCGATGTTGTAAGCGGCGGCGTGTCCGGGAGCACGTCCGAATTCTCGACGTCCGTCGTGGCCGCCCCATGCTCGCTCGTCGTGACGACGACCGCGGACTTCGGGCCTGGCTCGCTACGAGAAGCCATCAATTGTGCCAACGCATTGCCGGGCTTGAACACGATCAGTTTCAATGTCGGCTCAGGACCTCAGACGATCAACGTCGGACCCGGCAGCCTTCCGACCGTGACCGACCGGGTGATTATCGACGGCACCACACAGCCCGGCTTCAACCCAACGACCTGCGAACCGATCATTGAACTCAACGGCACCCTCGCGGGCGGCACCGCGAACGGCCTGACGATCACCGCCGGCAGAAGCGTGGTACGCGGCTTGGTGATCAACAGGTTTCCGGCGAACGGCATCACGCTCTCGATCCTCGGCAGGAACGTGCTGGCCGGGAATTACCTTGGCACGGACGTCACCGGAACGGTGGACCTGGGCAACGCGGTCGATGGCGTGTTCGTGGACAACACGCGGCAAAACGTGATCGGCGGCCTGAGTGTCTGCGATCGGAACGTGATCTCCGGCAACGATGACAAGGGCGTTTTCATTCGCGGCAGAAGAGCGACCCTGAATCGCGTCGTTGGCAACTTCATCGGCACCACGGCTAGCGGCAAGCTGCCGCTCGGAAATAGCCGCGACGGGATCCAGACTTTCCTCCTCGCCGCGAACAACACGATTGGCGGCAACACGACATCGAGCCGCAACGTCATCTCGGCGAACGGCGGCGACGGAGTTGAACTCGGCTCCATTGGTAACGTCGTGCGAGGGAACTTCATCGGCACGGACTTCAAAGGCAAGGGCTCGCCTGGTATGGGGAACGCGACGGATGGAGTCCGCATCGACCTGGCCAGAAACACGATCCTGAACAACGTGATCTCGGGCAACGGCACCAACGGCGTGGAGATACACGCGACCAGTTTGGCGCCTGGCAACGTACTGCGCGGCAATTTCATTGGTACGGACGCCACGGGCACGCTCAATGTGGGCAACGCCAGATTCGGAGTGGAAATCAATGGTTCCCCAGCGAACCAAATTGGAGGGCCTGGGTTGGGCGCGAAGAACGTCATTTCCGGCAACGGTCTGCACGGCGTGCATATCATCGGCTTGCTCGCCACGCGCAATTTGGTGCAAGGCAACTACATCGGGACCGACATCACCGGCACTGTGGCCCTGGGCAATACCATCGACGGGGTGGGAATCGATGGGGCACCGAATAACGCGATCGGCGGCTCGGCGTCCGGTTCAGGGAACCTGATCTCCGGCAACTTGGGGAACGGCGTGGAGATCTTCAACACGGCAGCGACCGGCAATCTCGTACTAGGGAACCAAATCGGCACCGATGTCAGCGGTATGTTCGCACTGCCCATGTTCCGCGGCGTCTTCCTTCGGAACGCCACGGGCAACCGCGTGGGCGGGACGGGACTCAACGACGGCAATCTCATCTCCGGCAACATGCACCAGGGCGTGTTCATCGACGGGAGTTCCACGGCGAACGTGCTCGAAGGCAACTCGATCGGCGTGGACGTGAACGGCGGCCCGCTGGGCAACGGCGACGACGGCGTTTTCGTGCTAGGCTCGAACAACCGCATCGGCGGCGTGGTCACAACACTACCGGGGATGTTCACTACGCCGAACACACCCGACAACGCGGCGAACGTAATCGCGTTCAACGGACGCGATGGCGTGCGCGTCGATACCGGCGTCGGAAACGCGATCCGACGAAACTCGATCTCCAACAACGTCGTTCTGGGGATCAACCTAGTCAGCGGCGGGAACACGTTGCTGGCCGCGCCGGTATGCACCGGGATTGGTTTGGTTGTCACCTGTACCGCTGGCTCGGGTAGGTTGGAGTTCTTCCTGGCAGACAACCTGGCGAGCGGGGAGGGAGCGGTCTTCGTCACCGATGCGGTCACCCTTTCGGTCGGCATGAGCGGGCTAGTCCCGTCCGGCTCAATCCTCGTCGCCACGCTCACGGATGCGCTCGGTAACACGTCCCGGTTCTCGACTCCGTTCACGGTTTGAGACGAGGGTACGTGATCCTTCGGCGTCTGCTCACACAGCCCCGCCGGCATCCGCCGGCGGGGCTGAGTTCGTCAGCCGGGCATCCGATACGCTCCCTCTGGAGATCTGTACCGAATAAAGCGAGTGCGCCGACCGAGGCATAACTCACGAGAGTCGTCCCGTCGTGGCGCTGACCGACGACGACACGAGCAGCACGAGCAGCAGCACGTTCGTCACGGTCAACGATGTGGCCCCGGTGATCACCGGTTCGATCGACGGCCCTACGACCGCTGTGCCTGGCCAGCCACTGAGCTACTCTGTGGCCGGCTTCACTGACGTGGGCACTCAGGACACGCACACGACGCTCTGGCAGGTCTTGAACAGTTCCAGCATGGTGATGGCCAGCGGCTCCGGGCTGAACGTCAACTTCACGCCGACCGTGGCTGATTCGTACACGGTCAAGCTCACCGTGACCGACGACGACACGCTCGCGGACATCGAGACGAAGTCGCTCGTCGTGTCGCTCGCCAACACGCAGACCGGCGTCTGTTGCTCGGGAACCGGAACCGCACTGGTCGTGGGAAGCCTCACCGTCAACGATCGGATCCATGTCAACCCGATCGGCAACGACGGCACGCTGCAGGTCACGATCACGAACCGGACGAACGATACGGTGGTGTACCAGCAGGCCTTCGCTGCGCCGTCCGGCGGTTTCGCCCAGATCGTGATCTTCGGCCAGATCGCGGACGATTACATCCAGATTGCCGACTCGATCAGTGTGCCGGCCTGCGTACACGCCGGCGCGGGCAATGACAACATCAAGGGCGGCTCGGGCAACGACATCCTGCAAGGCGGCGACGGCGACGACCTGATCATCGGCGGCAACGGCCGCGACCTGCTGATCGGCGGCTTCGGCGCCGACCGGATCGTCGGCAACGCCGCCGACGATATCCTGATCGCCGGCCCAACGGCCTACGACAACAATGACGTGGCCTTGTGTTCGATCATGAACGAGTGGACCTCGGCCGGCAGCTACAGTGCCCGAACCGCCAACATCATGGCAGGCACCGGCCTGACGGGCGGCTTCAAGCTCGATGGCAACGACGGCGTGAACCAGACGGTGTTCAACGACAATAACGCCGACACGCTGACCGGCAGCCAGGGTGTGGATTGGTTCTTCGCCAATCAGATCGCCGACAACGGCGGCGTGCTGGACACGGTCACGGACAGGGCCGCCAACGAGCTTTGGAACGACACCGATTTCTAGGCACGGATTCCGGCACGGACAAACCCAGCCCGGCTTCACAACGAGGCCGGGCTTTCTGTTGATGAAGGCCACGCGGTCAGGTTTGACGTGCTCGCCAACGACGCCGACGACCAGAGCAACATCGTGCCGAGCCTGACCGTGAACCTGATCTGGCCGTCGGCGTGAAGGAGATCATTATCGACGTGCGAGCGGGTCAATTGCCGTAATGGTAGCGGCAGGCGATGATCACCAGGTCGTTGGCCTTGACGGTGTAAACCAATCGATGCTCGTCGTTAATGCGCCGCGACCAGTATCCCGACAGGTCGCCCTTGAGCGGTTCGGGTTTGCCGATGCCCTCAAACGGCGTCCGAAGAATGTCCTGGATCAGTTGGTTGATTCGCTTTTGCAGCTTGCGTTCACGCTGCTGGAACCACTGGTAATCGCCCCAGGCCGTCGGCGTGAAGGTCAGATTCATTCAGCGATCAACTCGCGCTTCTCCGCCTGCCCTGACTCGGCTTCCGTCATCGAACGCCGCAGATGCGCCGCGTTGGCGGGATTGGCCAGCAGGTACAGCGTCTCCTTCCACGAATTAAACTCGTCCAAGGGCATGACCACGACCTGCTCGCCCTTGTCGGTTACCACAATCCGCGGCTCGGCATCGGAGAGAACCTGTTCGACGAGACGTGGCAGGTTGCGCTTCGCATCTTTTAAGGTCACAGCTTGCATGGTCAACTCCGGGACTATGTTGCCAACGAAGACCAGTCTAAGACCATTCTTCGGCCAACGCCAGCCATGGAAGTTGACCTGCGGGGCAACTTTCTGAGCAACCACGGCGGTTTCGGCCGCTGGGCGTTCCTCGAAGTCGCCGACCCGTAGTACGCCAAGAACGCCATCCGGCAATCTCTCGCGATGCGCGTGCCCGCCCCGCTATAATCTCGGCAAAGGAGGTGCTGATCATGGCCACGGACACAATCAAGACGAAGAGTTGGGTTCAAAAGACCCCAAACGTTTGCGGTGGCGACGCATGCATTCGCAACACCCGCATCACGGTGTGGGGGCTGGTGCTGAGCCGCAAGCAGGGAGCGCCCGATGCCCGCATCCTGGAAAACATCGTGGGCTTGACGCCCGACGATCTGGAAGTTGCGTTCGACTATTATCGCCAAAATCCCGCCGAAATTGACGAAACGATCCGCCTGAACGAAGAACCGTGATGCACATGGGACGTCTTTACGCAGATGAGGACTTCCCTTGGGGCGCGGTTCAGATCCTGCGTAACCGGGGACACGACGTGCTGACCGTACAGGAGGCCGGACGTTGTGGGACGGCCGATCCAGACGTGCTTGCCGATGCCACGGCGGACGGCCGCGCGGTCCTGACGCATAATCATCGTCACTACAAGCGTCTGCGCGCACGCGGCCAGCCGCATGGCGGCATTATTTCTTGCACGCGCGATGAAAACGATCTGCCGGGCCTGGCGCAGCGCATTCACGACGCCATGACGGCCGCACCGAACCTGGCGAACCAGTTCATCCGAATCATCCGCCCCAACCCTTCCGCCAAACCCTGAGCAACCGCCGCTCGGCAATGCACTCGTCTCGGCTCCTCGATCAAGATGGCCGCTCCTAACTCTTGACTTCACACAATCTGAGCATCTTGGTGATGCTGTTCTGCCCATCGAGCGACCAAACACATCGAAGCAGGTCGGCTCGCTGAGCTGGGGAGAGATGCCGCGCGGCCTTGGCGTGGAACTTGGCCTCGACCTCGGCGTCGGTCATGGGGTTTCGAGCGTGCCCGCGGGGAAATTCGACCTCACGGACCAGTTCGCGGCCGTCCTTGAGTTTGATCCGCAGCCGGTTCGGAATGCCGGCCGGGTAGCGGGCGGACAGCGCGGCGTCGCGGTGCACTTTGATCCTGGCAACGAGATCGAGCAGTCGCTCGTCGGTGAACCGAGCCGGCTCGAATTGCGCGTGACCGACATCGCCGTCGGCCAGCGCGACGGCGACGCAGTACGGCAGACTGTGATCCGCCGTCTCGCGCGTCTTCGGCCGCCACTTTTCCGGGTCCGACCCGATGATGTCCACGGACGCGTCGAACGAATCGATGTCGATCCGATCGATGTTCTCTGCCGACCCAATCTCGGTCCGCAATTGTAGCGCCGCGTCGATTGCACTTTGCGAGTGATATTCTGCCGGCCAGAATTTGATGTACGTCTCGGTAATCATGAATGGTCGCCCGGCTCCGCCCCAGCGGGAAAGATCGAGCGCGGCGAGCGAACCGGACACGAGCTTCTCAAAGCCGAAGACGCCTTCGAAGATCGGGGCCGGTCCGGTCATGCCGTCGGCCGCAATCATGGCCGCGAATAATCCGTTGCGGGCCGAGTTCGCAAACGCACAACCCTTCCACATGGACAGTTCACCGGCCCGCGTCTGCCGCAACGCCACCCCGTCAACGCCGGCCAGTCCCAGAGCGTGGACCATTTGGTTCCGGTCACAGCCGAACAACTTCGCCGCCGCGAGTGCCGTCGAGAACGAGCCGTAGGTGACATGGTCCCAGCCGTGTGAGCGAATGCTGGCTGCGTCGCAAAATCGGCATTGCACCTCATAGGCCAGCACGGCGGCGAGTATGACATCTCGGCCGTCGCGCCCTGCCGTCTCCGCAGCCGCTAGGACCGCCGGCAGGTTGTCGCTCGGGTGCGCCGGCTCTTTCGAAAGATACGTGTCGTTGAAGTCGAGGTACCTCACGAGCACGCCGTTGGCAAATGCGGCCAACGGCGCGATGCTCTTGCCGCCTGCCAAAAGGGTCGCCGGCCGATCGGATGTGGCTCGCCGGGCCATGCGGGCGGCAATCGATGGGGCATCGGCTCCCATCGCACCGAACGCGCAGGCAAAAGAATCAATCAATCGCCGCTTCACTTCATGCACGGCCGCGGCAGGAAGATCCTCGAAACGCAATCGTGCGGCATAGTCCGCCAACTGTTCTGCGAGTGTATTGCTCATGGCTTCAGTTCTTTCCCACGGTTCGGCCGATGATAATACCCGCCGCCGGTCGCAAAACAACCGCGAACTCTCGCAGGCGGCCCACTGTCCGTTTCAATGGACTCCTGTTTGACCGCCGACTGAACTTCGACCTATAATCCACTTCCCCTATCGCCTTCACGAAGATTGCCGCGAACTATGACCAAAGACATTTCGGGCGTTCTTGCGATCCACAAACCGACCGGCATTACTTCGCGGCAAGCATTAGACGCGGTTTTGCGAATCCTGCCGCAGGTCAAGATGGGCCACGCTGGAACCCTTGACCCGCTGGCCTCGGGCGTACTGGTTGTGTGCTTCGGTCGAGCCACTCGACTGATTTCATTTGTGCAGCGGATGCGAAAGGAATACCTAGCGACGATCCGCCTCGGCCAGCGCAGTCCCACGCATGACCTGGAGGTCGAGGTTGAGGATGCAGCTTTCGCTGGTTCAATCGAACTGGAGATGCTGGAACGGTCATTGAGCCAATTTCGCGGTGACATTCGCCAAGTGCCTCCACAGCATTCGGCGGTCAAGGTTCAAGGTCGCCGAGCTTACGAACTGGCACGCAAGGGACAAACCGCCTCGCTCGAATCACGGCCCGTTCACGTCGAGCGACTTGCATGCACGCGCTTCGAGTTCCCGGATGCCGATCTCGAAATCACCTGCAGCTCGGGCACGTACGTGCGGTCGCTGGTGCGCGACATCGGCGAAGACCTCGGCTGCGGCGCCGTGATGACTTCGCTCGTGCGAGCCGCCATCGGTCCGTTTCAACTCAAAGACGCAGTCGAAATCGAACGACTCGATCGAACAATCCTGGCACAGCGAGCATTGCCCATTGCCGCGGCCGTGAAAGAACTACCCTCAATCACCGTCCCCGATTGCACACGCGATTGCATTGCCCACGGCCGGCCGATCCAGCTACCGCCTGCAGTCATGTTGCCCGTCGCTGGCAGCGAGTGTCTGTTGTGCAGTGAGTCGGGGGAATTGCTCGCGGTTGCCGAGTTTTACCGTTCGAGCCAAATGCTGCACCCAAAAATTGTGCTCATCAGCGACTGAAACCTACCGGTTGAGCAACCGGCCAGCCGGTGTGTGTTTCGCCAAATCGGCGATCATCCGTCGCAACGCCGCCTCGATCTGCTCTTCCCACGCCCCGGTCTGCTCGGCCACTCCACCCGCCGGCTTGTCCGGAAATAGGATTCCGCGCGAGCTGTTGACCAGCGCACCCAGACCTCTCTCATCGAACGCGGAGGCAATGTCGGCTGCTGTAGCCCCTTGGGCACCGTACCCGGGAATGAGCAGGATGGTTCCAGGCATAGCAGCTCGCAGCTCAGCGATTTGCTCCCGTGCCGTTCCGCCCACAACGGCCCCCACCGAACCAAACCCAGACTTCCCGCGAGTTTCCTCTGACCATCCGCGCACCCACTGAGCGACATGCGAATAGATCGGCTGCCCGGCCGCCTGATCTGCAAGCTGCTGCAAATCGCTCGAACCGGGATTACTCGTTCGGACGAGCACAAACAGACCACGTCCCTGTAGTCTGGCGTATTTCAAAAACGGTTCGAGACTATCCTTGCCAAGATAAGGACTGACCGTAAGTGCATCAGCACCGTCGCAGCCACCTGGATTGCTTCTAGTCGACTCGATCGTGTCCGCTCTGCCAAACGCCGATTTGGCGTACGCCTCCGATGTGCTCCCGATGTCGCCCCGCTTCGCATCCAGAATCGTCACCAATCCCAATCGTCGTGCCTTGGCCATAACGATTCGCAACGCTGCAATTCCCCCGGCTCCGTGCAATTCAAAGAACGCACTCTGCACCTTCACCGCGGGCACGAGCGGAGCCACAACATCCAGCACTCGCGAGCAGAATTCCTCGATCGCGCTCGCCCAAATCTGTTGCGATGCACCGGCTCGAAGCCCGTGCCGTGCCACCAGCGAACCGGGTAGCAAATCCGGTCGTGGGTCCAACCCGACCAAGGCCGGTGTTCCTTTCGCCTGGACCGCTTCCACAACTCGATCGCCAAAATGGTCCATCCTAGTCCTTGCTCCACAAGCTTCAGATTGACACCTCGCCTGACCCGCACAACAATAGCTCAAGTCGCTCGGTTTTTCACCAGCGACCCGAATCGGGGCGTGGCGCAGTTTGGCTAGCGCGCTTGAATGGGGTTCAAGAGGTCGCAGGTTCGAATCCTGTCGCCCCGACTGACCCGGATCGTGTTCATTCCATGGTCCGGGTCATTTCTTTTGAATCGCATTTGTCTCGGTGGGTTTCACACTTCTTCACTCCGCGGCCAGGTTTTCTGTTCGCCATTACTTTCGGCGCAGTGAATCAGCTTCACTGTCGTGCCTCGATCGTCAGGGGATGGTCGAGAACTCCCAAGGTGAAAACTGATCGCCCGTATAGATTGTACAGTGTCTCGTTATTGGGCGCAAATTACGTACGACCGACTTGATTATTGGCGCTGCAGAAATTTTGGGAGTCAATTCTCTAGCTTTTTGTCCACAACACACTGAAAAATATGGATATATGACATGAATCTTTCATTCACTGAATTCGATTTACAGGAACGATTCGTGCCAGTGAGGTGATTGGAATGGTGGTCGATTGCCGGCCGGTTGAAGTTCGCGATCAAGTGAGATTTTCTGGTCAAAAGAGGGGAGGTTTGAATGAAAACCAAGTTCTTTGTTTGTTGGGCGTTAGCAACAATCATGCTGTTTTCCTGCGAGGTAGCGTCATCCTGCAGAGCCGGGACGGTTTGCGACAAGTCAGGAGTTGGACAGGATGTAGCTACGGACGGATGGCCGACGTTGTCCTCGTTCGACGCTCGAAATGGGGTAAGGGGGCACGCCAAAATCTGGTTCGATGACGCCCAAAAGAGTGCGTTTGCTAGAAGAACCGTGAACTCCCAAAGCAGCACTCAGAATCAAAATCAAAAAGTGAGCTTGGTTCCAAGAGTGTCACAGCGAACCAATTCAAACACTCAGGATTGCCAAACGTTGGCATTTCCAATGGTTATGGGATGGTGGACACTGTGTCTGATCTGGGCCATTCGCACGTGGTTTGGAGGCACAGTCGGAGTTTGAATTTGGCGCAGGTGTGCATTCGCAGTTTTGGCCCTTGTGAAACTGATTAATCCGATCGATCATTCGAGAATCAGCCGATCTTTCACGCCCCTAGCTTCGTTGGTGTGTGATGCGATTTGTTGATACCCTGGTCAGCGGAAGTTGCCAACCGAAGTGAAACCGGAGATTTACCGGCATGAATTGGAATCCTCGGGCGAGCGGTGGAGTGTGGAATCGGTCGGATGGTCGAAGCAAAGTTGCTTGGCGTCGTCTACAAGTCGAGGCCCTGGAGAATCGGTGTTTGCTCTCCGATTATTTCGTGGCAACAACCGGTAGCGACACGAATCCCGGGACACTCGATCAACCCTTTCGCACGGTCCAGCATGCGCTTCAAGTGGCCTCACGACCCGGCGACAACTTGACGGTCCGAGCTGGAACCTATCGCGAGAAGATTTCGTTTCCATCGAGCGGGAGCGTTGAGGGATCAATCACCGTGCAGGCATTTCCTGGTGATCGTCCGGTGCTGAGCGGGCAGCGAGTTCGTGGCCCGAACATGGTGTTGATGGAAAACGTCAGTTATGTGCGGATCACAGGCTTTGAGATTTCCAACAACACGCGCGTGAAAGACGGATCGGGCGTGCGAGTGATCGGGGCCGGATCACATATCGAGATCACGGACAACAGAATTCACGACATGCGCGGCAAGAATGCGATGGGTATTACGGTCTATGGCACTTCTATAACAACGCCCATTTCCGACCTGCTCATCGACGGCAATGAAATCTTCAACTGTCAGCCGGCCCCCAGCGAAGCCCTGGCGCTCAACGGAAACGTCACGAACTTTGTCGTGTCGGACAACGTCGTTCACGACGTGAATAACATCGGCATCGATTTGATTGGCGGCGAGGCGGACATCAATCCAACTCAAGTCACTAGCAATGGGGTCGTGCGGGGCAACACGGTTTACCGCGCGCGATCGAGGTACGGCGGTGGCTACGCGGCCGGAATCTACGTCGACGGCGCACGAGATATCATCATTGAGAACAACGTGAGCTACCAGAATGATTTGGGCTTGGAGGTCGGTGCCGAAAACCTGGGCACCGTGGCCAGCGGGATTATCGTTCGCAACAATTTGATTTACGATAACGACAAAGTGGGAATCGTTTTCGGCGGCTACGACGTAGACACAGGCCGCGTGCGAAACTCGAGCTTTTACAACAACACGGTCTTTCAGAACGACACCCGGAGCATCGGGTTTGGCCAATTGTGGATTCAATACGCCGACAACAACATCGTCACCAATAACATTTTCTTCGCCGCTGCCAGCAGTGTGCTGCTGTATTCCGAAAAGGGAAATGTGGATAACACATTGGACAACAACTTGTGGTTTACACTGGCCGGCGAAGCAAGTGCCCAGTTCACGTGGAACGATCGCACATTCGGCAGCTTCGCGGCATATCGTGCGGCGACGGCTCAGGATATCCAGTCGGTGTTTGGTGCCCCGCTATTCGTCAATGCCGCTGCCAGGAATTTTCAACTTACCGCCGCAAGTCCCGCGATCGACGCCGGCACGGCGACGGCCGGCCAATTTGCCATCACCGATTACAACGGCATCGCACGGCCGCAAGGCTTGAGACCTGATATCGGAGCTTTTGAATCGCCCAATCCCTAAACCGCGCCCGGCGGCCGCGTGATCGTTTGGTTCGACGGTCCGCATCCGTACGGTCGCTCAACTGCTCCGATGAAATGGGGCATATCTAACTCAGCAAAACGCAAAGCTGCAACTCGAGCAGTAGCTGACAGCCGCTCCCTTCATGTAAACTGTCACAGTTTGGCAAGCGGGCGGGCCCGCCTGCGGTGTTGCCTGCTCGTATGATTACGGGAGTAGTTTCAGCACAACTTCAGTTCTTGCGACCTGAAGGAGTTGGACCAATGCCAGGTGATCACTTTGCTCAATTCGATGTAGGTCGGGACGGCCCATGGGACTCTCGCACGGCGGCACACTTGCTCCGCCGGACCGGCTTCGGTGCCACGCGGGCAGAGGTCGATGCGGCAGTTGCCAAGGGTCTCGAAGCGACCGTCGAGGATTTGTTTGACGACGGAGCCGCGCAAGAATCGGAATTTCAGGAGACCTTCAAGCGGATCAGTGGCAACTTCGCCGACTTTGCCGACATCGGGCAACTGCAGGCGTGGTGGTGCTACCGTATGATGAAGTCGGCGACTCCTTTACGCGAGAAACTCACCCTGTTCTGGCACGGGCATTTCTCGACGAGTGTACAAAAGGTCGAAGAATCGTATCTGATGCACGTGCAGAACGAAACGCTTCGCACGCACGCCTGGGGCAATTTCCGCGACCTGGTCATTGCCATTTCGCAAGACCCGGCGATGCTCGTCTACCTCGACGGCGAATCGAACACTAAGGAGCACCCGAACGAGAACTTCGCCCGCGAGGTGATGGAACTGTTCACGGTCGGCATCGGCAACTACACCGAGCGAGATGTGCTGGAGGCGGCCCGTGCGTTCACGGGCAGGCAGCGCGTGAGCCAGGCCATCTTTCAATTCAACGGAGAATTGCACGACAACGGCCGCAAGGAGTTTCTCGGGCGTCGCGGCCGGTTCAAAGCGGAAGACATCATCGACATCCTGATGCAGCAACCGGCGACAACATGGTTCATCGCCCGGAAACTGCTCGTCTTCTTCGCGTGCCCCGAGCCGCCGGACGCGGTTGTGGCCGAGGCGGCCGACTTGTTCACGCGGGCGCGGCTGAACGTCGAGTGGTTCCTGCGCGATCTCTTCCAGTCGAAGTTCTTCTACTCCGCCGCCTGCCGCCGCACGCGGATTTCCAGCCCCGCCGAATTCGTGATCGGCACCTGCCGGTCGCTAGGCATCCGCATGGCAGCCGGCGAGCTGAACCAGAACATGGCCGGGATGGGGCTGGAACTTTTCAATCCGCCCAACGTCAAGGGCTGGGACGGCGAAACGAAGTGGATCAACTCGACCGCGCTGGCCGCCCGCGCCGCGTTTGCCGAACGCCTCACGCAACTTTACAGCGACACAGCGTTCGGCCCGCGACTCGACATGACCCAGATCGTGCCGGCCGATCTCGACGACCCCGCAAAGGCCGTGGACGCCCTCGTCGATCAACTCCTCGACGGTTCGCTCCCCGCCGACGCCCGACGCGAGATCGCCACGCTGCTCGTCTCGAACGATCAAGGCCCTCAAATGATGGACCAATACCGGACTGACCTCGGCTTCCGCGACCAACAACTCCGGGCCGCATTGGGGTTGATTCTGAGTTTGCCGGAGTACCAGACGGTCTGAGATTTCAGATTTGAGATTTCAGATTGCAGATTTGGAGGACCAACCATGCTTTCTCGACGTGCATTTCTGAGCCGGACGGCGGCGGGGGTGTCGTGTGTCTCGTTGGCCGGAGCGATGCCGCGGCTGTTTGAAGCGGCGGCGGATGCGGCGGTGGCCGCGGATAAAAGCGATCACGTGCTGGTCGTCGTGGAGCTGGCCGGCGGCAACGATGGGCTGAATACGGTGATCCCGTTTGAAAACGGGCTGTACTACAAGAACCGCCCGACGATTGGCGTGCCGAAGGAGCAGGTACACAAACTGAGCGACCAGGTCGGGCTGCACCCGAACATGGCGTCGGCCGCGGAACTGTTCAAGTCAGGCAAGCTCGCGATCGTGCAGTGCGTTGGATACCCGGAACCGAATCGGTCGCACTTCCGGTCGATGGAGATCTGGCATACGGCGAGTACCGCGACGAAAGTGCCGACGGCCGGGTGGCTCGGCCGCGTGCTCGACGAGCGGTTCAGTCCCGGCGACGAAGAGCAGGTGCGCGGGCTGGCCTGCACGGGAAACCTGCCGCAGGCGTTTCTGGCGGAGAAGACACACGTGCCAGTGGTGCAGCAGCTCGAGAATTTCGCGGTCGCGCCGGGCGAAGGGCCGGCCAAGGACAAGTTACTCAAGAAGCTGAGCACAGGGCAGGGGTCAAGGGTCGGGTGTCAGGAGTCCGGGAAGAACCCGGTTGTTTTCCTACGCCGCCAGGCAGAGACGGTGTACCGCACGGCCGAGCGGCTGCGCGACACGGCGGCGAAGTACAAATCGGACGTGATGTACCCCGGCGATCTCGGGCAACAACTTCGTCGCGCGGCTCAGGTCATCTCCGCCGATCTTGGCGTGCGCCTCTTCTTCTGCTCGCAGGGCGGCTACGATACGCACTCAAATCAGGCCGCCGGGCACCCTGGGCTGCTCGGTGAACTTTCCGATTCGCTCGCCGCGTTTCAGAAAGACCTCGAACAGCTTAAGGTTGCCGACAAGGTCGTCGTCATGGTCTTCTCCGAGTTCGGCCGCCGCGTAGACGAAAACGGCTCGCGTGGCACCGACCACGGCGCCGGATCGGTCATGTTCCTCTCCGGCTCGAAAGTGAAAGGCGGCCTGGCAGGCAGCTACCCGAGCCTCGAGAAGCTCGGCGACGGCGATCTTATCCACAGCGTCGATTTCCGATCGGTGTATGCGACCGTGCTCGACAAATGGCTCGGCTGCCCGGTGGAAAAACTGTTGGGCGAGAAGTTCCCTGTGCTTGAACTTTTCAGCGCGTGAGCCGCGAACATTCACGGCATCGTTTGGGAATCGAGGCGTGAGTCTATTCGGGCCCTGACTGGTTGCGGCGCAGCGACTCAAGCTCCTTCTTGAGTCGTTCGACTTCAGCTTCCGCGTGAACCCGCGCCTGCTGTTCTTGCTTGCGTGCCTGCTCTTCCTGCTTACGTGCCAGTTCGGCCTTCCGCTGCGCCTGCTCGGCCTGCTCCCTGGCCTCGTCGTGCGTCGGGATCCACTTGCCGATTTCTGGATTCCAAAGCCTCAACTCCCCTCCGTCCTGCTCCAAGTGCAACCCCAGCACATCGCTCGGCAGCCGGCCGTTGACCGGTTCGATGCGAACGTATCGGCCGTCTACGAGGCGATAGCCTTGGAGGGGCGGCTTCAGGAATTCACTCCGAGGATCGAACAAGAAGTACTCGCGCACTTTGAGTACATCGCGGTAGAGTTCGTACTTCTCGTCCAGATCCTCTTCCTTGGTGGATTCGGACGTGACCTCGAAGACGATGTCCGGACCTTTGCCCTCTTCCCAAAGGAGGTAATTGTCGCGCGGATGCGGGTCAATGTCCTTCACTACGAACACATCCGGTGCGACGTGTTTCCGTTTGTTCGTGGGCTTGTAGCAAACGAGTAGATTGCCGGACACGTAGACCCGCTGGCCGACATAGAAAAGTTTCAAGCTCTCGATCAGGTCGAACATGTCTTGCCGGTGCAGGTCCGTTTCGCCCATGGGCCGTCCGTCCGAAGTGGGGTACTTGATTCGGTAGTCGTACGCCGGATCGGCCGTTAACAGCGTTTCGGAAACCGTGGCCATAAAGAATCTCCCGCGGCCCGTCAACAATCGTCGGCCGCTTTCATTGGCAAATTACCGATCTCATTCTAGCCGCCGGACGTGGCCAATCCAAATGATCCTCGCGCATGGTTCACACCTTGCTTGCAGCTACCGGCACGCGAAACTGGCGACGGTACAAAGTGGGAGTCTGGCCGGTCTCCTGGCGGAAGACCCGCGACAGATAGTGGAGGCTGGTGAACCCGGCCTGCTGGGCCACTTCCGCGATCGACAAGTTGGTCTTGGCGAGCAGGTTCTTGGCCCGTTCCAGGTGGACGCGCCGAATCTCCTCCCCAACGCCTCGCTCGAGGGTCGCGCGAAACCGTTGCTCCAAGGAGCGGCGGGAAACCGGGACCGCGCGAAGCACTTCCGACACGTCCAGCGGCACGTGCGCGTGGTCACGAATGAATCGCACGGCCGCAGTCACGTCACCGTCGCTGCCGGCGAGGATGTCGGACGACTGCCGCGTCACCACGCCGGCCGGCGGGATTAGGCGCGGCTTGAGGGGATGTTTGCCACTGCGCATCAGACGCTCCAGCATGGCGGCCGCCTCGTATCCGATCTGTTCGGCCGGAACGATGATGCTTGAGAGAGACGGCCGGGCCAGTTCGCAGAGCAGGTCGTCGTTATCGACGCCGATGACGGCAACATCGTCTGGGACGCGCAAGCCGGTCAATCGGCACGCCTCCACGACTTGCAGCCCCCAAACGTCGTGGCACGCGAAGACGCCCGCCGGTTTCGGCAACGCTCGCAGCCAGCGCTGCAGGCGCGCGGTCAACGCCAGTAATCGCCCGCGCTGTCGGTAGGACTTCGCAGGATGTTCGTAAAAGCACCGATAGGTATGATGGGATGGAGTGAGTGCCTGACGAAACCCGGCCTCCCGCTCGGTGGAATAGAAATGTTTCGCGTGGCCCACGAAGCCCAAATTGTGCAGACCGCGGTCGCGCAAGTGCCGGAATGCCAACTCGCCGACCTGTCGGTGGTCCACGCCGACGCGCGGGAACGGTACGTCGGGCAAGACCGACGCGACGTTGACCAACGGCCGGCGCACCGACTGGAGGACGCCGACGAGTTCCTTGTTGACCACGCTGACGATGAATGCGTCCGACGGCATCGTCCGCAGCGCTCGCCGCGTGAATCCATGAGCGTCGTGCGGCACGAGAATCCAGTGGGGCTTGGCTTGGGCGTACTGCTTGATCCCACGCAGGACACCACGCTGATAACCGAACGTATAGTCGAACACCAGTCCGATGTGGACCCAGGGCGGCATTCGGCGATTTTACCAGGTTTCGCAAGAATGCAAATCTTTTGCGCGATACGGCATTGCGACTGTGTTCGCAGGAGATAGAGTGAACGCGACTGTTTTTGCCCTCGCTGACGCTTCGGGTTCGTGTTCCGGGCACGGCGGCGGCGGAAGCCGGTTTCGTCCGGCAGATCCTTCCAATCAACGCGAGCTGGTTTCATCGTCCTCATCACCAGAAGGAGAGTGTCATGCGTCCTGTCATGAAACGCCGTTCGGGTTTCACGCTGATCGAACTGTTGGTCGTGATCGCGATCATCGCGGTCCTCATCGCACTGCTTTTGCCGGCCGTCCAGATGGCTCGCGAGGCGGCGCGGCGGTCTCAGTGTCAAAACAATCTCAAGCAGATTGGTTTGGCCATTCACAATTACCACGACGCACTTGACTGTTTCCCGTGTACCACCGGGTTCGTCAATGGCTGGGGGCTGCTGCCGCAGTTGATGCCCTACTTGGACCAAGCACCGCTGTTCAACTCGATGAATTTCTCAAGACAAATCAACTGCCGCACCAGCCTCACCGTCTTGGTAAGGCCCGTCGAGTCGTTCTTGTGCCCCAGTGACCCGACGCCGCCGCTGATTCCCGGACGCGGTCTGCCGGCGGCGTGTCCGGTAGGCAGTCGGGCGTCGGAGGTGACCGATAGCTTCGCTCTGTCGCATTATATGGGGAGCTTCGGCGACGGTTGCATTCAAGGCGAAAACCTCGGTTATACCAACGCGGGAGACGCCTCGGCGCAAAACTATGGTTGCGGTGGCTGCAGCGCCGGACCGTGTCGCGGGAACGCGGCGAGCATGTCACCCGCGTGCCAAAGGCCGTCAGTTGGTTTTGGCGGCGGGCAGTTTCATCGTGGGATTTTCAACTATCTCAGTAGTGCCGCCAATGTGGACGGCGTCGGACTGGTTCGGATCCGCGACGTGGTGGACGGCACGACCCAGACGATCCTGTTCGGACACACATCTGGAATCGCCATGGGCTTCGACAATGTCTGGTGCGCTTCCACGGGCAGTGCGAACGGGACTGGCCTGCCGATCAATTTCAATATCCAAGACTCTCTGCGGCAGGGAAGCTTTTACTGTCCCGGTTGTGCGGTGGGCGTGCCCTGGCGTGGCCGCGGTTTTCAAAGCCATCATCCCGGCGGCAGCCTGTTCCTCATGTGCGACGGCTCCGCGCGGTTCATGAGCGAGACCATCGACCAGCGGGTCTACAACGCACTGGGCAGCCGCGCGGGGCAAGAGGTAATCGACAAAGGGTTTTGACAATCCGCAGGCTAGCATCAACGAATCAACAACCGTCGGGATTGGATAGGCCGAGCCGCGCACGAAGCGAGTCTGCGAGCGGAGTAAGCGGTCGTGTGCGACGATAGTCACTTACTCCGCTCGCAGACTCGCTTCGTGCGCGGCTCAGAACCCGACCACGTCAGACGCCGACAAGAACGACACTTGTTAATGCGCCGGTCACTGGGTGGTCGAGCGACAGCGTTCCCCAAACTTGCAAGTGGAGCTGTATTCATGTTTCTTCGCGGTCGCACGTTAGCCGTCGTGATTTTCCTGCCGGCGATGGTAGGCGGTTGCGGCTCTAAGTCGAACGTTCCCGATTTGGCGTCCGTTAGCGGCACGGTCACGTATCGTGGTCACCCGGTGGAAAACGCCCTCGTGGTCTTCATGCCGGAGACGCCCGGTGAGCGCTCGGCGAACGGCACGACCGACAGCAAAGGCCGGTACCGACTGACCACCGACGGCTTCGGCAAAGGGGCGGTTCTCGGCGAGCACCGTGTCACCATCACGGCCCGCGGTCCTGATAAGGAGGTCCCCGGCGAGGTAGGGCCGGTCGGCCTTCCCGAAACCACCCCGGGCGATCCGCTGATTCCGGCGAAGTACTTCAAACCCGAAACGTCCGGTTACGTCGTCGAGGTCACGGCCAAAGGCATCACCGCCGATTTCGAGTTACAGGACTAATGAGGCCGGATTTTCACGTGCCGACACTAACCCGAAGCGTAAGCGAGGCTGACTCCGTGACTTGCCCTCGCTTACGCTTCGGGTTAGTGTCCGGCACGCTGTCGGGGACGGTCCAGAGCAGCGTCAAGCCGCCGCACTCCACGGCCCAACAGGCTTTAGTCATGGCGCTTTTCATGCACACTCCGAGATACCCCGTTGTTCGCTGCTTGATGGGGTTGTTCGGGCTGTTCGTCTGCGTGGCGTCGGCCGCCGGGGGTGAATCTGATTCACGCCAGTTCGAGTGCCGGTTCGCGTCGCTTCCGATCAGGGTCGATGGTGCACTCGATGAAGAAGCGTGGAAACATGCTCAGTCGATCGATCGATTCTACCTGCCGTGGCTGCCGGACCGGCCGGGGGCGCGGGCGAAGACGCGAGCGCGGCTGCTGTGGGACCGCGAGTTTCTGTACTTCGCCGTCGAACTGGATGACGTCGATTTGTTCGCCGACATCGTTGAACATGACGGCCCGCTCTGGCAGAACGACGTGTTCGAACTCTTCTTCAAGCCGGCGGACGACAAACCGGGCTACTATGAGTTTCATGTGACTGCGGCGGGGACCGTGCTCGACGCCTTTTTCGCGGAACGTGGCAAGTACGAGGGCGTCTTCAAGCGGGGCGTGCGTGACGACGAGATGCACGTCGATGCGAAAGTGCGCTGCGACGGCACGCTGAACCAGCGGCAGGACCGCGACCGCGGCTGGACCGTCGAGGCCCGTATCCCCTGGTTTGACTTTCTCCGCACCGGTGGCCGGCCGGACGTGGACGAGACGTGGAAGTTCGCGCTGTGCCGTTATGACTACCGCGTTTACGCCGCCAAGCCCGAACTTTCGACGTGTGCGCCGCTCGCGCAGGCGAATTTTCATCACCACGAAGATTACGCGCTGCTGCGGTTCGTCGGGCCGGCGCCCGAGCGAGTAGGACGGACACTCTTGTCCGTCTCAGAGGAGCGACCGGCAGGAGTGTCTGTCCTACACCCGCATCCGCTCGCGCAGCTTAAGGCGAATTGGCGATCCGTGCCGTCGCGCGTGATCGGCTCGCCCGAATCGCCGCCGACGTATCGCGTGCGGCGCGTGCTCCCCGCGCTGAAGCCGTCGTTCCCGGTCACGGTGATTAACGAACCGGGCAGCCAGCGGCTGCTGTTCATCGAACAGGACAAGCCGTACGGTCCGACGCGATTGTGTCGCACGGCGGACGACCCGGCCAGCGGCGAAGTCGAAACGCTGCTCGATCTTGGCGGCTTGTGCTTCAGCATCGCATTCCATCCACGTTTCAACGAGAACGGCTTCGTGTACATCGGCGGCAACGGCCGGGCCGCGCAGGGCGACGAGGAAAAGGTCGTACGCATCGACCGGTACACGATCCAGCGCGAGCCGCCGTTTCGAGTCGACCGTGCGTCGAAGCAACGGATCATCGAATGGGATTCGGCCGGTCACTCGGGCGCGGCGATGGCGTTCGGCCCCGACGGCATGTTCTACGTCACGTCGGGCGACGGGACCTCCGATTCCGACGGGGACTTGGCGGGCCAACGCTTGGACATGCTGCGATCGAAGGTGCTGCGGATCGATGTGGATCATCCCGACCCCGTCCGAAATTATTCCGTCCCCGCCGACAACCCGTTCGTCGGCGTGCATGGCGCGCGGCCGGAGACGTGGGCTTACGGCCTGCGCAATCCGTGGCGAATGTGGATCGATCATGAGTCCGGCCAAGTGTGGGTCGCCAACAACGGCCAGGACTTGTGGGAGCAGGTTTACCTCATCGAGCGCGGCGCGAATTACGGCTGGAGCGTGTTCGAGGGCGGGCATCTTTTCAATGCCCAGCGTCAGCTTGGTCCGACGCCGGTCTCGAAGCCGATGTTCGATCATTCGCACGCCGAAGCGCGGTCGATGACGGGCGGCGTCGTCTATCGCGGCAGCCGACTGCCCGAGCTGCGCGGCGCGTCGATCTACGCCGATTTCGCGACTGGAAAGATCTGGGGCGCGAAGCTCGACGGCCGACAAGTGGTCTGGCACAAGGAACTGGCCGACTCGCCGCTCTCCATCACGGCGATCGCGACCGGTGCCGACGGCGAGTTGCTGATCGCCGACTATGAGGGCGACGGGGCAGGCGGCTTCTACACGTTGGAGCCGAATGTAGAACGGGATTCATCCCGTTTGCCCGGCGAACGGAATGAATTCCATTCTACTTTCCCGCGCACGCTGAGCGAGACGGGCCTGTTCGCCTCCGTTCCCGAACATCGGCTCACCGCCGGCATGATCCCGTACTCCGTCAATTCGCCGCTGTGGTCGGACGGCGCATTCAAGGAACGTGCGCTGTACTTGCCGCCGACCGCGGAAATCGTGGCACCGATCTCGAATCAGTCGCGGCCCCCGCGCGGCGTGCCCGGCACCGAGGAACCCGCCCGCATTGACGTGCTCGACGACCGCGGCTGGAACTGCCCCGACCGCACCGTGCTCGTGAAATCGTTTGCACTCGAACTGGAGCCGGGCAATCCGCGGAGTCGCCGTTGGATCGAAACGCGGCTGTTCACGCGGCAGGAGGGCGAGTGGGTCGGCTATTCATATTCGTGGAACGACGAGCAGACCGATGCCACGCTCGTGGCGCGAGACGGGCTGGACCGAACGTTCGAGGTGAAGTCGGCCGACGGCATGACTCACCAAACGTGGCGTTATCCGAGCCGGGCCGAGTGCATGGTCTGTCACAGCCGTGCTGCGAATTACGTGCTCGGCCTCTCGACGGCACAGATGAACAAGGACCACGACTACGGCGGCGTGCAAGCGAATCAGTTGGCGGTGCTGGAATCGCTCGGCGTCCTGCGCGTGGACGCGGCGACCGTTTTGAAGGCGTCGAAGTCAGCGCGGCATGATGCACTCGTGGCCGCCGGCCTGTCGAAAGCGGCGACCGACGAACTCGCCAAGACCCTGGCCGAGATGCCCGATCAGCGGCCGAGCCGTTCATCGCGGCTGCTCCCGCGTCGTCCCGATGAATACCCGCGGCTCGCCGATCCCTACGACTCGCAGCAGGATCTCTCGTCGCGCGTGCGCTCGTATCTTCACGCCAACTGTGCCCACTGCCATGTCAATGCGGGTGGCGGCAATGCACAAATCAACCTGCTATCGAACGTGCCGCTGGCCAAGACGAAACTGATCGATGAGAAACCGTTGCACGACACCTTCGGCATCGAGAACGCGCGACTGATCGCACCGGGCCACCCGGAGCGATCCGTGCTGCTCCATCGCGTTGCGACACGCGGCCGGGGCCAGATGCCGCAAACGGCGACGAACGTGGTCGATCGCGATGCGGTCGAGTTGCTGCGAGAGTGGATCCGTCAACTCGAATGACGTCGGCCGAGTGAGTGGTCCATCGTCGCACGAATTCGAACACGCCAAGAGAATCGAAACGAGGAAACCTTGCTTATGAATCGTTGCTTCCCGATCGCCTGGCTGACCCTCCTGATCGCCGGCTCGTCGGCGCC
>Ga0247727_10003846_pt1 | contig 32739 bp, 34 predicted proteins | sample WisWelCaveWW1625_FD_202498 | JGI IMG/M metagenome (GOLD analysis project Ga0247727, IMG submission 202498) | Biofilm microbial communities from Wishing Well Cave, Virginia, United States - WW16-25 | ecosystem: Environmental > Aquatic > Deep subsurface > Groundwater > Cave microbial mat | place...
ACCCTGGCACATCCACGGGGCCCGCGGCGGTCTCGCGCCGCGCCCCGGCCGCGGCTTCCGGCGAGGGGAACGGGAACGCCGGGAACGGCAGACCGGTTTCGCGAGCTCGCTTGCGGTCCGCGCCCGGGATCGCCTGGTACTCGAACATCCCCAGGTTGGCGACGTACAATCGCCGGGCGTCGGGCGACAGCGCGACGGAGAACGGCAGCCGGCCTACGCGCGCCGACGACAGGATGCGCTTCCCGCGCGTGTCGATCACGACGATTCGGAAGTTGGCCTGGTCGGCGACATAGAGCAGCCGGCGGGTGGCGTCGAATGCCAGGTCGGCGGTGTAGCTGTCGCGATACCCACCCTGGTTCAGATCAAAGATGTGCTTCAGCTTTCCAGTGCGCGCATCCACCAGGCGGACGCGCCCGGAGTTGCCCTCGGAAGCAAAGAGTTGACGGTCATCAGCGAAGGCCAGCCCCATGAACACGCTGCGCCAGTCGTCTTCCTCATCCCCGGAGCCGGCCCCGGCCACGAAATGGCGCGCCTGCCAGGTGGTGTTCCGCTTGGCGAGCGAGGTCAGCGAGTAGCGGCCCGGTCCGCCATTGGCGGTCACCACCAGCGTGCCGCGAGCGTTGATCGCCAGTCCGAAAGGTCCTGGCCCGGTGATCGCCTGCCGCCCCATCGGGGTGATGAGGCGGCCGCCCGGCAGCACGCTCTCAGCGCCGGGCCTTCTGAGCGCCGGGCGCGTGCCCGCGGGCGCGCGGTAGTCGGCGGCCAGCAGCGCGGCGGCAAACGCCAGAGCGATGGCGGACATATTGTGACTGGCCGGTGCTGCCTAGTTGGTCACCTGCTCCAGCACGGCGAAATCGCCGGGATTCCAGGCCTGCGCGATGATGTAGAGCTTGCCGCTGATCTCCCGCAGCACGGCGTTGTGAATGTGCTGGAAGTTCTTCAGCGCCAGGTCCTCCTTGATCATGATGGTGGAGACGATCTTGTCGTCCTCCAGCAGATAGATGGGAGCGCCCTTGCTGCGATCCGGACCGTGCAGCGATCCCACCACCGCGTATTTGCCCAGGTAGTAAATGTCGCAAGGGAACGATCCCAGCGGCATTCTCAGGGTGGAGAGATACTGGCCGTGGCGCGTGAAGCGGTCGATCTCCGAGTTGGGCCGGTCAGCGATGTCCAGCCGCCGCGTGCCCGGCGGCACGGTGATGCCGTGCCCGGTGCCGAACTGGCCCGGTCCGCTGCCCTTGCCACCGAACGCCAGGTCGTGCCAGGCTGCCCGGAAGGGATTGGTGCTGCCGATCCTCGCCGTCAGCACGAAGTCCAGGTTCGAGTAGCCCGTGGTGATGTACAGCAATCCGTCCAGTTGCTCGACGTCGGTGGGGATCAGGCTGCCGCGGCCGTTGAAGTAATCGCTGGCGATGGGGTGTCCCATGTCGGTTCCAAACTCCGGCGGCTTCAGCGTATGGACCAGTTTCCCGTCCACCGTGGTGGTGAAGACCTGTCCCGCCTCATTGCCCGGGAAGGTGAGGAACACGCCGCCGTCGGCGGCGCGCCAGATGGTGGAGTTGTGAAGGTTGGTGTTCTTCATCTCCGGCGCCGTATCCAGCATGCGCGTGGTTTTCATGTCGGCGCTGATCTGGATGATCCCGGCCCCCTTGAGCGAAAAGTAGGTTTCGCCTTTGCCGGGTCGCAGATCGATGGCGAATCCGCCGTGCGCCCCGGTGAGCACTTTCTGCGCCTCGGGCGGCAGATGCTCGGAGGTGTACAGCACGCGGAACTTCATGGCCCCGTTGCCGCTCACCTTCCCGGTGTGGTCCGGCGCGTAGGCGCCCAGCATCCAGCCGAAGGCAAGCAGGCCGCCGAACAACGCGCCGATGGTGAATCGCTTCATGGAGACTCCTTCACAGGATTACACCACATTCGGCGGGACTCCTCCAAGCCATGGCATAGCGCCATCGCCCCATCAGCCATGCCGCCTGACAACGCGTCGCCTGCCGAACGACTGCGGTTGCTGGTGGAGCATTCCGGCAAGGCGCACGCCACCTTGCTTCCAATCTTTGGCCGGAAGGCGAAGGATCAGCGCGGAGCAAGCTTGCAAGCTGGGAGCGGATCATCGAGGGGCTGGAGCAGGCCATCGCATGGAACAATGCAAAAACGACCGCGCTCGAGTGACACTGGTTCCTGTTCGTAAGGCCCGTGCAGGAGCTTCAGAACAGATCCGAATGCGTGCCGGTCCGGACGAGGTGCAGGTCGTCGCCGTCGATCTTGTAGATCAGCAGCCAATCCGGCTCGATGTGACAATCGCGGAAGTGCTTCCAGTGGCCGCCGAGCGGATGGTCCTTGAAGCGCGGAGGCAACGGACTTCCCTCGATCAGCAGCAGGATCACCTCGCGCAACTTTGCCATGTCCTTGCCGCGCTTTTGTGCGAGTTTCACATCGCGCCGGAACTGCGCGCCGCGTACCGGGTTCCGCACCGGATCAGAATCCCAGGTCCTTGAACAGCGCGCCCGCGGAGGTCAGACGCTTTCCCTTATTCTTGTCGGCAGCGCGCATCGCCTTCACGGTCGTCGTGTTTGGGATCTTCACCTCGAAAGGAAGGGCCTTCTCCGCTGCCACGCGGACCAGCAGCATGCGCACGGCGTCGGACACGGAGATTCCCATCCCAGCCAATGTTCTCGCGGCCTGCCGCTTGGTATTCTCATCCACGCGCACATGCACCATCGTGGTCGCCATCATGAACCTCCCTGAGATACATTGTAACTCACTGCTCGGCCGCCCACGGATCTGTCTTGATCAGAGGCTCGAATCGGCTGCCCGGAACCTCCGAGAGGTCTTGCCAGTTGTTCTGCGTCATCGAGCACCCTGAGTTGCCGGCGCGCCACATCACGGAGACCGTTAAACGAGAGCCGTAATACGCCTGTGGAAACGGGGTGCGGTAACACCCAACTCATCGAGAAAGGACCTATGAAGCTGGCGGAGAGGGGGGGATTCGAACCCCCGGTAGACTTTAAAGGCCTACGACGGTTTAGCAAACCGCTGCTTTCGACCACTCAGCCACCTCTCCGTTTTTAACTCACCTGATCTCAATGAGTTGTGGTCACTGTCGCTACATTATACTGCGATTTTCGTTCGTGGTGGAACGATTGTCACTATTTTGTCACTGCTGCCCAACCGCTCAACGGCCCTGCGCTTGGTCTCATCGTTGGAATGCGCGTAGCGCATGGTTACGCTGATACTTGCATGTCCAAGCAGCTCCTTCACGGTCACGATGTCCACGCCGCTGCGCGTCAGCCGTGAGGCAAAGGTATGCCGGAACATATGCCAAGTGACCTTCGGAAGTCCTGCCCGCTTGACGGCCGCCAGAAGAGCGCCCTTTACGTCCTTGAACCTGTCCCCGGTCATGGGGTTGTAGAACACGTAGGGGCCATGCTTGGGCCGTCCCCCGACGATTCCGAACGCCGTTTCGTTCAAGGGTAGGCTCAAGGCCTTCTGGTTTTTCTTCACGATCATCTTTAAGCGTCTTTGCTCTATATCTATGTCCTCCCATGCAAGATTGAAAATTTCGTTCGTGCGAAGGCCGGTGTTGATCGCAAACAGGATCATCTCTCTCAGATACGGCGGCGAGGCAACAAGGAGCCTGCGCTCCTCGTCCTCGCTAAGCGTCTGGAAGCGGTAATTGTTCTCAGGCAGGAACTTCACCAGCCGGACGGGATTCGTCCCCTGGTGCTGTCCCCACCGTTCCGCAATGTTGAACATATGCTTGAGCAAAGCCAGTTCCCGGTTTGACGTCGCCGGGCATACATTCTTGACCCGAGCCTGCTGGTATTCCTCGACCCGCAGCGGTGTGATATCCCGCAGCTTCGACGGCCCAAAGAACCCTTGGAGGTTGCTTAGCATCTGCACATCGCGCTTCCATGAACGCTTATGAGCTTTCGCATACTCGATGTATCTCTCACCGAACTCCGGCAACGTTATGTTTACCGGCTTGACGAAAACCCCTCGTTGAACTTCTGACACGCGAAGGGCCAGAATCTTCTCGGCCTCGCGCTTGTTTGCCGTACCAGTGCTTACTTGGACCCGAACACCGTCAGCGTAATAGTCTGCGTACCATAACCGGCCTCGTCGGTAGAGTGCCATAACAGCTCCTTCTACCTCCTGCCAGCTTCATCCATTGTAGGGCACTGGCGAAGGGATTCGAATACCTTGTCCGGGTCGAAGCGCAGGCATCGGCCCGCTTTGACATAGGGAATGCGCCGCAGGTAAACCCAGTTGTAGAGCGTGCCCTTGGCGATGCTGAGGCGCCGGGACAGTTCGTTGATGTCGACAAGCGTGCGCGATGCTCTCGGATCCCGAACGCTGAGGAGACGCTCTTTGCGAGCGAATGCGATGCCTGGCGGACTTTCGAGGTCTGGGTGGATGCTGGGGAGGTGTTGTCGCATGCCCTGTTTTAAGGCATGTTCTAGATTCCACCAAACGAGTTGCTCTGATGTCGACACACTACGCTTCGCGGTGCGCTAAAGCTCCTTCAGGATCAGAGACTTGTATCCACCTCACAGCATGAGTAGACGAACCAAACTCGCGCCGGGACGCAGCGCTCGAAGAATACTGCGTCGGCCCGGTTGGAAGAGCCGCTGCTTGGGCAAGTCGAGGAACATCTACTGATCTGCGAGCAATGCCGGAAACGAGTGACAGAGTTTGATGATGCTTGGGGTCTCAACGGCTGACTCGTCTTTGCTCATCTCAAACCGGCCCTGCCCCAGCTGCGGCGCCGCGGCGTGGAACTTGGCTGCGGATGATGTCCTCCATTGGGATGTATTCCCCCTTCATGCCATATGTGGCCGGCACATTCCGCGACTGTCGCAGCCACTCGCGTATTCGGCGCCCAGCTACTTTTTCGAGCTTGGTGGGAGCATTTTCCAGCGACTACGTAAATCCGCGATGAATGCCTCACGGTTCCGTGTCATCTCACGAATGACGGCAGGCGGTGCAGCGGTTTTCTCATGCCGGGCCGCCCATAGGATCATCTCTATCAGCATGGGAGCCAGGTCGATCCCTTTCTCTGTGAGCCGGTAGATATATCGGCGGGCGTCATCAGGGTCGCTCTCTTTGAGGACGATGCCGGCGGCCTCGAGCCGTTGCAAGCGATCCGACAGGATATTGCTTGCGATCTCCTCTTCGGCGTTTAGAAACGCGTTGAACGTCTTCTTCCCCATGAACATCAGATCGCGCACGATCAACAACGACCAGGAATCCCCCACCGTTTCCAGCAAGACGTTGATTGGACAGCCCGAGCGCCGCCCGCTTTGCGTTTTTGTCTTCATGGCAGGAAGTTTAAGAATATACCACTTGCGCTTTGCAAGTCACTTCTACTATACTTGCAAAGTGCAAGCAAGTTGTTGTTGGCCGTTAGGTCTTCCCCTAAAAAAGGATGAGAAGCCACAAGGCAAAACCAGAAAGAGGTGAACGATGAATCCGCAGAATTTCGAGACCTTCCTCAAGGTCTGGGACGTGGAAGCCGAGAAGACCGTCCGGGTCCTCAGGGCCCTGCCGCGAGATAAGTACGATTTCAGGCCCGATCCGGGGGGACGTTCCCTGGGCGAATTGGCGTGGCACCTCGCCGAGGGCGACGCGTACAACAGCTACGGCGTCGAAAAGGGGCAATTCGCTCCCGAGGTCCGCCCTCCGGGCATCGAGCGCCCGAAACAGGTCGAGGCCCTTGCCCCCGGCTACGAGCGCGTGCACCGTGAAGCGGCGGCCCGAATCCGCAAGATGGCGCCGGAGAACCTGGAGAGGAAGATCCGGTTTTTCACGGGGGAAGACCTGAGCGGCGGAGAGATTCTCTGGGGAGCGATCTTCCACAACATCCATCACCGGGGTCAGCTCAGCTTGATGTGCCGCCTCGCCGGCGGGGTGAGTCCTGGCGTCTTCGGCCCCAATCGCGAAGAGATGGCCGCGCTTCGAGCTCAGGCCGGGGGGCCGGGCGCTGGGCGGTAGCACACCGAAACGACGACGGCCCGCAAAGCTGGGCCACAACAACCGCTAAGGAGATTGACCATGCGTATTTTCATCACCGGCGCGACGGGTGCAGTCGGCGCTCCCGTCGCAAAGAATCTCAAGGAGCGCGGCCATGAGATCGTGGCGCTCGTTCGTGACGCCGAGAACGGCAAACGCATGCTCGCGCAAGGCTATCAACCCGTCCTCTGCGACATGCGCGCCCCAGAGAGGTGGGAGTCGGAGGCCAAGCGGGCCGACGCCCTGATCCATGCCGCGTGGATCAGGCCCGGTCGACGGATGGGGGCGCGCTGGCTGCGCTCGGCCATGAGCGCCGACGCCATCGCGGTGAGCGCGCTGGTGGAGGCGGCGAAGCAAGGCGGGCGCTGCAAGGCTCTCCTTTTGACCTCCGGCCACAGCGTGTACGGCGACCATGGCGACACGTGGGTCGACGAGGACACCGAGCCCGCCCCTGGCGCGATCGGCAAGAAACAGCTCGCCTGCGAGCGTGCAGCAATGTCTGCAGCCAAGGAAGGCGTGCCCTGTTTCGTGTTGCGGCCATGCACCGTGTATGGCCCCAGCGGACCATCCGTGGACTTCTTTTTCGGCAGTGCTGCCAAAGGGGTGATCCGCTACCCGGGGGACGGAAACAACTTCTTCCCCTTTGTGCGGGACACCGACCTCGCCGAGGCGTACGCCTTGGCCATCGAGAAGCGGCCGATCGGACAGGTCATCGCAATCGGCGATGACGAGCCCCCTGCGCCTGCGCGATGTCGCCGGGATCGTACTCGGAGTGTTCGGCGGAGGAAAATGTGCCAGCGTGCCGCGGTGGCTCGTGGCGATTTTCGCCGGCGCGCCCCTCGCGGAGATGCTGACCCATTCCTTCCGGGTGAGGAACGCGAAGGCAAAGGCCCTCCTCGGCTGGGCGCCGCGCTACCCGTCACTTCGCGTAGGCATAGAGGACGCGGTGACAGAGTGGAGGCGCGTGCGGCGATACAGCAGCGGCGGACGATAGGCCGGATTTAGTCGATGCTTACACGGGCACAGGGCGCGAGGATCGTGTAACACCGTCACAAAGTACAAAGCACGGGAGGAGATGGATGGCGTATGACGAAGCACTGGTGGATCGCGTGAGAGCCGCGCTCCTGCGCCGGAGGGGAGTTACCGAGAAGAAAATGTTCGGTGGCGTCCGCTCCATGGTCAACGGCCACATGTGCTGCGGGGTTGCAACCAAAGACCTGGTGCTCCGCCTTGGTGAAGAGGGCACGTCTGCAGCGCTCGAAGAGCCATACACGCGGCCGTTCGACATGACGGGCAAGCCGATGAAGACGAAGCTTTTCGTTTCGCCCGCATGGCATCGAGGTGACGAGGCGCTCCAGGGGTGGCTCGACCAAGCTGTCGGCTTTGCCCTTGGTCTTCCGCCACAGAAGCCGAAGCGACAGGGCAGGAAGCACTGATGTCAGCGCCCCTCGACGAGGTTCAGTTGCTCGCCATCCATGTTGAAGCGGCTCTGCCGCCCAAGTTAGCTACGAATAAACACATGTTCGGCGGCATCACCTTCCTTGTGAAGGGCAACATGCTGTGTTGCGCCTCTAAGAAGGGCCTGATGGTGCGTGTGGGGGCCGAGGCCAAGGCGTTGGAATCGCCGCACGCGGCTCCCTGCCTTGGGGCTGGCCGTCGGATGGCAGGCTTCATCATGATTGCGCCAGAGGGCGTAAGAAGGGATGCCGATCTCGTGCGCTGGCTTTCCATGGCGCGAGCGTATGTCGAAACACTGCCGCCTAAGCTAAAAACGCTGCGCGGTAGCACGCCGAAACAACGGCAGACCGCCAAGCGGCGCACATCAACCAAGAGAGGTAAACCATGAGAAGCCACCTCCTGTCAGTCTTGGGCTATATCGTTGCGACCTTTGTCACGCAGGCGATTTCCCATTTCGTGATCTTCGCGCAGCACTACGCGACCCTCGCCTACCTCAGAGCGGAGACAAATTTTCCACTCGGCTTTACGACCATGATCATCCAGGGAAGCGTTCTGTCTTACGTGTTCGCCAACTCGCGTTTTGCTGGAGGCTCACGCATGGATGCCGTCCGGTTCGCCTGGCTGTTCGGCGCGTTCGGCGTCAGCTACGCGGCGCTGGGGGAAGCCGCTAAGTATAACGTGCCCAGCATTCCGTCCTGGATTGCGGTCGAGGTCGGGGTCGGTTTTGTGCAGTACACGCTTTTTGGAATTCTTCTGGGCTTGGCGCATGGGGTCAAGAAGCTATAGAGGAACGCGGAATTTTGCGAGTCTGACGGCTCTGTCGTTTTGATGTAGTGTCACTCACACAACAGAAAAGAAGAATATCATTATGATGCGTATTGCGGATTCGTTTCTTGCGGAGCTGGATCAAGAGGCACAAACCACGCGAAGAATGCTAGAACGGGTGCCTGGAAACAAGCTGAGCTGGAAGCCTCATACGAAATCGATGTCGCTGGGGCAGTTGGCCTTGCATGTCGCCACGATCCCGGGCGGGGTTGCCCAGAATTTATCGAATGACAGCTTTGAGATCCCAGCTTCGACCAGCCCGCCCGCGGCACAGTCGGCGACTGAGCTGATCCCCGCACTCGACGAAAGTGTTCGAGCCGCCAAACAAGTTCTCGGTGGTATGGAGGACGGCAAACTGATGGGAACCTGGAAGCTGACCAAGAATGGAAAGGAACTGATGGCGGTGCCGCGCGTCGCTATCGTTCGCTCCATCATGCTGAACCACTGGTATCACCATCGGGGACAGCTTTCTGTGTATCTGCGGGAACTTGATGTCCCGGTGCCGTCCATCTACGGTCCCAGCGCGGACGAAGACCCATTCCAGTAGGGAATTCTGGGCAAAATGGAGCATCGCGATATGGTCGTTTGACGGGAAAACCTTCATAACAAAGCTACAGGGGCGCGCTAGCGCCGCGGACGGCGCGGACAGTCGAGTTCCTCGATCAGGTGGGCGCGTCTGCATCCCGGCTGCGGTTCAGGACCAGCGTGTGCAGGACCTGGCCGCATCGAACTGAAGCCCAGAGAACTTCGGATTGAATTATGGAGCCGAGGACCTGGCTGCGTCGGTCAGCAATGCCATCGATCATGCGGGACAGCAATTCGATACTGGCTCGCAGAAAGATGGACTGCGGATTCTCGAAGCACTGGCCCCCGCAGCTCGATCATTCCTCGCGGAATGACATCACAGAAGCGCATGTTTTGCAGAATCGCAGACGTGGTCTTTCGACCCGACAACGAGGCGCAACAAAAATAGACCCACGCAAAACAAAATGATGGACGGGCCTGGCAGGAGCCGGAGAGCGTCAGCCAGCTACCATCCCTCCCCCGGAAGTCGCGGCACGGAGCAGCGCGGACAAGATTACGTAACCACGCATGCTTCGGGAAACGCGGCGGGAATGAACGTCGGCGCGCCCATCAAAAGAGTTCCAACCAACTTGATCCCCAAAGCCACGATCATCGCGGCCGTCACTCACCAAAAACGAGTGCGGAGAAGGTGCCCGGAAGCATCGGCGCCCTCGGCTGCTGGCCGCCCGGAGCGGCCGGAGGGCGCGGGCCAAGCTCGGCCACGGACAGATACGCTCGACCTGTTTTTTTATCCAGCGCCATCGTGCGCGCTCCGGCTTGCGGCTTCACGCTTTCGACGAGTGTATACTTGTCGGGTGTGTCCTGATGAAAGACCGACATGACACCGTCGCCGCGCTCGAGATCATTCTGTCAGCAAGGTGTGGCAACAGGGCTTCAACTTCCCCGCGGTTCACCGATTTCAAACGGGCACCACGCGCTCCGCGTGGACTGGGGAGAAACCTTACGGATTGCGCTCTCTAGCGAACGGCATCACCGCCAAGGGTGGCGACTATCTCAAGGGCTTTCTCGATCTGCACGTCCTTGCCCCGGGCAACTGCGGCGACATCAACATCCACTGCGACATCCGGGGTGACTCCAGTTCCCTCGATGCAATTGCCCTGCCACGTATACCAACCCGCAATCGGCATCCGCAGGTAGTATCCGTTCCCCACGCGGAAGTTGGCGCCACCGAGAACCTCTCCAGCGGTCTGATTCCCCACCAAGACGGCAAGCTGGTTGTCCTTCGCGAAGGCCGCCACCATTTCGGCCGCGCTATGGCTGAACTCGTCGATCAGTATCACGATGCGGCCATGAAACGATTGCTTACCTAGACCTTCCGTTTCGAGCACCATTGAGCGGTCTCGATGAAGGACCTTGAATTTCACCGCCATTCCGAGCAAGCCCAGTTTGCCGGCCGGAATCTTGCCGATTCTAGGTAGGCTCTCCTTGCTCCAACCGCGCTTGATTCCAGTCCGGCTCATGCTGTACCCGATCGGTAACTTGGCCGGGCACAAATAACTCATCAGACGCAAGGATCCTAGCCCGCCACCCAGGTTCCCGCGGAGGTCAACTATCAGACGGGAACAGTTCTCCCGCGCCAAGGCTGCGATCGCCGAATCGAGCGCTCGCGCAAAGCTGAGACCCACGGCACCAGGAAAGCTTGCCACCCGGATCATGCCGATCCCCGGAGTTGCAACACGATAGGTAATGCTCTTCGGCTCGATCATTGGGGGCCGGTCTTTCGCCGCTCGATTCGGTACTTCCACTTTTACGCTGCGAGTTCCCGAGCCCTCGATCTCGCCCAGTTGCAGTTCATGAGTTCCACCCAACTGAAATCTCGGCGAGTTTGGTGGCTCCGTCAGCTTTCCATCGCATGAATAGAGGACGTCGCCAGGCTTGACGCCCGCTCTGTGGGCTGGCCCGTCTTCGATGATGTTGAGGAAGACCCACCGCCGGTTGCCGCTGATCTCCATCGACCGAAGCGACGCATTTATCGCATGTTGCGGGGGAATGCGGTCCCCGACTTTGTGATAGAAGGCCGTGTGACTGCTACCGAGTCCCTGCAAGATCGATCCAATCCCGTTTTCGAAAGCGTCCCGCGAAGGCGCCGCGACGACCTCATCTAATCGTCGATCAAACTCTCGAGTCCAAGGGCCGTAATCCTGCGACGGATTGGCGACATTGACGTGCTTTGCGAGAACTAGCGATTTGATCTTGCCCGCAATCACGGCTCTCTCCTCTCTGGTTAGGCTGGGTTCAGTTGCTGTCATTTATCAACCTCGCTAAATCGGTTTGGACGCGCCTTCAAGTACGAACGCACCCCAGTGGAAGGGAAGGGCCCGTGTACCAAACGTACGCACGACGCTGCGCTTCGCTTCCGTAAGCGCTGCCGCTGTGTCCTTGCCCGAAGCCAGTCCTTGATAGAACCGCTTCATCAGAAATGCCGAAACGGTATCGTCGACCGACCAAAGGGTCGAAACCACGCTCTTTGCTCCAGCCAAGAGGAACGCGCGAGATAGTGTTGCGGCCCCATCCTGACCCTGAAGGCGCCCCACAGCCGTATCACACGCCGAAAGCACGACGACTCGCGCGTTGAGGCGCAGATGCAGTACTTCTGAAAATTGGAGCAGCCCATCCTCATTGGCTCCCGGATCGCTCAAGAGGATTAGCGCCGCGGCATCCGGTTGCGCTGTGTTTGCGACTCCGTGAACCGCCATGTGGATTACGCTCCTGTTTCCCAGGTCAGCCTTTTTGAAAGCAGCTTCGGTTGCTCTCACTCCAAGCAGAAGCGTGTTGCGACTCTTGCTACCAGCTAACCCAGCAGCAGTGACGACTTCCTCCTCGGAACCCGGAAGATTTCCGAGTCCCGTGGCTTCATAGCCCCGCGTCGTAGCGATCTTCAAGGCATCCCGATCGTATGGGACGCCGCCAATGCCGAGGAAACTCCTCGCAATGACTTTGGGTTCGGACTCTGTCTGCAGAGAGTAGAAGGCCGAAACCGATGGGGCGACGGCGATTGTATGCGTCATCAGGACGTACTGTCCCTGAGGATTGACCAGCGTATCGAAGGGCAAGAGGTTAAGTCGCCCGTCCGGGACAATCGTCAAACGCCGGGCCGCTCGAAGTCCGGGTACTTTGCCGAGCAGCTCAGAGAAGAGACGTTTGCCAAGCGCTGCGGTGGCCTGACGTGACGCCATCCAGATATTCGTTCGCCAGCGCACTGATACTCCGCCCGCTTGCGAGCTCGATGGACATGATTCCGTCCCTGGTCAGAACCAAGCAATATGAGTGCGGTTCACCCAAGACGTACTCGAGTACTATGTGGTCCTTTGCAAGAGATCCCCGGATTCGATCAAGCGGAACGGGACCATCCTGCTCTGCGGGCTTGACGAGCGGCTGAGCCACTCCTTGAGGTAACCATCTGCCGAGCTCGCGAATGAATAAATCGTTCCGGATATTTCGGATTTCGGTGGCCGACCGCGAAGATGCTATCTTGAGGCGCAACGCGCTGAACTCCTTCTCAAGATTTGGATTTTCGCCTTCCAAGCCAGTCAGACCTGATCGAAGCAAGTCGGTGAGCGTTCGCCCCCGTGCGCTCTCGACAACGGTATATGCCCGGGCCGGATCCTTGAAATGCCCTAATAGAAGACCGGCATGATCCGAATAGATACTGCTCATGGCGATAACCAGGCCAGCCTTCACTCGCGGATTGGGTGAGTTGGCAAGCATGGAATCTGCATAGTCGGAGGCTTCGATGAACAGCCGATCTGCCTCCTCGTACTTACCTAGTTCCATTTTCAGCAGCGCGAGCATATGAAGGCGCTCAGGGACCAAGTAGAGGTCCCCGCTGTTTCTGGCCGAGTCGGCAGCTTGCTCTACCATGGCGCCAGCTTTTTCCAGATCGCCCATGGTTCGACACGTTTCGGCAAGCAAGAACCGGGCGCTCGCCAGAAGACGAGGGAAGCTGCCCTTTTCAGCGAGCTCGATCGCCTCATAGACGAGCGTCAACGCCCGCTGATTGTCCTTCCGGTCTCTAGCCAAGCGCGCCATTCTGATCAATGTTTGACAGAGCTTGACGTTTTTGCGGTCAGCCCGGGCGCGCGCCGTAAGTTCTTCCGCTAACGATAGGGCTTCCTGCGACTTCCCGGCTCCCTTGAGAGCACTGACCTTACCATCGAGGGTGACGTATTGATACCCCATTTCAGAATCGGACCCTGCGACGCTCAGAGCTCGATCGAGGTAGGTCAGGGCCTCGTCATAAAGGCCGGTCAAAGCGAGTCCTGTGCCGATCGCCCCCATGAATCGAGACTGCGCGGCCCGGTCGCCACTGGCGACGGCACCCAGTAACGCTCCTGCCACCAATTGACGGGCACTGGCCACGTCGCCTTCAAGAAAAGCCTGAAATCCAAGTTCACCGTTGGCCCGATTCTTCCAGCGTGTGTTGCCGATCTTGTCAGCCAGATCGCGCACCCCTATCCAGTCGCGCTTAGCGCTCGCCGTTTCTAACTCGCCATCAACATCGCCCTTCACGATCAGGCAAAAGAGGCGCAGCTGAGGGTCATTGATGACGAGGGGATCCGTCAGCAAAGCTTCTAGCTCGGCAGAGAGTACCGGGAGGATTTGCTCTTCCATACTGCTACGCAGTCGGCCAATCTTTGCGTAGAGCGCGTTCTTGGGATCGTAGTTGTTACGGAATCCCTCCTCAGCCCTAGAAAACAACTCACGGGCGTCTGCCCAGCTGTATTTGTCACCCAAGCGAAGAGCACGTTCAAGGAGAGCTTGAGGAGTCTCCTGTGCGCGCGCGAGGGAGGCGCAGAAAAGCAATCCGAGTACTGTCAACTTTCTCATGGAACCTCCGAGAAAGACTGGGAGTAGTATATCCATTCGCACCGCGCCGTCGAGGACCGATGCCCCTCTTTAGCGCCAAGCGAACTGGCGCCGCGGTCGGTCTTGCGCCCAGTCAACGTCAACTCCCGGACTCCTGCTGTTCCCGTGTTTGCCGGGCCTGCGGAGCCAGTTGTCGTCCGACAAGACTTTGGGTGACCACCAAGATTCATGGGCATCGTCAGAACACCTCTAAGGGGTAAAAGCGACCGGGTAATACCTCCAGCCAAAAGTGCCTCGCCGAAGGCGGAGCAAATAGCGACCTGCACTGATTCCGGTGAGATCAGTTCTGATTTGTACGACTACGTTCTGATCGCGCAGGCTGGCTGTTCCCTTTTGTATCAAGAGTGGAGAGTCTGCATCACGAAGAATCTGCATTTCGTACTCTCCCTCTTCACTCCCAACCGGCAGGTACACCGACAACTCAAGCCGCCGCGCTGGGAGGGAAACAACATCATCGGCGGGATCTGGTTGCCGATCACCTCGAACGGGAGACCGGTTCCTGAGATCGAGGACAGCCACTTCGAACTCAGTTGGGGCGGCTTGCCTAGGAGTCGGCCCCTCTTTAACGACCGTTGGCTCGGGTACGCGCTGACTGCGGTCTGCTCGGAACGCATAGAACCAGGTCGCGAGACCTGCGGTGATCAGCAGTGTTGCGCAAAGAGCCAAGAGCTTGGTACTCCTCCAAACCTTTTCTCGGTGCAGGAGGCGTTCATATTCGGCAAAGCAGGGCGAACAGCAGGTCACGTGGTCAATCACGTTTCGGGATTCACTGTCACCGGCCACCTTCCGCGCGACAGACTGTAGAGCGTCCCGTGTTGGGCAACCGGTTCTCTCAGCATTGGGGAAGTCAGTTCGGAGGATACGGGCCGCAGCCGCAAGAAGTTGTGCTTCCATCTGGGGAGAAAACTTCCCGGAAGATGACATCACCGACATTGGAACTCTTGGGTTCACTGTTGTTCCCGTCCTAGTTTGGCCAAGCCGATGCGCAGCAATCGGCTCCGGGCTTTCTTGGCTCCGTTTGCAAAGTGTACTTCAGCATTGTGAGCGCTAATCCCAAAGCGCTCACCGATCTCCGCCCAGGAATCGCCTGAAATCCGAAGGATCAGCATGTCTCGCGTTCTTTCGTCAAGGTAACAGAGCATCTGTTTGAGATGGATCTCGTTTTCCAAAATCGAAACCCAATCGTGCTGGGCTCCGATGTTCGCGTTGGCAACGGATTCCACGGAGTCCACATACTGTATTCTTCCTTCGCGAATCATCCGGCGGGTGTGCTTCCGGATGAATGCCCAGAACAAGTACGAGTCCAGATTACGAATGGAATTCCGTTTCAGATTCCGCCGGATAGCTCTTGAAACGCAGTGACAAGCCGATTCCAGGATCTCGGCGGCCGGCGCGACATCCTGCCCAGCGTACCGAAGGTGCTGGAGAACACGATTCCAGATCCGGTGGGCGGATTCCATCACCTCCGGCCTGACCCGGCTACCATGTTCATCCGTCTCACTGATCCAGAGCGGCGGGCGTGTGGTTCTCTGGTCCTCCATGAGACGACCTGTTTTCCCCTCCACGCGGTCGTTCGCTACGGAAGGATTGCTTATACAGTCAATAATAGAGAGTCCTTCAAACTTGTAAACCTCAAAAGATTCTTACGCCCCGCCTAAGGTCTTCGACTCAGGGATCCCGTCAGTACCGCAATCCCTTTGTTTGGCTGGGGTTCTGGCTTTGAGGTTTTGCTCCTGAAAAGTGCTCTCTATCTTCAGGAGGGCGTCTTTTTCATGAAATGTAAAGAGAGAGCTCGACACATATTCCTTCCCCGGGCCATCGTAGTGTTGGCAATTACTGTGGTCCCTTCATTTCCGCAGATTCCGACCGGCACTATTGGAGGTGCGGTTCTGGACCAATCTGAGGCCGCGATACAAGATGCCAACGTTACAGTCGTGAACCGCGAGACTGGCGCGCAGCGGTCGGCACACTCGGATTCGGGCGGACTGTACCTCATCGCCGACTTGCCACCGGGACCCTACGAGGTCAGAGGTGGAGCCAGTGGCTTTCGCACGTTGGTTCAAACGGTCACTGTATGGACCGGGCACAGTACAAGAGTTGACCTTCGACTCCCTCTTGGGATAGTCGAGCAAGTTGTAGAAGCATCCGACCGGATACCGGCGATTGACGATCAACAACACGGGATAGGCAGCATAATCTCCCGGTTCCAGATCGAAAACTTTCCGCTCAACGGCCGGCAGTTCCTTCAGTTGGCGATCCTTGAACCCGGCGTCACGTCCGCACCGACGGCCGGCTTCTTCACTCGGCAATTCGATGTTTCCGTTTTGAGCGCTCCGGCCGAGAAAACACGAGTCACGATGGACGGCGGTCCCATCTATGGTCCGGTGGCGGGCGGCACGCCGCAGAACTTTTCACAAGAGGTCGTTCGCGAGTTCCAGATCTCCACGGTCAACTTCGACCTGAGCACGGGGCTGACCGGATCGGGCGCGGTTAACGTTGTCACCCAATCCGGTGGAAATGACTACCACGGAAGCGGGTTCTTTTTCTTCCGCGACGACAATATCGCCGCATACCCCGCGTTGCGTCGAGAGTCTTCAAACTCAGATCCCTTCTTCGCCCGCCGCCAGACGGGCTTCCGCGTCGGCGGGCCGCTGAAGAAGGATCGCGTTTTCTTCTTCACTAACTTCGAGCACATGAATCAGGACGGCGTCGTCACCGTACAACCAAGCGTGCCCGACTTTGCCGGATTCGGTGGTATCTTCCCCAATTCCTTCACGGGCGGCCAGGTTACTGCGCGATTCGATGTTCGAATCAACAACAGGAATAGTCTGTCGCTGCGCTATTCACACGACGGCAATGATGGCTTTGTGCCCCCTTCAGGGCAAGGAAGCCTCCCATCGAACTGGAGCCGGAATACGAATTGGTCCGACCAGAGTGTTGGCTCCCTTACGACTGCCCTGAGACCGAATCTGACCAACGATCTCCGCTTCTCGTATTGGTATTGGCACACCCGGAATCTCCCCCCAGGACCGACAGAATGTCCCGGCGGGTGTCTTGGGTTAGGAATGCCGGAGATCAGCGTCCTCGGCACTAATTTCGTGATTGGGAATTACCGGTTCGTGCCGCAAGGCGGAGACTTCCGTCGCTACCACACCACGGACAGCGTGACATGGCAGAAGGGGCGTCACCAGTTGCGCTTCGGCGTCGAATGGCAGTTTGACCGAGGGGGCGGGTTCGTAGCACTTGTCGAGCCGGCTTCGATGGTCCTATATTCGCCCCAACTCGTGCGGGCCTACAATCTGGACCCTCGAGTTCCGCCTCAGGCGCGAATTCCAGTGCCCACGTCTTTTCGAAGCCTGAACGACCTCCTGCAACTTCCTCTTGGAGGAGCTTCCATCGGGTTCGGCGATCCGCGTCAACCCCCGTCTTTTCGATCCGACAGCGCGAAGACGGACCACATCGTTCGCTTCTACATACAGGACAAGTGGCGGCACAAGCCCCGGTTCACCTTGAACTACGGTCTGGCTTATCACTATCAGACGAACCTTGCGAACCACGATCTACTCAAGCCCGCCTATCTTTCTCCACTACTCGGAATGGGCGGCTTGGCGCCAACGGTGCCTGACAAAAACAACTTCGCGCCTTCCATCGGCCTGGCGTGGGCCGTGACTCAGGATCACAAGACCGTGCTCCGGGCGGGAGCGGGTCTCTATTACGAGTTACCTCTGGCTCTAGATCGGCTGCAGGAACGGTCGACGATTGGCCCACGAGGAACTGGCAGGATAGTTGTCAACAGCTCCCTGATTCCGAATCCAATTCCGGGACTTCCTACAGTTCCGCTCGGGCGCCCGTTAAACTTCCAAGATGGCCCTACGCAGTTCACTGGAGGCCTGCTTCTTTCGATTCTGCCAAACGTTCGCAGCGGACTCGCACAGCAATTTGGCGATCCCAACAATACCGATCTCGCCATCAGGAACATTGAGGTGTTCAAACAGGGTAGTAGTCTCTTGGCACACGATTTCGTCGCGCCATACGCGGCGCATTTCAATATTGGGATACAAAGAGAACTTTCACGGGACTTCGTCTTGACGGCAGATCTTGTCTTGCAGCGGTTCGTCCATCAGAACACTGGCAATGTTGACCTCAATCGCTGGAACAGCGCCGCTGGACCGGCGATCCCAGCATGCACCGGGCAGCAGGCCCTGAATCCAACGGCGCAATGCTCGACAGGACCCATCTCAGTACAACTAAGTGCCGGACGTGCTCGGTATCAAGGCCTGTTGGTAAAGGCCGATCGACGGTTGTCCCGAGGGGTTCAATTTGGAATCGCCTACGCGTGGTCCAGTAGCGTGGGTTTGGACGAGATTCGGAACAACGCCAATTGGTTCGAGAGCTTCGGGCCGACCGTGGGAGATCGACGGCAGACGCTTACGGTCTCCGGCATCGTGGACTTGCCGCTGGGTTTCCGACTTTCCCACCTCTCTACTTTCGTAAGTAAGCCGCCGTTCCGGGCCCAGCTCTTTGGGCTCGACCTCAACGGGGATGGCACAATCAACGACGTGTTGCCTGGAACGAAGTGGAACGAACTGAACCGCGGGGTGAACGAGGCGGATCTGAGGCGGCTTGTTGCGGACTATAACAGCACACTGGCGGGGAACCGCACTCCAACGGGCCAGGTGATTTCGAGGGTCAGCCTTCCGGCAGATGTCTTTTTTGGAGACTCGGCATTCTCGATGGATATTCGGCTTGGCAGAATATTCAGGCTGCGCGAACGATACGAGTTGAACATCTTTGCCGAAGTCTTCAATGTACTCAACGTCGCCAACCTCACCGGATACGGTACAAATCTCCTCGAGCCCTCTGCATTTGGGCAACCAGCCAGCCGAGCAACACAGGTGTTCGGATCGGGCGGGCCACGAGCTTTTCAACTCGGGGCTCGAATCAGTTTCTAATCGACGTAGTTCACGGGAATTCAATCTCTGATGGCACCGAGCGCTACTCGTGTGCCTATTGGCGGCGACTGCGGATTGCCGCGAGGCGTGACCATTTCGCCGCGCACCTGTAGTGCGGAAACGCCGTGATTGAATTGCCCGATCTCAAATGCACGGACCGGGCGGTTGCCATGTTGAAAGCACTCGTTACTTCCCCGAAGTCCTACCACCGTGGGTCACCGGAACGGGCCTCGGTTGATGCGCGGATGAAACGTTATCCGACAAGCGGAGGGAGGCAATGAGGAATTGGACGACCAAGGAAGCGAAGGTGGTTCTTGAGTGGGCGCGTGAACCAGACAACGAGAGAACGCACATTGACGAAATCGCAGCTCAGTTGAACCGGTCTACGCGAGCAGTCCAGGAATTCCTACGGCGAGTGCTCCCCGAAGGGAAACGGCCTTGGGCCGAAAGGCCTAGATGGGGGGCAGATGAGATCGCCGCGCTTCAATGCGACGTAGGAACCGTGTCTACCCGGTCTGGGGCCGCGATCAAGCAGTATGTCAAGCGTCACCAGTGCATCGCGGCTACAGTGTGCTCGGATGAAGACTCGGAACGAACCGCGCTCTCGGTTACCCAAGTCGCCAAGGATCTCGGTCTCTCCCGCGCGTCCGTGTATCGTCTGCTCAAGCGTGGTGCCCTCCGGCGGTTCAAGGGCGGCGTGGCGGAGACGTCGTTCTGCGACCTCTTACGCGAGCACCCAGAAGCCATCCCATACTCGACGCTCCCACGCGATCAAAAAGAATGGCTAGTTCTGAATGGATACTCGGATCCTTCGCTTCCGGTAAAACGGCCCAGCGTTAGGGGGCTTCTTGACTGAGGTCAGCCTCGAAGATATGCGAACTCCGGAAGCAGATCGAATCGCTGCATCACTCGCTCGACGCTCTCACCGCGTTGTTCGATGTTCGCCAGATCGATATTCCCAAGCGGCGCCGCCATCTGAAGGTGGCGGACGCGACCGGGATCAATCCCCATCAAGCGGCAACAAGTCGCGTCAGCGGCGACAGGATCGTCTGCGAAGACGACGCAGCCAAGACGCCTCATTGGACCGTGCAGCGGCCCATTGCCTTCCATCGCTTCAATCCCATCGGCGATAACAAAGTGAATCGGGACCGACACCGCGAGTTCGACGATAGAGTTGTCGATGCCCTTCCAGTGCAGCACGTTCTTTGGCCAGCCATAGACCGAGCCGGCCAAGATCCCGAAAGAGTTCTTGAGGCTCAATGTGACGCCGGCCCAATGATGAGTTTTGATCTTAGGCATAGAGATCACGACATCCGCAGACTGGACTGTCGTGGGGAGCCAGAGTTCTTTCAATTGAGTCAGCCCCGTTCCGGGTACCACGCGGGTGACTGAATCGAAGTTGAGATCGACAAAGCTGGCTCGTTTGAGAATCTCAAGCTGGGCTCCCAAACCGCTTTCGTACAGCAAAAGGTCCGTGTCCCGAATGTGACCGGGGCCTTCGGCCACGATCACAGAGGCGGCACCTAGCTTATATAGCGCGTCAATGACCGCCGCAATCAACATTGGATGTGTGTTGATGGTGGCCGCCGGCGAGTACTCAACGAGATTCGGCTTCAGAAGCACGTGCTTCCCTTGAACGGAAGGTCTCACCAGTTGAAGGCCATGCTCGACGACCTGTGGCGTCCGTTCATAGCGGTCACAGTGAAGAACCGCGACATGGGAGCGTCTCGGCCTGCGGTACGGGACATGAGACACCTTGGATTGATGGATCCCTAGACCAGCCGTAGCCGCCAAAGCCGCCGCACCCACTAGTGAACGGCGTTTCATCGGGAGGGCTCCTCAAATGTGTAGGGGATGTCTTCCAATGCGAGCGCCACCAGCGCGAGAACGCGGTGAGGCAACCTATCGAACTTCGCGGCGGTGCATCGCTCGAGACGATTCTTCAGGTGATCCACGCCTTGGTGCCCATGCGCTGAGAGTGCCATCACGGCCCATGCCAAAGAGTACGGTGAAGAAGATCCTTCTAGGCGAGCCCCAAGGTAATCCAGCGATCTGCGTAACAGAACCTCGTGGCCAGGACTTCCGTTGCGCAACGCAAGGAGTGCCATTGCGGTGAAGTCGGGGTGTGGATCAAGGTCGACTCCAAAGACTACGGAATTGCCGGCGTTCCAGCCGCCTTTGGGACACGCCCGATCCAGGAGCATCGCAATCGCGGGCGCGATCCGCGTGGACTCCCGGTGCCATGCCCGAAACGCCGCGATGGAAAGCGCGGTGGGAGCGACCCAACTCACGGTATCAGGAACCCACGGCCATCCAGATTTCAAAGGGTCGAAGCGAACTTGCCTGTCAAACAGACGGAACTTCCACTGCCAGAGCCAATGGGACTCCAGGCCCCGCAGTTCCGATAGCCACTCGAATGCACGTCCGGCCGCACGTCTGACCGCCGTGGTTTGAAACGGTCGAATTGCCAGAAGCGCCAGCGCGGTGTGAAAAGCGCTCAGCGGGTCAATATTGGGAAGGGCCGACCAAGCGCCGGAGCGATGCTGTTTCCCGAGCAATGCGCGAGGGTCCGCTCCGGAATTCCTTAGCGCCAGGAGACTCAACGCCGTGTCTTCGATCCCGTGGCCGGAGGTTGTGGTCAGCCGTTGGAGTATCTGGCTGCGAATCGTCACACAGGATATTACGCCCATTCAGGCTCAAAGGGTGACGGTTCTCAGTAATACTCCGTGTGATGTACTGGCCGTCGCACGTTCGTGGGATGACCTGCCCGTACAGGGCACATTTGTCTGCGGGATGTCGAGACGGTCTCAAGTCTGGGGGATGTTATTCGTGTTCAGGATCAAGTTCGTGTGGGATGTCAGCCAGCGTCTCACGGCTGCGGGATGACCGGCCGTGTCGCATTGGTGGGGGATGTCTCGCGCGTCCGGCATGAAGTCTCTGAGCGATGTCACGAGCGTCTCCAGGTTGGGGGATGAACACTGGTGTCGCGCCGATGTGGCATGTCTCGCGTGTTCAGCATGAAGTCCTTGCGGGATGTCACGGGCGTCTCACATCCGTGGGATGTCCGCGCGTTATGCCTTTCTATTGACAAGTGCGCGGCGAGGAACTTCCGTGGTTCGAAGGATTCCCGGCGAGAGAAAGTGAAAGCTCAGTTTGTCTTTGACCGATCGCGCCGTATCCTTTTCTCAAATGTTCGCAACACCGCAGAACGTCGCCACAGGGCTCCGCGAGGCCGGCTACGCGACGGACCCCGTCCTAGTACAGATCATCTGGCTCGCGACCAAGATGCAGAAGCCGATCCTGGTCGAGGGTCCGCCCGGAACGGGCAAAACCTACTTGGCTCAGGCATTCGCGGCGGCGGCGAGGACCGACCTGATCCGGCTGCAGTGCTTCGAGGGAATTACAGAGAAGCAGGCTATCGGATCGTTCGACGAGGCGCTGCAACGCCTCTACTTGGAGACGCAGGTACACGTGATAGACCGCGAATGGGACAAGTTGCGATCGAGCCTGCACACGCTGGATTTCTTCACGCAAGGACCTCTGCTCCAGGCCGTATTGCAACCGAAGCCGATTGTGTTGCTGATCGACGAACTCGACAAGGTGGACCAGAAGTTCGAGGCACTGCTGCTGGAGATCCTCTCGGATTGGCAGGTTACGATTCCGAAGCTTGGAACGGTGAAGGCCAAGACGATTCCGTTCGTAGTGATGACTTCGAACCAGGAGCGGCGTTTGGGAGACCCGCTGCGCCGCCGCAGCCTCTACAAGAGGATCGAGCACCCGGACGTGCGGAAAGAAGCGGAGATTCTCGACATCCGTACCGTGGACGCGCCCCTTGAGTTAAAAGCGCAGGCTGTAGGACTCGCGCAGGCCTTGCGCGGCTACAACCTGGTCAAGCCGCCCTCGATCGACGAAATTGTTCAATTCGTCCGAGCGTTGCAGCTATTGGGCGAGACCGAAATCCGGGCAGAGACGCGCGACGTGTTGCTGCCGTTCCTGGCGAAGACGGAAGAGGATGTCAAACGATTGCTGCTCAAGGACGGCTTCAAGAGTCTAGTGGTGACGGCTCTAAAGTATCGGGATGAGGCGTTGGCCGCCATGAGGGTCACCAGTGGAGTTGCTGCATGAGATGGTTGGCATTCCTTTTATTGGCTGGAAGCTGTTGCCTGGCCCAGCCTGCCGAGGTCCGGCGGTGGACAGATTATTGGGCCGCCGAGTACGGGGTTGAACGCGAGCTTGTATACGCGGTTATCGAGGCGGAGTCCGGTGGAGATCCCAAAGCGATATCGAGTGCTGGAGCTGCTGGAGTGATGCAACTGATGCCTGATACGGCCGCGGTGTTCCGAGTCCGAAACCGATTCGATGTAGAAGACAATGTACGGGCTGGCGTTGCTTACCTGGCATGGCTACGGGATCTGTGTGGTGGAGACCGGCGGCTGATCGTTGCCAGCTACATCGCCGGCCAGAACCGGGTACTGCGGTTTGGACTCAACTTCGCCTACTCGAAAGACATTCACGAATACGTCACGCGTGTCGCGTACTTGTATCGTCGAAACCGTTGGGAGACGTTGCTACGAGAAGGAGTGGAGGCAAGATGAAACCAGTTGTTTTTCTCGCAGGTACGGCGCTGATCTTCGCGCAGACCCAGGTCAAACCCGTCGTGAGTCAACGAACCGTGAATGAGCAGGTGAACGTCGTTCGATTGGCTCCTCGCTATGCCACGGCGATCCGACTGCCTGAGCCTGTGAGCTCTGTCGTAGTTGGCGACCCCGTCAAATTCCTGGTGGAGCATTCGGACAAGGAGCCGGCTCTGGTTCTGGTCAAGCCTGTCTCCGACGATCACGCTGAGTCCAACCTCCTGGTTACGACCGTGAACGGGCGGCATTTGAGCTTTCTATTGCGGAACGAAGGAGGTGGAGCGCATCCGGCAGTAGACTTCGTTGTGAACTACCGTCCCGCAGGGTCGTTCCTGGTCGAGGAGAGTGCGCTTGGGGCGGCGGAGGTTCCGGGAAGTGCACCTCTTGCGCCGGTGCGCTCCATTGCGGTCTTGAAGCCGGTATCTACCGGAGTTCCACGCCTTGGTGGAACGCCTGAGCGGGATGGGCTCACCGCGTTGCTGGAACGGCAGCAACGGGCCCAGTTGCCAACGCTCTTTGGGATGCGAACGACGACGCCCGACGGGAAGGGGGATCTCGTTAAGGTGGGAATCTCGGAAGTGCTCGATCAAGGCCGCGAGGTGGCCGTACTGTTTTCCGTCGTCAATCCGCAGGCCCACGCGATCGAGATTCTGTCACCTCAGATTCAGTTGGCTGGGAAAGTGAAGAAAGGCTTTCCCGTCAAGCGGAGCCGCTGGGGCACGAGCCAACAACTTGCCGTCGAGGATTTCCGGCTAGTGCGCCGCCGCATCGGACCGGGTGAGCGGGTGGATGGTGTTGTCGTGTTTGCGCGCCCCAATTTCAAACAATCGAATGAAACGTTGTTTCTTCAGATCGCGGAGAGTGGTGCTGTGGACAAGCCGGCACTCGCTCCAATCGGGTTCGGAGTTTCAGCCATCAGGAAGGAGATGAGCCATGTCGAATGATCCGAGAGACGAAAAGCTATCCCAGGGGAACGAAGAACCGGCAGCGGCGCCCGAACTGAATCCAGATCCTAACGCACAGCCGGGTGCTGTAGTGGCTGGTGACGGGCCTGGAGAGACTAGCGTCAGGGACAGGATTGAAGGGTTTGCGGCTCGCTTTCGCCGCCCGGCGGGGTCCGCGCGGGACCAGAAGGCGGGCGACCGCCTTCGCGGGGCGCTGATTCTAGGGGCTACTACGATCGGCTGCCTGTTTCTTTTCTTTGGGCTGTTCACAACGACGTCGGACTCCTCCAAGAAAGAGAGGAAGACTCAGCCTAGCTTGGGGAGACCGGAGGGAACGGCCACGGCGGCCGAGGCGGCCAACAGGTCAGTGGTCCCGCAATTGAACGTCACACAGCAGCCAAACGAGGAAACGGGGGAACTTACCGAAAAAGATCTCCTTGGAACCATGCGAAACCGCGGGACACCGGCTCCAGCCGAAAACACACCAAGGCCGGTGGCTACGGCGAAACAACAGCCAAGCCGCGCCGCGCCGAAACCGCCGCTGAGCAGCGTTGACTTCGAGGATCCCGCGTTGGCTGAGGCATACCGCCGCCAAGGGCTGACGCCTCCGCCGCAGAGGACCACGGACGTGACGGACTGGAACGCCGCGATAGCCGAATATCAGGCCAAGCAGAATCCAAAACCGGCGACACCGGGGCCGACGACATCGGCGCCGGTCTCGAATCCGAGCGAAGCACTGCGGAAGTCATCGTTTGCCTACGTGCGAGCCAGTGTGCCGACCGTCACGGGCAGTGGTGGCGGCCTCATGCCAACGATCCAGCCACGGAAGCCAACTGCATTGCTTGCCCAAGGGACGAAGTTGGTGGCCCGGCTACAGTATGCCGTCAGTTCCGCCGCGAAGGTGCCAGTGGTCGCCGTCATTGAGTACAACTACGAACAGAATGGGGAGCTTGTCATTCCCGCCGGCACTAAGGCATACGGAACCTTGTCGCAAGCCACGCCGCAAGGCTGGGTAAATATCCGATTCGACGCTCTCGAATACCCAGGCGGGGAACAAGAGAAGATCAATGGCTCTGCCTTGAGTATGGAACAAGGTGTGCTCCAAGGACTCGTCAATGGAAAGAACACGGGCAAGAAGTTCCTGACCCGCGCACTTACGGGCATTGGCACGATCGCCGCTTTTGCGGTGGGTGGCCGTGGGCTGGGCGGCCAACTGGATAACTCCGTTCTGCTGCGCGAACGTCTGTCGTCGAATGTTGCGATGGCCGGTGAGCAGGAGTTGGCCATGCTGGCCTTCCAACAGAACATCGTGGTCACGGTGCCGGCGAACACGCGGTTCTACATCGTGCTCAACGAACCGGGCGTTACCGCGCCCGCGCCGCGCCAGGACGCTGTGGCAAGCAGTGGACCTGCGGCTCTTACTGCCGTGCAGGGGGTGCCGCCTGGGTCACCTCTGGCTGGGATGTCGCCTCAAGAGTTGCAGGAACTCATCTCCATCCGCAACGAAATGCGCGAGATGAACCGGCTCATCAAACAGCAGAATCCACCGAGTCTCCCTCAACAGGAACCAGAGGAGTAGTTCCCAGATAAATAGTTGGGAAAATGCGGCATTGGCCTCTTTTCGTCGCGCCCGGAATCGTCTATTCTGAGGATGCTCGATCGGAAAGCGCCCATGCCGCAGTTTGGTTTCATGAGTCCGTGGAGTTGGCTGTCCTACAGAGTCGGTTGGCTCTTCGGGGCTGGTGTAGCCAGAGCCGGACATGAGGCGAGCTACCTCACCAACAGGGCGAAAACGGCATCGGCCGTCGAAAGATCTGCCTGGCTGTACCGTTGCGTGATTTCGTGCGCCTTGATTGGCGCTGAGTTTTTCGTCGCAAGATTGTTCCTCGACTCACGGCTGGATCATGCGTTGTCGTTGCCGCTTGCGGTCGCGGTCTTGGTTGCGCTCCCACGCCCACGCGTCCGATGGCCTCTGCTGGCGGCGCGGGCGTTTGTACTGGTAACACTGCTTGCGATTTTGGAGAAGCTACATCTCTGGGCGCTGAAAAGCTACCCGAATGCCGTCCGGCCCTGGGAGCAGGTCTACTCGGTTGGCTCCATTCTCCTGATGCTCGGTTTGTGGACTTGGGTGCTGTTCGCGCTACGACCGAGGTCCAGAGCCGTGACGCACGCGGGAAGCGCTCCACAGAGTGAACCAGCAGCGCGCTGGCGTAATGTCCCGCGGATCAGGATGCAGGATGTTGGCGGAGCGGTAAACGCGAAGCAAGAAGCCTTGGCAATCGCGCAGAACCGTCTCACAAGACAACAAGGCCGAGTCGTTCAGAACGGGATACTCTTCCATGGACCGCAGGGAACGGGCAAGAATCTGCTCGCGGAGGCTACAGCCGGCGAGTTCGGTGCCAACTTCTTTCACGTTCGCTGCCCGGAATTGGTCGGCCAGCAGACAGGCTCGGGTGCGGAACGCATCCGCGGAGTCTTCGAATCGGCCGCCGCGAACCGCCCGATTGTACTCTTCCTTGATGAGATCGACTCGATCGGTAGCCGTAAACAAGTGCAAGGGTACGGCACGGATTCAGGTGGTGGTGGCCGGGAGTACAACTCGCTGGTCACGCAGCTCATGCAGTCGATGGACCAGTACCGACATATGGAAGGCCTCTTGATCGTAGGGGCAACCAACTATCTGGACAGTCTTGAGCCCACGCTGATTCGGGACGGACGGTTTGACGCGAAGATCCGCCTCGACTTGCCGAGCGAATCGGAGCGCAAGGAGATACTTGCCGTCCACTTACGAAAACACCGTTCCGGGACCTTTGATCCAGCCGCTATTGCGAAGCGGACGCCGGGATGGAGTCCCGCTCGCCTGGGAACCTTGGTGGATCGAGCGGCCTTGGCCGCGCAGGGGAAATCAATCGAGGAACGGCAACTTGTGGATGCGCTGGAGCGTGCCGGCGGCCGAGACCACGGATTGATCGAGCCGGTGGGATGGGACGATGTCGTGCTGCCCCGCTCGGTGGCCGATGATTTGCGTACTCTCTTGAACCTCATGACGCCAGGACGCGCTGAAGAGTTGTCGCTACCAGCACCGACGGGTCTCATTCTTGTCGGGCCGCCTGGGATCGGGAAAACGTTGGTAGCAAAGCTGATCGCATCCCAAGCCAAGCGCAGTTTCTATGCGGTGAGCCCCAGTGACGTTCTGGGCAGCGCGGTTGGCGGGTCAGTGAAACGGCTATCCGAGATTTTCCAGAGGGCCAAGGACAATGCTCCCTCCATCGTATTCTTTGACGAGATGGACGGCCTGTTCCCTCAACTCAACGGCCAGATGAATCAACATGATGTTCAGTTGGTCGAACAGGCGCTCATCGAAATCAGCGCGCTGAAGTCCGAGCACCAGATATTCCTCGTGGGCACAACGAACTATCTGAACCGGATCGATCCGCGAATTCTTCGTGGAGGCCGTTTCAGCGAGAAAGTAGAGATTCCGGTTCCAGACCAGGCCGGTTACCAGAAGCTTGTGGCTCGATACTTGGGAAAGGCTCGTCTCGGTGCGGGGTTGACAGTCCAGACTCTGACCGAACGGGTGACCGGGATGTCGCCCGCCGACCTCGAAGCCACCATACAGTCCATGAAGCGGGTCGCCATGCGGCGCATGGCCCCGAACTCCAAGGAACTGCCTCCGCTCGATCCAGCCGATCTCGACGAAGCGCTTGGCCGAGTTCAGCCTCGATTCTAGTCGCTCCATCAGCCAGCCCAATTTCAGACAGCAGCAAACTCCCACGCAACTCGTTTTGTGGTTCCGAAAACCTCGTGTATGTTCCTACTGTGCTCGGGTGAATGCCTGGGCCGAATCCGAATCGAACGTTACAGGAGGTATTTCTCATGTTGAAACTTTCGGGAACGAGCCGGCAGCGGGCAGCAACCTTGCTGATGGCCGTTCTATGTCTTGTTGTGTTTTCGCAAGCGGTGATAGTCGCTCAGAATCTGGGCGCGGCTCCCCAGGTAAACGTGGCCGTTCAGGGGCAGACAGGCGCCCAACCGGAAGGCGCGTTCCTGAACCTGGTCAACTGGATCGGCAACGTGATCGCTCCGGTCGGTGCCGGGCTGGCTCTGGCCGGTGGTCTCATCTCGTATGTGGCCGGGCGCGGTGTCGGGCGATACGTCGTCACGGCGATTGGTTGCCTGGCGGTTTCGGGTGTCACGCGACTGCTCGAATTCTGGATCGCCCAGGGAGGTGGCGGTATTTCGTAGGTTCGCTCCCGATAAGCGGAGGTGGGTACGCTTGCCCGAGCAACCCGCCTCCGGCTTTCCGAAAGAGAAACCAATGCCAACCCTGATCTACGACATCATGCGCGTCATGTTTGCACTCACTGGTCCAGCGGCGTTCATCTGCTTGGTGAATGCGGGCATCGCTCTGCGAAAAGAGGGCGGGACGGTGTTCTGGGTGGGCGGCGGATTCTCGCGCTGGATGTTGTGGACTGTGATCTTCCTGGGGTTGGAGCCGACGCTGGTGTGGTTCCAGTTCCTCGGTTTTCCGGTCTTCTTTCCACCGGGCTTTGCGATTGGAAACGGATGGTTGTCAGGGATTGCCACGGGCCTCACGACCTTCGTCAACGATTTCGTGGTCGCACGGATCGCACCGGTCCTGGCGGCGTTCTTTGTCACGCGCGCCGTTCTCGATACAGCCAGCGGCGCCGGACCACTGCCCTCGCTTTTGAGCGCGATGTTCCTGTTGGCAATCTCCTCGACTCACGCTCTGATCGATGCTTGGACTCCGGTTGGCGATCGCTTCTCGATCGTGCTGGGGCTCGAGGCCATGTGGACCTACCTGGCCAGCCGGATCTTTCCGCTCGCGGCGGGTCTGGCAATCTGCGGGGCGATCATCCAGTTCGCCTTTAACCGTCCTGGATATCTGCGCCTGGTGGCCTGTGCCGGTGGCTTTTTGACCGTGAGCGCGCTGTGGCTTCTAGTCAACCGGATGATGTAGCGGGGAGAAATCGTGAGCTTCCTAACCGGACTTACCAACCTTACGAACTGGCTAGGCAATGTGATCATGCCGACACTCGCGGGAGTGTTCTTCGTGATCGCGATTCTCCGGGCGGCTCGCAGTGCGCCATTCCAGTACGCGATGTACGCGGGATTCATGTCACTGATGGTCTCCGGGATGCTACGCGGAATCGAAACGTTCTCACGCGTCCGTGCGTGGAACGACCCGGACCAGGTGTGGGTTACGCTGCTGGGACTGGTGAATTGGTCGGCGAACGTGTTCTTGCCTGTGTATGGCGTCCTTCAGGTGGTTATGGCTCTTCTTCACTATGGCGGCGCTGGATTTCGGATCTATCCTGGCGCTCCGTGGGCACGACATATTGTGATCGCCATGGCGAGCTTTAGCGTTTCGGGACTGCTGCGGATGGCGGAATTCTTCGTTCAACAGGGAACGGGTGGAATCAGTTAGGGAGATACCTATGGCACTTGAAGTCACGCAGGTACACCGCAACCTTCATCAGCGCGTCACGTGGCTGTACTTGGAAATCGAGGACATGTTTCTGGTGCTCGGCCTTGGAGTGCTCGCGAATTTCGTTGGGCGCTTTCTAGGCCGTGAGATCTACGGCATCCCGCTCAGCTTTCTGCTTCTGTGGATCGTGCCGATTCTGGCGGTGCCCTGCCTGTGGCTGTTCAAGTACGGAAAGCCGAGAGGCTATCTGCGGGACCTCTTGATTTGGCAGATCAAGCCCCACATCTATTGCGGCCTGGAGCGGGACCGCGAACTGACCAAGGAGTATCTCACGTAATGCCGATCACCATGTCCGAACACAAGAAAGCATTGCGCAAACCGCCGCTCTGCGAGTTGTTACCCGTGCGGGATTACCTGGACGGCGTGGCCGTGCAGATGGATGGCAGCTTCGTAGCGGGCTACGAACTCGACGGACTCAATTCGTACTATCACGACGACGAAGGGCGTAACCGATCCAAACACGCGTTTGAGGCTCTCGTGCGGTCGTTGCCTGAGCGGTCCATGCGAATGCAGGTTCGCTTTGAGATCACCGAAGGAATCGGCGACGTGCGAAAACACTATCCGCGCCTCAACCGAAGCGAGAATCCGGTGTTGCAAGACATCGACAGAATCCGGATGCAGCAGTGGGACGAGAAGGACGCGACGGGTTTCTATCTCCGGCATATCCTGCACGCCTACTTCATCTGGAATCCCCGTACTCACCACGAGATGGCGGACCGGCTGGAAGGGAAAAAGAGGAGTTGGTTTAGCCTGTCCGTCGACAAGTGCATTCAGCGCGAGCACCGGGAGCATGAGGACCTGCTGGCAGAGTTCTCGTCGTTGATGGCGGGAGTTGAGCAGACCCTTACGGCGACGGGAATGCGCATTCGACGAATGACGGACGACGAAATGTTTGTCGAGGCCAAACGGAGCTTGAATCCTGTATTTGAGGATCGCGGATCTTACCGGCGCGGCGAGTCCTCTATCGAGTACCGGAGCGCAAGGGAGCAGATCGTCAACACCAGCATCGAGGACGAGCAGGAGGGCTACATACAAGTTGGCGGGTTTCTTTACACCTTCGTGAGCATGAAGGACTTGCCGGATGGAACGTTCCCAGGAATTCTGCGGGAATTGATGGTTCTCGATTTTCCGGTCGTGGTCAATGCCGAAGTGACGATCCCGGACCAGACCAAGGTGATTTCGGGCTTCAAAAGCCGGATGAAGAAGATGCAGGCGGCGCAGATCGATTCGAGGGGCGGCCGCATGATCAACGTCGATGCTGCCGTGGCACACTCGCAGCTCAATGACGTCCTGACCGCGGTGATCTCCTCTTCGCTCAAAGTCTGTGAGTATTCTCTGGTCGTCACCATCCGCACTTCCAAACCCGTCGCGAGCCGTTCAGACCTGGAGGAGGCTCAACGGGAGCTTAACCGCCGCCGGGAACGCGTGATTCACGCCGTGGGGCGTATGAATGGAGCCCGCGCCATCCCCGAGTCGCTGGCGCAACGCCGCCTTTTCCTATCGAGCCTGCCCGGGATGGCGGGACCCAATCAACGTGAGATGAGTTCACTCACCCTGCACGCGGCGGACCTTTTGCCCATCGAGACACCCTGGCGCGGCACGGTGCAATCGCCGCTCATCTTGCTTGAAACCCCGTACCGTCAATTGATTCCGTTTTCTCCCTACGACTCTTCGATGGGTGACGCCAACATGTTGTTCATGGCCAAGTCTGGCGGTGGCAAAACATTCATGGCCCAGATGTTCTTGCTCATGATGGCGCGTTCAAACCCGCTGATCTCTATCGTCGAGCGTGGTGATTCCTACCGCCCCCTGGTCGAACTGATGGGCGGACGCGTTATCGAAGTGGATTTGGAAGGGTCGGAGACACTAAATCCCTGGGATCTGCCCGCCGCCGAAATCACGCCGACCAAGGACAAGATCGCGTTCCTGAAGAATCTCACGCGCCATATGATCGGGGATCTTGGGCAGGCCGACACGTCCCTACTCGACAACATTCTTACGTCGGCGATTGCCGAGGTCTACAAGCGCGCCGCGATTCGCGGAGACAACACGACGCCTACATACTCGGACCTGAAGGACGAGCTTGGCAACTGGAATGACGAAGAACGGATCGAACATATCCGGAAACTGGCCCAACTGGCGTCTGTGTCGCTGCGGCAATGGACCGGAGAGAAAGGTGTGTACTCGAAGCTCTTTGACCGCCACACCACAATGCGTACAGATGCCAACTGGCTCTTCTTCAATATCGAGGGGTTGAGTTCGGACCCGCGCCTCGAAACGGCGATGAGCATGTTGATCGCGCAGTCGATGTCGGAGCGTTCTTCGGGTCGGTCAGGACAGGCGTCGATCACGGTGCTCGACGAATGCTGGGCCCTTCTAGATTCGCCCGTATTAGCCGATTGCGTGGTTCAGTTGTTCCGCACAGCGCGCAAACGTGGCGCAAGCGTATGGGGGATCAGCCAGACGCTGGAGGACTTTGTTGGCACGAAGCAGAAGCCGAAAGAGCACGGTGCAGGCATTCTCCGAAACACATCGGTAAAGGTCATCGGACAACAGCCGGGAGACGTGAGCCCGCTGATCGATCACTTGGGCCTGAACGAAGTGGCGCTGAACGAGATCAAGCGATTCGCGGCGCCACGCAAGGGAAGAAGCGCCGAGATTCTGCTGGTCCTCGGCGAAAAGTCCGAGACCACGCAAACAGTGCGGCTCGTACCGACCGGAGTGGATTACTGGGTGGCGACAACGTACCCGCGGGAGCGGGCGTACCGCGCCTGGTATCTCAAAGAGAACGCCGGACGGCCACTGATCGATCTTTACAAGGAACTTGCTGCTCAGTTCCCGCATGGTCTCGCGGACGAGGAGGCGCTGCCAGAAGAGGTGGCCGGGTTCGTGCAAAGGGCGAGTACGAAGCGAAACGAAGGGACCCATGTGGGTGCCGGAGTTTAGACGGCCGGGCGGAA
>Ga0247727_10003847_pt1 | contig 32735 bp, 4 predicted proteins | sample WisWelCaveWW1625_FD_202498 | JGI IMG/M metagenome (GOLD analysis project Ga0247727, IMG submission 202498) | Biofilm microbial communities from Wishing Well Cave, Virginia, United States - WW16-25 | ecosystem: Environmental > Aquatic > Deep subsurface > Groundwater > Cave microbial mat | place...
GCTCATCTGTAAACCGTTTGTGCACCTGCGCCATCTCTGAACCCTCCTGTTTTGGAGAGCCAGAATATGGCTTTTAGGGTGTCCACTTTTGAACTTTAAACTGTCCACTTTTCAATTTTTCCTAACAATAATATCTTGATTTTTTCCTCAACGTGTTGACAGCCTGTCATTTCCCGGTAGCTAACTTGTCCACCGGTATCGAGTTAGAACTTTATTTATACCGTATACGGGACGCCGTTTCCGCCACGACGCCCGGGCGACAAGCGCGGCGAGTGGTAGCAATCAGTCTAATGTCTCGCTCTGGACGGCGGCCTGTTACTCTGTTACTTGTTACTTCACAAGACCAGATCAGGCCATTTGCTGGATAAATTGATTGCGGAGAAAATCACGCATAAGGCTGGCAGATATATCAGAGAGTAGAAACCGGGCATTTTCAACCTGGAACTGATTGGGTTGAAACCCGCTCGCAAAAGCATACCGCAGAATACTGCGGCTGAAATCACCGGAAGATTGAAGCCCCTCGCCCTCGTTGCGGCGGATCTGGTAACCCAGCATGAGCAGTATCCCCAGTAAACGGGATTGATCCGCGTACGATAGTCGGCCGAATTTCCCGGAGTCAAATCCAAGCGAAAGAACCGATGCGGGAATGTTTTTCAGGATAGTGTCTCCCGCCAGGACAAACCCGATCTTTTTGGCATATCTTTCGGCGGTGATCGCGAGTGGATTCCGCTCCCAGACCACCACAGAGGAAAGGAACGGAAATTCCTTCACGCGGTTTTCTAGCAAATTCCGGATAGCAGAAGCTTGCTTGGGATTTCTACCGGCTACCAAACGGAGCTTGATCAAGGGCTTGCCGCCCGGGTTCGAAAAGGCAGGAACCACAAACCGGAAAAAGTTATCGGCCAGAGCGGGAGATAAATCGTCGGTGGAAAGAATCACCGGTACGGGAGCGACATCCGTCTCGGTTGCTTCTGTGGCACGAAGACTTTTTCTTAAAATCCCAAGATGGTTTCTCAATGAATCCGCAGGTGTTATCGCATCGCTTTTGGGAAGCACTGAAATTTCCGGTCGAAGCACCAGCACCGTTTCACGCCGGTAAGCTTCCTTGGCAAGGCGTTTTATCCAGACCTTCATTCCGGCCTGAGAAAGAGATTCCGTCTTTGCGTTCGTTGCCATTTTTTCTTCAACTCGTTTCCCTAAGCGTTCATTATATTTCACAGAATCGCGTAAAATTTTTTGTGCCGCAATTGAAACAGCCGCGTATGCCGGAACATTTTGTTTTAATATTTCTTTTCTTATTTCTTCCATCCAGACAATCTGCGACCGAACTTCGGAACGGCCTGGCCGGCCGTCCAAAAGGGACTTTTTGAGCACCTCGGCCAGGCGATAAATCAGATCTTCCATATCTTCTACAACAAGCCCCGTGGCTTCATCTTTATAAGTATGTTCGGTCACTCCTCCCATACTTCGATAGCCTATGGCGGTTACGAAAATACCCGCCTGACGCGCTTCTTTTAGCAAAGGAGCAATCATTGCTGCGCGTGTTTGACCATCCGTAAATAGAATTATGTGCTTGCTGTCCCCCTCCTGTTTTTTTAACTCCTCAATAGCACGCACCAGCACCGCTCTTTCGTCGGTGCCCTGCATGTTAAGGTTCTTGAGGCGGTCAATCATACGATCCTTTTCCTGTTCTGAAAGTTTCTTGCCAAAAGGTTTTAATTGTTCAAATTCACTGCTGTACCAGTAAAGGTTGAAATCGATATCCAGGGCTTCGAGCGTATTCATGAAAAGTACGACGCTTTTAATAACTTCTTCCCTGTGCCCCTCCATACTTCCGCTCATATCCACAATATAGGAAAATTTGTAACTTCTCTTCTCCGGCAGAACCTTCTTCATCCAGATCTTATCGTTAAAAACCCCTTTGGCTTCGTACTCGGCAAGACTTTGAACCGCTTTTCGGCGGTCAAGCTTTTTGCCCATCCGGTACCACCCTTTAAACCGGGGCCTCATGTCTTTGTAAAGAATATTTTCCAGAAAGCTGACAAATCGCTCGATCAAATAGTTAACATTTTGCTTGGCCTGTGAGTAATCTCCTGACCTGCCACGCGTCTTTGTCTCTTTTTTGGTATCAGGCTTGGCCTGATGCTCTTCCAGGTGACGTAGAAATTCCTCATAGTCAAAATCGGTCATATCCGGCCCTTCAAAATCAGGCAGTTTTTTATTCGGTAAGCCCGGCGGCGCAGGGGCGACCTTCTCAGCCGGTTCTGCTTCGGATTCTTCTTCTCCCGTTTGATCCTTCGACTGACCGCGAGCTTCCTTTTGCCCGTCGGAGATATTCTTCACCTCATCCTCCGCGTTTATATCCCGCGAACCGGATTCGGGTGTCGTTTCGCCATCTTCTGGCGGAAGATTTTCCCTTAAAGTTTTAACCCGATCCTTCTCAGTCTTATCTTTCTCTTTATCAACATTCGTTTTGTCTCCTAAGGTCTCGCTTTCTTCTCCCGTTTCAGACGTCGCTTCCTTCTCTCCTTTTCCTATTTTTTCCTTTCCTAGATCGTCAGGAGTGTCCTCAGCTTCCCGTTTTGCATTTTTTGTTGCCTGATTTTCCACCTTCGCGCCAATTTTGTCGGCAAATTCCTTAGAGTGTTTCTCGATCCAGTCACTAACTTCTTCATCGGATAATTCTTCCCCTGTGCCCTGTTTTCCTTTTTCTTGCCCTTGAGCGTTCCCCGACTTGCCTGATTGTCCCTGCGGTTGTTTCTGGCCTTCACCTTCTTCGCTTTGTTGCGATGAAGCTTGGCCTTGCCCACCCTTTTGAGCTTGCCCCTTATCTTTATCCCCCTGCGGCGGCGAATCCTTAGCCTGTCCCTGCCCTTGGGATTTCTCCCCTCCAGAGGATTGACCCTGTTGCTGGCCCTGCTGCTGCGGTTTACCCTCTTTCCCCTGCGATTGCCCCTCCCCCTGCTGGCCAGGGCCCTGGGCACCTTTGCTTTTTTGCCCCGCGCCCTGCGCTTTCATTTGCTTCTTTGATTCTTCAACCAGCTCCTCATACCGCGGCTCTATTTCTTCTTTTAAAATCCGCTCGAATTTCTCGGCCGCATCAAATTTATCGTTCTCAGACGGATTTTTTTCAAACACAACATTCAGCGTTTTATTTATCTCCGGCATTTCCAGGGTTTGAGAATAGCTTTCTTTCACTTCAAGGTCGGTTTCAAGATCTCCGGTTTGCTTTAATATTCGGCGTGTCACGGATAGATGAGCTCCATCCTTTTCCCGTTCAATAACCAGGTTGTCATTGTCCAGCTTGACGGGAGGAGCTTTCCGGGTGGTTTCCTGATACGCGTTCGGCAGGGTAAATTTTTCCCGCCGGCCGTCGCTGTAAGTAACCGCCATGTCATTTTCGCTTAAGCGCGTAAACCTTAATTGTTCGGACGGTAATGTATAGTAGGCCTTTTCAATCGAAGGCCACAGGTCATTCAGGGCTTTAAGAACGGTTTTATTTTTTATTCCGGGATGATTTTTTCCGTATCGCCACCGGTAAATAATCCCATACGTGAACTGGAGGTGCGGGAGCACTCCGTGCTTGTCAAAACTGATTTGAGTCCGTTCGGGAAAGATCTGATCATAGATTATTTTGATGAGGTGTTCGCCTCCATTGTAGCTTCTTTCAATCCAGGTATTCACCCGGGGATCTTCAATGGCATTAAAAAGGGCCCGCCGGGTTTCTTTTTCAAAGACATATTTTGAAGGCCGCGTAATATCGTAATGGCTTCCTTCATGATAAATGCTGGCCAGTAAGCCATCCCTCTTAATCTTCTTCAAGACTTCGACCAAAGCGCGGCGGTCACGACGGCTTAGGGCCGTGTTTTCCTTAGGCCGGCCGAACCATGTCGTCTTCGTATAGGCCTTCTTTTTTTCCCAAATCGTTTCGCGGATAATATCGTCCATAAAAGAGCCGAAGGCTGAAGGTTTATCATAAACCGCAGGCTTGTTTTGAACTTCGGCGTCCAATTCGTCGATTCTTTTTTCGATATTCGACGCTTCCCGGAGATCGTCAACGGGAAATACAAGGGACTGCGCCTCCGCCGTTTTGGTCCCGTGATAGCGCATAGTCCAACCGGGACCGGGTTCGATTTTGAAAAGCTTTTCAGCACCCAGCCGGTAAACTGCTTCAAAAGAGGTTCGTAGAGATGCCAATAAATCCCTTTCTTCCGGGGTCAATTTTTCAGGCTTCTCGCCGCTTCGGACTTCTGAGCGGGCGCTGGCTGCTTTGACAATGGCCTTCAGTTCGCCGACGTCCCTGATCTTCTGAACCGGAATCTCGGTAAATTTATTCCGGAAGGCAATGGACAAATGCTTTCGCCCTTCATCCGTTGCGGGGTTCTGGGCTCCGACAATGCGAAACTTGTCGTGAATTCTGAATATTCCTGCGCCTGAATTTTCAAGTGTTGTAACTATTTTCTGAATCAATACCGTCTTGGCCGCATCCTGCAAGCCTCCCTCAAAATACCGTTTAAGCTCGTCTTTGGAGAAAGTCATTTGGGGAAATTGCGCTTGCAGGGTTTTCAGAAGTTGCGCATCGTAAATTTTCGAAGACCTCCAGGTTTCTCCTTTGTGTTCCGTCACAACCAACGAGGCATCGTCATCCAATAAAGGATTGATTCTTTCCAGGATTTCAGGCGAAGCCAGATTCAGTTCATCCAGCAGAAGAAGCCGGCCGTGGCGCATCGCCTGAATCAAAGGACCGTCGCCCCAGGCCAACCCGACACCCCCTGTTTTCTGCGTATCAACCGAATAATTGCCGACAAGTTCACCTGTATCGGTTTGGCCATCCAAAACCACCCGCTCAAAGCCAACCTTCCAGTGATGGGCCAGAAAACGCACCAGCGAGGTTTTGGCAACAGCGGTCTCTCCTGTCAGCAACAGAGGCTCTTTAAAATAGATTGCATTGGCAACCTTCTTAAGTTGTTTCAATGTCGTTGGCACAGGCTCAAGCCGGCTAACTTCTTCAGCGGGAATGGTCCTATCCCTGCTGCTCGCGTCAATTTTAAATTGAAGGCCGGCAAACTCGAGTGTTCCGTTCATGGTTTGCGGGGAAGGCGGAATAACGTCCTGCAGGGGCCCGATATATGTATTGAAACTCTCAGCAAATTTATGGCTTACTTTTGGGTCTGCGCCGGAAGCCATGCCATAAATATCACCAAAACTTTCTTCGACACCGGCGCCGGAATTTACCCGTGACAAGGCTCTATCCAGATTCCGGATTGTAAAATGAAGCCCTGAAGCAGCGGCTTCTTTTTCGATCCAGCCGGCCAGATCCAAATGGAAATCGACGAGCTTTTCCAACTGAGGGATTTGAGGGTATTTTTGGCGCATGATAAATTTGATTTCCGCCGGGGCTGGATTCTGCATTTGCCACAAGCGAAAGCGATTGAGAAAGGCAGGAGACTGGGCTTGGCGGCCCGCGTAGCTTTCCGGATTTCCCGTGGCAAAAAGCTTAAAGTCGTGGTGAATCCTGAACGTGTTCCGGCTCTCAAGGGCGGCTTTTGCCTTCTCAATTTCCTTCTTCTTTACTTCGTCAGCCAATGCCCCGTCAAAATAAAGCGGGATGTCTCCAAAGCTAACCCCTTTCGCACGCGTGGCTGAGACAATCAAACTATCGAATCTTTTCGCGCTGATAAAGTGTTCTCCCCGATGTTCCCGCAGGGCCAAACTCTGGTCATCATCAAACAACGAATTTAACCGCTCCAGCACTTCCGGCGGCGCAAGATTCATTTCATCCAGTACAAGCCAGTCTCCGCGTCTTAAAGCCCGCACCAGGATGCCGTCCACCCAGCGGTACCCAAGGCTTCCGTCCTCCTTGGGAACAAAACCTCCCAGCATTTCCATTTTATCGGTCTGGATATTCAGGTTAAAACGGCTGTAATTGTTATTCGTGAGTGACGCGAGATAACGGATAAACGAAGTTTTCCCGATCCCCGTCGATCCAATCAAATAAGTTTGCTCCCCGAGTAAAACCGCTTTAGCCAATTTCTGCAGATAATGAACCGTTCTTCCTGTAGGTTCCAGTTTCGCAATTTCATTTAATGGAATGCCCGAATCACTTGAAAGATTTTTCCGTTTCAAAAGAGTGATCCCCCCAAAAGTGACCGACCGGGGTCCGATGGTTACAGGAATTGGGCTTAATCCGTCCGGGAATGATTCCGTGACCGCTTTGATGCCCACCTTGTGCAAAATCTGGCTAAATATTTCTTTGTCTTTTTCCAGATCAAACCGCCCCCCTAAAACATCATTCACCGCCTCCGAAAGCTTAGCATTCGGGATGACGGCCAGGTAATGGATAATCGAACGGAGATCCCGAAGCGTAAAAATAACTTTAAAATTTCTGAACTGAGAAGCGAGAACCGCCTCCTGAAGTGCAAAAAATAGCCGGCCGAGAATCTCTGTATCCTTCGCGGCGAGAGGCAGGGTCTGCACCTGCGAAAAAAAATTGACAATCGCCTCGTATTCTTCTCCAGTGTATTTTCCGTTCATCCAGATTTCATTAAACTTATTGCGGAATGCCTTGGACAGGCGGTTGCGTCCGGCATAGGATTTTGGATTTTGTGCCGCAAAAAGCCGGAAATTGGGATGAATCACTTTCAGTTTCTTCTGCTGCGCCAAAAGCTGCATGACGGAGTGAATGGTTTCCCCGCTTGAATCCTGCCATTCTTCCGTAATGATCCGGGATGAAAGCTCGGCGCTCGTGACGTCTATCCCCTGACTTTTGAGGATTTCATTCAACGCCTGCACGTACGACCCGACAGGCCGGTAGACTTCGCCTTCGTGCTCGGTAAGTTCAAGAGAAGCGTCGTCATCCAGCAGGGAATTGATTCGTTCCAGGATTTCCGGGCGGGCAAGGTTCACTTCATCCAGCAAAACCCAGTGCCCCGCTTCCAGAGCTTCGATCAGAATTCCATTTTGCCAGCGTGTCTTCGCCTTACTTCCAGGAAGGTCGCTGGGTAAATATTGCCCCATTAATTCGGAAGTATCGGTTTGCCCGTCTAATCCGATTCGGGTAAAGACATTGCGGGTCAAAAAGGACAGGTAACGGACCAAAGAGGTCTTCCCCGCTGCCGTCGGCCCCGTTAAAAGCACATGCTCTCCCAGTTCAACAGATTTCGCAACCGTTTCAAGGTTAGTAGTAAAAGAAGGCGTTAAGGGAAGTTGTGCCCCGTCTCTGGGAACCCCTGGATCCCACCGCTGTTTCTTTCTATATAATTTGGCGGAACCGATTTCAACTGAATCGCCCTTCTCCTCCACGGAAGCCCCCGAATCTTGCCGGGGGAGTAATGCGCTGACGTCCCAGGTAAAGAAAGTTCTTAATTGCTGATCTATGAATTCCTCCAATTGCGGATGGAGGGGCAAACCGGCCAAATAAACTTCAGAAATTGCACGGGCAAATATTTTTTCTTTTTGTTTTGTTTCCATTTTTCCGTTTTCCTCGACAACGTCCCGGTATCTGTTCAGCACACGTCCCAGGTGACGAATGGTAAACTCCAGAGACCCCCTTTCGTCGGTGGCTATCTTCCCGGTCCTGGCGGAGTGGACCAAACGATGGTGAAACCGTTCGAGGGAAAGGATTTGAATTTTTAACCATCCGTCGCTTTGACCGTAACGGTCCAGAAGAATTTGCACCAGCTCCCCGCTCGTCGGTTCATCAATAATTTTTGTCTGCCATCGGTCCAGATAAGCCGGGGAAAGGACATTCCGGCCAGCATAGTCAAGGGGATTGCCCGTCGCAAACAGCCGAAAAAGGTGGTGAATACGGAAAACATTTCCAGAATTCAATTGACCAACCGCCTTTTGGATGAGCGCTGCCTTTCCTTGATCGTTCAAACGGTCTTCATGATATTCAATCAAATCATGGGCCGTGACGCTTTTGTCCGTCAGCAGCGCCAGCGTTTTCTTGTCAAATTCTTCAAAAGAAATCAGTTTCTCTCCCAGATGCTCCCGAAGCGTGAGGCTTATATCATCATCCAGCAGAGAATTAAGACGCTCCAGGATTTCGGATTCGGCGAGGTTCATCTCGTCCAGCACAAGCCAATACCCCTTTTTCAGGGCTTCAACCAAGATACCGTCCCTCCACGCGTAACCGAGATGGGCATTTTTCCCATTCGGAACCGGCCGGAAACTGCCGATAAGCTCTGACTTATCCGTTTGCCCGTTAAGGTTAAACCGTCTGAGATTATTTCCGGATTTATTTGCCAGATAACGGATCAGGGAGGTCTTACCCACACCCGTATTGCCCACGAGGAAAACAGGCTGCCGCAAAGACGCGGCATGAGCAATTTTTTCCACGCTTCGTACCGTGGAGCTGATGGGCGTCAAATCAGAGATTTCATCCGCAGGAACATAAAGTTTTTCTCCAAGGCCCTGGTTACGGGGAAAGAATGCATTGTAAAAACGCCAGGCATTTTTATCCTTGATCCATTCGACTTGTTCCGGGACAAGATCGGGGAATTCAAAGCGGCGCCTTGTTTTTACAGAACCCAGCGATTCTTCCCCTGCTTCATCCTGTTCGTCCCGTCTCAGTTTCACCTCTTCAAACGCCTCCAGATAATCCTTCAGTCCGAATTGATTCACCACTTCCGCCGGAATCGAGTGCCGCCGTTCGAATTCATCATCCGCGAGCTCCTCGGACTTTTTCTGTTCTTCTTTAAACCCCTGATGCAGGGTAATGAAGTCCCGCAGCGCAGCTATCATAAAAGCGGCTCCGGCAAGAAGCAGAGCCACAGGCATAAATTCCAGGATCACTGGCCAGCGGCCGGCCAAACTCGCAAAGAAACCAATCCAGATCCATATCATCACCGCGACCGCAACGATCCCTAGTGCGGGGGTCAGGAGCCAATGGGACCACAGAACAATATCTTTCATCATCCTCCCCTCGCCTAGGATGTTCAGAAAGGGGCTGTCCAATGTTTCACTCACTTTCAGGGCCGGAGCCGCCTGCCATTTTTTCAGCAATTCAAAATATTCATCTTTCGAAAGTTCGCCGCTGACGGATGCGTAGTCCTGAAGAATTTCGTTCGCCCATAAACTGATCGGTGACATGATACGCCAATAGACAGGGATGGCCGCCATCCCGATAAGAAAAATCCATGCCCAAAACACAAAAGGCGGTCCGGCCAGGAGCATTCCACCCGTCAAAAGCAGCATGGCCGTTTCCGACATCATTAAGAGCCTTGAGAAATGCATCACACCAAAAACATTTTGCTTTTTCAGGAACTTCTCGATATCGCGGCCTTTCAAATCCATCCGGCTCTCATGCGAACTTTTCAGGCGTTTTAAGATTTTGGCGGCGTAATATTTAATATCGGGGCCATATTTTGTTTTAAACACTTCGATTTTTCTTAAAAAATCAACGGTCGATATCGCGATATCCTGCTTCTCCTTGTTTTGGTGAGGACGATAAAATGATCCCAACCGGTAAAGAAGCTCGAGCGTCGCAAGCTGTTGGTGTGCATTTCCTTCATTGAGCAGTTTTAAGATCATATTTTGGGTTATGCGCCTCGGCATCAGGATAAGGGCAAGAATGGCATGACGACTATTTTTTTTGTCCTTCGAAGTAAGGTTTTCGGAAATTCTCTTTCGGAGATCTTCCAGCTTGCCCTCAAAAAGGCTTTCAGTTAACGTATCAAAATAATTGGCAATGCTGACGAGGTTGTCTTTGACGCCCTGCCTGATGGTTTCAAGGCGTTTGGCATAGCGGTCCTCCGAGACATGAGTAAACCCGTACCAGATATCCTGGAACTTCGACAGGGCGTGCGGAGTATCTGCGAACACTTGCCGAAGAATTTCTTCAAAAGCTTCCTTGTCCCTCACTGTTTCCATACGGTCATAAAAGACGGAACTGGCTCCGGCGATAAACGCTTCCTCCCGGGTTAATGGTTTTAAAGGATCCGCTGTTTTCTCATTGATAAACTGCGCCCAATGCTTGAGGCCGCGGAGCGTAAAGTGGTAAGGCGCGTCTTCACTGCTTAAAATATTCTCACGCCCGATCCGGCGCGCCTGAATGGCTTTTTCCACCTCCCGGTAAACCTGAACCATCTTCGGCGCCCAGGCGCTGTGTTCACTTTTCAGAGTCTGTTGAAGAATAGTCACTATCTCCTGATCCGGGAATTCGCCGTCGATCCAGAATCCAGTAAACTTATTCCTGAAGGCCGGGGAAAGCTTCTTCCGCCCGGCGTAACGGGACGGATTTAAGGCCGCAAACAGTTTGAAAGAAGGGTGGATCGGAATAATCTTTTTCTCCTTCTCAAGACGTTCCATCGCAAGGCTCAATTGCTTTCCTCTTTCATTCGAAAAATCGGCCAATTCCATCCGGCGAGTCAATTCGTCCTGAAGCGCTGACTTTTGCGTTTCCGTCAACTGACTCAACGCGGTTCCTTTCAGCTCCTGCGGCAATAATTTAGGGACAAATTCATACAAACGCTGCCAGTAATCGCGCAAGGAAAGAAAAACCTCTCCTTCATGTTCGGTCAGTTCCATGGAGGCGTCGTCATCCAGCAGGGAATTAATCCTTTCCAGGATTTCAGGGGCCGCAAGATTGATTTCATCCAGCAAGAGCCAATGCCCGAACCGGAGAGCATTGATTAAGACCCCATCCTTCCATTGAATCACCGGTGAGCCATCAGCCTGAGTTCCGGACAAGAGGTACGAACCCAGGAGCTCGGAAGTGTCTGTCTGGGCATCAAGACCGATGCGTGAGAAACTGTTATGGGTCAAAAGGGCAAGGTAACGAATCAAGGATGTTTTTGCGGCCGCCGTGGGTCCGGCAAGCAAGGGTTTCTCCTTGTGGGAAACAGCTTCGGCTAGATGCTTCATATGGCGTCTGGTGGTATCCACAGGAATCAAGCGGTGACTATCCAAAGGGACAAAGCTGGAATGACTTTGTCGTTTGTCTAAGGAGAATTCACCCTGGCCCAAGGTGACACGCTCCCCCGTTTCGTCAAATTCGATATTTTCACGGTAAGAAACTGTTCCAAATATTTTTTTGAGTAACTCCTGTAAAATTTTCTGGTCCTCAGGAGTTCGCATTTCAAGACCGTACATGCGATAAGCAATCCTGGCAAGATCACCCAGGCTCCAGTTGCTTTTCCTGGCCAGACGCTCAAAAATCCTTTCCATATGCCGGAAAGTAAAAACATAAGGCGGTTGTTCAGCTACATTTTTCCCGAGTTTAAAATCTTTCAGTGACAGGTTCAGGGCCTCGGATAAGGCCACGATTTTTTCAACGGCTTTCTCAGGGATTTTGTATTTAGCGCTCAGCACCTTGACTTGTTCAGCCGGAGTCATCGATTCCACCCATTGAACAAGGAACCGGTTGAGGTACGCAGGAGACAATCGCTTCCTTCCCTCGTAAGAAACGGGGTTTCCCGTTGCAAAAAGCCGGAACCTGTGATGAATCCGGTAAATCCCCTCCTGATTCATTTCAGTTATGACGACTTCAATATTTGCTTTCAAGTCCGGCGGCACCGGCAAATGGTCAAAATAGCGATGCAGGTTTTCTTCCGTAAGGTTAGCCTGGATTCCACGGGCATTGAGGCGCCGGATAAGTTCTTTGTCGAAAACACTGGTCTTCTGGATGACTTCCCCCCGGTTTTCCCGGAGCGTTAGATTACCGTCATCATCCAGAAGCGAATTGAGCCTTTCCAGCACTTCCGGCGGCGCAAGATTCATTTCGTCAAGAATAAACCAGTAACCGTTTTTCATGGCTTCGATTAAAGCCCCGTCCTTCCATTCATAACCCAGATTTCCGTTCCTGAAAACGGGCTGAGGAGCTCCCAGCAGATCGGTTTTATCCGTCTGGTCGTTCAGGTTAAATCGCCGCAGATTGCTATGACTCAAGTAAGCCAGGTATCTGACGAGTGAAGTCTTTCCCACGCCCGTTTCACCAACCAGGAAAATCGGCCGGTTCATTTCCACGGCGTAAGCCAGCTGGGAAATATTAAAAAGCGTGGTTTCGACCGGAACAAGGTCCGCCGCTTCACGGGTCGGCCGGAACAATCGCGGCGTGGGATCCGGATTGATTTCTAGATCCGCAAAACCAATCGAAATTGACGAAGCATTTGCTGGTATTTTGGGAAGCGCCTTTGCGATTCCTCTGTCAAGGAGGGCATCGATTTGTTCCGGCGTAATTTCAGGAATGACGGAGGCCAGGCTCCGGTAAACCGCATCCCGGACCTTCTTTCCCGCCTCTTCACCGGAAAAACGGCGCCCGTAAAGAAATCGTGTTGCCTCGAGATAACCAATCAAAGAATTCCAGCGCTGGTTTAGCCTTTGCGCAAACCTCCCCATACTTTTCAAATCCCTCAAACTAAACGTGAGCCGGCCCGCATGTTCCTCACGGATATCTCCCGAATCTAAACGCTGTGAGAGTTCACTGTGCAGGTTTGCCATTGCGCTCAGCAAGACATTATGGCTAATCGGTGCGGTTAACACGGAATGCCTTAAGAGTTGCGAATCGAGATCTCTGATCTGATTTTCAAGGAATACGATGTCATTAGCTGAGAAATACTTTTCAAGCTGGCCCAGGAATTTTGCGGAATAAACGCCCGGTTTTTTTATGTAGTCCAAGAGCGTTCGCAGGAGGTCGGAAAGGGATTTATCCGCACTGGATTCCAAGACCTGATGAAAAGCCTGATCATCCAGATCCGGATCCTTCTTTAGGATTTCGAGGAGGGATTTTTGGGAAGCGGAAGAAAGTTTCAGAAAGGCGATGACTTCACGGTAAAGCGCAAAGAGTTCTTCAAGGGCGGGCGGCGGCCTCTTCGCGTTTTGATTTTCAAGAAACCAGTGCACCATCTCATGGGAAAGCTCAATCGCGGCAAGGTCCGCGTTCTTTAACGCATCCTGATCAAGCGTTAAAATACCGCTTTCAATATGCGCAAGGCGGTCATTGCCCTGAACGATATGTATCTTCTGCAGACGGCGGATGAGTTCATCGCCATATTCAAGAGTCACCTGGGCGAGGGCCGTGTTAAAATTAAGTTGATCATCGGGAGAAAGATTGTTTTTTTGAAATGAAAACCGGTTCCGTCCCTGATCCCAGACAAGAAACTCCGTAACGGTTACCTGCGCTCCGGGCCCACCCGCAGCCTGACGTTTCACCATTCCGCTAGTCTTCTTTTTCTTTTTCCACGCAAAGATACCCAGGATACCGGCAAACAAGAGACCCAAAATTCCGGCCATCGTCCATTTGACAAAGCGCCTTGTTTTCTCCAGCTCAAATTGCTCAACCGTATCAAAGCTTTTAATCTTTCTGACTTCCTCTCGGTCAATACCGGCCTTTTTCCATACGCGGTTAAAGAGAGAGTGAAGTCTTTCTTTACGCTCAGGATCTGCTTCTTTCATCTCGGCAGCAATGAGTTCAAGATTTTTCCGATGATCGTCCGATCGAATGATCACGTCCACTGCTCTTACATCCCCAATTTTTATAAGCGCTAGCTCGACTCTCAACCGCAGGGTCCTGAAGCGAAAAAAACGGCTCTTGGGAATCGCATCAATTAATGTTTCCACGGCGCGTGGATCGTGAAGATCACCAAGCGCATCAATAAGCGCCAGCACCAGATTATTATCATCCGTAGCAAGGTCTTGTGTAACTTCTTTGAAACGTTGAAGAAGCGGATCAACCGCGCGGCTGTCACCCAGTTTGCCCAGGGATTTCACTGCAATGACGGCACTCTCGGAATCATCCGAGGATGAAACCTTGCTAAAAAAGGGCACCAAGACGGGCGCGCGGAAATTTCCCAGAGCCGTTAATAGATATCGCCGATTATTTAATGAGGACTCTTGAGAAAAGTAATCAATAAGTGCAGGGACGGCTGTTTCATCACCGATTCTACTCAGGCCATTCACAGCTTCCGACCTTGTCATAACGTCTTTATCCTGCAACGCTTCGATCAAGGATTGAACCGCAGCCGGGTTACGGATATTCCCAAGGGCACGGACCACAAAAAAACGCAAAGAGTCATTTTCAGATTTCAATCTCTGCCTCAGGACAGGGACAACATCTGGATTCCGGTTCGCGTCAAGAATTTGCCGCAGAGCTTCCTCAACTAAAGGAACTAATTTACTGAAGGCTCCATCAGCTTCCCAAAGAGCCAGCAAGGGATCTACAGCACGGCTGTCTTTCATTTTCCCAAGTGCGATTACTGTTGCCTTCCGCACCTCTCCTTCACGATCTTCCAACATCAAAATCAAAGGAGGCACGGCATCTGTATTTCCTGTCTCTTCGAGGGCATAAATCGCGGCAAGACGCACGGGAGGATATTGATCCTGCATGGTTTTTATGATGACTGGTAAATCGGCAGGATTTTTCATGCGGCCGAGGGCGATAGCCGCAGGCACTTTTCCGCTTTTCAGTCCCTGTATCAAAATGGAAACAGCCCCCCGCCCTTTTTGAGCAAGCACATTCAAATCGTTTTTTTCGATCGCTTCATAAATCAACAGAGGTTCTTCATACTCCCTTTTTTCCAGTTTCACCAGGGCACGGGTCACTGCAAAGGAAAAATCATAGTTTTCCTTTTTTCTGTGGCTTCCCAGCATCTTCACGAGCGTAGGAATCACGTCAGGATTTTTGATTTCACCGAGGCCATCCGCAGCATTCGCGAAACCAAAATCCAGAGCTTCAAGCAGAGCAGGAACGGCCCTGCGGTCCGCCTTTTTAGTCAGGACACGGATTGCGCTTTGAATATCTCCATCCAGCGTTTGAAAGGCAAGTTGAGAAATGTTTGGTTCCCGGGATTTTTCAAGCCGGTCTCGTTCTGTGAGACTATCTTTCAGATCCTTGCTTATAGCCGGGACAATACGCGGATCTTGTATTTCAGCCAACGCGTAAATGGCGGTATTGCGAATGGTAACATAGCTAAATTTGCCAATATCCCAACTTCCAGGGTCCCTCAAGCTGTGAATCAAGGCAGCAACAGCTCTCGGATCTTTGCTGGCGCCGAGAAAGCTAACCATGCGCCCGCGAACCCATTCAGGGCTACTTTCCAGTGCTTTGATCACGAAAGGAACCGCATAATTTTGATACTTTATTATTTGATCAAAGGCTTTATGCCGATCAGCCGCATGTATCTTCCGATCCAGGAGAATGTTACCAAGTCTGTTTAAATCCACTTCTTCCTCCTTGGATAGCGGTTTAGCCTGGGGTGGGACCAGAGTTTTTTCCTCCTGCTGAGCAACAGGAATCAATGGCATGACGGCGCGTAAAACGGGACTTTGCGCCGGAGCGCCGGAAGTAAGCGCAAACCCAAACATCAGTGGCGCCAGGATCAAAGGAAGGTTCTTGCGATTAGGCTTTTTTCTTTTAAACCATACAATGATAAACGTTAAAACGCCTAACGCACCCAAGATTGAATAGCTAAGACTCTTCACAAAACTCTTGGTTTTCTGAAGCTCGACTTCCTCAACAACATCAAACCCCTTGCTTTTTCGGACGGCATTTCGGTCAACGCCCGTTTCTCTCCAAAAATAGTCATAAAGTTCATACAATTCCTGCTTGCGCTCCGGCTCACTATCTCTCATTTCCTGAGCAATGGTTTCCAATACGGAAATAGGCTCCGAATACGGCTGTGTCTTCAACGCAACAGCAGTCTCTATCCGCCATCTATTATTTTCCGGAAGTACCAATTGCTTGATTAAATGCTCGCGCATCGGCTTTTTCTTAAGGATTTCGGTGAGCAGATAGCGCATTGCATGTTGTCTACGACTGTCCGGGCTTTGATCCAGACTTTCAAGAAGAGTGTTGATTGCCTGGGGGTCTTCAAGAAACCCCAAGGCCGCCCTCCCATTATCCGCATCTTCCATAAATAGATTGATTAGGTGCGGTATTGCGGGCCCACCTATTCTGGCCAGCGAATCTGCAGCTCCGCGCCGCACCTCATAGGCCACGCTTTTATCCCTGGCTACTTCCTCAAGCGCGGGAAGAGCACGCGGATCCTTGATCTCACCCAGGGCCAATGCTGCCGCTCTCGCACTACTTGCAAAACCATCTCTCCGGTCTTTCATCTCATCGATGAGGGATAAAACTACTTTTGGATCATGTCTGCTTAACTCCCTTAAAGCCGTGGCCACGGATTCGCGCATATCCCAATGTCCGGTTTTTAATGCATCAATCAATATCGCAGCTGTTCTGGGATCTTGTATCCGGCCGAGAATACTAATGATTGCCTGGCGAATAGTTCTGTTTTTATCTTTTAATAAATCCTTTAAAGCCGGAATAGTTTCTGGATCTTTAAACTCGCCCAAGGCAGAAACAACGGATAAACGCGTCATGTCGTCATTGTTTTTCAACTGTACTAAAAGACCGGGGATTGCCCTGCGATCTTTAATTTTGCCGAGAGCGGTGATAGCTGATAAACGCACCTCCCAGTCCTTATCAGCGAGCATCTGAATAAGGGGCATAACCGATGCAGGGTCTTTGATCTCGCCTAAAATATCCGCTGCTTTAGCTCTTACTTTTTGAGACTCATCACCAAGGATTTTTAATATTGAAGGGACTGCGGGCATCCCGATTATTACAAGCGCTTTCCCTGCCGGCTGTTCCCCTTTGGTCCGGGATTTCAGGATTTCAATCAGGACTGCAATGTATTTGGTGTTCCTTACTTCGCCCAGCGCTTGTAACTCTTCAAGACTTATCAGCGCATAGCCCTGCAAAGATGTAAGCTGCGAATGGCTAACGGCATATTTTCCTTCCAAGACCTCAATCAGGGCTCGTATCCCCTGGGGATCGTGAATTCTTCCCAACCCAGTCACCGCAGCGACCTGGAGAGGATATCGAGTGTCTTCTAGTGCTTTCACCATCACAGGAACAACCTCACGAACTTTCATTCCGCTAAGGGCATAAATACTTCCGGCGCGCTCGCTTTCCGAGGCACGTTCATTAGCTGCAATTTTCATCAAGGACGGGATTGCGCGCTCGTCTTGAATCTTGCCAAGAATTTTAATTATGGAAGAACCAACATCCTGCTTATTTCTAATATTTTCATCCTGCAGTGCGGCAAGCAATTCAGGAACAGCTAGCGCTCCCATATGTTCCAGCGCGCGTGATACTTCATCTCTCCCGCCCTGAACCCAGGGGTCACCTACACGCTTGATAAGCTCCGGAATAGCGCGAGGATCCCTTATTTTCCCAAGAGCATAGGCAGCGTTCGAAGCAACTTCGGATCTATAAAAATCATTTTCACGAAAACTAAGAGGCTCCATGGCACGAATCAAAATTGGCACGGCCTGCGGACCAAATTTTTTTATTTCATAAATCGCCTTGATTTTCTCCTGACCGGATTTTTCATCATCCAGAATGACTCTGCTTAGCTCATTAAAACGACTGCTTTCATCTCGTGCCAGCAGCTGTTCAGGGCCTGATGTATTTTGAGCAACGACATATTGAGAAGGCGCAGGTATCGGAGAAAGGGGTTGCGCCTGCAGCGAGTTTTGTATAGCAGCTAAAATCATCAAAGGCGCAAAAAACAGCGGAATAACCCTGGCTTTCCGCCATTTTGTTTTAAACAGCACAATAAGGCCTATCAAGATTCCGAGAGCAGTAAGAATTCCAGCCACCAATTTACGGACAAAACTCCTCGTTTTTTGAAGTTCAAACTCCTCAATGGCATCAAAATGTTTGCTGGCTTGGACTTTTTCCCGTTCAAGCTTCGCATCCCTCCATAACAAATCGTAAACACGGTATAACTTTGCCTTTTCCTCTATCTCTTGTGCAGTTGTCATTTTTTGCGCAACGAATTCTAGAAATGACAGCGCAACTGTCTGGTCATTACGAAACGTTTTGCTCATTGCTGGCAGGGCGTGAAAATCCCCGATGTTACCCAAAGCCAGGGCGGTTTGCACTCGAACAGACTCTTCTTCATCTTTAGCTGACCTTAATTGGCCAAGCGCTTGCGCGGCGGCTTCTCTCAAATAGCGCGCTTCACTTTTTAGGGCGGATATTAAAGGTTGTACAGCCCGAGGATCATTTATTTCAGCTAAAGCTCTTGCGCAGGCTATTCCCGAATCGAATGCATTCTCTTCCAATCCTCCGATTAGAGCCGGAACCGCAGATTGATCTTTGATTTTGCCCAAAGCTTCTGCCACATTGCGACGAATGTTTTTGTCTTTGAAGGCATTGATCAGCGCCGGGACTGTTTTGGGATCTTTAATCTCGCCCAAAAGCGAAGCGGCACTAGCCCGGACAACCCAATAGTTGTCAGTTAAGGCTTCCAAGAGAATAGGAACTGCCTTCTCTTTATATGCTTTTAATTTCCAAACTGCTTCTTCTCTATCTATTGGATGAATATTTCCAGGCTTATTAAGGATAATTGCTCTTAGCTTTTCGAGCTCAGCCTTCTCCATATCCATGGGAAGTTCTTTATCCGCTTCTTCGTGCTGAATTTCGGAAAGTGCTGGTTTGCTTTGAGCGATCCAATCGACGCGAAGGGCATGTGAAAGAGGAAGACTGGAAACCTGTGCTTGAATTGAAGACTGGGAAGCGAGTAAAAAGATAAGCGGCATAAAGAAGAGAGGAAGGATTTTTGGGGTACGTCGGGATTTAAACCATACAATCAACGCCGCTACGAGTCCCGAAACAATCAAAATGCCATAAATGAGCTTTTGGACAAAACTCCTCGTTTCTTGAAGTTCAAACTCCTCCACCACATCAAAATCTTTGCTGTTTCTTACCTGCTTCCGGTCTAAGTCACCATGCCGCGAAAGATAATCATAAAGTTCATAAAGCTTTTGCTTGCGTTCTGGCCCGGCTTGTTTCATTTCTGCGGCAATCTTTTCAAGCACTGAAATACCCCTTGAATGCATCTTTCCAGGGTAGCGTCCATCGGACAGCTTCAATATAATTTCTCCCGCCCTCACATTTCCTATCTTCGCAAAAGCCTCGAGCAAGCTTTCCCTTTCCAAATCATCATGCGAATATCGCAATCTCCCTGATATTTTAATCAGCGGATCCAAGGCTCGCTCATCCCGAAGATCACCAAGGGCTTGCACAATCGCCACACGCAAATCCCGTTCATCCGAATCTTTTGACGAAACAATCTCAATCTTCTCTTTCCACAGTTCCGGATTTATTGTCATCTGAATCAGCGGTTGAACGGCCCGTGAATCCCCTATGCCCCCTAAGGACTTGACTGCCGCTCGCCGGGCAGACACGCTTTCATCTGATAAAATAAGGATTAAGGGCTCAACAACCCGGGGGTCTTTAAAATTTCCGAGGGCTTCTGCGGCGGCTCTGCGCACAACCGGGCTTTTATGGCTCAACGCCTTTAGCAGTAAATCCAGGGCTTTGGTATCTCCAAACTTTCCCAAGCCAATCAAAACGTCAGACATGGTGTCATACAGCGGAACGCTTTCTAGCAATCGGACGATAGGTTCTGCCGCCTGCGGATCTCCTATTTTTACTAGCGCTTTCATCGCCGTCTGTTGAAGAATATATTTGACTTGCACATGGACGCCAGATCGAATCGGACGCAGTCTCCACTCTTCCTTATCCTCCAGCAGTTGAATGAGCACGGGAACTGCTTTAGGTCCCGCTTGAACAAGCGAATCTATGTTTTCCTTTTCCGTAGATTCATAAATCGACAGACGTTCCTTATATTCAGTTCGCCCTAAGCCCACAAGAGAACCGTAAATGCGGTAAGAGGTCTGCCAATCCCTTTTATTTTGTTTCACGGCTTCTACTAATGAAGGAACGATTCGAGGATCTTTTAAAGTTCTTAATTCCTGGGCAGCAGAAGCACGAACCCAAGAATTTTTATCGTTCAGGGCTTCAATGAGCGAAGGGGCAACTCGTGCATCATTGATTTCCGCCAATGTTTCGACAGCGCCTACCCTTATTTCCGTATTTTTATTTTTTAGTGCATCGATTAAAAATGGGATAGCAGGCTCGCCAAATTCTCGCAACACGTGCCGTATCGGTCGGTGCAGGTGTTCGGAATCATCCCAGGCTTCTATAAGCGCGGGGATTGCTTGAGGATCTTTGATATCGCCAAGAACAAAAACCACGGAGCGTAAAAAATAGGGGTGTCTTTCCTTTTTTTCCAATGCACGAATAAGAGCAGGAACGGCCGGTTTCCCGACTTTGACTAAAACTTGGTGAACATTAGCTGAGTTCTGATGTTGTCCACGCTCGTTATGGCCCAGTCCTCTGACAAGAGCATCAAGCGCTTCCGGAGTTCCGATTTTCGCAAGCGTCTCGCCGATATACGAGTGGATGCCTTTGTGGTAATTCTCTTTCAATATAGCTTGACCCAAAATTTCAACAGCATGCGTTTTATATTTTTGGATTGCAGTAATCGCTTGAGCTTGATAGTCAAAGGCCGTCGCAGAGGGAGACAAAATAATATCTCCGAGCCGCTTCAAATCAGCTTCTTCTTCTTTCGTGAGCGGTTTTGGTTCAACGGCAGGTTTTTTATCAGGTTGAACCCGCACTATGACTGGAGCCCTATCGGGATTCTTTGGGGCCTGAGCTTGCGTATAAGCAACGGCGGTCAACCCGACAACGATTGGAGCCCCAAAAGTAGGAAGTTATCACCGGAATCAATTTTGTGCTGCTAACTGGACTTGAGCGAGTTTCTGACCGTAACAAGCGGGTCACGAAGGCCGCTTTGAGCTTGGCAGGTTTTAGCTGAGGCACAGTTTTTTTAGCTAAACCGTGTTTATAAACACCCAGGCCCAGAAATGTGCCGTTTAAAAGACGACCGCCAGAATGAATCCAGTTTTGGTGATAACGGGCGTCCCTTAAGGAAATTTCTCTGGCCATGGTGGGAAGCGGAATCCGGCCGGGACTTGTTTGGGGCAAAGCGGAGACGAAAGGCTCAAAGCGGCCGCGAAGCATCATCCGGTCCAAATAGTTCTGATTTTCCTGAATCTCGGTCATTCGTGGCGTGACACTGACATAAGAAAGCCCGGACTTTTGCAGTAGGGAATAAAGGCCCTCGGAATGGAATCCCCCGGTAATCAGCACGGCTTTGGTGATCCCCCTCTGTTTTAAATCGCCCAGAAGATTTGAAAATATTGCATTTTCCCTTTGAGTCGCAACTTCATAAAAATGAATCGCTTCACGGAACAGGGAATCAAGACGCACCGTCCCCTTGATCTTTTCATTGCTTTTTTCCTGTCGAAATTCCTGAAGGCGCCCGGACACAGAAGACGGGAACAGATCATTTGTGTTTTGTTTGACCTCCTGAAAAGATTTTCTGGTTAGCTCAAGGGAAAAGAGCTGCTTCAGAAGAAGGTAATCCTTGAAGAGACGGACAAATCTTTTTTCCTCCGGTGACCGTGCAAGGTGCTCGAGTAAACCATTATTGATTTGTTCGATCTCGCTAAAGATTTTTGCAGAATCGAGCTCCTGGCGGAGAACCGCACCCCCAAAATAAAGGCTTAAAACAGGATAATCCCTGAAACTAAACCCTTGCGGATGAGCCTCCAGGTAAAAATCTTCCAGAAAGGACCGCAAATCGGCCGGCAGCTCCGGGTCAGGATGGCTTAGATTCTGATCGAGTATCTTGTCCAACAAAACGCTTCGGGCAGAAGTCAACTGCCGGGCGATGAGCCAGGCTTTAAGGCGATTTTTTTCTTTCCGAAATGCTGCGGATTGATTTTTCAATTTTTGCTCGGTTTCTTCCAGTTTGAAGAACCTTAGCAATTGAGGATAATCAAACTGGTTCCTCGCGTCATGCAGATCAAGCCGAAGATGCTTTTGGGCCTCTCGTGAAAGAACCTTGAGATGAGAAAGAATATCGCTTTTTGAATCCTGATAATGAAGCCACGATTGAAGGAAGTGCCGCAAGTCCGAACGAAGAGAATGAGAGCTGTAGCTTGAAATGAGGGCTTTTAGATCATTCAAAAAAGCGTTGGACTGCTCACGGTAAGCGTAAACCTTCCTGAACCCGAAAAGATTCCGCTTATAGAGCTTCCCTTGTTCAACCCCATAAGCCTGCACTTTTCTCCCTGACATGAGAATAAATTCCTCGGCGCCGCCGATCTCCCCCGCCTTGAGGAACAACCCTGCGAGTTCCCGGTTTAAAGACTCCTCGGAAAAAAACCGGAGTAAATCGGAAGAGATTTTCCCCTTGAGTCCTCCTTCGAGAAAAAGTGTTTTAAAACCAAAATTCCTTTGTAAGTAAAACAGGACTTGTTCAATCTGGCGCTGGGCCTGCCATTGTCCGTGAGCATCCTGAATGTGAACAATGACTGGAGCGTCGGGACTTGCGGACTGAAATCGTGCGTCCACGCTTCCAATCTCGCGGGGAATGTTGATGCGGTCAATCCAGGCCGGAACAATGACTTCCGCCTGCCCAAGCAAACGTGCGGCGCTGATTTCCTGGGCATAAGCTTGAGTGGACGTCACTAATAGCAGGAGCGAAAGGAAAAGTGCGGTGAACTTTACCGGAGGATTGCGGGATTCAAATATCTTCAGCATGGATATTGTCCCATAAAAGTATTAAACCCTAATCTACGAAAGGGGTTCTGTCAAGGCTCAAAACGGCTTTTTTAGGCATGTATGAACAGAAGGGGGATTTGTTTTGGATTGTTCGCTAATGATCGCCAATGCAAATCAAAATAGCAGATGATTTTCAGAAAAAAAATAAATTCCGGAACGAAAAAGCCTATTCAAGATAGGCGCGGAGCATCCAGGCCATTTTTTCGTGCTGTTCCATGACCCCGGTAATGAAGTCACTGGTTCCCATGTCCTGGTATTTGTCGGCGCAAACCGCGAGCCCATCACGCAGGCTTCGAATAAGGGCTTCATGATCCAAAAGAAGGTTTTTTATCATGACTTTAGCAGCAGGATAATCCCCGGGAGCCTCTTTAAGCCCGGTTTGCTGCAAGAATTCCTTCAGCGTCCCAAGCGCGTTTCCGCCAAGTGAGCGAGCCCGTTCTGCGGTGTCATCAATGATTTCGTCCACCTCTTCATATTGGGATTCAAACAGCTTGTGCAGCTCGCTAAAATCAGAACCTGTCACATTCCAGTGGTAATTTCTAAGTTTGGTATAAAGAACATATTCATCCGCAAGCATTCGACTTAAAACCTCGACGGATCCCTTGCGATTTTTATCTGACAATCCTAAATTGGGTTTCATGACTAACTCCTTTCAATTTGTTTAGCTATAGTATTGTTATAGTTTATACCCAACACGGCCATAAATTGTGATTCCGGCGCCGAGTTGAGTATTACTCCGCGATTCACAATTTCTGACCTCGCGGAGTGTATCACAGGGTAAGTTTTAAAAAGAATATTATCTTTCGTCCGCAACTTTACGCGGACTTACGGATCTCAGCGCGGGCAGTCATTTCCGCGAGGAACGCGCGGACCACTGAATTTGAAATTTTTAAGTAACCGCCCTCGCCTTGGACAACCCGGTCTTGATACCCGGGAAACAAATCAGGGTATTGTTCAAAAAGAAGTGCGGGATTCTGCAGGACTTTTGCTTTGGCCGCGTCATCGCGGACGAAATCCGCCACAAGAAGCGCAATCGTCATCTGGGCTAACAGGACAAATTCCGAAATCAGGGGGTCTTCATCTTGTGCGGCATCGACATTCACGACCGGGATATAGGCCGGGTCCAGCTGGTTCAAAAACTCCTGCGGGTTTTTAACTCCGGATACAACAACTCCGGAATGAGTGTTATTTCCGATAAATACGGGTTCCTCGGTTAAATCTTTCACAGAGGATTTAATCCCTTCGAATTTCTTCACCACTTCGGAAATCCCCTGTTTCGCGCCTCGATCAAGTTTTGCCGGGACAATCACTTCCTCAACCAATCCGCTTAGGTGACGGAGGGCACGCTCAAAGCTTGTCGTCCAATCTTCTTCACGCGCACTGTCATTCGAAATAAAATAGGCAAACGCGCCGCCATTGAGAGCCGCTCCCTTTGAACGAACCGCATCAATCATCTGCTGTGTTTGTGCTTTGAGGATTTCAAGAGCTGCGCTGCTGCTTTCACTTTCTAGTTTCTCCCTGAATGCTTCAAGGCGCCGGGTAACAGGCTCTACTTTCAGCAACACCGTCGCGTGGGCCGCTTTTTTAAGGCTTGAGAGGCTCACGGACTTTCCGGTGAGGCGGCGGACAAAAACCTCAGCCGCCGCATCAGCGCGGTTCCTACCTTGTCTAAGCTCAGAGCGTCTATTGTCTTGTTGTCCTTGTTCAGAGGAACTGTTATTTTTTCCGGACCTAAAATATTCATCCGGATTGGTAGGATAAAAAGCTGCGGCTTTCTGGGCGGCGGAGACATATTGCAGCTTCGGTGCATTGGCCCTGGGGAGAAAATCCATTCCAGGTTTGACATCTATTGTATATACACCTATAATTTTAGGAAAAGAGGTTCTGTTTTGCAAATCAGATCGTTTGAGTGGGATGAAGAAAACATTGATCATATTGCCCGTCACGGGGTGAATCCTGAAGAAGTTGAGGAGGCGTGCTTTCATTCCGCCCGTGTCCTTAAAGGAAGGGAAAAACGGTATCTGGTTTATGGCCAAACGGACGACGGCAGGTATTTGCTGATTGTCTGCTGTTACCGCGGCAGAGGAATCATACGAACGATTACGGCCCGCGATATGACGGGCGCCGAGAAAATATTTTACCAGCAAAGGAGATAACACATGCGCCTCACTAAGAAAAGCAAGATACCCAAATTTAAATCCTTTAAGGAAGAGGCTGCCTTTTGGGACAGCCATGATACGGCTGAGTTTCTGGACCAATTCAAGCCTGCCCAGTTGAAATTTCCCAAACCCCGCAAAAAACTGGTTTCGATGCGGCTTCCCGAATCTGAAATTGTCGGCCTCAAAAAAGTCGCGGCTCGAAAAGGCGTCGGATACCTGACCCTGATTCGCATCTGGGTAACCGAGAAACTCTTTGACGAAGTCAAAAAAGCGGCCTGAAGCAGCTGCGAACGTTCGAGGTGGTTGACGCTCTCCGAGCCGTCTAGTTTCAGAGCGGGAATACTTCTTGAGGAGTTGCAGCACGACTTCATAGTATTTAAACTTTGGATTTGTATTATCGGACACCTTGGCAAAGTCGTTTTCCGAGGGCTGCAGCAACGATAGCTTAGTCGTATAGGCCGCACTGACAATACTTTTATCCGAAAATTCATAGCGGTAAATGGCCGCAAATTGCGCCTTTCCACCGCTAATATCGGTAAGAATGGTGCCGTTGAAGTACGCCGCGGTTTTGATAATCGCCGATCGTTCCATTTCATCCCGGACTTTAGGGTTGTCCAAGCCGGATAAAAACCGGCCGGCAGCAAAATCGATTTCATGCTGAAATTCATGAATTAAGGTTTCATCCAAATAGTGCAAAACACCCTCATAAAAGCGCCTATGATCCTCACGTGCGGCATCGCTTAAGAGCGCATGGTTTACAACATTATTGGCCTTTTGAGCAGCCTCCAATAAAAGCGTATTAAGATAGATCTTTCCGCTGCGGCTCTCAACGCCGTAAACTTCAGCCCCAAGATCTGCTTTTTTGATTTGTTTGTTAAGATCACGTTTTTCGAGAAACGCTGCCATTTCCTCATCGCCTAGGGCTTTGGCTTTTGCCAAAATAGGCCGCAGCCTTTCCTCCACTAAGGCCTTCTCAGTTTCGCTTAATGAAACCCCTTGTACACTTTCAACCACATCCAGCGGATGAATTCTCAAATCCTGATCGAGAATTTCAAGGGAGAGCGACGATCCTTCCCATTCAGTTCTGACTTCGGATCTTGCGGCCGAGGGAGACAAAATTAAACTCAAGCTCTTGTTTTTTATTTCATCAACGGTCAAAACTTCTGAAAATTTTGCGGCCCCTAAAGGATTCCAGCGAGCAACCTGATGAGCACTTTCTGCCCGATAGACTGTGCCGGTGCCCTTATCCAGCAGAATGTCTCCCGCTTTTATGGGTTCCTTAATCTCGCCAGAAATCAGTTCTTGTGCCGCCAACCGAGCCTGAATCATTTCAGATAACGTTTGGTGGGCCATTTCATCGAGAATCTTATAGAGGATTTCTTGCGCGTCAGGCTTAAGGTCTTTTTGATCCGGAAAGGATAAAGGCTTAAACCAGCGTACTAATTTTCTTATTTGCCCCATTAACCTGGGAAGATCAAGCTGCCCCTGAGCCAATAGCTTTCCTAAAGTTGATTGCAGTTCAACTAGCCGTTTATCCAGCAGCGCGGGCAATCTTAATTCTTTATCAAGGACAAGAATCTGCTGTTTGGAATCCTCCGAAATTTGTGACGGATTGCTTGGATCAAAACCCAGTTCTTTTCCTATAATTTCACGGGCCTTTACAATCATTCGCAAATTAATACCGCGTGTCACGGGAGCCGTCCCTGTCCCCGTATCAACCCCTTGCGCTTCAACAAGCAACGACGCCACAGCAGCTTGAATGAGCTGATAAACTTCCGCTTCGGTCAGTTCTTTGGACTCTTCCGCGAGCCATTTTTTGACTTCCGTGATCACATTCTCAACATGTCTCAGTTCTGACCGAGCAGGTTTTGGTGAACCTTGCACCGCAAGCGTTCGAGGCACTTGACGTGCCTCGGAGCGGGGCGAAATCACCTCGTGGATCCAGTCACTTAAATCTCCTCTTTTTCCATTCGAAAGCTTTATCTCGCGGCCTTTCATAAAGAATTGCGTTCTTTCACGCGCATGAAGCCGGGTGTCTAAAATAAAGCGGGCTAATTTAGGGTCGCCCGCCGTTATGGCCCTCTCATATTCCTGGATTTGATCGTACAAGGATTCATGGGCGGGCAGCACCGATGGTTTCTCTAGATCGCTATAAAGGTTCGTCATTTGCCTAAGAACTTCCGAAGCAACTTCCATCTCCTCCATTTCCGTCGTGAATATTCCCCATTTAGTTTTGGTTGGCCAGAGCTTAGGATTCTGATGGAGGTGTGATAGCACAAGATAAAATACAAACCCCAGATTCGCCCGCGCTGGGTTTCGCTCCACGGCGCCTTGATATTCTGTGTCAATTCTTTTGATAAATTCCTGCGGTATGCTTTCTGACCGAACTTCAGAGCGGGAGGATGCATCGGCCTTCTCTTCATCGGCTTCACTCTCAGGTGTCTCATCCTCCGCTTCTCCTTGCGAAAACATAAAGGGCATCCTTTGACTCATAAAATGCTGATTGGCCTCGCCAAGTTCGTCTTCACTCCCGACCCCGTCCATCACACGGTGAAAGATGCGGGCCAGTATCCGCAAATTCTCATACTGCACCTGATCAAAGGTCCCCATACTGAAATATTGTTCCCGAATCTCCTTTGGAAGCTTTCTTAAAAACGATTCCGGATAACGTGCCTGGAGCCAGTAATATTTCACCTTGTATTTCTTCCTTTTGTTATCAATCCGGTGCGCACGGTCTTCCGCCTGATACTCGTCCCGGTAGGTCTGCGCCAGGTCATCAAAGACCACGACATCGGCTGCCGTGAAAGTCACCCCCACCGCCCCGGCATCATACGTCGCCACCATGATCCTACTGTCAGGATCGTTCTGAAAAAGGATCCTTTCATAATCCAGCGCCCGGACCGGCCGGCCGTGCTCCTTGTCTGTTTCAACCAACTTGCCGTTTTCAAGCACAGGATTCTCATATTCATCCACTTTGTAATAAAGCACATTGCCGTTTTCATCCACCTTGTACCCATTCGCATTTTGCAAAAGGTCCCCGTAATAAGTCCGCACCCCATAGGAGGAGTCATACCGTTTTTTATACTCCGCCACCTGGGCACGGTACCGGGTAAAGATCAGCATCTTCTTCTCAGGGTACCGGTCCATCTCCTCTTTCTGTTTGATTATTTCATCCATCTCTAGATGCTTCGGCGATTCAATGTCAGGCCGTCCGATATAAGCCGGATCATTCATGAGCTGCCGTAAGGCTTCCCGCTTCGAAAAATAGCCTTCCTTGTACCGGTAATATTGCGTATCCTCCACGCTTTCTTGCCCCTTGTGCTTGCGCATCCACGATTCAGGATCCGTGAAAAGTTCCAAAATTGATTCCATTTGTACCTTATGCAGATCAAATTTTCCGGTTTCTTCAGGAGATATCTTTTCCTTTGCCGGAAGCCGGGCCGATTGCTTCTCAAGGGGAATATGAGGATCATACGTTTCAAAAACATCCTGCTTGCGGATCCGGATGGTGTGTTCCTGCATCAGTAAAAACAGCGCGTTCATGGCTTCGCGGTCCTCGGCCGGGAAAGCACGGGCAAAGGCCCTGGCGGAGCTAAACCGGGAATCATCCGGGCGGATAAACTGCAAAAGTTCTCCAATTTGGGAAATCCGTTTGAAAGGGGTTGCCGTGAGCAACAGCTTAAAGCCTGCCTGAATCTGCCTTGTCCCTTTGGCCTGTTGGGATGTTTTACTCCCAAGATAATCCGCTTCGTCCACAACCAGAAGTCCTTGCGGCCGTGAAAGCAAATGCGCCTTCCTTTCGTTCATTGCACGCGTAAATTCAATATTTGTCACCAATTGCGGCTTTTTAAGATTCGTAAGCGTCTCTTCCCTTTCCGCGTAAGTTCCTTCAAGCATCTCAAGATTCGCTTGGGGAATAAACTGCTCCTCTTGCTCTGCCCACGTCGACACCACGGAATTGGGGGTTAGAATAACTCCTTCCTTTCCATTCATCACCATCAGCGTAATCACCGTTTTCCCGGTGCCCTGCTCATTGGCGATAATCACGCCCTTAGCTCCTTTGGCCATGAGGGATTGAATCTCATAGGCCGTGTATTTCTGAAAAAAGTAGGGACGTTCTCCCTCCTTGAGCTTGAAACTCATGTCCTTGATCTTCCTGAATTTCTTAAATACTGCTTCGAGAATCGCTTTCTGGGCCTTTGATTTTTCCTTCCCGATCCTGTTTTCAAGATAGCGAAGGCCTGCCTCTTCATCGTAGGTAAAATGCTTAAGCAGCGATTGCTCCACCGATCGAAGAAGAAATTCATAACGCGCGGGATTCTGCTGGATGGCTTCAAGCTTTTCTTCCTTTAATGCAAGAAGCCGCAAGAAAGCTTCTTCAACATCTTCCCTCTGGCCGGTCTGGTCAACCCGCATGAGTACAGGAGGGCCTTTCTCGCCGCTTTCAGGGTCAAAAGCATAAACCGTAAACTCATTAGTCTCTCCCGTCCTCGGTAAGGGAATCGAGGCTGAAAAGCTTCCATCCTGACGGACGACAATTTTACGCGTATAGGCTCCTGCTACTTGGATAAAGGGAATCCCGGGACGGGTCCGGCCACTTAAGGCAAACGAATGCGCATTGGTCGATTGGACGTCTTGGATGATTTCGGGCTCGGACAAATTTTCTTCAAACCCAAGATGCAGTTCCTCAGTTTCAGCCCCCTCCCCCCGCAACCCCTTAAGCGAAGCAGCCACCGCGCCGTCAATCTCTTCAGGCGATAAATCCGGATAATAAATCCGCAAATACTGCAGGAGCCTTAAAGGATCATTTCCAAGCAGAGCCACTGCCTCGGCAAATTCATATTTGTCAATCGCATCCCCGGCATCAACTTCTTCACCAATACTGACGAGTTTTTCCTTAACTGCTTCCCAATAATGCTCCACCGTATCTTTCCCGCCTTCTTCTTTTTCGTAAGAAAATACGAAATAAAGGCGGCCGTCCTTTCGCTTCTCAAGCAAAAGAGAAACGCGTTTAAGATTTTCTCCGGATCCAAGCGGCCACACCTCCCCCAAACTCTTCCCGTTCGGTAAAGGAAATGACCTTTGAAACCTTCCCCGCTTCAAATACACAAGCCCGCCAATATCTCCAATTTCTGCCTTCTCACCAGCCTTTGCCTTTTCAAGCTTCTTGTAAGCTTCCTGGAGTTTAAGTATCTGTTGATCTTGTTCTGACTCAAGCTTCACTCCTTGAATCAAATCCTGATGTCTCTCATCCCAATAATGCTCCACCGTGCCTTTCCCGCCTTCTTCCTTTTCATACGAAAACACGTAATAAAGCCGGTTGTCTTTACGTTTCTCAAGCAAAAGGAAAACACTTGCAAGATTTCTTCCGGATCCAAGCGGCCGAATCTCCCCCAAGCTCTTCCCGTTCGGAAGCGGAAATGCCGTTTGCAGATACCCATATTCCAAATTCACAAGTCCACCGATATCTTCAATTGCTTCCTCATCACCAGCCTTCGCCTTCTCAAGTTTCTTATACGCTTCCTGAAGTTTAAGCAATTGCCGGTCTTGTTCAGATTCAATCCTCATCCCCTGAATAAAATCCTGTTTCACCTCATCCCAATAATGTTCAACTGACCCTTTCTCGCGTTTCATTTTTTCATAAGAAAACACATAATAAAGTCGGCCATCTTTATGTTTCTCAAGCACAAGCGAAATACTTTTAAGATTTTTTCCGGATCCAAGCGGCCGGTTATCCCCCAAATTCTTCCCGTTGGGTAAAGGAAATGACATTTGAAACTTTCCCACTTTCAAATTCACAAGCCCGCCCATATCGCCAATCTCTTCCTTCTCACCGGCCTTTGCCTTTTCAAGCTTCTTGTAAGCGTCCTGAAGTTTAAGGATCTGCTGGTCTTGTTCAGAGGCAGAAATCAAATCCTGCTTTTCTTCATCCCAATAATGCTCCACCGTGCCTTTGCCGCCGTCTTTCTTTTCATAGGAAAATACATAATAAAGACGGCCGTCGTTACGTTTCTCAAGTGACAGAAAAGCTTTCGCAAGATTTTCACCCGATCCAAGCGGCCGGTTATCCCCCAAATTCTTCCCGTTCGGTAAAGGAAATGATTTTTGAAACTGTCCCCCTTTCAAATACACAAGTTCACTATCATCCCCAATTGCTTCCCTTGCCCCGGCCTTTGTCTTCTCAAGCTTCTTGTAAGCTTCCCGAAGTTTGAGAATCTGTTGATCTTGTTCAGATTCAAGTTTCACTCCTTGAATCAACTCCTGTTTTTCCTCATCCCAGTAATGCTCAACTGTGCCTTTGCCGCCTTTTTTCTTTTCATACGAAAACACATAATAAAGACGGCCGTCTTGTCGCTTCTCAAGCAAAAGTGAAACTTTCACAAGATTTTTTCCGGATCCAAGCGGCCGGTTCTCCCCCAAATTCTTCCCGTCCGGTAAAGGAAATGACATTTGAAATTGTCCGCCCGTAAAATCCATAAGCGCGGCAATATTGCCAATCTCTTCCTCTTCACCAGACTTCGCCTTTGTAAGCTTCTGGTAAGCTTCCCGAAGTGTGAGAATTTGTTGATCTTGTTCAGATTCAAGTTTCACTCCTTGAATCAACTCCTGTTTTTCCTCATCCCAGTAATGCTCAACTGTGCCTTTGCCGCCGTCTTTCTTTTCATAGGAAAATACATAATAAAGACGGCCGTCTTTACGTTTTTCAAGCACAAGCGAAATACTTTTAAGATTTTTTCCGGATCCAAGCTGACGCTGCTCTCCCAAACTCTTCGCGTTCAGAAGAGGAAATGACCTTTGAAACCGTCCGTAGTTTAACCTCACAAGCCCGCCAATATCCCCAATTTCTTCCTTCGCACTAGCCTTTGCGTTCGCAAGCTTCTGGTAAGCTTCCTGAAGTTTCTGAATCTGCTCGTCTTTCGCCCGCAGCTCAGAGCGTGCAGCAAACAGCTGCACGTCCTGAGCAGTGCTTGGCTCCTGCCGAGCCAAGCGCACCTCGGCTCTTGAAACGGACGGCTTCAAGGCACGAGGAGTCCTCAGCCCCGATCTGGCTGAGGGCAGTTCGGAGCGGCCTGAAGCCAATGCTTCAGGCACGGCAGGCGTTCGAGATCCTTGACGGATCTCGGAGCGGGCAGCAGGCAGCTGCACGTCCCGAACAGTGCTTGGCTCCTGCCGAGCCAAGCGCACCCTGGAACGCCGGGTTCCTGAGCGGAGAAGGGTCGTTTGACCCTCCAAGCGCTTTATGTTATAAATAGCAACAGCGGCAAAAAGCAGGTCAATAAATATTTCTGGCAAAGGAGATAAAATGAAATATAAAATCATTCTTGAAGAAGAGCCCGCAGGAGGGTATAGCGTGTATGTCCCGAAACTTCCGGGCTGCGCATCCCAGGGAGAAACCCGGCGTGAGGCGATCTCAAATATTCGAAAAGCAATCCGGTTGTATCTTTGGTCCATTAGAGAAGACCAGCGAGCCCTTGAAAAACGCAAGATATTTATTAGAGATATTGCTGCCTGATGTCTTATCTCCCCCAAGTGTCCCGCCCGCGTGTCATACGCGCCCTGCAAAAAGCCGGCTTTGTCTTGATGCGCCAAAGCGGAGGCCACGCCATTCTTCGCCATCAAGTTGATTTGAGCCGGAGGGCGATTGTCCCTGTGCATGGCTCGAAGCCCGTCAAGCCGGGAACCCTGCGGTCCATTTTGCGCGGCGCCAATATTCCGCTGGAAGATTTTATCTCCCTTCTCAAGTAAATTTCCCTTAATGTCATACCGCCAGGTTCCGAGCGGCGTGCCGAAACCCCAAAAGGGGCTGCTTCGCTTGGTATGGGCTTCCGAGCGCAGTTCGGAGCGGGCAGCAGGCAGCTGCACGTCCCGAACAGTGCTTGGATCGAAAGGATCCAAGCGCAGCTCAGCCCTTTGTGGTCGCTCAGGGCCCTCCCAAGGTTTGTCAAGAGACTCGGCGTCGTGTGTCAGTTAAGATTCAAAAGTGGACAGTTTTAAAGGGATTTAAGACTGAAAAGTGGACACCCCCCTAAGGTCGCTATTCTTGAAAGTCTGAACATCGACGAGTTTGTCTTTATGCCAAAATCTTA
>Ga0247727_10003848_pt1 | contig 32729 bp, 26 predicted proteins | sample WisWelCaveWW1625_FD_202498 | JGI IMG/M metagenome (GOLD analysis project Ga0247727, IMG submission 202498) | Biofilm microbial communities from Wishing Well Cave, Virginia, United States - WW16-25 | ecosystem: Environmental > Aquatic > Deep subsurface > Groundwater > Cave microbial mat | place...
CGGACGAGGGATGCGGGCGGCGGGCCCCTGTAGCGATCCCACCACTCCACTACCGCTATGCCGCCCGTCGCGAAGGCTGCGAGGAGCCCGATGCTCTCGTAGGCGGCCTCGGCCGCGTGCTCGGGTACATCCGCCAGCCGGTAGAGGTCGGCGTGATGGAGGGGGGTTGCAGCGTCCGGGTAGTCGACCAGATAAACGAAGGTAGGGCTCGTCACCGTCGTCGGATCGACCCCGAGCCGTTCCGCCACACCCCGCATGAAGCAAGTTTTGCCCGCGCCGAGCGGCCCCGAAAGCCCGATGACCGTATCTGCAGCGACCGCCGCGACGAGGGCCCCACCAATCGCTTCCGTGTCGGCGGGTGAGCGTGAAAGAACGCTCGTAGTCGCGCCATCGGAGGCGTGCTTCATCGGAGGCCTGAAGCGGAGCGAATTTCGCGAAAGGCGCTCGGAATCGAATCGGCTACCTCGCTCGCGAAGAACCCCGCGCCCTCCATGTCGGCCGCCAGTAGATCGGCGGCGAGACCGTGAACAAAGACAGCTATCGAAGCTGCGTCGAGCGGCTCGTGGACGACGGCGAGCAGCGCGGCGAGAGCGCCGGCGAGAACGTCTCCCATGCCCGGCGACGCCATGCCGGGGTTACCGCTGGTGTTGAACCGAATCCCTTTCGCGTTGCCGACGATGGTCGCGGCGCCTTTGAGCACGACCGTTGCGCCCGGGTAGCGAGAGACGCAGGCGCGGACGGCGCCGATTCGATCGGCTTGCACCGCTGAGGCGGTGGTGCCGAGGAGGCGTCCCATCTCGCCGGGGTGCGGTGTCAGGACGATGTCACCGAGGCCTGCTGCCGCTCGAGCGGCGAGCGCACGCGCGATCGCGTCGCGACCCGCGAGCACGTTGAGCGCGTCGGCGTCGAGCACGAGCGCGCCCGCGAAGCCTCCGATCATCGAATCGACGAGAGACCGTGCCGCCGTGCTCGTCCCGAGCCCCGGACCAACCGCCGCCACCGAAAAGCGCGCGCTCGCCTGAGCGATGCCCGCGTAGGCATCGTCGGTGACGTTGCCGTGACCATCGTCCGCAAGACCGATCGTCATGGCCTCCCAGAGTGCGAGGTCGGCGGGGGGAGCCAACGTGGCCGGTAGTGCCATCGTGACGAGGCCGGCGCCCGCACGAAGTGCTGCCCGCGCGCCGAGCAGAACCGCTCCACTTTTACCGTTCGAGCCGCCGCAGATGAGCACGTGACCGACGTCACCTTTGTGTGTCGTTCCGCGTCTCTCCGGCAAAAGCGGCAAGACCGTGCTCGAGTCGAGCACGGTCCCCAAGACCGCGAGCTTGGCATCCGCAGGGGAAGCGAGCCCGATGTCGAGCACGGTGACGCGACCGGTATAGTCCGGGCCTTTGCCGACGAAGAGCCCCGGCTTGGCCGCGCCTAGTGTCGCTGTGGCCTCGGCGCGGATGGCTGCGCCTAGCGGCAAACCGCTGTCGGAATCGAGACCCGTGGGTACATCGACCGCGAGCACGGGAATCCCCGAATCGCCGATCGCACGCAGGAGCTCGATCATCCGGGCATCGAGCGGTCGATCGAGACCGGTGCCGAAAAGCGCATCCACGATCACATCGAAGCCCGGCTCCGTTCCCGCAGACGATGCTTCGCCGAGGAGCGTGAGCGCATCCGAGCGATCGCCGACGTTGCCGCCGCCCTTCCGCCAGCGGAGCAGATTCGTGTGCGCGTCGGAACCGTCGCGAGGCTCACTGGTGCAGCGTGCTACCGTTACAGACCAGCCGCGGGGCTCGAGCAGGCGCGCGAGCACGAAGCCGTCGCCGCCGTTGTTGCCGCTTCCGCAGAGAATGAGCACGCGAGGCGTGCTCCCCGCTGAACGACGTGTCGCCTCGTCTACGTAGTCCGCGAGCGCCTCGCCGGCACGCTCCATTAGATCGAGGGAAGCTATGCCTGCGCGGATCGTGAAGGCGTCGAGCGCGCGCACGTCGGCTCGGCTGAGCACGCAGGCTCGTGCGTCCTCAGCCACGGCGAGCGCTCCGGCACACCTCCAACATCTCGCGGGTAGCGGCCTCGATGCCGATCAGAACGGCGCGCGAGACGATGCTGTGACCGATGTTGAGCTCGCGCATCTCCGGGATCCGCGCGATCGGAGTCACGTTGGCGAGAGTGAGGCCGTGTCCGGCGTTGACTTCGAGCCCGAGGGCTCGGGCTGCCGCGGCCGCCAAGCGAATGCGTTGCAACTCGATCGCGCGCGCTTCGTCGTCCGCGGCTTCGGCGTAGGCGCCGGTATGGATCTCGATCACCGGCGCGCCGACGGCAGCGGCGGCTTCCACCTCGCGATCCGTAGGTGCGATGAACAAGCTGACACGAACGCCCGCAGCGCGAAGGCGATCGCAGGCCGCGCGAACGAGAGGCTCGCGACCTGCCACTGAAAGTCCCCCTTCGGTCGTGATCTCCTCGCGCCGCTCCGGGACGATGCAGGCGTCGCGAGGCTTCACTTGGCACGCGAGCTCCACGATCTCGTCGGCGAGAGCGAGCTCGAGATTGAGCTTGGTGGCGATCCCGTCGCGAATCCTGAGCACGTCGTGCTCTTGAATGTGCCGGCGGTCTTCGCGGAGATGGATCGTGATGCCACCGGCGCCGCCTTTCTCGGCGGCCAGCGCGGCTTCCAAGGGGTCGGGATAGGTCGTGCGGCGCGCTTGGCGGAGCGTCGCAACGTGGTCGACGTTGACGCCGAGGCGGATCCCGCTCACCGGTCCAGTCGGTCCAGTGTCGGCACTTGTGGCGCCGCTTGCTTAGCCGATTGCTTGGCCGCTTGCGTAGCGGCTTGGCTCGGTCGATCGCCGCCGAGAACGCCGCGAATGGCATTCGCGATGGATTCCGCATGCAGATCGACGACGTCCGAGGTCTCGCCTTCGACCATCACTCGGGCGACGAGCTCCGTACCGGAGTAACGCACGAGTACGCGGCCGCGGTCGCCGAGCGAAGTCTCCGCGGCGCGAATGGCGTCGGCGACGCCCGGTAGCCCGGCGAGATCCCGCCGCTCGCGGACACGGAGGTTGATCAGCCGTTGAGGGTACATCGTCATGCAATCGCGAAGCGTGGACAGAGACACTCCGCGCTCGACGAGGAGAGACACGACCGACAGCGCAGTGATGAGGCCGTCTCCGGTGGTCGTCGAATCGAGATTCACGATGTGCCCCGACTGCTCGCCACCGAAGTTGAAGCCGTCGGCGCGCATGCGCTCGACGACGTAGCGATCGCCGACGGCGGTTCGCACCATGCCGATGCCCCGCTCGCGCAGCGCGACCTCGAGACCGAGGTTCGACATGACCGTGGCGACGACCGTGTTCTTCTTCAGCCGGCCGCGCGCGTGAAGGTCCAGGGACAAGATCGCCAGAATGCGATCTCCGTCGACGATCTCGCCGAGCTCGTCGACGAGAATCGCACGATCGGCATCGCCGTCGAGCGCGATTCCCAAGTCGGCGCCTTCGCGGAGCACGCGCTCGCAGAGCACGTCGGTGTGAAGGCTGCCGCAGCCCTCGTTGATGTTGAGACCGTCGGGTTGATTGCCGATCGCTACCACGTCGGCGCCGAGCTCTTGGAGCACGGTGGGCGCGATTCGGTAAGCGGCGCCGTGGGAGGTGTCGACGACGATGCGGAGCCCGTCGAAGGTGAGCTCTTTCGGCACCACGTTTTTCAAGAACTCGTTGTAACGACCGACGGCGTCGTCGACGCGAAAAGCTTTTCCGATACCACCGGCGGTCGGGCGCAGGCGATCGATCTCGGTGCCTCCCATCAGCTCTTCGATGGTCGCTTCGGCGTCGTCGGGGAGCTTGAAGCCGTCCGGACCGAAGAACTTGATGCCGTTGTCTTCGAAGGAGTTGTGGGACGCCGAAATCGCTACACCGGCGTCGGCGCGGAGGCTTCGGGTCAGAAAAGCGATTCCCGGGGTCGGCATGGGTCCGACGAGGAGAGGATCGACGCCCATCGAGCAAAGCCCCGATGCGAGCGCCGTTTCGAGCATGTAGCCCGAGAGGCGGGTGTCTTTGCCGATGACGATCTTATGCCGGCGATCGCTCGCGGTTCTGAAGTAGTGGCCGACGGCACGACCGAGCCTGAGCACGGTCTCGGGCGTCATCGGCTCCATGTTCGCTACCCCGCGAACACCGTCGGTTCCGAACAGCGCGCGTCTCTCCACGGGTGACGCCGACGTCTTCACGGCCTCTCCCGGTTTCATCACGCGGCGCCGGCCGCCAGCGGCGGACCGATCAGCTCGTCGATCTCGCGGCTGTCGAGCACCTCACGCTCGAGCAACGCGGCAGCCATGCGGTGCAGGCTCTCCATGTTGCTCTTCAGCACGCCCTTCGCGCGCTCGTAGGCGTCGGTGAGAATGCGTCTGACCTCGTTGTCGATCGCGCGTGCCGTTTCGTCGGAGTACTCGGTGCGTTGCCCTAGCTCCATGCCGAGGAAGGGCTCTTCGCTCGGGGTCGCGAACTTCACCGGACCGAGCGAGTCGCTCATGCCCCACTCGCAGACCATCTTGCGAGCGAGCTCCGTCGCTTTCTCGATGTCGTTGGCAGCGCCGGTGGTTATGTCAGTAAGCACCAGCTCTTCGGCGACGCGGCCGCCGTAGAGGATGGCGAGATTGTTCAGGATGAAGCTCCGCTTGTAGGAGTGACGATCCTCCTCCGGGAGCTGCTGGGTGACGCCGAGGGCCATACCGCGCGGAATGATCGTCACCTTGTGGACCGGATCGGTGCCCGGAAGGATGCGCGCCACGAGTGCGTGTCCGGATTCGTGGTAGGCGGTGTTGCGTCGCTCCTCCTCGCTCAGCACCAGGCTGCGACGCTCGCTGCCCATCAGCACCTTGTCTTTCGCCATCTCGAAGCAGTTGTGCGACACCGCGTCGCGCCCTTCGCGCGCCGCCTGCAACGCCGCCTCGTTCACCAAGTTCTCGAGATCTGCTCCGGCAAAGCCCGGAGTCCCCTTGGCGAGCTTGCTCAAATCGACGTCTTCCCCGAGCGGCACTTTGCGCGTGTGGACGCGGAGGATTCCTTCCCGGCCTCGCACATCCGGCCGCGGCACGACGATGCGGCGATCGAAACGGCCGGGGCGAAGCAGGGCCGGGTCGAGGACGTCGGGGCGATTTGTCGCCGCCACCATGATCACACCCTCGTTCGACTCGAAGCCGTCCATCTCGACGAGGAGCTGGTTCAGTGTCTGCTCTCGCTCGTCGTGGCCGCCGCCGAGACCTGCGCCGCGATGACGGCCGACCGCATCGATCTCATCGATGAAGATGATGCAGGGCGCGTTCTTCTTACCCTGGACGAAGAGGTCTCGGACTCGCGAAGCGCCGACGCCGACGAACATCTCGACGAAGTCGGACCCCGAGATCGAGAAAAACGGAACTCCCGCCTCACCGGCCACCGCGCGCGCCAGCAGGGTCTTGCCGGTGCCTGGCGAGCCGACGAGGAGAACTCCCTTGGGAATCCTCCCCCCCAGCCTCGTGAATTTCTTCGGGTCGCGGAGGAAGGCGATGATCTCTTCGAGCTCTTCCTTCGCTTCGTCGATGCCCGCGACATCGTGGAAGGTGACTTTGTTGGAGTTCTCGTTCAGCAGCTTGGCCCGGCTCTTACCGAATGCCATCGCCTTGCCGCCGCCCATCTGCATCTGGCGCATGAAGAAGATCCAGACGCCGACGAGGAGAAGCATCGGAAACCATTGAACGAGGAGGATGATGTACCAGGGATCTCCTTCCTCGGGCTTTACGTCGAAGGGGATCTCGGTCTCTAGGAAACGATCGATCGCGTCTTCCTGAGGGCCGTAGGTGCGAAACTTCTTACCATCCGCGAGACTGCCGCGGATGACGTTGCCCTGAACGCTTACTTCCTCGACTTTGCCGGCCTTGAGCTCGGTGACGAACTCGCTGTAGGCCATCTCTTCGTCCCGCGTCTGTGGTCCCTGGAACATGTTGACCACGAGCAGGACCATGAGCGCGAGGACGAGCCACAGCGCCACGTTTCTGGAGAACTGGTTCATGGATGAGCTTCCAGGTTCGGCATTCGCAAAAGGGCCCTCTACAACCGCGCGTTTTTACTGCGGAAAACGCAGCGCGAACCTAACACGCTCAAGCCGCGCCGACAAGATCATTAGACAACATCCAACCGCGTGCGCCATCAACCATTGCACTCGCCTTGTCGTTCGCGCTCGCCGGCCGGGCGCGAAGTCGCTCTCAGCTCGCCGTCGCAAGCGTGGACGGTGACACCGGCGAGGTCGATGGAGCAGTCGCCGTTCGAGCGCTCGGCCAGCTCCAGCACGCGCTCGAGCTCGGCTCGCGTGAAGGATTCGGGGGGTCGTCCGCTTCGGGCGGCGAGCCAGCGTTTGGTGATTCGCGTGCGCAGCGCCCGAGGCGCCGAGAGAAGAATCGCGGTTTCGAGGCGACGATCCCTCGTTGCCCCGCGCTCCGCCACCGAGCCGAAACGCGCGGCTTCGCTCTCGAGATAAGCTTCTTCGGCGGCCCAAAGCCGTGCCATGTCGGGAAGATGATCGAGGCAGCCGTCACCGAGCTCGCGCTCGAGCTGAGGGATCACTTCGTTCCGGAGGCGGTTTCGTAGGTAGCGATTGTCTCGATTGCTCGAGTCCTCGCACCACTCGACGGAGAGAGCCCGAAGGAAAGCGCGCAGCTCTTCACGGCGGAAATCGAGGAGAGGCCGCGCGAGCGCCCCCCGCCTTTCTCTCATGCCCGCCAGGCCATTCCTCCCGGCGCCGCGGACGAGCCTATGAAGGATGGTCTCGACCTGATCGTCTCGCGTGTGGCCGGTGAGCAAGAACGCGGCGTCGACTGCCTCGACAATGTGCCAAAGCGCCGCGTAACGACTGTCCCGAAGCGAAGCTTCGTCCGATCGCGTCCCGTCGAGGGCGGCGAATCGGAAAGTCGCGCCGTGGCGCTCGGCCGCGCGGCGGACCTCTGCGACCTCGTTCGCCGCCTCGGGTCGGAGCCCGTGGTCCACATAGGCGACGACGTCAACACTGACGTCGCGCTCCAATGACCAGAGCTCCAGCAGCGCCATCGAATCCGCGCCGCCCGAAACCGCGAGCACGACCTTTGGGGAGAATCGCAGGTCGTCCGCGAGCCTCCCCTTGAAGCGCGCGGCGAGAGCGTGCTGTTCACGCGGCAGTCGCGGCAATCGACAACCTCTCCCTCGACCGACGCCTTGAATGCGCAAGGCCGAGCGTCGATGATTGTTGGACTTGCGAACTTGGAACGCCAGCGCGTGGTCTGTTCTCGTCGTCGGGGTCCCGCTTCTCTCCATGTGGGTTCTGCGGGACGTGGCGGCCGAAGAGCTGAAAACGACGCTCGAGCCACCGATGGGGCCGGTAGCCGCGGAGGCAGCTGAGCGAAAAGCCCATTCCCTTGCGAATGAGCTGAGAGCGATCGCCGAGAAGCACGGTCCTGGATCGGTCGCGCTGCAGGCTGGCTTCTTGATCGAGACGATGCGCGCCGGTGCGGTCGGTCCTTCCGAGGTGCGAGTGGTCGGCGCCTCGGAGCGCCACGGTGCAGAGTATCTCGAGATCGACGTCGGGACCGGCCTCATTTTCGACGCCGACTCGACCGATGTCGCCGGGTGCACGGATCGGGTGTGGGCCGAGGTCGTCGCCCCCGTGCTCGCCAAGATGGACACGTTCGCGATCGAGCCCAAGGGTCTCGTTCTCGTGTTCGGCTACGCGACCCAACGCTTCTCGACGCATGCAGAGCGGAAGGCCGATCTCTCGGCCCCTCAAGACCCCCATACCGCGCGCTTCATCATCCCCGCGGCCGCACTCGAGGACCTCGCCCTCGACCGTGTTTCGATCGGTGAGCTTCGCGGGACGGCGACGACGATGATCGACTGAGTCGGCCTTCTTGCCGCCCATTGGTCGCCTTGCCGCCCCGACCCCCCGCGTAGGGGAGGCGGGCGTTCGTAGACAGCTTCACCATTGACAAGCGCGCGGCTCACAGGTCATGTTTCTGCCTGAGTAGCTACTCAAATCACTCGAGGGGATACCAAATGAAAGCTCGATCCTGGGGCCTTGCTGCAGCAGCCCTCATCGTTTGCTCGGGACAATTCGCGTCCGCCGCTACCTGTCCGGATATGTCGCCGCCGGTCGTGACCGCCCCCGCGGCAGCCGGCGCCAAGTGCCAGTCGGCCATGGCGAAGTCCGCGTCCAAGTTCATCGCAACCAAGATGAAGACGGAATCGAAGTGCATCATGCAGTTCGACGAGAATCTTTGTCCGGACGTGGACGACAGCGCGAAGGTAGTCAGCGCAGGTCAGAAGGCCGTGACGAAGATCTCGTCGAGCTGCGACGAGGCGGCCCTCTTGGCGCTCTCCTCCTCGTACAACGGCGGCTTGGCCGAGGGTTTCACCGGAGCCAACGTTGCGAGCTGCATGCTCTCGCAAAACAACGTCGAGGCCAAGATGATGATCGGCAACAGCAACGGCCCGCCTGCGGCCTGGGGCGGCGCCCCGGAGCGCGGGAAGTGCGCGCAAGCTGTGAGCGGCGCCGCCAACAAGTTCGTCAAGTCCGTGCTCAAGTCCGTCAACAAGTGCGTCGATGGCCAGACCAAGGCGGGCACGCCCGGCGATCTCGCCTCGATCTGCATTGGCGCTTGGACCGGAGGCACGTTCACGGCTCCAACCGATACCAAGGCGGCGGACGGGATCGCGAAAGCAACCGTAAAGGCAGAGGATTCCATCCAGAAGTCTTGCGGTGACGTGCCCATCGCTGCAGCCAACATCGAGGATTTGTTCGCCTGCGAAGGTGCGCAGACGGCCGAAGACCTCAAGAACTGCGTGGTCTGCAACAACTGGGGCAGCCTGCTCAACGTCGTCCAACAGCAGTACTCTGAGACCGGATCGTTCGTAGCCACCGGTCCCGGCGCGTTGCAGGATGCGGTCGACGCAGCTGCGGCCGGCGACAAGCTTCTCATCGGTTCTGGCGACTACGAAGAAGAAGTCGTCGTGTCCACCGACGATCTGCAGCTCGTGGGCTGCGGCGGCGCAACGGACGAGAGGCCGACGATCACGCCGCCGGCGTTGCCGGTGACGAATCGCGGAATCTTCTCCGCGAACACGGACGGCATTCTCTACCAGAGCTTGGAGCCGAACGGCCATGCGTCGGACGGAATCTTCGTCACCGGCGCTGCCGGCGTGACCTTCCGCGACATCATCGCGGACGGCGAGTTCGCATCCACGTACTCGGTCTTCCCCGTCGAGAGCACCAACGTCGTCGTGGAAGCGAGCGAGGTCACGGGTGTGATCGACGCCGGCATCTACGTCGGTCAGGCGATCGGCTGCACGGTGCGCTACAACTACGTCTACGGGAACATCGCCGGCATGGAGATCGAGAACTCCGATGGCTGCGACGTCTACGGGAACCTGGCCAAGGGCAACAACGCCGGTATTCTCGTGTTCCAGCTGACGGCGCCGGCGCTCCAGCTGTCGCAGAACCACGTCATCAGCCACAACGTCTCGACGGACAACAACTTCGACGGCGTGATCGTAGCGCCGGGAATCATCGCGCTGGTTCCGAGCGGCACGGGCTATCTCGTGATCTCGACCGACACGACTGATTTCCATCACAACCTCGCTCGCCAAAATGGTTCCTTCGGCTTTGCATTTTTGGATCAGCTGGCGGTCAACGGGCTGGCGGCGCCGGACCCGGCGCCGTTCAACCCGCCGAGCGTGAACCAGAAGGCGGAGGGTTGCACCATTCGCGACAACAACTTCCCGGCCGGAATCAATGGAAACGGCGGCGACCCCGATTCTACGCCGCCCAACGAAACCCCCATTTCCGGGACCACGATTTTGGTACTCGGTGAGGATACGAACCACAACAACTGCTTCAGCAACAATCAGGACGGTGGTGGGCTGATGCTGACCCCGAACGACTGCACGCCGTGACCTTACGGCGTTAGACGCAAGCGGAAGGGTGGCGGGCCCGCGAGGTGGGGACGAAGTTTCAGAGGAGATCACGAGGAGCGCTCATGGCGCTCCTCGTGATCTTTTCGTTCGTGTCCGGCCTCGCGGGAGCGGCGCCCTACCCGTCCACGCGTGAAGATTTCGAGCTACCCGGCACCCAGCCGCTATCGCTTACCGACAACATCTCCACCCCCGACCAGTGCACGAACTGCCACGCGGGCTACGGCTCGCCCGAGGTAGAGCCCTATCGCAATTGGGTGGGCTCCATGATGGGGCAGACCGCGCGAGATCCGCTCATGTGGGCGGCGCTGGCAATCGCGAATCAAGACGCAGAGCACTCGGGCGAAACCTGTCTTCGCTGTCATATTCCGAAAGGCTGGCTCGAAGGGCGCTCCGCCCCCGAGGACGGAAGCACGATGACGGCCGACGATCGACACGGTGTGCAGTGCGACCTCTGTCACCGACTCGTCGATCCTTTCGCGGATCCCGAAAATCCCGTCGAAGACACCGCAATTCTCGCGGCGCTTACCGCTCCCGTGACGACGCTCGGCGGCGCGCAGATGATCGTCGATCCTCTGGACCGGCTTCGCGGCCCCTTCGACGTGACGGCGGATCTAGGCTCGGACCCTCACGCTCCCACGCGCTCGACTCTGGTGTCGCCGTATCACTCGAGCTCAGAGCTTTGCGGCACCTGTCACGACGTTTTGAATCCTCTGTTCACGCGCAACATCGGTACCGGCGAGTACGAGATCAATACGATCGACACGCAGGGTGACCCCGCTCTCGCCTTCCCCGAGCAGTCGACCTACAGCGAGTGGGCGGCGAGCGAGTATGCGTCCACGGGCGTCTATGCCCCGCAGTTCGGTCTCAACAAAGCCACCGTCGAGACTTGTCAGGACTGCCACATGCCCGACGTCTCGGGCAAAGACGCGGACACGGGACTTACGCGCAACGATCTTCCCCTTCACGAATTTCTCGGTGGCAATACGTTTGTTCCTGCGATCATTCCCGATCACCCGACCTTCGGCCCCGAGGTCGATCCCGATCTTCTCGCCGAGACCGTCGAGAAGAACACGAAGTTCTTGAGAAAATCCGCAACCGTCACCGCCATACTCGCGGCCGGCAGCCTCACCGTGCGCGTGCAGAACGAGACGGGCCACAAGCTCCCCACCGGCTACCCCGAGGGCCGAAGAATGTGGCTGCACGTGCGGGCCTACGACGAGCTGAGAAATGTGACGTTCGAGTCAGGACGCTACGTGTTCTCGGATCGCGACCTGCCGAGTCACAACGCGGCGCTGATCGATCCGGACTACGACCCGAACCTCCGAGTCTGGGAGGCTGTTCACGGCATCACGCCCGCTTGGGCGACCGTGCTAGGTGGAGCTCCGGGACCGAGCTCTCATCTCGCGCTCAACAACGTTCGCGAAAGTGACAACCGCATTCCGCCGCGAGGCTTCACCACGGCTGCCTTCGAAGCTTTCGACGGTGAGCCGATTCCAGCGACCTACGCGGACGGCGAGCACTGGGACGACGTCGTGTATCCGGTCGGGGTCGCCGCGGCTCGCGCGGAAGTGGTGCTCTACTATCAAACGGCATCCCGCGACTACATCGAGTTTCTCCGCGACGAGAACGTGACCAATTTCGCCGGACCCATCCTCTTCGATCTCTGGGACCAAGTGAGCCCGTCGCCACCCGTGGAGATGGCCCATCTCTTCGTGGAGAACGACGCCGACGTGCTCGACCGTTGCCGCCGATCCATCTCGAAGCAGCAAGCGAAGTATCTGAAGACGTATCAAAAGGAGTGGGCGCGCTGCTACGCAACCGAAGCAGACGGCTCCGTCTGCGATACCGCATCACGCGACGACAAGCTCGAGGCGGCGGAGCTCAAGTTTCGCCAGCGCGTGGGCGGCATCAAGGACAAGCGCTGCGCGGGAGCGAGTCTGACGCCGGGCTCGATCGGTCATGGCGCCACCTGTCCCGTGCCGTGTGCGAGCGACGTCGTTTTCGATCTGAACGACCTCGCGTCCTGCTCCGTTTGCACGGCCGAAGCATTGGGCGATGCCGCGCTGGTCTCGGCTTACGGTTTCGAGCCGCCTTTCTTGCCGGGCACGGCGCCCGCGGGCGATCCCGCTAGGTGTCAGGCGTCGGTGGCAAAAGCCGCGACCGGTCTCAGCATCGCATGGACCCGCGCGCTTGCGGCTTGCGAAGAAGCCAATGCGGGGGGCCCGCCGGTGGATTGCTCGACGGATCCGAGCGGCGCCATCGCCGCGGCGATCACCAAGTCCGACGCGACGATCGCGCGGTGCGCGGGCTTCGCCGGCTTGCTCGGCTGCGCGTCTAGCGGCGATGTCGCCGGCACCCAGGCCTGCGTCGAGAGCGCCGTCGATGCTTTCGCCCCCGGTTACACGGAGGCTGCATACCCGTGAGCGAGAATCAGAAGATGAAGGCCTTCGCGAAGCTGCTGCTCGCTTTCACGGGTGTTGCGCTGTCGGTCGGCCTCTTTGTTGGAAACGCCCTCGCGCGCCCGACCTACTTCGACACCTTCAGAGCGCTTTACGGCATCAACGACGGCGACAACCTCGACGCTTGCGGCGTTTGTCACTTCCTCTGGACCGGCACGGGCGCGAGAAACCCCTTCGGCAACGCCGTCGAGCAGCAGCTCTACGTCGGCAAGTCGATCACGCAGGCGCTGACCGACATCGAAACCGTCGACTCAGACTCAGACGGCTTCACGAACATCGACGAGATCCTCGCTCAAACGTTGCCCGGGTATTCCTGCAGCAACTTCCAGTCGGCCGTCGGTCAACCGCCCGACTGGCATACCTACATCACACCGGGCGTGCCGTCCTGTCTCGAGCCGATGGACATCCGCGTGTCGCCCGCGACGATCTCGGTGCTGACGGAAGTCGGCGACACGGACACGGCGATCGTCGAGATCTTCAACAACGGGACCGACTTCGCGATCGAAGTCTCGAACTACGAATTCCTCGCGGGCACTTCGACAGCGTACACCGCGAACGGCCCCTCGTTGCCGATCAGCATCCCGGTGGGAGCGAGCGTGACGATCGACGTCGTCCACACGCCGCTCGTGCCTGCGCTCGCGAGCGGAACCTTCCGCATCACGTCGGACGATCCGGACGAGCCTACGATCGACATTCCGCTGAGCGGCTTCGCCTTCGTGAAGACATTGGCTCCGGCGGATGCGCGAGCGGCCTGTCGCTCGTCGATGGACAAGCAGTTCCGGAAATACACGAAGACACTGCTTCGCGAGTGGTCGCGTTGCTATCAGGACGAGGTCTACGGCATCGCCTGTGATACCGGCGCGCGGGATCTGAAAATCGGCGCAGCCACGGATCGACTGAAAGGAGCCATCGGCGGAGCGAAGGATCGACAGTGTGCAGGGGCCGGCCTATCGGCGCCTCTGCTCGATCTTCCCCTCACCTGCGGCGGAGGCTGCGGCGACATCACGATCACGACGATCGCGAATTTCGCCGACTGTCTCGTCTGCCGTGGCGACGAGGCGGTCGAAGGCCTGCTCGACAACGCCCTCGGCACCGCGCCGCCCGACCTGCCGTCGAACGTGCTCGGCGATCCCATCGTACAGAGCTGCCAGAAACGGCTTCTCAGCACCGCGCAGAAAGGCGTGTTCAGCACGCAAAAGATTCTCGCGCCTTGCGAGACCACGAACATCACTTCGGTATCACCCGTGGACTGCGCCGCAACACTCGCTAGCGAGCTCGGCGTCGTTACGACCAAGGTGAACGACGCCATCACGAAGTGTGATGATTCGACGGGGATGCTCGGCTGTCTCTTCGACCCGATGCCGGATCCGACCTGTCTCGGCACCGCTGCGGAGAGCATCGGCAGCGAGCTCGTCGAGCAAGTTTTCGAAGTTCGCGACTGAAGCGCTGGCTTCCATCCCGCGCGCGCTCGCGTAGAGTACCCGGCGCTCCGGAACGGGCGCCGAGGTAGGAATACGATGACCGTGCGCGACTTCATCACGAGGCACTACCGTCACTTCAACGCCGCAACCGTGCGCGACGCGGCGGACGGGTACATCCGTCATGTAGACGGCGGCGGTCGCATGCTCGTCACGCTCGCGGGGGCGATGAGCACCGCGGAGCTCGGGCTCTCTCTCGCCGAGATGATCCGCCGCGACAAAGTGCACGCGATTTGCTGCACCGGAGCCAATCTCGAGGAAGATGTATTCAACCTCGTCGCGCACGATCACTACCGGCGCATTCCGAACTGGCGTGATTTGACGCCGACCGAAGAAAAAGAGCTCGAGCACGCGGGCCTGAACCGCGTCACCGACACCTGCATCCCCGAAGACAAGGCCTTTCGCGCCATCGAGCATCAGATCTTGGAGCTTTGGCAGCGTGCCGACGCGGCGAAGCAGCGCTATTTCCCTCACGAGTTCTTCTACCAGCTCCTCCGCGAGGGGCTGGTCCGGAAGAACTACCAGATCGATCCTCGCGACTCCTGGCTGATGGCCGCAAGCGAGAAGAATCTGCCGATTTTCGTTCCCGGGTGGGAAGACTCGACGCTAGGCAACATCTTCGTCTCGCACGTGCTGTCGGGGAACATCTCGGGCTACGGCGTGGTGCGCGGCGGCCTCGAATACATGGGCGCGCTTGCGGACTGGTACACGGCGACGACGGTCGGGAAGTCGCTCAGCGAGATTCCGGAAGACGCGGGCGACGAGGCGGGTGCGGGCGCCATGCGCGCGCTGCCGGCGAATCTCGCGAAGACGACGATCGGCTTCTTCCAGATCGGCGGCGGCATCGCCGGCGATTTCCCGATCTGCGTCGTGCCGATGATCCATCAGGATCTCCGGCGCCCCTGCCCTTATTGGGGCTACTTCTGTCAGATCAGCGACTCGACGACGAGCTACGGCTCCTACTCGGGAGCGATCCCCAATGAAAAGATCACCTGGGGCAAGCTCGACATCGAGACGCCGAAATACATCATCGAGTCCGACGCGACGATCGTCGCGCCGCTCGTATTCGCCTACGTACTCGGTTGGTAGCGCGCGGCCGGCATACGCTCGCATGATCCTGTCACGGCGAGTGCCCCCCCGATCAGGGGGCGCGTCCCGTGCGTATCAGCGAGCTAGCCAACGGCGGGCAAGTCTCGTATCTTTCGGCGCAACGCGACGCTTCATGGTCGCGCGTCTGCGAGAGCAGGAGCAGGAGAGAGAGACGCTCGATGAATCCGGTGAAGTGGCCCCGAGCGCGATGCGAGCGACGTTTTCTCACACTCCTGTCCTTCACCGTGGCTTTGGGGTGGTTCGAGCCTGCCGCCGCCGCCGAGAAGTTTCTGTTGGTGTCATGGGACGGCGCCGCACGAAGCGCGGTGAAACAGCTCGTCGCTTGGCAAAACGCCGACGAGGAGCCGCGCGTTTGTCCCGCGCAGCGCTTCCCGAGCACGATGCCCGTTCGCTGCGGCGCCCACTGGACTTGCCTCCCGAATCTTTGCGCGTTCGAGCTGGTCGATAGCTGGGACAGCGAGGGAAAACCGCTCACGCGACCTCAGCACGCTCAGATGCTGTCGGGCTATAGTCCCTTGACGACGGGCGTATCCCGCAACAACGGCGCGGAGAGCATGCCGCCAGGGTTTACCATCTACGAGCGACTGAAGGCCGTGCACGGAGCCCGCCTCAAAACCGTTCATATTGCAGGACGCAAGTACGTAAGCCGCGGCGTGACGGGATTTGCAGCGCGAAACGGCGCGATCGATTTCTACGGCAATCGCGGCGGCCCTGACAATCGAACAGGAATCAACACGACCAAGCGTGCATTGCCGGCGCTGCGTGTCGTGGCCGCGGGCCCATTTTTCGCGTTCGTTCACTACAAGGAAGCCGACGTCACCGCGCATTTGAACAGCGTCAATTCACCGTCGTACCTCGAGACGCTGATCATGCTCGACCGCGAGCTAGGCGTCTTGATCTCAGAGCTCGAGGCTCAAGGCGCGATGCCGGAGACCTCCGTTCTCGTGACGACGGACCACGGCTTCACAGGCCGTTTTCACGTGGCGCGCACCGGCTCGAACGTGGACACGTGGATCGCCACGCTGAACCTCACGCTTCGAACCGATCGTTACGCGAAGCTGCTCGACGTCACGCCGACCATTCTCGACTACTTCGGGATCGCGTCTTTGAGCGTCAGCCCGGCGCTCGAAGGCCGCTCGCTCCTGCCGTCCGCCCAATCCGTAACGACCACCACGAACACGACGCCGGCTCCTTGAGCCGCACGGCGCTCTGAACGTAAGGTTCGGAGCTTAGGGGCTCAGGGAACGAGTGTGCGCCCTCGATAGGGCGGCACGGCCGTCCCGAGCGGAATGCCGAGCGTGGTCAGCATCGTCGGCGTTACGTCGAGCACGGAGCCGACGGACGTCGGAAGGAGGTTGTGGCGTAGCGATGCGAACCAGGTCTCGACGATCGCCGGGTCATCCTCCTTCAAGTGGAAGATGCCGTGAAAGCCGTGGTCGGTCGTGACGAAGACCTCGGTCGTCGGAAGCAGCTCCCGCGTCGAGAGAAGATTCATCACCTCGCCGAGCTGGATGTCGTTCTGAATGATCGCCTCGCGGTAGGCCCGGCCGCGGTCGCCCGCCCGGTGGCCGATCACGTCGGCGGCTTTGTAGTGGACGAACATGAAGAACGGCGAGACTCCGACCGCATCGAGGGCGGTAACGACTCGCGCCGTCGTGTTAGTGCCCGTGTAGTCGTCCCGTCCTCCCCGGCGAAGGTCCAAGTCGAGCGCACCATCGTCTACGGCCCAGCGAATGATGCCCTGGCCGACGAACTTTCTGCCGGCGATGTGCACGTTGAAGACCTCGGGGCGCGCTGCCTGGATGCGCTCGTAGATCGTAAAGCCGGGGGGCAGGCTGAGCTTGCCCGCGTTCGTGATGTCACCCGTCTCAGCCGGACCGTAGCCCGATAGCATTTGGGCGTGCTGAGGCCGCGTGAGCGGCTTGCCCTCGACGACCGCGCTACCAATGATCTGAAAGTTGCAGAGCGTCGAGAGGCAGGTCAGATAGCCGTTACACTCCGTCGGTGCGCGCGGCGCGTGACGCACGGCAGGGCAATTCTCCGGCGTGTCACCGAGGGGTTGCCACTGGAGCAGCTCGGTCAGCACGTCGTCTCGGATGCCGTCCCACGACACCAGCACGACCCGATCCGTCGCGATGCTCGCGGCCGGAGCGGCGAGCGTGAGGGCAAAGATCGTCGCAGCGAAAGCGAGCGGAGCGAAAGCGCGATGAAGGAAGGACGCTGGCGACATGTTCACTCCGATTTTGGGCAGAACGCGCGTCCCCGAGGTAGAGCCGTCGCGTGAAACGTGGATAGCATATGTGCAAGCGATGGATCAACGGAACGCTTTCGCTTTACGCCCCCCTCTCGGGGGGCTTGCCTGTGCGCGAGAAGCAACCGCATGATGCGTAGTACCGTCCTCATCGTCCCGGGCCTCGGCGATTCGGGTGCCGAGCACTGGCAGAGCCTCTGGGAAGCGACAGACCCACGTTTTCACCGCGTGAGGCAGCGAGACTGGGAGCTGCCTTCCTTACCCGAGTGGGTGGAGGCGCTCGACGTCGCTGTGAAAGGCGCCCCTACGCCGCCGCTGATCGTTGCCCACAGCCTTGGCTGTGCCCTCGTGGCACATTGGTTCGGCCGCATGCGTCGCCCCGTGGCTGCAGCGTTGCTCGTGGCGCCTGCGGACGTGGATTCGCCTGAGCACACGCCGCCGGAGGTGCGGTGCTTTCGGCCGATTCCGCTCGATCGACTGCCGTTTCCAAGCACCGTGGTCGGAAGCTCCGACGATCCCTACGTCGCGCCTGCGCGTGCGCGCTGGTTTGCCCAGCGTTGGGGAAGCCGCTTCGTGTTGATCGAAGAGGCAGGGCACATCAACACCGAATCGAAGCTCGGTGAGTGGCCTGAGGGAAGGCGTTTGCTCGCCGCGCTCGAGTCGGAGACATCGACATGAGCGAACGAGACCAGGTGCCGAGCGAAGCGGAAGCCGACGGGAAGCTCGCCGGTGGCGAGGCTTGGCGAACCTTTTGTCGCGCCCTAGAGCAAGCGGGCGAGCTGGTGCTGGCTCGCGCTCCGGACCACTCGATCGATCGCGCCGAGGGGCTTCGCTACGTCACGCGGCTCGCGCGCATGGCCTTCAAGCTCTGCTTGGAGCACGCCGATCCGGCGGCGCCTCGTCTCATCCAGTACATGGACCCGACCCAGAAGTTCGGCGTCGACAACCCCGACCAGCTCTATCAATGGGCACGCATCAGCGCGCGCTACGCCTATCGACTTCACGGCCCGCGAGGGACGGTGAGTTACATCGGCATCGGCGTCTACGGCGGCTCTGCCGGAGGCGGCGGGCGCCGGACGGTAGCGCATCGCAACGTCTCCGAGCTCGCGCCCCGTCCGGACGGCGGCGTCGATGTCGTGCTCTCGGCAAGCGAGCACGCGGGCAACTGGATACGCCTCGAGCCCGGTACTTCGACCCTCATCATCCGGCAAACCCGCAACGACGTGGACGGTGAGGTGCTCGCGGATCTCCGCCTCGACCGCATCGATGCGCCGCCCCTGCCGCCACCGCTTCAGTCGACGCAAGTCACGAAAGGCCTCGAGCGAGCGGCGCTGCAAATTCTCGGGACCATTCAAGTGTTCGCCGACCTCGCCGACCGATGGAGGGCGAGCCCGAACGTGCTCCATCCTTCCGACACGCGCATGGCCGAGCAGAGCTTCGGTGATCCCGACATCTACTACGTCGGCGGCTACTGGAAGCTCGCGCCCGACGAAGCGCTGATCATCGACCTCGTGCCCCCGAGCTGCGTCTACTGGGGCTTTCTGCTCTGCAACTACTGGACGGAGTCGCTCGAGTATCGCTACCGGCCGGTCTCGACGAACAAGCATCGTGCGATTCGACGGCATGACGGCAGCGTTCGCATCGTGATCGCGCACGAGAATCCGCGCCTCGCCGACGTCAACTGGATGGACACGGAAGGACATGCCGAAGGCACGATGACGCTCCGCTGGCTGCTTGCCGACGAGACGCCGGTGCCGGTGCCGCGGGTCGTCAAGCACCGCGCGCTCGCCGGAAGCTGACCGTGTTCTTCTTCGACTTCCGTACCTACGCGCTGATGATCCGGCTGGCACTCGCCGAGCGTCCTGGAAAGAGCCGGCGGCGTTTCGTGATCTTCCTCGCCGTCGCCATTCCTCTCGTCGCGGCAGTGAACGCGCTCTGCATGCTGCTCGACTACCTGCTCTTTCCGACCTTCGTTCGAACCTCTATTCGCGCGCCGGTGTTCATCGTGGGCCACGCACGCAGCGGCACGACACTGCTCCATCAGCTCTTGAGCCGCGACTCGGAGCGCTTCTCGGTGTTCCTCACCTGGGAGCTTTTCTTCCCTTCGATCCTGCAAAAAAAGCTCGTGCGATTGCTCGGCCGCTTGGACCAGCGCTGGCTCCGCGGGCGAATCGATTGGCGCATTCGCGCCTGGGAAGATCGGACCTTCGCCGCGGGTCGCAAAATGCATCCGATGAGTCTGACGGGCCCGGAGGAAGACGAGTTCGTGCTGGCACTCTCCTGCGCGTCGGGTGTGTGGGTGCTCGTCTTTCCCTACTGGCTCGAGCTGCAGCATCTCTACTACACCGACGACATGCCGCCGGCGCGACGGCGACGTCTCATGCGCTTCTACCGTGCTTGCGTCAGGCGTCAGCTCTACCTGAACGGCGGCAACAAGATCCATCTATCGAAGAATCCGACCTTCAGCGGCAAAGTGGCGAGCCTGATCGAGGCATTTCCGGACGCGCGCTTCGTCGTCTGTATGCGCTCTCCTTACGAGACGATCCCGAGCCTGTTGAAGATGATGACGCGGAACTGGAAAGCCGGACGCTGCTCGCCCGAGCGGATCGAGGAGTCTCGCCGTCTGCTCGCCGAGCAGTCGTTCCATACCTACTTGCACCCGTTCGAGGTGTTGGCGGAGCATGGCGAAACGCGCTGGATCGCCGTCGACTATCGCGATCTCGTCGAGCAGCCGAAGCGCACCGTCGAAGCCGTCTACGATGCTCTCGACATGCCCCTGTCTGCCCTCTACGCGGCGACGCTCGTCGCGGAAGAAGCGCGCTCGCGAGCGCACCGGACGGAGCACGTGTACTCGCTCGGCGAGTTCGGGCTCGAGCGCGGTGAGATCAAAGCTCGCCTCGGCGATCTCTTCGAGCGCTATCGCTGGGACCCGCCGGAAGAGCCGGCTCAGCCTGAGTTGCGCGAAGCATGAGGCGCGCCCGCTGCCAGGTCGTAGGGGTCGCGTTGGCAGCGAGCGTCGCGTTGGCGTTCGCCCTGACGATCGCGCCGATCGCGGCTGCGGGAGAGTCGCCGGCTGTCGACGAGCGCGTATACGCGCGAACGGCGGTTCCAGACGAGGCGCGAAAGATCGGCGAGGTGCGTCTCGTGGAGCGAGGCTCGACGACGCTAGTCCAGACGGTGATCGCGACGCGGGTGATCACGCGGGCCGTCGCCGAGATCCGCCAGAAAGAAGAGCGCAACTGGCCGCCGGAACGCGTCGGTCATGCCGACATGGAGCGCTACGTGACGGCGCTCGAGCGGGCGGCGACGACGTTGCGGCAGGAGCTTCCACCGGCCGATGCGCGGAGCATCGACGATGCCGAGCGGCGCGTACGCCTGCTGATCGAGCTTCGCGCGGATTCGAGCAGAACGGAGATCGTGATCGCCGAATTCCAGGTGCGGGACGCGAGCGCCCCCTATGACCCGACCGTGAGCCGTGTGTTCGCCAACCTGGCCCTTTCGCGAGCCTATGTCCTCGAGAACATGCGACTCATCCTCGCCGACGCGTTTCGGATTCCGGAATCGGACCTCGGGCGACTCGGTCCGCTCGGACCTCTCGCGCCCCTCGCCCTTGGCTCCCCTCCGTGAAGCCTGAGAGCTTGCTCGATTCCGCGCTGCGGCGCTTCCTCGGCGGCCGGGGCCGTTGGCTCTGGATCGTGCTCGTCGTTTTGGTCACCGCGCTACTCGCCGGGCGGGCAGCTCGCCTCGGAATAGAAAGCGACAACGAATCGCTGAACGCGAAGGATCCGGCCGGCACGCTCGCTTACGCCGAGTTCAAAGCGGCGTTCGGCAACGACGAAGACCTCGTCGTTGCGCTCTCTCACCCTAGCCTTCTCCGCGGAGAAGGCCTCGCGCTCGTCGATGACCTCACCGAGGAGATCGCCGCGCTCGACGGCGTCCGGCACGTATGGAGTCTCACGTCGGCCGAAGAGATCGTCGCCGGCGCCCTCGGCGCCGAGCCCAAGCCTCTCGTTCCTCGTCCCCTCGACAGCGGTGACGTGACGACGAGGGTCACGTCTGCGCTCGACAGGAATCCCGAGCTCACGGGCTGGCTCATCTCGCGCGATCGGCGAACGGCCGGGTTCCTCGTGGAGATCGACGATCGTCCGGACGACACGGCGTATCGAAGCGCGATCATCGAGAGAATCCGCGCGTTGGGCGTCGAGCTCGCGGAGGGTGGCGGACAGCATGGTGTCGCCCTCCATCTCGCCGGAGTCCCCGTGCAGAAGCACGACGTGTCCGAGCACGTCGCGAGAGACCGGCGCGTTCTGCTTCCCCTCGCCGTCGTCGTGCTCGCGCTCACGCTCGGAGCCTTCTTCAGGCGACTCGATGGCGTCGTGCTGCCGCTCGGCGTGGCCGGCTTGACGGTGCTCTGGACGCTCGGTGCCTACGCGGCGAGCGGCTTCGAGTTGAACGCGATCACGTCCCTGCTGCCGCCGGTTCTGCTCGTCGTCGCGCTCGCAGCTAGCGTCCACGTCTACGACGCATGGAGAGAAGGGTACGGAGGAGGCGGCGACGCCATCACGCGAGTCGCGGCAGCCGTCCGCGTCGTAGCCGTGCCGGCGGCGCTTTGCGCGGTGACCACCGCGCAAGGCTTTCTATCGCTCGCGGTGAGCGAGATGCCCGCCGTGCGGCAGTTTGGCGTGTTCGCGGCCCTCGGTGTTGCGGTGTCCTTTCTCATCGGCATGACCGTGGTGCCCGCGCTACTCACTCTTTTTCGCTCGCCGCCGCGACCGGCTTCGGCCGAGCACGGACCGACGATCCGTTTGCTCGAAGCGTCGGCGCGCCTCGCAACGACCTGGCCGCGGGCCGTCCTAGCCACGTTCGGGTTTGTGACCATCGTTGCTGCCGCGGGGATTCCCCTCGTGCGCAGTGACACGGATCTGGTCGGCTTTCTCGCCAAGGACTCGGCGCTGCGCCGCGATACCGAGGTCATCGATGCCGAGCTCGGAGGAGCAGCAGCGCTCGAGTTCATGGTCCGGAGTCGTGGCGGAGGCACGGCGGTCTCCCTCGATGCCGTGCAGCGACTCGCAGCGCTCGAGCACGCCGTCCGCACGTTGCCGTACGTGACCACTGCGACCAGCATCACGGCCCTCCTCGGCCAGGTGCATCGCGCCGAGACCGGAAGCGTCGTCGCGGCTGTGCCGAACGACGCGGAACAGCTTGCCGAGTACCTCGACCTCTTGCAGGAGAGCGGACACCCGCTCGTCAGACGCTTTCTCGCGAACGATCGCCGTGCAGCACGATTGACGGTGAGAATGCGCGCTGTCGGTACGGCGGAGTCGACACCGGTCGTCGAGCGTATTCTGGAAGACGGCGCTCGCCTTCTCGGCGACGCTTACGAGCTCGTACCAACCGGTGCGCTGTATCACGTCGTCCGAGACTCCAATCGTCTCATCGCGCAGCAAACGAAGAGCTTCACCGCTGCGATCGTGATGGTGGTGGTCGCAATCGGCTTTCTGTTCCGGTCGCTCACCTTTACCTTCGTCGCGCTGATTCCGAATGTGATGCCGATCGTGTGGACGGGCGGGCTGATGGGATACTTGGGCATAGCGCTCAGCACCGGTACGGCGATGATCGCGTCCGCCGTGCTCGGGCTCGTCGTAGACGACACGATCCATTTCCTTTCTCACTATCGCCGGGCCTATAGGGGTGACGCGATTGCGGCGATCCATGCGGCAACGCGGGAGGTGGGAGCACCGGTGACCGTCGCGGCCGTGAGTCTCGTGCTCGGCTTTTGGGTCGGCGCTCTCAGCAGCTTTCAGCCGACCGTGTATTTCTCGCTGCTGAGCGGCCTCACCATGATCACGGGCGTGCTCTGCGACCTCCTCGTCTTGCCCGCGGCGCTCGTGCTGCTCACTTCAAAGCAGCGGTGACGATGGCACGGGCTTCGGTTTGGATGCGTGCCAGGTGGTCACGGTCGCGGAAGCTCTCGGCGTAGATCTTGTAGAGATCTTCGGTGCCGGACGGACGCGCCGCGAACCAGCCGTTCTCCGTGACGACTTTCAGGCCGCCGATCGGTGCACCGTTGCCGGGCGCGGTCGTGACTTTCTGTAAGATGGGCTCGCCTGCGAGCGTCGCGGCAAGGACGGCATCCGGTGTGAGACGGGACAGTCGCAATTTTCCTTCGCGGCCCACCGGAGCGTCGATGCGTTCGTAGACAGGCTTGCCAAAGCGCGACTCGAGCTCGGCATAGTGCTCGGAAGGATCGCGCCCGGTTACCGCTCGGATCTCTGCGGCGAGGAGATCGAGGAGAATGCCGTCCTTGTCGGTGGTCCACACCGTCCCATCCATTCGAAGAAAGGACGCGCCCGCGCTCTCTTCGCCGCCAAAGCCGAGAGATCCGTCCAGAAGCCCGTCGACGAACCACTTGAATCCCACCGGCACTTCCGCGAGACGCCGCCCGAGGCTCAGAGCGACCCGGTCGATCATGCTGCTCGATACGAGCGTCTTCCCTACCGCCGCGTCCGCACGCCAGGCCGGCCGATGCGTGAAGAGGTACGCGACCGCGACGGCAAGGTAGTGATTCGGATTCATGAGCCCGGCCGAGCGGGTGACGATGCCGTGGCGATCGGAGTCGGCGTCGTTGCCGAACGCGACGTCGTAGGAATCCTTGAGCGCTACGAGCCTCGCCATCGCCCACGGAGACGAGCAATCGGTGCGAATCTTTCCGTCTTTGTCGAGGGTCATGAATCCGAACGTCGGATCCACGGTTCTATCGACGACATCGAGGTCCAGGTCGTAGGTCGCCGCGATCGGGTCCCAGTAAGCGACGTTTGCGCCGCCCATCGGATCGACCGCGAGCGAGAGCCCGGCGCGCGCTATCGCCGCAAGATCGACGACGTGACGTAGATCGTCGACGTAAGGTGCGATGAAATCGTGATGGTGAGTCGCCGTCGCTTTGATCGCGCGCGCGTAAGGCGTACGTCGCGCGCCCGCGAGCTTGCCCGCGAGCAGGAGGTTCGCTCTTTCTTCGATGCGCTTCGTGATGACCGTGTCGGCCGGTCCGCCCGACGGCGGGTTGTACTTGAAACCTCCATCCTCGGGCGGGTTGTGCGAGGGCGTGATGACGATCCCGTCCGCTAGTCCCTTCGCCGAGCTGCGCGACGTGAGTCCCTCGCGCGCCTTGCGATTGTGCGCCAAGATCGCGTGCGAGATCACGGGCGTCGGAGTGAAGCCGAGATCGCGCTGAACGACGGTTTCAATTCCGTTCGCCGCCAGCACTTCGAGCGCCGACTCGAAGGCCGGTCGAGAGAGAGCGTGAGGATCCGTGCCGACGAACAACGGCCCCGCGATACCGGCTTCCGCGCGATGCTCGACGATGGCCTGCGTGATCGCGACGATGTGAGCTTCGTTGAATGATCTCAGAAACGACGATCCGCGGTGACCAGAGGTGCCGAACGCGACGCGCTCGCCTGGAAGAGACGGGTCCGGGGTCTCGTCGTAGTAGGCCGCGACGAGGCGCCCCACATCCACGAGCAGCTCTCGAGGCGCACGCTGGCCCGCTAGCGGGTGAATCGTCATTTGAGCGTTTTAGCCGGACGCGGACCTGACGTCACCTCCTCCAAGGGGTGGTCGCGCGCGCCCGCGAGTCCCAACCGCTCCGAGAATTGTGGAAATGCGGGTGCCTGACGGCTACTGTGACTCGCGCCTTCTCCCCGTTCGTTCCTTCCTCGCGCGAGCGCCATGTCGTCGATCAGCACTCAAGGCCAGACCGTCAGGACGCCCCGAGGGTCGGACGCGCTGCTGGCCGACGTGTCGATCGTCGTTCCCGTCCACAATGCGGCCGGTGACATCGATCGCTGCCTCACGGCGCTCGACGAAGCGCTGGTGCGTGAGGTGATCGTCGTCGACGATGGATCCACGGACGGGAGCGCTGCGATCGCGGCGAAGCATCGAGCTCGCGTCGAAATCCTGCCTGCTCGCGCAGGTGCCGCGCTCGCACGAAATCATGGCGTGCGAATCGCGAATGGAAGCGTGGTTTTATTCGTGGATGCCGACATCGTCGCCGAGGCGGATGTCGTACGGCGCGCGGTGTCGCTGTTCGCCGAGCTCTCGAGCTACGCCGCACTTTTCGGCTCCTACGATGCCGATCCGGGATCCCTGTCGCTCGTCTCGAGATTTCGCAATCTGTTGCATCACTACACGCACCAGCTCGGCCGGCGCGAGGCCGACACGTTTTGGAGCGGCTTCGGGCTCGTGCGTCGCGCAGCGTTCCAGGCGGTCGGCGGTTTCGATCCGACCTGGACCGGGCTCGAAGACATCGAGCTCGGCTATCGAATGCGCGCTCGCGGCCACCGCATTCGCCTCGAGCCTTCCCTGCAAGTGAAGCACCTGAAGCGTTGGACGCTTCTTTCGATGATCAAGACTGATTTTCGGGATCGAGCGCGCCTCTGGACGCTGTTGATACTCGCGCGCGGTGAGCTGCCCGACGATTTGAACGTGCGTCGCGAGCAGCGGTCGAGCGTGCTTCTCGCAGGCCTGGCCGCAGCGTCTCTCGTCGCCTGCCTCGTCGATTCACGTTGGCTGCTGCTTCTCGGCATCGTCGTCGCCGGCCTCTGGTGGCTCAATCGAGGGCTCTACTCGTTACTTCGAGAAAAGGGCGGCGTTTTGTTCGCGCTCAGCTGTCTGCCTCTGCACGTGGTGTATTTCCTCAGTGCCGGTCTCGGCTTCGCGTCGATGTGGGTGGAGCAACGACTCGGATTGCCGGGTGCGCGCCGAGTGTCGGCATGAGCTCGAGCGAGCGCCGCGCCGTCATTGTCGGAGCGGGGCCTGCGGGTCTCACGGCAGCCTACGAGCTTCGGAAACTCCAGATTCCGGTCACAGTGGTCGAAAAAGACCCGATCGTCGGCGGGCTCGCTCGCACGGCCGAGTACAAGGGCAATCACTTCGACATGGGCGGGCATCGGTTCTTCACCAAAGTCCCCGAGGTCAAGCGCATGTGGCACGAGGTTCTCGGCAACGACTTCCTCACGCGTCCCCGCCTCTCGCGCATCTTCTACGATGGCAAGTATTTCGACTATCCCTTGAAGCCTTGGAACGCGCTGACGGGCCTCGGCTTCTATGAAGCGATCCGCGTGGGGCTCAGCTACGTCAAGTGGCAAATCCGACCTCACGCCGTCGAGGAAACGTTCGAGCATTGGGTGACGAACCGCTTCGGACGCCGCCTCTTTCTCACGTTTTTCCGAGCGTACACGGAGAAAGTTTGGGGGGTTCCTTGTACGGAGCTCCGCGCAGAGTGGGCGGCTCAACGGATCAAGGACCTCTCGCTCCGCAGTGCCATCACGAGCATGCTCTTCAAGCCGCGGCGAACGATCACGACCTTGATCGAAGAGTTCGACTATCCCCGCCTCGGTCCCGGCATGATGTGGAAAGCAGTCGCCGCGGCGGTCGTTGAGCGGGGCGGCACGGTGGTGCTCGAGTCTCCCGTGACTTCGATCCGGCACGCGGTGCGACGAGTGTCGTCGGTCCGCTGTGCGACGCGGGACGGCGTCCGCGAGTTCCCGGCTACCGACGTCATTTCGAGCATGCCGATAACCGACCTCGTCGCGAAGCTCGACCCTCGCCCCCCGGGTGAGGTGATGGACGCTGCTACTTGGCTCAACTATCGCTCGTTTCTCACCGTGTGCCTGATCGTTCGCCGTGCGGAGCTCTTCCCGGACAACTGGATCTACGTGCACGACCCGGACGTGCGCGTAGGTCGCATTCAGAACTACAAGAACTGGAGCCCCGAGATGGTCGCGGATCCCGCCACCACGGGTCTCGGCCTCGAATACTTCTGCAACGAAAACGACGCGCTATGGATGCGGCCGGACGCAGACTTGGTCGAGATGGCCACGCGAGAGCTGGCGAGAATCGGACTGGCGAAAGAGGACGAGGTCGTCGACGGCTGCGTCTTCCGAATGGCAAAGGCCTACCCGGTCTACGATTCGACCTACGCAAAGCATCTCCAGATCGTTCGAAGCTACCTCGCGACCTTCGAGAATCTCCAGACCATCGGCCGCAGCGGGCTTCATCGCTACGACAACCAGGACCATGCGATGGTCACCGGCATGTGGGCCGCGCGAAATCTCGCGTTCGGCGAAAAGAACGACGTCTGGTCGGTGAACACCGAGCAGGAGTACCACGAAGAAATTCTCGAAGAGCAGCCCGATCCGGACGACCTGAGACCGGAACGACTTCCTTAGGTCGAGCCGCAAGCGTGCTTCAGCCCAGCGACGCATGGTTCGCGATGCTGCTGCTTGCGGTAGCCTTCGCGGTGCTGCCCCTGACGAGCTATCCCGCGTTTGATCGCGTGCTGAAAGCGATCGATGCGATCGCATCACGCCCTGCTCTCGCCGTCGCGCTCTGCGCGGCACTCTCGTTTTTCGGCAGCATCGCGGTTGCGCTCACGGTGGCGTGGCCGGTGCCGCGGGTGCACGACGAGTTCAGCTATCTGCTCGCAGCGGACACGTTCGCACATGGCCGCTTGACCAACCCGACCCACCCGCTCTGGCAGCATTTCGAGAGCTTTCATATTTTTCACGAGCCAACCTACGCTTCGAAGTACCCGCCGGCTCAAGGGGCCGTGCTGGCTCTCGGCATCGTGCTCGCGGGTGAGCCCCTCGTCGGTGTATGGCTTTCCGGCGCGCTCATGTGCGGGGCGATCTGCTGGCTCCTCTACGGCGTCGTTTCTCAGCGCTGGGCGCTACTCGGTGGCATCGCCGCGACGCTTCAAATCGCCATCGCTACGAAGTGGACCCAGACCTACTGGGGCGGCGCACTGGCTGCGGCCGGTGGCGCGTTGATGCTCGGCGGTGCCTTTCGCCTCGTGCGACACGCGCGGCCGCGCGATGCCGTCGTGCTCTTCGGGCTATCCCGCGATGTCGAGTATCTTCCCGACATCCACACCGCTTGGGGCTACGACCTTACCGGCCCGAGGCGCGCCGAAACGGTGAGATCCCTCCTTTTGTCCCCCAATCGGGACTTGGTAGTCGTCCGCTACGGCCCGCACCACGTGCTCCACCACGAGTGGGTCTACAACGGCGCCGATATCGACGCTTCGGAGATCGCCTGGGCGCGCGACATGGGCCCGGCGGAGAATCAACGGCTTTTCGAGTACTTTCGCGACCGCCGAATCTGGCTTTACCGCGAAGGCTTCGGTGGCGGCGAAGACGGTCTAACCCCCTACTTCTGAGGGGGATCTGGTTGGAGCCCTATCGAGCGGCTAGACTCGGCGAACCATGCGACGTCCCCTGATAACCCTGATACTCTGCCTGTTCGTCTCGGCCTGCGGCGATTCCTCGAGCGACTCTTCCAACGAACCCGACGCGCTAGCATCCGTTCGTCACTGGAACAGCGTGGCCATCGACGCGAGCGGCTACGATCACACGCCGATCGCGGCCGACCCCGTGCTGGTCTACGCCGACGCCCCGCGCACCGGCCAGTTCAAGGCGCCCATCGGCGACCAGCTCGGCCCGGGGCGCGCGAGCCGCGCGATCGCGATCGTCCAGATCGCTGTCTTCGAAGTGATCAACGCCGTCGAAGGCGGTTACGCGAGCTACGTCGGCCTCGCGCCCGCGAGCCGTGAGACCTCACTCGCGGCGGCGATGGCACAAGCCGCACACGACACCCTCGTCGCGGTGTTTCCGTCCCAGACCTCAACTTTTGACGCCGAGCTCGCGCTCGATCTCGACGCGATCGAAGACGGCGACGCTGAGACCGCCGGCATCGACCTCGGCGCGCGCGCCGCGAGCGCGATCCTCGAGATGCGCGCCGACGACGGCTCTGACCACGCCGAGCCGCGCGTCGGCATCGAGTACATTCCGGGGACGGAGCCGGGCGATTGGCGTCCCGATCCGATCAGTCAGCACCCGCTGGCGCTCGGCGCGCGTTGGTCGCAAGTGACGCCCTTCGCGCTGGAGAGCGCCGATCAGTTCCGCATCGTGCCGCCGCCGGCCCTCGACAGCGCCGAGTACGCCGCGTCTTTCGATGAAGTGGCCGCGCTCGGCGGCGACGGCGTCGTCACGCCGACCGTACGCACGGAGGATCAGACCGAAGCCGGAATCTACTGGGCCTACGACGGCACGCCGAGCCTTTGCGCGCCGCCGCGCCTCTACAATCAAATCGCGCTCACGATCGCGGACCTACAAGGCTCCGATGCGCTCGAAACCGCGCGTCTGCTCGCGCTCGTAAACGTGGCGATGGCGGACGCCGGCATCGCGATCTGGGAGTCGAAGTACTACTACGAGTTCTGGCGGCCGGTGGGCGGCATTCGCGAGGGCGGCGACCCGACCTTCTCGCCGCTCGGCGCTCCCGCGAGCAATCTTACGGGCCCGAATTTCACGCCGCCCTTCCCCGCCTATCCGTCGGGACACGCCGGCTTCGGCGGCGCGTTGTTCCAGATCCTGCGCAACGTCTACGGCCGCGACGACATCGAGTTCACGTTCGTCTCCGACGAGTACAATGGCGTCACCCTGGACAACCAAGGCAACGTGCGGCCGCTCAGGCCGCGGACCTTCGCCTCTCTCTCCGAAGCCGAGGAAGAGAACGGCCAAAGTCGCATTTACCTCGGCATCCATTGGAGCTTCGACAAGACCGAGGGCATCGCCCAAGGCCGCAACGTCGGTGACTACGTGTTCGAGAACTTGTTTCTACCCGTCACCGAGTAGTGTTCGGAACGGCGCGACCTTGCGAGCCTGTGTCGGCGAGCGCACGGGCGGCGATCAGCGGTGAGACGATGCCCGCCAGTAGGCCGGCGTAGGCGGCCTTGATCCACATGAACGCGCCGGGCCCGATGCCGTCGAGACCGGCTGCGAGAAACGCCAAGATCGCTATTGGTGAGACCAACGCTGTCGCCGTCGCGCCGAAGACGAGCGCACGACGGAAAGCCGTGTTCGGCAGCCATGCCAGCAGCCTATAGTCGGCAGGCCCACGCTCGAACGGCGGCAGCCGGCCACGCGTCACTTCGCGGCGCACAAGCGGTGTTACGATCAGGCAGGTGAGGAAGGGCAGCACGAACGACGTCCCGATCGTGTCACCGGCGATACTTTGCGTTCCCCACATCGGCACCGCGGACAAGCCCCGGAACATCGCCCATGCGATGCCGAAGTTGAGCCCGAAGTTGATGAGGATTGCGCCGAGTCCTTGTTCGAAAACGAGGTAGCGGCGGTGTGCAGCATGCATCAGTCGTCTCTCAGCCACGCCGAGCACAAGGGGTATGCCGCGTCCCGACAGTTTCCGCTAGTCGCCGGGCAAGGAGAATCTTGCCGTCGATTTGCCCGATCGGGTGATTGACGAGCGTTGGCGCCACCGCGTACCGTCTTTCCCCTGGGGGCGGCAGTGAGCACTCCTGACCGTTCGTCGATAGTCGGCGCACGTTGCGGGCTGCAGGTGTTTCGCTGCCGTTCTCTTCCTTTGGTTACTCATGATCCCCGTCCGTGCTAAGAAACCTCGCCATCGCTAGTGCGCTCCTGGTCGGATCCTGGATGCTTCTTGTCCTAGCGGCCGCACGGCTCCCTCCCGGACTCCTAAAAGACCTCGCCGGGTTTTTGCCGGCGTGCGCGACCATGCTCCGCCGGCTTCGGAAAGACCCGCGAGTCCCGCGCTCGGTCAAGGTCGCGATTGTGGTCGCCGTCCTTTGGGTGCTCTCTCCAATTGATCTCATTCCAGAGTTTCTCCCGGTGATCGGTCCGCTCGACGACATTGTCGTCGTTGTCCTCGTCCTCCGGTACGTCGCACGCCGGACCCCGCGAGTCGCGATCGAGGAGGCGTGGCCGGGGGACCAAAAGCTCCTTGAGCGGATGCTCGGGTCGACGAGTAGGTAGGGCCCTCGGTGGACACCTCTTTGGCCGGTTTTGGGTTGACATGAAAACGTTATCGAGCGTTCGAAAACAGCGCTAGAAACTCTTTCCGCGGCTGCATCATCGGTATGACCGGGTCGCTGCTTGAGACCGCGCGGACGAGGTTTTTTGGGAACGACAACGGCCAAGAATCCGCTGGGCAAGAAAAGTGAATTGACGCGAGCGCGCGGAGTGCGATACTTCGTGCCGACGACTGAGGTTAAGGAGGTCTCGTATGAAATCCAATCGCATAGCCGGCTTCCTTGCCGTGTTGGCTTGTGCCGGCATCGTGCTCGGTCCGATTCGCGCCCATGCCGGAACCAAATACCAGACCAGCCTGGTTCCAGACGTGGCAGGCACGACACCGGGATTTTCGGCAAATGGCTCGTCGATTCAGCTCAATGGCAAACTGGCGCTCAAAGGTAAGATCAAAGGGGTTGTTGACGGGAGCGGCGATCGGATCACCGCGACGAACTACAGCGTCGAGGTAGACTTGTCTATACCGGCCACTGCCACAACGGAGACGGTCACCGTTTCCTTTGATCTGACGAATGGCAACGGAAAGTTTTCAGCTGATCTCAGCACCGACCCGGGCTTGTCTGCTGCGGCAGTCGGGCATGGCGTGGCTGTACTGGCGGTACGCGTGAAGGACGATACCGCCGCCGTGATTGGGCACGGTGGATTCGCGAAGGAGTAGCGAGCGTCTCGCGACCCGTCGCCGTCGCGATATGTCCGCAGTTTAGCTTCATTCAAGGGTACGGTTGCAGCGCCTCGGCATCTCACGGTGCCGAGGCGCTCGTGCATCGAAGGAAGGCGACCGACGCGGGAGGACCTTTTAGCGAGGATCCAACCTCAAGAAGTATCTGGGCGGGAAGCCCGTCAGAATCCGAAACCAAATACTATGGGCGTGCTCGCTCTGGACGCGGTCGTGCTCGGCGCCGGTAACGGGGACGGCAACGTATTCTTTCGTGTGGTCATCCATCGTGACTCGCACTTCCGGGTCCCTCAGCGCGCGCTTGTACCACGAGCGCGGCCAGTGATTGGCCGCTACGTACAGATGCTCCCCGCTTTCGAGAGGGGACACGACCCGGTCCTGCGCGACGCCCTGCTCGTCGGTCGTCGTAATGACGATCGTGGAAGCGTTTTGAGGCTGGACGGTCCCTAGGAACGACTCGAACGCGGCAACGATTCCGACGTATGCGAGAATCGCGATGGCGGCGGCCTTCATGGCTTTCATCTACTACCTCCTTCGGTCGCGCGTCGTTCCGGTGACGTTGCCCTATTCGCGCGCGTGCTTCGTGGCACATCAGCGGATAGGACAATTTGGCCTCGTTCTTCGTTCTCGTCCTGCAGCCGAGAACTTCTTTTATGTCGCCCGGCCGGCGCTGACGCCACTACGCGGAAGCGCGTGACGACAACTTCGACCTTTTCGAGGGCGTGACCACCGGTGCCACGACGCACGGCGCTCAGGGCGCCTTTTCGAAGGTTCCGAACATCCGATCACAGATCGAGAGCATCACGGAGATGTTGCGTGGCCCGCGACGTGCGTGGTGGATGTCGTGCTCGCGCGAAGTCGCAAAGATCCAGTCGTACACAGGCAAGCGATAGCC
>Ga0247727_10003849_pt1 | contig 32717 bp, 26 predicted proteins | sample WisWelCaveWW1625_FD_202498 | JGI IMG/M metagenome (GOLD analysis project Ga0247727, IMG submission 202498) | Biofilm microbial communities from Wishing Well Cave, Virginia, United States - WW16-25 | ecosystem: Environmental > Aquatic > Deep subsurface > Groundwater > Cave microbial mat | place...
GGAGCGTTGGGTCGGTTGGGGCATTATCACCAATAATCTCACCGTCATGGCAACGACCCTCTCCCGCCGTCGCCGCAAAAAGAAGCCGATGGCCGCTGATCACAGCTTTCCCGACAGGAACTAGCTAGATGGATCTTTCGATCATCATTCCATGTTACAACGAAGCCGATAACGTTCGGAAACTCCAAAGCGAGTTCTTCCCGGTCGTGGCCGGGTTGACGAAGACGCGCTCGGTCGAAGTCGTCTTTATAGACGACGGGAGTGTGGACGGCACCTGGCAGGCGTTGGTGGATAACTTTGGCGGCGGCAAGAAACCGGGCCTCACGATCAAGTTTGAGTGCCATGAAGTGAATCGTGGGCTGGGCGCGGCGATTCGCACCGGGTTCGCCGCCGCCTCGGGCGAGATCGTGGTGACGACCGACAGTGATGGAACATACAAGTTCACTGAAATACCGGTGATGTTAGCCCGCCTCACCCCGGACGTGGATATCGTGACGGCCTCCCCCTATCACCCGCAGGGCGGGGTGGCCGGCGTCCCGGCCTATCGCCTGGTTCTGAGTCAAGGCTCGTCCCTTCTCTACCGGCTGTTGGTGAGCTGGCGGGTGCACACTTACACCGCGTTGTTCCGGGCCTACCGCCGCAAAGTAATCGAGACCGTGCCGTTTGAGTCGAACGGTTTTCTGGCTGGCACGGAAATTCTGGTGGGGGGCATGTTGCGTGGCTACAAAGTGGTCGAGCATCCGGCGGTGCTGTACTCACGCGTCTTCGGAGTCTCGAAAGCCAAAATCAAGCGCACCATCGAAGCGCACCTGAAGTTTCAGTGGCGCATTCTTCTGCACCGCCTGCATCTTGTCTCGCTGGTGAACCGGCGGGACAGGGTGGGAGCAGGCGCGTCGTGAGAATTATTTCCATTGTTGGGGCGCGGCCAGAATTTATTCAGGCCACGCCCGTCAGCCGCGCCCTGCGCGCGCTGGGGCATCAGGAACTGCTGGTTCACACCGGCCAGCACTACGACTACCTGATGTCGCAGACGTTCTTCGACGAACTCGGCATCCCCGTCCCCGATTACAACCTGGAAGTCGGCTCCGGGCAACATGGCCGCCAGTCGGCGGAAATTCTGGCCCGGCTGGAGGAGGTTCTGCTTAAGGAGCAACCCGATCTGGTCATCGTTCGCGGCGACACCAATTCCACGCTGGCCGGGGCGCTGGCGGCCAGCAAACTGCACATCCCCTCTGCTCACATCGAAGCCGGCGAACGCAGTTTTGATCGTCACATGCCGGAAGAGATCAACCGGCTGGTGGCCGACACGGTGGCCGACCTGCACTTTTGCGCCAGCCGGGCCGCCGTCGGACGTTTGGCCGCCGAGGGCATCACCGGCTCGGTTCACTGGGTGGGCGACGTGATGCTGGATGCCTCGATCCAGAACCGGCCCCTCGCCCGCAACAAGTCGGACATTGTAAAGCGTTTGGGTTTGAAGCAAGGCGCGTACTCGCTGGTGACCATTCATCGCGCGGGCAACACCGATGACCCGGCCCGGCTCGGGCAAATCGTCGAAGCCCTCAACCGCGTCAACGAGACCGTCGTCTTCCCGGCCCACCCGCGCACGCGCAAGGCTCTGGAACAGATTGCGGCCCGCTTTGCCGATCACGTCAAACTGATCGAGCCGGTCGGCTACTTTGACATGATGATGCTCGAAGAGAGCGCCCGCCTCATCGCCACCGACTCGGGCGGCGTGCAACGCGAGGCGTATTTCCTCAGCCGGCCCTGTTTGACATTGCGCGATGAGACGGAATGGACAGAGACGGTGGAAGCGGGTTGGAACAAGCCGGTCGGCGCTGAAGTGGAAAGAATCGTCGAAGCCTGGTTCAGCTTTGCGCCCCCGGCAGAGCAACCGCCGATTTTTGGCGACGGCACTGCGGGGCAGAAGATTGCGAAGATTTTGACGGAAGAGAAAGTGGTGTTTGGCAGGCCACGTAAGAAATGGGACAACGAATGAGGAAACGAATAAACGAATAATGAATGTTCGCTGGATTTAGCAATTCGTTTATTCGTTCGCGAAGCGTATTCGTTGTCCAGAAACTAAAGGGAGCCTCTCGTGAAAGTCGGTATTGTTGGCGGCGGCATTATGGGAATTACACTCGGCTATTGCCTGGTGAAGCAGGGGATGGCTGTCGAAATCTTCGAAGCCTCGCCGGTGCTGGGCGGCCTGGCCGGGCCCCTGGCTCTGCCAGACGGCACGGAAGTGGATCGCTTCTATCACGCGATCCTGTCGAGCGACAGCCATTTGCGCGAGCTTTGCGCCGAGCTTGGCATCGCCGACCAGATGCGGTTTCGCGAAACGCGGATGGGGTTTTTCCACCAGGGCAACATCCATCCGATGAACAACACGCTTGACTTCCTGCGCTTCCCGCCGTTGGGCTGGGTTGACCGCTTCCGCCTGGGGCTGACGGTGCTGTACGCGCAGTTGGTGCGCGACTGGAAGAAGCTGGAAGGGGTGAGCGTCGAGAAGTGGCTCATCCAACTCAGTGGCCGCCGCACCTTTGAAAACATCTGGCGGCCCATGCTCAAGGCCAAGTTCGACGGCGGTTTCGAGAACACACCCGCCACGTACATCTGGTCGCGCCTGGTGCGGATGAAGTCCACGCGAGGCGGGGCCAACCAAAAAGAAGAGGCCGGACACATCATCGGCGGCTACAAAACGCTGATGATGGCGATGGCAAAACAAATAGAGGCGGCTGGAAATAAGATTCATCTGAACTGCCCGGCCCAGGAAGTCGTCATCGAGAACGGGCGGGCAACGGGCATTCGCTTCAAAAGTGAGACCCGGCCGTTTGATGCTGTAGCCGTCACTTTGCAAACCCCCATCTTTCAACGGTTGATCCCCAACGCCAGCAAGGCCTACCACGACTATTTGAGCCAGACGGACTACATCGGCATTGTCTGCCCGCTGTTGGTGCTGGACAAACCGCTGACCGGCTACTGGACGCTCAACATCACCGACGACCGCATCCCGTTCACGGGCGTGATCGAGACGACGGCTTACATTGATCCGAAGTACGTGGGCGGCCATCATCTGGTGTATCTGCCCAAGTACACCTCGCCCGGCAGCCACTGGCAGAAGATGACGGACGACGAAGTGCGGGAGACGTGGCTGACAACCCTCGAGAAGATGTTCCCCGATTTTGACCGCCGCTCGGTCCGTTACTTCCTGATCCATCGCGAGCGCTACGTCGAGCCGCTTCACCCGCTCAACTCAACCGGCCTCATTCCGGACGTAAACACGCCGGTTGAGAATTTATATCTGGCGACCACGGCCCAGATATACCCGGCGCTGACCAACGGCGAGTCGGTCAGCCGCCACGCCCGCCACGCGGCGCAGGTGATTTTGGACGCACAGCCTTCTCTCGCCCCTTCGCCAACAAGGTCGTTGGCCTTCGCCGCTAAAGCGTGACGTTCGTAGCGCAATTTGACAAATTGCGCTACAGCCCCCATTACAACAGAGCAACTTGGTTTTTACAACGGCCTCAGCGCCCCCGCGTTGCAGGTTAGAAAGGTGATCCGCGAATGCCTAAAACAGTTATTGTGATCCCGACGTATAATGAAGCCGACTCGCCCAAATACATCCCCAAGTTCCTGGAGTCGATCAAGACCCACGATGTGGTAGTCGGCTCACGATACGTGCGCGGTGGGGGATTGGACGAGCGCTGGAGCTGGTGGCGCTGGTTCCTGAGCTGGTGGGCGAACTCCGTCTGGGTCAGGTTGATCCTCGGAGCTAAAACTCAGGACGCTACCGCCGGCTTCAAGTGCTGGCGGCGCGCGGCCCTGCAATCCATTGACCTGAGCCGCATTCGCTCCGGCGGCTACACCTTCCAGGTGGAGATGTGTTACGCCTCCGAGAAACTAAGATTGCGAATCGAGGAAATCCCGATTTACTTTGAAGACAGACGGATCGGCCAGAGCAAGATGTCCATGCTGGTGAAGCTGGAGGCCGCCCTGCGGGTGTTTGAAATCCGCTGGCGTTACCGGGACAGCAAACTGATTGTGAGGCCGGTCGAAGGACGGTAACGTGGAAACAAACGTAAAGCGCGACGTGGATACGATGGCCGAGTCGGCGGCAACGCAAACCAGCGCCCTCTGGCGGAAAGTCGTCGTCGTGGCGAGTGTGGCTTGCATTCTCTTCCTCGCGCTTTACAACCTGCCGGACTATCCGTTGACGTGGTTTGACGAAGGCTCGCACTTGCACGTGCCTAAAACATTGTTGCGTTTCGGCGTGTATGCTGATTACAGCAGTGAAGGCTTCCGTTACTACGGCCCCACCGTTGGCATTGGCCCAACCGTGTTCCTGCCGATTGCAGCAGCCTTCAAACTCTTTGGCATCGGCTTGCTACAGGCCCGTTTGGTCATGGCGGCCTTCTTGCTGGCCGCCATCTTTGCCTTCTACCGTTTTGCAAACGTGATAGGCGGGCCGAAGCTGGCCTGGGTTGCCACCGCCTTGCTGGTCGCCACCCGGGGCGTGGGGCTGATTGAATACGGGCGGCAAGTGTTGGGCGAAGTGCCCGGCCTGTTATTTATGGCCGCCGGGTTCGCCGCCTGGTTCGGGGCGTGGGAGAAGGCGAGCTGGCGGCGGCTGGCCTGGGCCGGGTTGTTGCTGGGACTGGCCCTCGTCACCAAGAATCAATACCTGCTGGTGCTGGCTCCTACCCTGCTCGTCGCCTGGTTCTCCAACTTGTTCTATTACCGCTCTGCGCCTCAACGCGTCTTCCTGGTTCCGGGCAGTATCGCCGCCGCCTGTTTCGCCCTCTGGCAACTCTACACGATCCTCTATCTTGGCCCGGCCACCTTCGGCGAAAACTTGGCAAGCTGGCGGGCGGCCACGGCCTCGGTGGTGGTGCTCTTCGACCCCTTTTTGCTAAACCGCGCCTTGGGAGAACTGCTTAACATCAGAACCTTCCTAGGCTTGCTTCTTCCGGCGCTGATTTACGGGATCACGTTGATTGTGCCCCGGCGGCGCGACGGCCACCAATGGGGGATTTTGTACATCCTCGTAACCGTGAACTTTGTGTGGTATATCACTGCTTCGATCAGTTGGGCGCGCTACGCCTTCCCCGGTTTGACCGTCTCCAGTTTATTTGTCGCCCGGTTCTTCTATGACCTGACCGACGGCTATCGCTTCGACTGGGCGGCCCTTAAAGCCTCTCTGCAAAAGCGAGAACTGGCGCGGCAGGAAACCTTGCGGCTGGTACTGCTGGTTTGGCTTGTTGTGGCAATCGTGTTGCCGTTGGGACTGACCGTGAAAGACATCATCCAGCCTCCGTTCAATGCGCCCCAGGCAATGGCCGTCTATTTAGACGAGAATGTGCCCAAAGACAAGCTGATCGAAACATGGGAGCCGGAACTGGGCTTCCTCACCGATCACAACTATCATTTCCCACCGCAATTGTTGCTCTACAAAGCCATTACCTACATCTGGATTGCGGATGCCTCGGCGCCGCCCTCGGCATATTATGACTTTGTGCAAACCGAAATGCCTCCTTACGTCCTCGTTGGACGTTTTGGCCGTTTCGTCGAGCTTTACCCGCCAGACGCGCTGGCCGGCTATGAGCTGGTGACGACGATTGGGGAATACGAGTTGTATGAGTTGAAGAAGTAGATGATCGGCGCCTTTTCGATTCTGTTTGCCTTCCTCATCGGCCTCGCCTTCACACTCTGGCTGGCAACCCGCCAGTCGCGTAAAGTCTCCATCTTTCAGCGGCGGCGGAAGGCCAACCCGCTGTGGTGGCTGGCCGGTGGAAGCGGAGTGCTCGGGTTGGGGCTGGTGGCGCTGGCCGGAGCGGGTTGGCTGACAGGCCATGCTCCAGCCAATTTATCGCTGTTGGAGCCAGCCGTCGAAGTGACTTTTCCCCCGGCCCGCTTGTTGATCCCCTTGCTTGATGTAAACGAAAAGATTGTCGCGGCGCCGCTGGCAGACGGGACGTGGGACGTGTCGCGGCTGGGAGTTAACATCGGCTGGCTGCCTACCACCGGCGGGCGCCCTGGCGATGAACTGGCGATGGTATTCATCGGCCATGTGACGGTGTCCCCGGTGGAACGCGGGCCGCTGGCCGACCTGTGGACGTTGCCGCCGCTGGCAGAAGTCATCTATCGTTCCGAGGGCGCCGACTACATTTATGCCATCAAGGACATCGTCGAAGTGAACCCCGACGAAGTGGATAAGCTGTACGTGAAGAAAAGCGATCATATTCTGCTGGTTACCTGCACCGCCTGGAATTACGTGACCGAAACTTACGACAAGCGGCTGTTGGCCGATGCGGTGTTAGTGAAGCAACAGCCGTCTCCGTGAGCGGCAACTATGCGCGAAATCTTTACCAAGCTGTAACTGTATACTGACCAAGACAGCCTTAATCGCCAAGGTTCGCCGTGCTTCTGGTATTAGCGTAGGATAGATGCTATTGCCCCCATTCGCTACAATCCAACGCAGTGATTAACTGCTTAGCCTGCCAGCATCCTGAGCGGAGCGCCGCGCGTAGTCGAACGCTTCGCGTGCGGCCTGAGCAGTTAACGCAGTGATTAAGTGATTGAGGGGTGCAGGCTTGAAAAAAGTACTCAAAGCTGTTGCGATTGTGGGGATCGCGTTAGTGACGATTGCTGGCGGGGCGCTATTGTGCAGTATGTCCCCGGCATTCAAGACTCCCCCGGCGCCGCCGACTGTCGTCGTCTTTCTTCCTGCGACACCACCCGGCCCTGTGTCAGGTGTCGTTGATCGCACCCAGCCGGCGACGAAAACAGAAACGCCACTGCCCGGCGCTTCGCCGACAAGCGGGCGGCTTATCACGGGTGTGGCTCGCAAAAAGACGACAACGCCCAGCACGTTAGGCAACATCAGCCTGCCCAGCGCCACGCCCAGCCCGGATGTGTCGGCAACGTTTACCAAGACGGCAACAAAAGGAAGCCCGACGGTGACCAGGACTCCGTCTTCGACTCGCACCCCGTCGCGGACGCCGACGATCACCAACACGCCAACCAAGACCCTTACGCCTTCGAACACGTTCACGCCCTCCAAGACGTTTACACCTTCTAAGACCTTCACGCCTTCCAACACGTTCACCCCTTCCAGGACGTTCACGGCGACCAATACCCGGACGCCCACGTTCACGCCGTCGGCCACGCCGACCGCTACCGCGACATCAACCTCAACCAATACCTCGCCGGCATCGACGGCAACGTTCACTTCAACGGCGACCTCTACGTTTACCTCAACATTCACGCCTAGTTCCACGGTTACACCGATGGCGACCACGGCGTCGTCCATTCTGGAGCCGTTTGAAAACGCGCCAGGCTCGTGGCAGACATTCAGCGACACCTCGGGCGCTGGCAGTGTGACGCAGAGTAGTGCGCAGGCGGCCGCCGGAAGTTTCGCCGCTCGCGCCGCCACCTCCGGTAGTGGCAGTACGGCAAATGTGCGTTTCAACTTCTCCGACTCTGCCGGGAGTCACTTGTGGGAAGAACGCCCCGGCACTTTCTATTGGCAGTGGGCCAACGTCTATCTGCCCTCGTCCACGGTGGCCCAGCTTGGCGCAGGCGAATACATTACCGTCGCCGGATTGTGGACCAGCGCCCAGGCATCGCAAGGCTGGTTCCTGCGCGTGCGGCAGGGCGGCGAGATGTACGTCGTCGGCAACCGCTATTGGGACAACTCGCAGATCGAGTTTCGCATCTACGGCACGTTTCCGCAGGATCAGTGGGTGGATCTGGAAATTGGTTTGCACTCCCAGAACGGGCCGGGCGTCAAGCGCGCCTTTGCCTTCCTGACCAACGGCAATTTTTACGGCTGGTATCACCAGGGCCGCATGCAGGGTGAGACTTATGATCGCGCCGCGATGGGCATTCTCGCCACCAACAGCAACGATCCCCTCGAAGTATTTGTGGATCAGTGGCGTTACGCCACAAGCGCCAGTCTCCCTGGCGGCCCTGACAACCGCTCGACGACCAACCTGCAGGAGCAGGACTACCGCAGCCAGGGCGGGGCGCAATGGCAAATTGACTGGACGACGTGGGAGTATGACCTGCGGCTCGAGGCGCAATATGGCCTCTATTCCGATACCACCCGCCTGCAATCGGGCCGCAATATTGACCGTATGCCCGACCTGACCAATGGGTGGGCCGAGATTGAAATTGACTGGCCCAAAGGCACGCCTAACGGCTCGCCGTCCAGCTACTTTGGCCCGATGGTCGGCTTCCGCAAAGAGATCAACCGCGAAGAGAATCTCGAAATCATCCCCATCGGCTACAGCGGCGGTAATGTACAGCTGGCGTTTGAAGCCTGGGTCGGCAACCCGGTGATCCTGGCCGAGTGGCCGATGCCGCTGAATACGGACGCCTCACGCATCCCTGAACCGGGCGACATCATCCGCGTGCGCTGGGAGCAGGTGAGCGCCACCGACCTGAACGTGCGTGTCAGCTACTACGACGCGAGCACTAGCACCTGGCATAGCAACGTTATCAGCATGACCCTCAACGTGACGAACATCGACGACAGCGATCCGGGAACCGACGCCGTGAACTATACTGACGGCTACCACACCGCCTCGTCGGTCACCATCGACTCGCCGATGTATTCAATCCGCCGTTTCAAGGTCGGCACGATCGACACTTACCCCGGCCCGTAGCTTGCTCGCCAATGGGGCGAGGCCAACCCTAATCGCCTATGCCAACTTGGGCCCTCGGCTTATGCGGCTCAAAGCCCCCCAAGCTCTTGCCCACAACAGCGGCGCTAAAGCGTATAATGCTTGCCTCGCGATGAGCTGATCAACAAGCTCGGCTCATCGCTTCCTTTGATGTGCTAGAGGATGGAGCAATGAAACCAGCGCAAATTCTCGAACGAATGGAAGTTGATTCAGAGAGCCTGTTCTACCACGAACACGCAGCCCGCTACGAGTTTGCCCGGCTGCATATTCAGCCGGGTTTGGTGTTGGACCTGGCCACTGGATTAGGTGATGGCGCACAACAACTCTGCTGGAATCCAGCGCTGCAAGTAATCGGCGCCGACATTTATCTACAAGGATTGAGCAAAGCTCGAAAAGAGTACACTGATCGCCGGATTAATTTTGTCGGAGCCAATGGCCTCTGCTTGCCATTCAAAGAGGGTTGCTTTCATAGCGTGGTCACTTTGGAGACTATAGAGCATGTTTTGGATGACGCAGTATTTATGCGTGAAATTTGCCGGGTGCTTCGGCCCGATGGAGTATGTATCTTGTCGACACCTCACCGCCACAAATTGGTTCAGCGTGCGCCCACCAGCCACTATGTGAGAGAGTACTCTGAGAACAGTCTCCGAATGCTTCTGCAAAACTATTTTGCCAAGGTGACCTTCTTCTATCAAGGTTTTTCGGACAATTTTTATGCGCAGATGCGCCATTATGCCACCGCCATTCAGACTAAAAAAGGACAGCTAAACCCTGCTTTACGGTTTGCCATCGATCATCTCTATCGCCCGCTCAAATGGTTAGTGCCCCTGAGAGTAAGCAATTATTTCATCCGGCATTGGTTCAACCTCTCAAATCCTCAACCCAAGTTAATGGATATCACAATTTCAAGTGAGCCCCTCCAAGTCGTCAATGTATTTATTGCCGTGTGTCAGCAACCTCATGAGTGGCGCGATCCGGCTTTGAATATCCGGCCTGCGCCGGCAAGGACAAAATAACGTTTATGTCCAAGTTCTCTAGGCTGAACGCCCAAAGGTTCAGTTTATGAAAGATCACCTTACTGATATAGCCTCGCAATCAATACAGCCTTGTATCGTGGCTCGCGTTTTCGACGAAACGTTTGGCGAACTTGGCTTTGTGGTGATTGATCGCCCGGTGCGGGGGGCGGCCTCTGGCGGAGTGCGGTTCACGCCCACGGTGACGCTGGATGAAATCATTAATGTAGCCCGCTCGATGACTTACAAGTGGGCGTTTCTCAACGTGCCGATGGGCGGCGCTAAAGCGGGCATTTCTGCTAATCCGGCTCAGTTAGGTTGTGACCGCTTGACCTTGATGGAAGCCTTTGGCCGGTCGATTGCGCCGCTGGTACAGCAGGGCGTGTATTATCCCGGCATCGATATGGGCACAACAATGGACGACCTGCAGGCCATAATGCGTGGAGTGGGCCGGCCATTGGTTGGCGAACAGATCGATGGTTCACTATCCACCAGCCTGACTGTGTTTGAGACCATCCGCCAATCTGCGCGTTTTGTCGGCCTGGATCTGAAAAATCTGCGGGTGGCTGTTGAAGGCTATGGCAAGGTTGCCAGCGGCCTGACCCGCTTGTTGGTTGAAGCTGGCGCTAAAATTCTTGCCCTGTCTACAATTGAGGGGGGGATTTGCGTTGAAGCTGGCCTTGATGTGTCACTACTTGCCTCGCTCAAGCAACAACACGGCGATGCTTTGGTGCGGCATTATCCAAACGCGCAACGCATTGAGGGTGCGGCGCTTTATACTCAGGCCGTAGACGTGCTTGTTCCTGGCGCAGAAACTCATGTAATCAACGCTAACAACGCGGGTCAAATCCAAGCCAGGCTAATTGCGCCAATCGCCAACGCGCCAGTAACACTGGAGGCTGAGCAGATGCTTACAGCGCGTGGCGTAGTGGTCATCCCCGACTTTGTATCCAACTGTGGCGGCGTTCTGGCTTCTGACATTCAAGGCGCCGGTTTCGATATTGATGATGGACAGCGAATGATCGAGACTGTCTTTGCCGAGGTGGTCAGGTGTATGCTTGAAAACGCCCATCGCCAGAATCGTTCAGTGGGTGAGGTGGCACGTACTGTGGCCTGGCAGAATTATCTTGAATTGGACGAGCGGATAGTGACGCCGCCAGTTAGAAAATCGGGCCTGTCAGTATTGTTGAAAAACGGAGACTGGCGTAGTTTTTGGCGGCGGGTGGCCTGGCGGCTTTATCAACGGGCGCCCCGGCTCAAGGGAGCGACCCGACGTTCTGCCGTTGAGCGATTCGCCGAGTTCAGACTGGGCGCGACTCTTGCTCGCGCCGCTTCACTTCAGGTTACATATCCAACTCGCTAACGCAGCCTCCTGATAAGGAGACGAAACTGGGCTTGCCAATATGGAGTTAAATGAGCGGCATTTTTGGAGTGGTAGATACAAAGCAAAATTCAGCGTCGGCTTATATTTCTCGGATGATGGCTGAACGTATGTCGCACCGCCAGTGGTATGTGGCCGAGACATATCATGATGAAGGCGCGGGAGTTAGTCTGGGCCGGATTGGCATTGGTATTTTCAACCAAGAGCGCCAGCCTGTCAACGGTGAAGATGGAAATCTGTTGATTTTCCTCAGCGGAGAGTTCTATCGGGCCGCTGGACTCCGGCGGAGCTTGCAGGCAAAGGGTTATCGATTTCGCACCGATGACGATCTGGAATTGGCGCTCCGACTGTATTTGGATAAGGGCCAGGCGTTTGTTCGCGATCTGGAAGGCGTTTTCTTATTGGCGATCTGGGATCGCAGTAAAAACGAGATCATTATTGCCAATGATCGTTTTGGCCTGTACCCTCTTCTCTATGCCCATCATCATGGCCGCCTGCTTTTTGCACCGGAGATGAAGGGCATTTTGTGCGATCCTGATTTGCGTAAAGAACTTGACCTGACCGCCCTGGCGGAGTATGCGCGCTTCCAACACTTGCTGGGCGATAAAACATTCTTCCAAGACCTGAAACTTCTCCCTTGTGCGTCAATCCTCCGTTACCAGATAGACTCGGACACGCTGACGATCCAGCCCTATTGGGATTTTTCTGAAATCCCGGCGCTTCCACCTTCGTTGACGTTCGGTGAGGCTGCCGAGGAAGCAGGCCGCCGACTCAAGTCGGCGATTGATGAACTCAGCCGGGATGATCACCGGCTGGGTGTGTATTTGAGCGGCGGCGTTGATTCGCGTGTCATTTTAGGTTTGATCCCGCCTGATAAAATGCCTGTAACGTCCATTACTTACGGCTTGCGAAATTGCCGGGACGTAATCTACGCCAAGCAACTTGCCGCTCGAGCGCGCAGTCGGCATTATTACTTCGAATTCGTCGATGGGACGTGGGTCAAAGAACAGGCTGATTTTCACCTGGAACTAACCGAGGGCTTTCATAGCTGGATCCATTCTCATGGGATGAGCCTGCTTCAGCCAATTCGCGAATTGATAGATGTGAACTTGACCGGTTTTGGAGGGGGGCAGTCGGTGATTGATTGGGAAGACCCGGCCTTCCTGCAAACTAAAGACGACCTCATCTTTACAAACCGCCTGTTTTTCTTGTTGTCTCAAGAAACAACCTGGCCGTCCATCGACGATATTGAAGAAAGGGGGCTGTTTTCCCGGCGGCTTTTGTCGCAGATGCGCGGCCTGGCTTATGACTCCTTCCGCGAGGAACTAGCCAGGTTCAACCACTTGCCTCACGCCCAACGCGCGGCGTATTTTGCGCTCTGTAACCCGGACCGCCGATTGTTCCAGTATTACACCGTCTTCAATCGTTCCCACATTGAACAGCGTTTCCCTTTCTACGACTATCGCTATTTTGAATTTGTCTATGCCCTGCCACCCGAGATGCTGTACGACCGTAGATTGAGACGGGCTGTCATCATCAAGATGATGCGGCCATTGGCCGGTGTGCCTTACAACAAAGATGATTTGCCGATTACGGATTATGAACCCATCCGGTTGGCGGCCAAACTTTTGCAAAAGGGCAAAAAATATTTCCATCACCGCCTGACGCGGCTCTTCCCGGAACGATCTACACTTTATGCCGATTACGAAAACTGGCTTCGCCATGAATTGCGCGAGTGGGGCGAAGGGATTCTCTTGGGTGAGCGCACACTACAAAGAGACATTTTCAACCCGGAATTGTTGAAAGCACTTTGGAACCACCACCAGGCCGGACTGGAAACAAACACCATCGGTAAAATTGCGCCGCTCATGACCTGGGAAATGATGGCTCGTAAATTTTTCGATTAGCTGACGTTGGGGCAAATTATTATCGGATTGATGGTGGAAAGGATAATTGATGAGCGGAGTGTTTGGGGTAATAGACTCTGAGCGACATGTGGAGGCGGGGCCATTGATGGAGACAATGGCGAACCGGATGTCTCATCGCGAGTGGTATGTGACAGAGCGTTATGTGGACCGCGAGCGAAATGTGGCATTAGGCCGGATCGGGATTGGTATTTTCAATAAGACTCCTCAGCCAGTATGGAACGCCGATCATACGGTGGCGGCGGTCATGGCCGGGGAAATATATAAAGTTGATGGAGTAGCAAGAGAAGATGGGCGGCAAGTACCTGAGCAATTGGCCTTGGCTTTGTATGAGGAAACAAGCGTAGAGTTTGCCAAACGTTTGAACGGGGCATTCATCATCGCCATTTGGGATGTAAAGCAGAACCGCGTGGTGATAACCAACGATAGATTTGGACTTTATCCTCTGTTTTACACTACTTATGGCGGACGGTTGATGTTTGCGCCCGAAATGAAAGGGATCCTGTGCGATGGAACGTTTCCGCGGCAATTGGATATGGTGGCGCTAGCTGAGTATATGCGGTTTCAGCACCTTTTGGGAGAACGAACGTTCTTTGAAGATATTCAATTCTTGCCAAATGCCTCAACGTTAGTGTACGACCTGGCAAGCAAGGCTTGCAATATCAAGCCATATTGGACATTTGCTGATATACCGTATCGCCCGAATATTGGCTTTGACGAAGCAGTGGAAGAAACAGGACGGCTGTTGCGAGGAGCGGTGCGGCGGTTGTCTGGGGATGAATATAGAACAGGAGTGTATTTGAGCGGGGGGCTGGACTCGCGCACAATTTTGGGACTGGTGGAAAAGCGGCCAGTTGTTTCTGTCACCTATGGAGTTGCGAATTGCCGGGATGTTTATTACGCTGAACGAATTGCGAAGACGGTTGGAAGCGACCATCACTGGTTCGATTTGCCGAACGGCGAGTGGGTGAAGCAACATGTGGACTTTCATTTGACATTGACGGAGGGCCTCCATAGCTGGATCCATTCGCATGGTATCAGCACTCTGGCGCAGGCGCGCCCATTGATGGATGTCAACCTCACTGGCTGGGATGGCGGCACGGTAATGGGCGATGACGACACCATCGAGCCGTTGCAAATTTCCCCGGTCGATGGTGCGGCACTGACGACTCGCCTGTTTTATTTATTCAACCAAAAATTCACCTGGCCGTCGCTTACAGAGGCCGAGGAGCACTTGCTCTATAGCGAGTCGTTACGAAAGAAAATGACCGGGGTGGCTCTCGACTCGTTCCGGGCTGACCTGTCGCGCTACCTTGATTATCGACCTGACGTGCGCGGCGAGTACTTTTATATTTGCAATCACTGTGATCGCCTGACGCACAACCTAATCACCTTCTGCCGTTCACATGTCGAAGTCCGTTTCCCGTTCTTTGACTACGAGTTATTTGAGTTTCTTTACTCGGCGCCGGCCAAGGTGCGTGGGAGTAAGGCGTTGTACCGGGCAATGATCCAGCGCGAGACGCCTCAGCTGGCTTACATTCCTTATGATCATGATGAATTATTGCCTACTACTAAGGCTCTCAACCGGGAGCTACATGCTGTGGCGGTGAAGCTCAAGCGCCGCATCAACCGGCACATTCGGCCACTCTTTGCTGAACGCCATACCTTGTATGCCGACTACGAGAACTACTTGCGCAACGATTTGGGCATGTGGGCGGAGGGAATTCTCTACGACCGTCGAACAGCCGAACGAGGTATTTTCGACCCGTCATTTTTGAGGACACTGATGAAGCGCCATCTCTCCGGACTTGAAGAGTGGACGATTGGTAAAATCGCCCCTGTCATTACTTATGAAATGATGTTGAGGGCGCTTTATGATGCCAGATGATCTTTGGGCTTTATGAATGATTGAGTTGTAGCTGATGGAGTCCGATTCTAATTGTTGAGGATATATGCCTAAAACTGTTTCAACGTCAAATCAATCTGGAAGTAGCTTAGGGCAGGTTGTTCTTAAGAATACAGTTGTTGTAACACTAGGAAGCATAGCCCTCAAAGCATTGAATTTCCTCTTTGGCGTTTATGTGGTCCGCCGTTTAGGCGATGACCGCTTCGGTCAATATTCAATAGTTCTAGCTTTTGTAGGCCTCTTCCAGATTTTTGCTGAACTCGGCACATCCCAATATGTCATGCGTGAAATTGCCCGAGACCGAAGCAAAGCTCTCTCACTCTTCTGGAACTTGGTCGCGGTACGCCTCTTATTGGCAATTATAGGAGTTGTAGGTATTACCTTCGGCGCTTTAGTTGCTGGATATGCGCCAGAAATAATACTAGGGATTTTTATCTACACTTGTAGTTTTGTGCTTTCTGCATTTGAGGCCCCATTACAAATTGTAATGGTAGCTAACGAGCGCTTGGATTACGTCACCGTCGTTACTGTTGTGGGGCAAGTTGTCTTTGCCTTGTTCGGAGCGGTTTTTCTGTTTAGTGGTTTAGGATATTTGTGGCTTATTGTTGCTGGTTTGATCAGCATTGTGCCTCAGATAGGACTGGAGGTATGGGCTATTAAGCATCATCACATGACTTCATTCTCATTTCAAATTGATCATCGTTTTTGGCCAAAGATGATTCGGGCAGGCTTGCCGTTTGGCATTATTTCATTGGCATTGACTATTGCGTTTAGTATTGACACAGTAATGTTGTCAATGTATGCCTCGGAGAACGTAGTCGGTTGGTATAACGTGGCTTATGGCTTAGCCCGCTCTCTGCTGTTCTTTTTTAGCGGCTTTAGCACGGCTATTGTGCCCTCCTTGTCGCGGACCTATGTGCACGACTCGGCAGAAGTTGAGCGTTGGTATTATCGGTCAGTTAAGTTTATTTTGTTGACTTCGGTGCCAATTGCTGTCGGCGGGATGATAGTTGCCTTTCCGCTTATTCAGTTTTTGTACACTGCTGAATATTTGCCATCGGCTTTGGGGCTGCAGATTCTAATCTGGGATGTGCCTCTATTGATGTTTACTAGCTTCTGCGGAAATATCACGACAATCGTTGGCGAAGAACGGGCAGCAGCGCGAATTTACAGTATTAATGCTGTAGCTAATATCATTCTGAATTTTTATGCTATCCCACGCTATGGCTTGGTTGGCGCTTCTTTGGTCACAGTGATAACTGATCTGATAGGCGCTCTGCAATTTCATTTTTTACTCGGACACAAGTTGAAATTGCCTAACATGACTTCAATTGTGGTGCGAGTCGTAATTGCCGCTGTGATCATGGGCGGAGTAGTCGAAGTGATTAGTGGTCTGAATTTGTTCCTGTTGATCGGCTTGGGCGTTGTAGTATATGGCGCGCTGGTGCTAGGTCTCCGGGTAATTGATCAGGACGAATGGGCTCTCATCTTCAGACTCCTGCGCCGCTTCACCCCATCCGCAGCAAAAGAAGCTTAAACGTATGAAGGTTCTAATTGCCGTCCACCATTTTCCGCCGCGATATACAGGTGGAGCCGAATGGCGAGCTTACCGTACGGCTAGCGCCCTTCAGGCGCGTGGCCATGAGGTGCGGGTCATTTGTGTGGAACGCATTGACTCTGGACCAAAGGACGGCCTTCGCTGGGAAGATGAAATTTACGACGGCGTCGCCGTGCGGCGTCTGTCTTTCAATCTTGCCGCCACCCCTGATCCTTTCCACTGGGAGTACGACAACCTGTGGATAGGCCGTCACTTGCAGGGTGTCCTCTCAGAATACCGCCCTGAGCTTTTTCATTTGATTGGCGGCTATTTGATCTCTGGGCGAGCCTTGCACGTCGCTCGCGAATTTGGGATTCCCACTGTGCTGACGCTGACAGATTTCTGGTTCCTTTGCCGCCGCATATCGATGCTTCGCAGTGACAATCAAATCTCTACTTTGCCGCTTGACTCTGTCACCTGCGCCCGGTGTCTGGGTGAGGAACAGCCGAATTATCGTCGTTTAGGGCAAATTGCTCCTGGATTGATGAATATTTTCTGGCGCTTACAAACTGGCAGGATACGCGACGTGCAACGGCGAATATATTTTTTGCGCGAGACCCTGAATCAGGTTAACATCATTATCAGCCCCTCCCAGTTTCTGCGATCCATGTTTATCCAGGCCGGTGTTGACCCGGCGCGCATAGTCTTCTTGCGTCAAGGTCGAGACTTTCCCAATTTGAAAGCGGAGACGCTGGCGAAGCCGCCAGCACCTGTGTTACGCCTGGGTTATGCCGGACAGATTGCGCCCATCAAGGGTGTTCATCTCATTTTCGAAGCTGCAAAGCAGATGCCGGAGGCTCCACTAACGGTCAAGGCATACGGCGACACAATGCCTTTTCCATACTACACGGCGCAATTGCGCCGCCTGATCGGCAGTGACAAACGGTTGGAATTGGCTGGCGTCTACGGGCGGAACGACACCAGTCGAATCATGCGCGATCTCGATATAATTGTGATGCCGTCACTTTGGTATGAAAATAGCCCCAATGTAATTCTTGAAGCTTTTGCGCATCGAATCCCCGTCATTGCCGCTGATCTTGGCGGGATGTCAGAGTTAGTGAATCACAATAAGAACGGATTGCTGTTTGTGCCGGGTGATGCCTCCGACCTGGCTCGCCAACTACGACGAGTGTTGGCTGAACCGGAGCTATTGCCCAGGCTCCGAGCCGGGATTGGTTCGGTGAAAACGGTCGCCGAAGAAATGGACGAGATCGAATCCGTTTACCGCCAGATTGCTGACTTGGCACAAAAGGGAGCATTGGCCTAAGGATGTTGGCTTTCCTTTACGCATCAAAAATCTAAGCGGAGTGATGGCTCCCTAATCGTTGTCAGGAGTTTTTATGAATCTCAAGAATTTGCAGAAGCACTGGGATGCCTTTGGAAAAGAGAACCCATTGTGGGCCGTATTAACGTCTACCAAACAGTGGAAGCTCGATGAGTTCTTCGAGACCGGCATACAGGAAATCAATGAGGTAATGGACTACGCCAGTACACTACCAGCGTCGTTTTCGAAACGCCGAGCGCTGGACTTTGGTTGCGGAGTTGGGCGGCTGACACAGGCATTAGCCTGCCACTTTGACGAAGTATATGGCGTGGATATTTCACCTTCTATGATTGAGGCAGCCCGACAGCACAATCGTTATGGCGGGCGATGTCAGTATCACCTGAACGTGGCTGACAACCTGAATCTGTTCTCTGACGACTATTTTGATTTCATCTACACCAATATTGTGCTCCAACATATTGCGCCGCAATACACGAAGAATTACATTGCCGAGTTTGTTCGGGTGTTGGCTCCGGGTGGCGTGCTCATATTCCAGTTGCCGAGCACATTAATTGACGGCAACTCACTAAAGAAAGGCTTGCGTTCATGGGTGCCAAAGCCGTTATTGTTGCTCTACCGCGATGTCAAGAATAGTTGGATTGACCGGTTGCGCCGCCAACCGAGAATGGAAATGCACGGGATTGAAAAGAGCGAGACTCTGCATTTGGTTGAAAGCCTCAACGCCCGAACAATTGCGGTAAAACTTGATCGGCGTCCGACAGCGAACAGTTCTTGGGAATGTTACCTGTATAGCGTGACCAAAGGATAATTCTCCAAGCGATGCGTATTGGTATTGATGTCCGCTATCTCTCGCACGGGCTGGTCGGTGGCGTTCACACCTACATTGCCCAATTTGTTCCCGCGTTAATCGATCTGACGGCTGATCATCAAATTTATCTCTATGCTGATACCAAAAACGATTTTGAGTTGCGCTCCCTGCCAAGCCGCGTTGTCGTGCGCCTCCTTCCATGGCGCAATCCCTTGTCGAGCTTTTATCACGATTTCTTGATGTGGCGGTATTTGGAAGAAGATCGCCTGAACGTAGTCCATTTTCCAGCCAATTACGGGTTTGGCCCGGCTCGTGCCAAGACAGTCATTACTCTCCATGACGCGATTAACATCTTGCCTTTGCGAGAGATCATTCGCGGGCATCCGAAAAACCTGCGTACGATGGTAATGATGACTTACCTGCACTATTGCTCCTCGGCGGCGGTAAGCCGGGCCGACCTGCTTCTGACCGTCTCCGAGCACGCCAAACGCGAGATTGCCCGCCACAGTGCGTTTGATCCGCAAAAGATCGTCCCGGTGCCGCACGCGCCTACCACTGACTTTCGCCGGATCGAGAACCCATTGGCGCTGGCTGACGTTCGCCAGCGCTACCACATTGCTCAGTCGTTTGTTCTGGCTGATGCTCTAAAGAATCCAGCAGTGTTAATTCGGGCTTGGCAAATGCTCCCGCCAACATTGCGCGTCGCTCGGATCATCCTCTTTTTCTCCCGCCGCCCCGATCCTCTACCAGTGGTTCACGAAGCCGTATCTGCTGGCTATGCTCGCCTGTTGGTACAGCCTTCGCGAGAGGATCTGATTGCCCTATACAGCATGGCTGAAGCATTTGTGTTCCCATCGTGGATTGAGGGTTTTGGTTTGCCCGTACTGGAAGCGATGGCGTGCGGGGCGCCGGTGATCGCTTCCGACCGTGGCTCAATCCCGGAAGTGGCAGGAGGCGCCGCCCTACTTGCCGACGCCGAAGATGCAACGGCTCTCGCAGAACATCTTCGACGCGTGATCAGCGATCCTGAAGAGGCGCAACGTTTGCGGGAACTTGGATTCGCCCGCGCTGCCCAGTTCTCATGGCGCAACACGGCGCAAAAAATTTTAGAATGCTATCAGCGAGTTCTCAACCAACCGTGAGACAAGACTCTGTTGCGAAGCCAAAGGTAGCGATTATCGTTCTCAATTGGAATGGGCGCGACGACACACTGGCCTGTATAGCGTCGTTACTCAAGATAGATTACGCAGCCTATGAAATCGTTGTGGTAGATAATGGCTCTACCGACGACTCGGTAGCTGTTATTCGCGCCGCATACCCGCAGGTGACATTGCTCAAAACTGACAATAATCTGGGGTATGTCGGCGGTAACAACGTCGGCCTAGAATACGCCGGAGCGACCCAAGCCGACTACGCCTTATTGCTCAACAACGACACCGAGGTTGCGCCCGACTTCTTGCGCTTGCTAGTAGACGTGGCCGAAGCTGACCCAAAGGTGGGTATCGTGGGACCAACGATTTATTACTTTGATCAACCTGATGTAATCTGGTCAGCAGGCGGCGGGATTAATTGGAACAAGGGTCTCACTTGGATGATCGGGGTGAACGAAACAGACAAGGGGCAGTTCGGCATTGCCCCTCGCTCTGTGGATTTCGTCACTGGTTGCGCGTTATTGATCAAAATGTCAATTGTTAATCTCATCGGCCAGCTTGATTCACGTTTCTTTGCCTACTATGAAGAGACCGAATGGTGTGTGCGCGTGACCCGCGCCGGCTACAAAATTCTTCACGTGCCCTCATCCAAGCTATGGCATAAAATTTCGTTGGTTGCGCGCGGTACTTCACCTATCGTTCACTATTACATGACACGCAATCGGCTGTTGTTTCTTGAATCGACCCAGGCTAGCTGGCGGGCCTGGTTACATACATTGCTTCTTGAATATGCTCGAACTTTGGTCAGTTGGAGCGTCCGCCCGAAGTGGCGTCACATGCGCGCCCAGCGCGACGTGATGCTGTTGGCGATCGGCGATTATTTCGCCGGGCGCGTCGGGCGAGTTTCTCTAAAATGATGAAGACCCTTAGGGTTTCTGAAACCCTAAGGGTCTTTTTTTAGTACCATTGTGCCAAAATCCGTATTTCACCTGCCTGCCACAAGCCCCATCGGGTGAATATTGACAATCCCTTGACCAATCTTTGCTATCGACGGCCTAGATTCAAAATTGATAGACCTTCAGGTGTCCCTTCTTCGTAGAGGTGAAAAACCCCGCGAGGAAGCTTTTATTTTATCGGGTTTGGTGAGACTTGAGAATTCTGTGGCTTTCGCGTTGGTTCCCTTATCCGCCGGATAATGGCTCCAGAATCCGCATCTTCAATCTGCTCAAGACCTTGTCGCTGAAGCACGAGGTGGATTTGATCTCGTTTGCTTCGGAGATGGTAGACGACGAGCAACTGGCGGCCCTGCGCCGGTTTTGCCGCCGCGTGGAGGTGGCCCGTTATCGGCCCTTTCAGCCCAGGCGCGCCAAAGCCATGCTCGGCTACTTTTCTTCGCGCCCGCGATCCATCATTGATACTCACAGCGTTGAACTGCAACAGCTTGTGGAGCAGGCCGGGCGGGATCGGGTTTACGAGGTGGTGATTGCCTCGCAAATTGACATGGCTCACTACGCGCTGGCCCTGCCCCGCGCGACCCGAATCTTTGAAGAAGTTGAGTTGACCACACTTTATGAGCGATATGCCAAGCAGAACCGCCTGCGGCAAAAACTGTCCGGCGGCCTGACTTTCTGGAAGACCTCTCATTACGTGGCCGACCTGCTGAAAAGCTTTGCCGGTTGCACCGTGGTGTCGGAGCCGGAACGTGAGCGTGTTCTTCAAGCATCGCCGTACTACGCCCCGATCAAAGTTGTGCCGAACGGCGTGGACACGGCTACCTATAGCGGCGATTTCGGCGCGCCCGAACCCGACTCGCTGGTGTATTCCGGCGCGCTGAGTTATCAGGCGAATTTTGAGGCAGTGGATTTCTTTTTGCGCGATATTTTCCATCTGATCCAGGCCAGGCGGCCAAATGTCACATTCTCGGTGACGGGCAACATTGACGGGGTGCCGATTGATCGCTTGCCGATCAACGGCGGCACGATCTTCACCGGCTACCTGGACGACATTCGCCCGGCGGTGGCGCGCAGTTGGGTGAACGTTGTGCCGCTCAGGGTGGGGGGCGGGACCCGCCTCAAGATTCTAGAGTCGCTGGCCCTGGGCACGCCGGTGGTCGCCACCCGCAAAGGCGCTGAGGGACTCGATCTTGTCCCGGGCCGTGATCTGCTGGTGGCCGATACCCCGGCCGATTTTGCGGCGGCGGTTTTGCGCCTCTTGCAAGACCCGGCGCTGAGGGAGACGCTGAGCAACCATGGCCGCAAAGCGGTCGCCGCCAAATACGACTGGCGGACTGTCGGCCAATCGCTCAACGAGTTTGTGGAGAGGCTGACGATGCAAGCCAGGCTGTTTCCGGTTGAGGGGTAAACCATGACCATTCTTGATAGCAACCCGATTAAGTACAGGATTATTGAGGGCCATAAAGCTTCCCTTTTGCCGGCCAATGTTGATCCGGCAAAGGTGAGGCGATTCGCCATTATCGGCGGGGCGCTGATGCTGGCCGTTCTGGTCGGCACAATTATGGGCGGCACCGATCCGTTGATCGGCCTGGTCGCCGCCGCCGCGCCGCTTGCCTTGCTAGGGCTGATGTTTTTCCTGGAGCGGTTTGAGCTGGCGCCGCTCATCGTTTTGCTTGCGGCGGCCTTTCTGCCAGTGGGCCTGCCCACCGGCACGGGCAGCAAGCTGGTTGCCAGCCTGATCTTGACGATAGCTTTCGTGGGCATCTGGTTCATGCGGATGCTGACCCTCGAGAAGCGCTTCCACCTGACTCCGACTCCGCTGAATGTGCCCCTGCTGGGTTTCGTCGTCTCGACAATTGTGTCGCTGGTGTGGAGCAACGTCATGCGCGACCCGCTGGTCAACTGGCGCGCGTTCTCCCCTGTTCAACTGGCTTCAACCGTGGTGATGATCATGCTCCCCGCCGCGTTCCTGCTGGTGGTGAATCATGTCAAGAGCCAGCGCCTGCTCATGGCGATGACCGGCCTCATGTTGTTGGCTGGAACGGTTGGCTTGATCAGGCAATACGAAATCGCCCACCTGCCGATCAACACCCGCGGCATGTTTGGAATGTGGATCATCAGCCTCTCCGCCGGGCTGGCGATCTTCTGGCAACGCCTGCCCACGCTGGCGCGCTTGATGCTGATGGGCCTGACGGCGGCCTGGGTTATCTGGGGATTCGTTCTGCACATTTCCTGGGTGGCCGGTTGGCTTCCGGGCCTGGCCGCCCTGGGCGTTTTGGTCTTCCTTCGCTCGAAGAAGCTCGCCGTGCTCCTCCTGATCGTCGTGGTGGCTTTCTTCTATTTGAAATCAGCTTACATTGACACAGTCGTCGAGGCTGAAACCAACGAAAGTGGCAATACCCGTCTGATGGCCTGGGAAGTGAACTGGCGCGTGACCGGCAAGCACCTGCTCTTCGGCACCGGCCCGGCGGGCTACGCTTCTTACTACATGTCGTACTTTCCCCGTGACGCGATGGCGACCCACAGCAACTACGTTGACCTTCTGGCCGAGACCGGCATCGTCGGCTTCGGGTTGTACATGTGGTTCTTCGTCGCCTTGACCTGGACAGGCTTCAAGCTCTGCTTGCGCCTCAAAGGGCGGGGCGATTTCTACGAAGGTTTAGCCAACGCCGCCTTTGCCGGAACTGTAGCCTGCTTGGTGGCGATGGCAATTGGCGACTGGCTGATTCCGTTTGCTTACACCCAGACCATTGCCGGATTCGACTACTCGGTGTACTGCTGGATTTTCATGGCCGCCATCGTGGTGATTGACAACCTGACGCGCGATGAAGCCGCCTCTGCTAAAACGGCTTTGGCCGTTCAACCCGCTCCGTAAAGACCTGACAGGTTCGCTTCGCGTTTCGCGAAGCGTGTCAGGTCTTCATCGGAAAACTCAAATCGGTTTGATATATGTTCGACGTTTCGATTATCATCGTCAACTGGAACACGCGCGACATGCTCGCCGACTGCCTGAACTCCATTGCCCTGACAGCCGGCAAGCTCACAGTCGAAACCATCGTCGTAGACAACGACTCCACCGATGGCAGTCAGGCGATGGTGCAAGAGCGGTTCCCCGAAGCGCGCTTGATCCAGAATCATCAAAACGTCGGCTTTGCCAAAGCCAACAATCAAGCCCTGGCTTCGATGCGGGGGCGCTACGCCTTGTTGCTCAACAGCGACGCCCTCGCCACGCCGGGCTCGATTCAGGCCTTGATCGAGTTAGCCGACTCTCAGCCCCGTACCGGGTTGATCGGGGCGCAATTGGTCAACCCTGACGGCAGTTTCCAGGCTTCGCACACCCCCTTCCCTAACTTGTGGCAGGAGTTCCTCATTCTCACCGGATTGGGCCGGCTCCTGCACGGGCGGTGGTATCCCAGCCGGGGGCCGGAGGAGGCCAAAGGCCCGCAGAAGATTGACTATGTGGAAGGCGCGTGCATGTTGGTGCGGCGCGAAGCCTTTGAACAAGTGGGCGGTCTGGACGAAGGCTATTTCATGTACGCCGAAGAAGTGGACTGGTGCTGCGCGATGAAGAAGGGCGGCTGGCAAGTGTGGTATCACCCCGCCGCGCGCATCGTCCACTTTGGCGGCGGTAGCAGTAAAAACCGCCGCACTCAACGCGAAGCCGACCTGTACCGCAGTCGCGTCCGCTTCTTCCGCAAGCACTATGGCAACGCCGCCGCGTCCGCCCTCAAGCTCCTCATCTACAGCCTGACCGCGGCGAAGATTGTGATGCACCGCTTCCTGCGCTTGGTCAGCGGCAATCGCCGGGGGCGGCCCGTCGTCGGCATCGGCGACCTGATGGCCTCTCTGCGGGAAGTGTAACGGCGCATGAAGGTTCTTCTCCTCACTCAAGTTTTGCCCTATCCGCCTGATAGCGGCCCCAAAGTCAAAACCCTCAACGTGCTCAAGTATCTGGCCCATCATCACGAGGTCACGCTGGCCTCGTTTGTGCGCGGCGATCAATCTGCCGACGTGAAACAGTTGGAGCGTTACTGCCGGGCCATTCACATCGCGCCGATGGAGCGCGCCGTGGCGCACGACGCCGTGGCGATGGCCCGAAGCTTTCTCACCAGCCAGCCGTGGATGATGGTGCGCGATGACCGGGCCGCCATGCGGCAGTTGGTGGATCGCGTAGCGTCGGAAACTCGTTTCGACATTGCCCACGCCGACCAGCTCAACATGGCCCAGTACGCCAGGCGGGTGAACGGGGCGCGAAAAATCCTGGACGCTCACAACGCCCTGTGGCTCCTCTACAAGCGCCTGTGGCAGACGATGGGGGACGGCCCCAGAAAGATTTTGCTTGGCCGCGACTGGCAGTTGATCAAAAAGTACGAAGGCCGGATTTGCCGCGAGTTCGACGCGGTGCTGGCCGTGAGCGAAGAAGACAAGGCGGCGCTGGAAGAAGCCATCGATAACCCTCCCGAAGGTTTGCGAAGCACTTCCCTGAATGGGCGAAGCAAGGTGGCCGAACCTTCGGGAGGGTTGCGGACTATCACCGTCATCCCCATCGCCGTTGATACCGACGAGGTGGCCTACGTCAACCGCCTCCCCGAAGCCGACCACATTCTGCACATTGGCACGATGTACTGGCCGCCGAACATTGACGGCATCCTCTGGTTCATTCGCGACATCTATTCACGTATTCGCAACCAGCGCCCCGACGTGAACTTCGACGTGATTGGCGCGCGCCCGCCGCAGGAAATTGTGGAGATGGGCAAGAACGGGTCGGGCATCAACGTGACCGGGTATGTGGATGATCCAACGCCCTACCTGCAAAAGGCGGGGGTCATGGTGGTTCCGCTGAGGTCGGGCGGCGGGATGCGAGTCAAAATTCTGAATGCGCTCTCACAAGGCTTGCCCATCGTCACCACCGCGCTTGGTTGTGAAGGCATCGCCGTCGAGCCGGGCAAGCACGTGCTGGTCGCCGACACGCCGGAAGAATTTGCCCGGGCCACTCTGCGCTTGCTTGAAGACAAGGCGCTGGCGACCGAGTTGGGCCGCAACGGGCGGCAACTGATCCAATCCACTTACGATTACCGGGCCGCGTGCCGCCCCCTGGACGAGGTGTATCGAGGATCGAAGGAACACAAATGAAGCAAAAGTTGAACTGGCTGACTCGCGAACGACTCAACGCGCTGGCTCTGTTTTTGTTACTGCTGGTTTCTTACGTCTACACCTTCCCGCGTTGGGCCGATCCCAATCAGAACTCGCGGCTCGATATGGTTGTGGTCGTGGTGGATGATGGCACGTTTCAGATTGACAAGTACGTGGCAAACACTGTGGACTACGCAAAAGTTGGCGGTCATTATTACAGCGACAAGGCGCCGGGCGCGGCCTTTCTGGGTATTCCAGTTTATGCGGCGCTGAAAGTGGTTCTTGATCTGCCGGTGATGGACAGCCTGACGGACCGGCTGGCGAACAGTTCGGCGTTTCAGTCAACTTTGCGCTCTGAAGGCTCTGGTGTGCTGAAAGATAAGGTGCGCTTTGCGCTGGCGCAGGTGGCGATCACATTTGTGGTGGCAGTTCTGCCCTCGGCCCTCATCGGCGTGTTGATGTACTTTCTCCTGGCAAAGTTCACCGACCACGCCTGGCATCGCGCCGCGGTTGTGTTGACCTACGGCCTGCTTACTCCGGCCTTTGCGTATGCGACTGCCTTTTACGGCCATCAACTGAGCGCGGCGCTTTTGCTGGGCGCGTTCTACTTGGTCTTCATGACCGAAACGCCATCCACCAAGTCTCTGCTCTTCGCCGGCCTCTTGCTCGGCTATAGCGTCGTCACCGAGTACCCGTCGTTGTTGATGGTGGGCATCCTCTATCTTTACACCTTGTACCGCTTGCATCGCCTCGGCCAGTGGAAGCGAATCGGCTGGGTGACTCTCACCGGCGGGATCGTCGCCGCCGGCTGGATGCTCTACAACAAGAACATCTTTGGCGGCTGGCTGAGTTTAGGCTACAGCAACTCCGAGTTGTGGATCGAACAGCATCACACCGGCTTTATGAGTTTGATGATGCCAAGCCTGGCCGCCGCGTGGGGCATCACCTTCGGCGCGTTCCGCGGCCTGTTCGTGCTTTCGCCGATCTTGCTGGCGGCCTTCCCCGGCTTCTGGCTGTGGTGGAAAGCGGGCGAGCACCGCGCCGAATTTTTTGTGGCCGCCGCCAGCACCCTGAGCATCTTCCTGTTCAACTCCTCTTCGATCATGTGGTGGGGCGGCTTCTCCATCGGCCCGCGCTATCTTCTGCCGATGATGCCGTTCATGGCGTTGCCCATCATCTTCGTCTTCCGCGAGTGGCTTGGCCGAACGTGGGCGCGCGCCCTCATCGCCGTCCTCTCACTCTGGTCGCTGGTTGCTACCGGGGGCCTGACGCTGGCCGAGCAAGCGTTCCCGTCTGATACAATTCGCAACCCGCTGGTGGAGTATGCTCTACCCAACTGGCTGGCGGGCAACATCGCCCGCAACCTGGGTACGATTTTGGGATTCAAAGGCATTTCGAGTTTACTGCCACTGTTAGTTGCTTTAGCCTTGATTAGCCTGGGCTGGTGGTTAAGCCGCCGAATCACTAGTGAACGGTTGGTGACAGCATCCATTTACGCGAAGCGGTTGCCCATCCGTTGACACCCGATTTTGCAATAGGTAAACGCACTTATGCAAGTAAACACGATTGAACCTCTAGCCCGGCCACACGCCGCCGAGAACGAAGCCGAAACCTCTGAGTGGCGGTTCGTCATTGCCACCATCGCCTTCGTACTGATTATCACTACGCTTCCTTATATCTACGCTTATCTTTCAGCCCCGGCAGACAAGCAATTCATGGGCATCATGCTCGACGTGCCCGACCACGGCCAGTATCTCTCGTGGATGCGCGAACTGACTTACGCCAGCCTCTCGGCCAACAAGCTGACGCCAGAGGCCAACGAGCCGCTATTCTTCAACCTGCTGTGGTGGGGCATGGGGCGGCTGGGCCGCCTGCTGGGCCTGGGCTTCGACGGCATGTATCAAATCATGCGAGTCACGTTCACTATACTCTTCTTGCTCGCCGTCTACCGCCTGTGCTCCTGGTTCTTCGCCGACAAGCTCATGCGCCGCACCGCCTTCCTGGTGGCAACGTTCACCTCCGGCTTTGGCTGGGTGCTGGTGGCGCTGAAGTACACGCTGACCCAAGGCGTTCTGCTCAACCCGCTCGACTTATACGTGGCCGAAGGCAACACCTTCCTGAGTATTCTCGGCTACCCGCACTTTGTCGGGGCGGCGCTGTTTATTTTTGTCTTTGACCTGATCTTGCATGGGCAGGTGAAGGGGCAGTTGCGTTACGCGGTGGCGGCCGGTTTTGTGGCCCTCTTCCTCGGCTGGCAACACGCCTACGATCTGGTGACGGTTTATAGCATCATGCTGACTTATGCGATCCTGCTGACTCTGCGTGACCGCCGCCTGCCGATGTATATGATCCGGAGCGGGATCATCGTCGGCCTGATCTCCTGTTCGCCCGCCATTTACTCAGTCATCCTCACCAAAGTTGACCCGCTGTGGAAAGAAGTGCTGGCCCAATTCGCTAACGCGGACGTTTACACTCCGCCATTCTATCGTTTGCCCGTCTTGCTCGGCCCGGCCTTCCTCCTGGCGCTGTTCACGGCCATCAAGGATAGCCCGCTCCGCCTTAAGGGCTTGAGCGACAATGACCTGTTTGTGAAAGGCTGGTTCTTTATCACCTTTGTGCTGGTGTATCTGCCTGTTGATTATCAAATTCACTTGATTAACGGCTGGCAGGCGCCGATTGCCATTCTGGCAACGCAGGGTTTGTACAAGTATGTGTTGCCTGACGTCGAAAAGGCCATGCAACAGAGGCGGCTCACCCTTTCGCCCGACGCCTTGCGGCGCGGGCTGGCCGTGGCCCTGATCGCCGTTATCCTGCCGACGAATTTGTATTTGTGGGCGTGGCGGTTCTTCGATCTGTCGCGTCACAACTATCCTTTTTATTTGCACAAGGATGAATTGGCGGCCATGGCCTGGATCGAGGCCAATGCGAAAGGCGACGATGTGGTGCTGAGTTCGCTGGATGTTGGCCAATACATTCCGGCCTACACCGGCGCTCACGCCTTCCTGGCGCATTGGGCGCAGACGCTCGACTTCTATGGCAAGACGGATATGGTGAATCAATTTTTTGCCGGGGACTCCGAAGATATACGCCGCGAGCAAATTTTGAAATTGTATAACGTGAGCTATGTTTTCTACGGCCCGGCAGAGCAGACGCTGGGCAATTTTGCGCCCGACAATGCCGGCTATTTGTCGCCGGTGTTCTCAAACTCAACCGTGAAGGTATACGCTGTTAGACCGGCGGCGCCTTAGAATCAATGTTTCACGAAATGCCCTCGCCGGATTGCCAAATCCGCGCCGAGCTTTCATGAGTGGCGAAGGCGCAGCCGCACCCGCCGGGCTACATCGTCTATGTTTGGCTGACTCAGTTGGTGAACTTTGTGACGCGCGATGCCCAAACCACTGCGGGGCGATCATCACTATCTTTACCCGGCCATTGTGGCGGCGGGTGGTGCGCGCCAGCAAACCCTCATCTTCCTCGGGCCGATGATGCCCTTCGCCATGCTCCGGGTGGGTTGGCGGCGTTTCATCATCTCTGGCATTATGGAATACTTACGAAATAGGTGTAGTTGAAATGAAAGTGAAGAGGTCCACAAAAATGTTCTGGATCAGGGCTGGTAAATTTTTCGTCGCTGTGCTTATGCTGGCCGGTTTGATGGTTCCGGCCTCAGTCTCCTACGGTCAAACAGGAGAGCAGACGCCAGGCTGGTCGGAGCCGGCGTTGATCTCGTACGGTTGGTTTCCCGACATTACGGCAGATGCTTCGGGCCGGGTGCACGTTGTCTGGTCATCCGGGACAACCGGCTATGACGTGGTGATGTATTCCACGACTATGGATGGCGTGACGTGGACTGGCATTAACGACATTGCCGCCAAGCCAACGCTGGGCGCCGTCACTCGCCCGACGATTATGATTGATCCGCTGGGCGTGTTCCACATGACATTCAGGGACTACACCGTTTATTATACTCACGGCCCGGCGGACTCAGTTTCAGCCGCCACTTTGATCCCGTACCGTCAGGTGAGCAAAGGCGCGTCCGCATATTTTTCGAAGGTTGCTCGCGACTCGCAAGGCCGGCTGCATTTCATTATTACCGAGAATGTATTCAGCGCCGCCTGCTCGCTTTGCTTCCATGTGTTTTATAGGTACTCGGACGACAACGGCCAGACATTTTCCGATCTGGTTAATATTTCAGAGGCGGTCCTAACAGGCGCGGCTAAACCTCAAGTCGTGATTGATCGCCAGGATAATATTCATGTTGTCTGGGAGGCCGGGCGTGGCGGTGATTTAGGCCAACTGTTGACCCTCAATACGAAGGTCTATTACACTGCCTCCTATGATAGGGGAACTACTTGGGAAACACCGGTTGAGTTTCAAACACCTCCAATTGAGCCTGAAGAAGTGGTTGGGGAAACGCCAGCGGCTCCGGCGAAGACGACGGCCAGGAACGTGGTCATCGGCATGGATGGCGTTGGCAATTTGATGGCGGCTTGGTTGGGATTGCCGCAGGACTTAATCTATTATCGTATTTCAAGTGATCAAGGCCGCACTTGGACGGCTCCCCAGCCTATCGCTGGTGTTTGGGGCGGATGGTCGCTCTACTTTGGCAAACTCGATACTTACACTATGGCCACTGACAGGGCCGGCGACATACACCTGGTATTCGTTGGGCGCACTGTGGAGGATGAAAAATTGAGGTACACCTCTGATGACTCAACCATTCTCGATTTATTGCATGTTAGCTGGGAAGGTGTAAACTGGTCCAAGCCAGATACCGTTACTACCCTGGTTGGCGACGTCCCGGAGTGGCCCCGGTTGGCTGTCAGTAATGGCAATCAGTTGAACTTAATCTGGTTTGTGCGCGACCAGGAGAATATTTACGGGGATCCGAGCGGATACCAAGTCTGGTACTCGCGAGGATTGTCCTCGGCTTCATTTGTTCCCTCGGTTCCGTTGCCAACCATTGAGCCGACGGTGAGGCCGACGAATACGTTGCCCCCTGCCGCAACTATATCTCCTGATGCCACCCCAACCGTTGATTTTGCCCAGTTGCCTCCTACTACAGGCGAAGGCCAAGAGCCTTTCACCGAGTCGAATTTGCTGGCGTTGATCGGCGCGAGCTTATTTCCGGCGGCGATGCTGGTGGTTGTCGTGGCGGCCATCGTTCTCATTCGGCGGCGTTAGGCTCACCTCACGCCGCCGGCGCCCTTGGAAAGACCCGTTTTCCTGCTTTTGTGATGGAAAACGGGCCTCTTTTTTAGTAGTACTGTGTTCTTGGCTTCCGGCTATTCGTGCCGTGACTATTCCTTGAGAAGATTGACGATATCTTTACCAATCTTTGGCTTGGAAAGTCTAAATTATCAAAGCACTCGCTGACACTCTCTTTCTTCTTCGTAGAGGTGAAAAATCCCGCGAAGAAGCTTTTGTTTGTAAGTCAAGGCGAATTAGACCCGTCGAGCTAAATTGCTTTGCGCTTGTGTCATTGGCGTTCTTGCTAACCACTTCATGCGAATTCTCTTTGTAGTTCCTTATGTTCCCAATCTGATTCGGGTGCGCCCTTACAATCTGATCCGGAGTCTTTCGGCGCGAGGCCATCAGGTCGCCGTGTTGACGGTGTGCGCCGACGAACAGGATTGGAAAGACGTCAAACAACTGGAACAACATTGTTACAGGGTGCAGGCAGTTCCTTTGCCGCGCTGGCGCTCCTGGGCGAATTGTCTGAGCGCTGTCCCCGGCGCCACGCCGTTGCAAGCCGTTTATTGCTGGCAACCGGAGCTAGCCAGGCAGATCGCCGCCGCCGGGCATGAGGCCGACGTGGTTCACATAGAACATCTTCGCGGCGCGCGCTATGGGCTATATCTGAAATCGGGGGCGGCCAATGGCGCCCGCCGTGTGCCCATTGTCTGGGACAGCGTGGATTGCATTAGCGTATTGTTCCGGCAAGCATCTGGCCGCAGTAAGCGGCTGGTTAGCCGTTGGATCACACGTTTTGAACTGGGCCGCACCGAGCGATATGAAGGCTGGCTGGTCGATCAGTTCGACCGCGTTTTGGTGACATCGCCGGCGGATAAAGATGCGCTTGGTTCACTGCGCTCTGTTGGCAAGCTTGAGCGCCCCATTTCCGTCATCGCCAACGGCGTAGACATGGCTTATTTCGAGCCGGATTACGAAGTGAATAGAGAGCCGGCGACTCTGGTGATAAGCGGCAAGATGAGTTACCACGCCAATGTTTCCATGTCGTTGTACATGGCTAAGGTGATCATGCCTCACATCTGGGCGAAGCGCCCTGATGCGAAGTTGTGTATTGTGGGAAAAGACCCAACGCCGGATGTGCTGGCGCTGGCCGAGCACCCGGCAATTACCGTGACCGGCACGGTTGATAACATTCGCCCGTATTTGCAAAAGGCAACGGTTGCCGTTACCCCCATCACCTACGGGGCCGGCATTCAGAATAAAGTGCTTGAGGCCATGGCTTGCGCCACGCCGGTGGTCTCGACGCCTCAAGCCGTCTCGGCGCTTGATATAACACCGGGCCGGGACGCGCTGGTGGCGCAAGAACCCGAAGGGTTCGCCGCGGCTGTTCTGCGTTTGCTTGACAATCCTCAACACCAGCAACAGATCGGCCTGGCTGGCCGCCGCTACGTGGAGACACATCACCAGTGGAGCAACGTTGCGGCCCAGTTGGAAGGAGTTTACAATGAAGTCATTAGCTCCAAGAATTGAGGCTCATGTGGAAACCCCGCTTAAGCTAAAAGTTCATCAACCATCCACCCAACCCCTTTCGCGCTCGATGCAGTGGACTCTGTTCACAATTAGTCTGGTGCTTGTTGACGCGGCTATGGTCGCGCTGGCATTCCGGCTGGCGTACATATTCCGTTTTGAAT
>Ga0247727_10003850_pt1 | contig 32713 bp, 24 predicted proteins | sample WisWelCaveWW1625_FD_202498 | JGI IMG/M metagenome (GOLD analysis project Ga0247727, IMG submission 202498) | Biofilm microbial communities from Wishing Well Cave, Virginia, United States - WW16-25 | ecosystem: Environmental > Aquatic > Deep subsurface > Groundwater > Cave microbial mat | place...
CATTTTATTCATAAGAGCCTCGACTTTGAAGCTTCGACTATGTTCGAATTTTACCACCACGTTAATTGGCAGAGCGCGAAAGAGTCATTTGCAAAATCTCGTTGAACCACGGGAATTCCTTTTGACACGCGAGATAAACTATTTATGCTCCTAATAAATAGTTTAATTAACCGCGGTGTTGAAATTCCAATCAACCTAAAATCGTCAATCGAGGTAATGAGAGGAAAATGGGGTGGCTTAATCCGAAAGGGTCACGCGAGGAAATACGGATTGGGCCACGCGCATTTTTCAAGATCGTAATTTTACAATTAAATGCACGGCCAATCCCTGGCAGTAGTTGGATCAATTACAACAGAAGATTTACCGGCAAGCCGGAGTTTTTGCGGAAAATGCGTATGCGAAGCCCGACTTGGGCTGAAAAATTTTACAAATTCGAAAAGTCGTCTTGCCCAAGTCGGACTCGCTTCGCTTGTTACCGCGTCAAAACCATCTTGATCGTTTTCAAATACGGCCCGACCTGCATGCGGCAAAAATAAATGCCGGCAGGAAGCCGGTGCTTGCCGGCCTCGGAGACGCTCCAAATCTGTGAATAAATACCAGCGTGCTGAACCTCGTTGACTAAAGTTGAGACCATTCGTCCTTTTACATCATAAATCGTCAATTTCACGAGTGCAGGCGTTGACAGACCGTAACTGATTTTGGTAGCGCGTTCAAAAGGATTGGGATAATTCTGATGGAGCTGCCAGGTTTGGGGGGCAACGCCGGTCACTGCTGTCTTAATGCCGGTTGTAATAATCAACGCCGGCGGATTTTTCCCTTCGCGAGAACTGAAGTCAACGGCCTTGTCCGTGTTATGCATATCCTTGATCAACAACGTCGCTATTTTGTCGCTGGAAAATTCAGCCGCAACAAATTTGGTGACATCAAATACATAAGCCGCTCCGGCCTGGTTGATTTCAGGCAATGACTCCAGCAAAACTCCCAATGCTGGCGTGTTGTTCCAGGTGATGGAAGTCTCCTGCCAGCGATCATCGAAAACCGCAAAGGCAGAGGCAGCAGCCGGAGAACTATCCGGAAGCGCCTGACAATATAATTTTAGTTTGGCCGAGAGCAGAACCCCGGCCACGCCGCTGAGATCGAATTTCAAATAAGCATGATGCTCGGCGCTATCCTGCCTGGCGTTTTTGATGGTTAATTTTGCCTCCGTGTTGTGATTGCGAGACGCGAAGTTTCCGGCCCGAACATAACAATCATCTGTCGGATGGAGCGCCATTGTCGCACCGATCTTGTTGACGAAGCTTGCCGCAACAGTTTTGTTGGCGTCGATAACGATAGTCGTTGGATTCGTTGAGCCGATCACATCGCCACGCCAATGATCGAACACCCAGCCGGGATCGGCAATCGCCGTTAGCTTCACAATAGCGCTATCATTATATGTGCCGCCAGTCGGGTCAAGTTGCACTTTGCCGGCGCCGGTTATGTTGACTTGCAAAGTATATTGCGGCGGGCGCGGCGGTTCCAATACGACATATCCCCAGCCAACATTTTTGCCATGTTCCCACAAACGTTCTTGCGCGCCGGACCATTTCGTGCCATAAGCCTTATCCAGAAACGGCAACATCCAAGTATCATCGCCAATCGCTGCCCAGCCGGAATCCGGCGCGAGCCGGACTTGCAGCGCATACGCGGCGCGATAAATGGCGCTGTCGCCAACGCTCCAAATCGGCAAGCCGGCGCGTTCCAGAATTCTCGCCGCCATCACCAGGCCTTGCATGTATTCCCACGGATAGGCGGTTTGAATTGGCGGCGTTTGAAAAAAACCGCCGCGCCGCATATCATCCGGAATGATTCCATCGATATTGAAACCAATTTTGCTTGCGCCTTTGGGATTGATCAGACGCAAATTGTTTTCATCAAAATGCCACGACCAATCATTCCCGTAAACGTAACCCGGATTCGGTCCAACCACACCGGCGATCCAATAATTGCGAATTTCATTTATGCGCGTGCTGTCGCCAAGATAATGATAAATTGCGCCGAGAGAACCAAAGGCATGCGCGCCCCAATTGTTGGCGCGATTTTTAAATGTGGTGAGCAAAGAGTTATTGTTGGAAGCCGTGTAAACCTCGGCCATATTGCGCAGCCAGGCTGCAAACGCCTCGCTGCGATATCCGGCAAGATCCGCCGCCAGAACATACGCGCCGGTTTCACGGGCCCAGGCGAGCGTGCGGCCACCGGGATTCCCTTTTGCGATCAGCGTTTCACATGCGGCGATGACTTTATTTTTATAGATTTCATCACCGGTGCGCGCATAAACAATTCCTGCAGCGAAAACATAAACGTTGGTGTTGTCATCTTTATCCCACACACGCGGATTTGAACAATCCTGGTTGGCGCCCCACAACACGGCATCCCATGCCGGCCCAGATTTCGGCAAACGCGCCAGCTCAGCCGCCGAGGTCCAGACGCCGTTTTGCGCGAAAGTGAGCGTTGGAGAAAGCAGAAGGAATGATATAATAACAGGAAAGAATAAGCCGCCCTTCATAGAATTGCGTCTCCCTTTTTGCTTTTATTGTCCAAGCAAAAAAACAACCAGCCGAATAAAAAAACGGTGATTATTAAATAGTTTTGCCCAAAATCGTTTTGCCTTTCAAAAACAAATCGGCAAGTTTTGCCGCATTCACCCGCAGATTGAATTCACGCAAAACCTTTTCGCGTCCGGCGCGTCCCATTTTATAACGCAGCTCAGAATCTTTATAGAATTTTTGCAAAGCGCAAAATAGGGCTTCGGCATCGCCCGGCTGCACGAGAATACCGGTGCGCCCATCATCAACCAGCTCCGGAATGCCGGAAAGCTGAGTCGATATGACCGGCATGCCGGAGGCCATCGCCTCCATGATGACAACGGGAATGCCTTCGCGTTTTCCTTCCGCCGTCGGAACGCTCGCCAACACTTTCACATCAGCGGCGCGCATCATGTCCGCCACCTCCTGCCGCTTGCGGCTGCCGTGCATGATCACTTTATCTTTCAAATTCGCCTCGGCGATTTGTCTGGCAATTTGCCCGGCCACCGGCCCGTCGCCGATCAGATCGCAGACAAAATCAATTCCGGCGTCGCGCAACAGGCGGCAGGCTTCGACCAGATATTTGTGGCCTTTCACTTCTTCAAACGAAGCCACACAAATAATACGAAAAAGGCTTTTGCCGTTCTTTTGAGACGCCGGCAAAAAAACTTCCGGATCGATGCCGCAGCGAATGATTTGAATTTTATCGCGCCGGCTTTCGCCGCAGGCTTTAATCATTTCTTGTTTATTAAAATTTGAAATGGTCACCGCAAAAGCCGAGGCCGCGGTTTTCCTGTCCAGCATGCGTTTGTCTTTGTGCAAATCCGAGCCGTGCGCCGTGAAGCTGAACGGAATGCCGGTCAAGCGGTGAATGATCAACGCCGCCAGCGCCGGATGATTGCAGAAATGCGCGTGAATATGTTGGATGCCCTGTTGTTGCATTTCGTAAGCAAAGCGCACCGACTTGGGCAAGTAGGCCATCGCGCCGAAAAAGAAATTTTTGCTGCCAAACGTGCCGCCGAGAATTTCAAACACTGTTTTGAAATACGCAATTGGCTGGCGCAAAATAAAATACCAATTGGCCAAAATAATCGGCAGCGAAATGAACGGATGAAAATGCGCGCGTTCCACCATGCGCTCCGCTTCCGGATGCGTCACCGGCTGATGCTCGCGCAACAGCGGATAAACTTCCACGCTATTGCCCAAACGTTCCTGCTCCAAAATCTCATAAAGAATGAACGTTTCGGAGATTTTGGGAAACCGCGACATGATATAAGCGACCTTCATCGGAAGGTGAGGCTGTGCTTTCAATTGCTCGGCAACTTCGGTTAATTTTGAGAGGCTAATTGTAGATTCAGTCTTTTTCATTTGCAGCTTGCACGATTGCTTTCTGCCTTGACTTATTCAGCGTGTAGGCAAATTCGACTTCTCCATTTTTATCGACGAATTGAATATGGAATTCATCCGCGGCAACGCGGCACCACGCAAAACCGATATCACTGGCGGCGAAAATTGAATTATCCGCCCATTTCGTGTTGTCAGATAAGGCGCCGGTGCCGGAAACGACATAATGAACACCGGCGACTGGCTGCAGGAGCTGGCGGTCGTGCTCGTGACCGCAGAGATAAAAATCGATTTTATATCTTTCGAAAACGAGTTGCGCATGCTTCTGCATTAACGGGTGGCCGCCGTGTTCGCCGTTGGAAAAAACCGGATTATGACCGAAAACCACTTTCCACGTTGCCTGCGACTTTTTCAATTCGTTCTCCAACCATTCGAGTTGTCGAGCGCTTTTTGCCTCCGTTTGAGGACTGACGATCTCATAGGTATCGAGCGCAAAGAACTGAATGGCAGCGGATTGCTCCAACTGCCGGGTGAAGGTGTAATAACGCGCCGGCATTTGCCACCTGGAGTTGCGCCTGGAGTATTCGATCTGGGCCTCGGGATTTTCCGTTCCTTGATAATCATGATTTCCCAGCGATGCAAAAAAAGGCACATTTAGAAATGGCAAATTATACACGGATTCAAATTTGGCCTGCCATTGAGGATCGGTTACCGAGATTAAGTCATCGCCGTAAAAGTTGTCTCCCAGTGTCAACACGAAATGCAAGGAATCTCGGCCGGCTTTCTCATTCATTATTTGCGCCACGCGCTTTTGCCCTTCACCGCCCGTGCCCCAATCGCCGAGGGCGATAAAATAAGTATACTGCTTGCCTGGAATTTTATCCGGTATAGTAAATGCCGGAACAGGACGAGCATTCTCGACGCGCGTGCCTGATCCCTCTTTCAATTCCGATTTCTTCCGTTTTTTCCGATTATTAGAATCAGTTGAATTGGATATTGAAATTGGAAAATCGAAATAAGCAAAAATGACAAGAACTAATACAATCCCGATAAACCACCCCAGACGAAAATGCGGAAGAAATTTACTTCTTCGATTCAACATGGCTATATCTCTAAAGACGCAATGTAATTGTTTAGCAGGTTGCTGAAAAACTCCATGGATTGTAACCTTACCAGACCAGCAACACTTTTTTCGTTTGCACGAAATCTTGCGTTCGCAAACGATAGAAATAAACTCCCGACATCAAGCCTTCGCCCGCGTCATTTCGCCCATCCCATTGAATGTCATAAATTCCTGCCAATTGCTCACGATCAACCAACGTTCGCACCCGTTGTCCCAGAACATTGTAGATTTCCAACCACATTCTTGCTGGTTGCGACAACTCATAGCTTATGGTTGTTGTCGAAGGGTTGGAAGATTGCAACTGCAAAGGATTGGGATGATTTTGATGCAATCTGAATACAATCGGTTGCGACGCTGGCTGCGGATCGGTCGAATCAGAGATCGGCGTTTGCGCGCGCAGAATCGTTCCGGCCAATCCCGCCGCGAAAGCAAGATCAGGCGTTGGAAAGAAAATCCCGTATAAATCATTCGTCGTGCCGCTTTCCTGAGTTTTCCAGGTTGTCCCGCCGTCGGTGGTGTAAAGAATCGTTCCACCGCTCAACGCATCGGACGGATCGCCGCCCACGATCATGCCGCGCTCGGACGTAATAAAAAACACATCGAATAAATTTTGCGTCGTATCGCTGGTCTGCTTTTTCCATGTTGTTCCTCCATCCGTCGTGCGCAAAATGGTTCCCTTGCTTCCCACGACAGTGCCAATGTTGACATTGCTGAAGAAGACCGCAAACAAATCATGAGCAATACCGCTCGTTTGCTTTTTCCATGACTTGCCGCCGTCAGTGGTGCGAAGGATAACGCCGCGGCTGCCTACGGCCGTGCCTCGATTTTTGTCGGCGAAGTGAACCTCATAAAGATTCATCGAGGTATCGCTCATGATGGTCGTCCACTTCGTTCCCCCGTCGATGGTTCTGAGAATGAGGCCGTCGCCAACAATTATTCCAGTGATGGCATCAGTAAAAGCAACGCCGTGAAGAAAATTGCTCGTGCTGCTCGTTTGATTTTTCCAGTTAGCGCCGCTATCAGTCGTCCGGAGAATGAGTCCGCCATCTCCTACCGCGGTTCCGGTATTGGCATTGGTAAAGTAAACATCTCGCAAGGAATTGGTCGTGCCGCTGTTTTGAAGCATCCAGGTTGTGCCGCTATTGCTCGTGCGCAAAATAGTTCCATTGTCGCCGACCACCGTTCCGATATTCGTGTCGCTAAACGAAATGCCATGCAGCAGCTCTCTTTCACCTTTCGTTTCCACCGTCCAGGTTGCGCCGCCATCACTGGTTCGAAGGATCGTGCCGTCGTAACCAACGACGAGACCGGCATTGGCATTGGCAAAAGAAACCGCGCGCAACACATCCGAAGCGCCGCTTTTTTGTTCTAGCCAGGTTGTGCCGCCATCCGTGGAGCGGAGAATATCGCCGGCGTCGCCCGCGACCGTGGCCGTATTGGCATCTATAAAAGAGAGGCCGCGCAAAGATTTGGTCGTGCCGCTATTTTGAGCTATCCAGGTTGTGCCGCCATCAGTGGTTCGCAGAACGGTTCCACTTCTTCCCACTACCATACCGGTATTAGCATTAATGAAGTCGACGGCAATGAGCTGCACCGTCGTGCCGCTATTTTGCGGCGTCCACGTGGTTCCGCCATCCGTCGTGCGAATAATCGTGCCTTCTTCGCCAACCGCTATTGCAATGTTGGCGTCGACACAATAAATATTTCGCAGCCATTCGCGCGAGCCGCTATTTTGCAGCGTCCAGGTTGTTCCGCCATCGGTGGTGCGCAGAATCGTTCCTTTCTCTCCGGACACCATGCCGATATTCGCGTTAACGAAAGAAATTCCGCGCAGAGATCTGGTTGTGCCGCTGCTCGAAGCGCTCCAATTCACGCCGCCGTTGATGGTGCGCAAAATCGTTCCATTCACGCCGACGACAATTCCGCGCTGCGCCTCGGTGAAAAAAACGCCGCGAAGAAAAGCGGCGGAGCCGGTGTTGCGGATCGTCCAGGTTTTGCCGCCGTTCGAGCTGCGCAGAAAAATGCCGCTTTCACCGACGGCAAAGGCATTGTTAGCGTCAAGAAATTGGACGTCGTAAAGATTGTTGCCTTGCGGCAAAGGGTTTTGCCATTGCCAAATTTGCTGCGCCAGGCTCTCCGCTACGCCAAACCCCAATGCTACCCAGCACAAAACCGAATAGAGGATTCTTGGATTCATGGCATGCCTTAATTTCTTACAAGTTCAATCGTTGCAAAAAAGCAAAAACTTTCACGCAGAGTCGCAAAGAAAAGCTTTGCGAGTTCTTTGCGTCTTTGTGTGAGGCTTTTTCTTTTTTGGTTCCGGCTTACATAGTAAATTGTTATCGCGATTTTTTCTGCCGTCTTTTTTGGCGCCACCGGTCGAGATAAGCGCCAACACGCAAAAGTCGCAACCGAAAGATCGGCAGTGAAGTTCGCCGCGTCATATTGGTGCGGCGAAGACGCAACGGGTCCGTCGTGCACAAATCATTTTGCCCTTTCAGCGTAGTGAAGGCCGCTGCAAATCCTTCTTCTTTCAAAATTTTCACCACAGTGTCGTCATGGCTGCCGCCGGGATAACAAAAAATCGGCAGCGCTGCGCCGATTTCGCGCTGCAAATCATTTTGAGATCTCACAACTTCCTGGCGCACTTCTTCCGTCGATAATTGCGTCATGATCGGATGCGTTTGCGTGTGCGCGCACAGCGTTACGCCTTCTTTCGCCAGTTGCCTCAGCTCATTCCAGCTCAACACGCTTTTTTGCGCGAGCGCAGTGGAATCGAGCTTGTCGCAAATTTCATCAATGAGCGCCATCGCCTCGCCGTGCGGAATTTTTTTGATATAATTTTGCAGTCTTTTCAAGCTTTGCTGCCGCATTTTGATATCGGCCAGCGGCAAAATCCCAACCGGCGTTGAGCGCAATTCAATCCGCGCCGTATTCATGGCGGCGCGATACAAGCGATCCCACCAAAACGCGCGTGCCGGTTGGTCCGGATAAGCCGTCGGAACAAAAAGCGTCGCCGGCAAATTGAGAGACTTTAAAATTGGCCACGCCACTTCGCCGAAATCATAATACGCATCATCAAATGTAATTAGCACCGCGCGCTGTGGCAGCCGTTCTTTTTTCGCAATGGCCTCGAGCACTTCCGGCATCGAAACGATGCGATACCGTTTCGTCAGAAATCGCATCTGTTTGGTAAAATTCGCCGGCGTTGCACTAATAATCTGCGGGTGCAAATTCGGTGAATCGTGCAAATTGGCAACGCGGTGATAGGTCAATACTCGAAGCATAATTTATATGGATTAATGGAGTTTTGGATTATTGGATTATTGGATTATTGGAATCCAGCAATCCATTACTCCATCGATCCAACAATCCATAACTCCAACACTCCAATTTTATTCTTCCATCTTGCTGCGAAACTTCTTGACGATACGCGGCAATTCGGCCAAACCTGGCATTGGATCATTCAGCGTCAACAGATCAAATTTGCGCTGGGGATTCAACAGCCCCAGCATCGCCAGCACCGCGCGTTTGCGTTTTGGAATTTCAAGAAATTTGTATTTGCGCCGCTGCATGAACACGCTGGTGATCCACATTAAATCGCGTTGCAAATCACGGCAGCGCACGCCGATTTTATAATTTGAATTCAATTGCGGTTTGATAGTTGACGGACCGCGCAAAAAAAGCTCGGCCAGCAGCGCTGGAAAATCCATGCCGCTCGTCACCGCCAACGGAATCGAGCCCCAAATGCGCCCATTGATCTCCATTAACTTTGGCCCGAGTTTGCCGACTTTAAATTCGACCATCGCGAGGCCGGTCCAACGAATTTCCTTGAGCAGCTGCAAAGAGTAATCATACAAATCCGGATCGAGCTTGACGCTTTCGCGATAGGCGCTCGGCCCGCCAGTGACGGGAATTTCTCGCAGTCGTTTGTGTTGAAACGCCGCCAACGGTTTTCCTTCGTTCATGAGCAGCTCGACGCCGTGGCCAATTCCGGCGCAAAATTGCTGCAAGAGCACCGAGCAGCGGCCTTCCAATTCCTGCATTTGTTTCTCGAGATCATCGGCATCAGCGGCATAAGTCACTTTAAACGAATCGATGCGATTGCCTTCACGCAATTTGCGCGATGACTGCGGCTTCAGCACCAACGGCCAGCCGAGGCGTTCCGATACCTCTCGCGCTTCTTTCGCCGTATCGACGACATAAGTTTCCGGAACCGGCACACCAAGCTCCCTCGCAAGTTGCCACGTCTTGTCTTTATCCGTCACGACTTTCAACATCTCATCATCGGGCAACGCCAGCCGTGTTATTTTTGTGAAGGAATCTCGCGCCCGCGCCAACGGTTGTCCGGCCAAATCCGTCACCGGAATAATCAGATCGACGTGTTTGGCTTTTACGGTTTCCAAAAGACAATCACAAAATTCCTGCGGCTTGGCTTCCGGCGCTGGATAGATGAGTTGCTCGTGCGCGTAGCGCGAATGAAAGCCGATGCTTTTTGAATCGGCATCCGCCGCGATGACGCGATAGCCTTTTCGCCCGAGTGAACGAATCACCGTAATCGCGCTGCCGCGTCCAGCATCGGTGACCAGCACCGCTGGAGATTTTCCGTTGAGTTTAGACATAATTTTTATTTTTAATGGAAGCTTGCTTCTCGCATGTTAATTTTATATATTTACTCACATTCAATAAAATTGCGGCTATTTATTCACAACGCATCGAGTGAAAACATGTCACAGAATCATCAACCTATCGAAGCCGTTGTTGAAAAGTTGGTTCATGAATATTTCGAGGTGGATGAACATCTCGAAAAAATTATCTGGATCAAATCTCCCAAGCCGGAAATCCGCTTGATTGAGGTTAATGCTCAAACTATTACCACGAACGACGTCATGTCATTTTACTTTCCGCCCTCCGAGGAAATCCCTTACTCCATGAAACTTGCGGAGGTCACGCCCGCCGAATGGCAGAAAGTTCTACAGAACGAAATCCCGTTGCCCGTGGGATGGAGTCTTGAGAATCGCCAAGAATTTTCTCGTGACTTGGTTGCCGTATGATTGACTTGCGCTCATGGCAACTGGCGTTTCTCAAACAGGCCTTTGTCAAATTTATGCACGTGGCTCGTAAAAACCATAATCTTCAAAAAGAACTGGGCATGACTTACTCCCAGATCATTGCTCATTTCAATCGGCTCCTTCCAATTGCACGCGAAATTGAAATTCTCGCACCCACTTTAACGCAAGCCGGCCCCAATCCCGAATATCCATAGTTTGACAACTCAGGCCAAATTTTAGTGCCAGTAGACTATTCATTTCCACTCATCAAGCTGCTGCAATCCCCGCCGGGCACGCAATTGCTTAGATATATCAGGCATTTCTTTACTGCGTTTGAGAAGCTGTTCTTTTGATATTTGCCGTTTCTCATTTGCTGCTTGTCATCTGCAATTCTTTCACATTCTCAATCGCACATCGCCACAAAACATAACACCGATTTGACCGGAGCCACTTCACCGTTTCATTTCCAACCATACTACCCGCTTCATTGGATCCCTGCAATCGCGCCATCAATCCTGCAACATACCGCGCCCAAGTTGAAATAAAAATCGGCGCAATCATTTCATGAGAAAGATTTAAACGTTCGCAATAACGCTCGATATGAGGCCGCGCCCACGCATTCGGCGCAAAGAAAGCCTGTTGAAAAGCTTTCAGATAATCAGCATTTTTTCGCGCGCCGTTTCGAGCAAAAGCAATATAGGTTAAAAAGAAAAACAGATCAGATGCCGGCAGCCCCTGCGGTTCCGCCAACTCCCAATCCACCACGCCGATGTTGCCGTTTTCAGTTTGCAAGATATTCGGCGGACTAAAATCGCCGTGTTCCATTACCAACGGCAAGTCGTAATCGCGAAATGGGTTCATCATCACCAGAGTTTGCTCGATCAACCGCGCCTCTTCGGAAGAAACCGGCAACATATTTTTGAATTGCTGCAAAGGATTTTCGACCAAGCGCTCAAACCAATCATTATGATTCGAGCTGCGATTTGCGTTAGCGCGTTCGAGATTTAACAGCCACGTGATCGTCGCGTCCGTGCACGACTCCGGTTGGCGCCGCACCACCGCCGGACTCATTGGCCGTCCGGGAACTGCGGTTTCAATCAAAAGCCGGTGCTGATGAAAATCTTCATATGCCACAACGCGCGGAATGGATGAGTCATCTTCAGCGCGATTATGATTGGCGGCATGCAGATTTGCCACTTCGCGATCGAGGCGATCATTGTCGCCGGGCAAGCGCGGCAGCTTGACCACGAATATCGGCTCAGTTTTCTCCTCAGCCAGAACGAAGCAGATCATATGACTCGACGCGCGGAACCGCGGCGTCATCATCACGCACGAGAGTCGCGAAGGATCGCCGAAGTGTTGCAGTGAGAGGCGTTGCCTGTTTTTGGTTAAGAAGCTTAGAACCAGATTCATCCGGAACCTCGGAGCGAAGTCCGACTTGCGCAGCGGGATTGACTAAATTCGATGACTCGTCGTGCGCAAGTCGGACTTCACTTTTACACTTTTATATTTACGTGCAATCAAACTAAAACACGGCGTAAGATGTGCCAGCAAACCGGTTTGCATCATCACCCGTCCGGCGGCAAATTTGAGTTGACTCGCCAAATCGCTGCGCGGTCGCGAGAACGCATAATCGAGCGCCGCCTCATTCAGCGGAATGATCTCGAGACACGCTTCGAAACTGGGACGTTGCCAGAAAATTTGAATATCGTCAAATCCCAATCGCTCGAGCGCCGCGACATGATCGCGAAAAATATTCAGTATTCGATGCCAGCGATTTTGCATCGAATTTTGTCGTAGTCCTGCCCCCTTGTGGGGCACTGTTGCAAGGCCAGACTCATCGGCCTCGACAGCCGCCCACAAGAGGCGGAGACTACGCTTCATGCCACGCAATGAAGCAGACCAATTGATTGGCGGCATTTCCCAATAAAGAAAACCGCCGGTCGCAAGCAGCTTGTGTGCTTTAGCTAATTCCGACAGGCCACGCAAACGCAACGCCACCAGATCAAAGTCGGCGTCTTTAGCAGAAGAAATGTTTTGAAACGACTCGCTGAAATATTTGAGCGCGGCCGGAAGCGTGCCGTTTTCGGGGCCGAAATACGCAACGCGGCGCAGATACGGCTCCGGCAAAAGAAAGCGCCAATCGATTCGCCGCGCCAGTTGCAGCTCATGATCGGAACGCCGGGCCGCTCGCTTTGGCGAGGCCGTTGTCTCATGGATGGCTGATGAGACCGGGCTTAGAATTTCATTTTGTATTGACAATGTCACAACAAGCTTTCCAACGCACAAAAAGCAGCCGACGGATTTCAATTCTCGCGCCTCCGTTGGCCGCTTTCAATCCGTTGGGCTAATTTTACGAATCTATTTCGCCGCCGCTCTTCCACTCTGTGAAACGACATTCAGCGCCATGCTTCTCGGCACCGTGAATTGATACATTACGGTCTTCTTGCCGGTGAGAACCAAATTGCCATCGGCTTCCGGTGAATCGACGCCGAAATCATTGTCGTTGATCACCGCAATTGTCGTATCATTCACCACAGTGAGACCTTCCGGTTTTTTGTGCGATGAATCCCAACCATTGGCCAAAAGGTCCAGATAAAAATTTTTCTGCACGGGCACGACGCCGTTGGCAATACAGTTCTCGGCGGTTTCCAACTGTTCGAGAGTCTTGCCGTTGAAATCTTCACGGGTTATCGGAGTGGCTTGCGAAATATCGATCTTAAAAATTTTTTTCACATTCTCGCCATTCTTGTAGGCATGCTCGATCACCAAAAATTCATCATCGTTGATCGCGGCCATGTCGCCGATGCTCCAATCTTTGTTTTTGATATTCGCGGTCGGCGCTTCGTGCTCGTAAATAAAAGTCCGCGTCGAATTATTTTTCGGATCGATCTCCAAAATCCGGTGCAAGCGGCTCGCTTCGCCGGCGGCTTTATGGGGATTATAAATCGGCGCTTGCAGAATCGCATAAATTTTTCCATTCGGCGTGCAAGCGATGCCTTCGAAACCGCGATTCGGCCTTCTTTTGGCAAACATACTGTCAATCGCAACTTCATGGTCGAAGGCGCCGAATGGCGTATATCGCGCGATGGCTTTGCCATTCTTGCCGTTGACGCGCCAAATGGTTGCGCCGTATTCTTCACCGATCCAAAAATCGCTGTTTGGATCGACGGCGATGCTCTCGCTGTCAATTCCCGATTGATCCAAAGCCGCTTCGGTTTTATTAGTATCGACCCAAGCAATTTCGCCGCTATTGCCAAAACCAATTGGATTGGGAATGCCACTTGCCGGTTTCCCATCCGGATTTTTTAACGACAGTGTTTCGAGAATGGCGATCGAGTCGCCTTCCGCTCGTGCTTTGAAAATTTTTGGCGAAAATTTGGGAAACGCAAACAAAATCGTTTCTTTGCCGGCATTGGCTTCATTCGCATCGGCATTCGGCCCGCGATCGGTGAGCAAATAGAACTCGTTTTCCGAGCCGCGAATAAAATGCATTCCCGAAATCCCGCCTTCGCGAATCGTCACGCCGTTGTGTACACCGATTACCGGCGGCGTTTTAAGCTCATACTTGACGAGTTTGATATCTTGAGCGTGAGTATGAACTGATAAAACTAATAAGAAAGAAGTAATAATTGTTTTCATTGTTTCTCAATGCAGAAAATCTATTCAAACAAATGCCCAACGGATAAACCGCGGCCAATGGATTTCAAAGATTATAAAATTTTATCAGTTGGCGGCTTTTCATCCGTTGGACTTCATTCATTTATTGTTGGCATGATGAACTTCTGCATCATCCATCAATCTCACCGGATCGGAAAAAATGCCGGGCAATTGCGGCGTGTGGCCGTTGTGATTCAAATTTGCCCATTCCGGCAACGACACTTCAAAACCGTTGCCGGCGATTGAATTTGCCTGCAACAAATAATTATTTCGCTCCGGCGCGATGAAACGCATTTCCGCCGTTTTGCACGTTGGCCAATCCACCGGCACATCGACAAGTGAATTACGCACGGCAACGCCGCCTTCGGAGAAATAATCTTCCGACAACATCTCTTTGTTGCCGGAAAAAACACAGCTCACGAAATTGCCGGTCGCGCCGCCGAAAAATGGTTTTTTCCGTTTCGCTTCGATGGCGAGGTTGTTGTTGATAAACGTGCAAAAGGCGATTTTGGGACTCGACAAATCTTTGCACGAAACGCCGATGTTGCAGCCAACATAAAGATTGTTGATGAGAGTCGGATGTGAATTTTCGCCGACGCTGGTGCCTTTGTCGCCGATATTTTCAAAGCGGCAACCGCTTACGGTCACGTAGCTGCCGGAAAAATCCACGCCGTCGCCGCCGGTGTTGCTGAAATGGCTATCGATGATTTCGCCCGTGCAAAAATCGAGATCGAACGCGTCGCTGTCGGTGCCGGAGATGAGGCAATTTTTCATGAAGACATGGCCGTTCTTCACATTCAAGCCGTCTTCACTCTTCATAGCCGTAAAGCTGCAGTGAATAAATTCCGCGTCGCCGTTATGAACTGCAAAGCCGCCGGTGAACAACATGCCGTTGACTTGCGCCTGTCCGCCGTGCTGAACATCGGTGTAATGCACGACGACTTTCTGCGGCGGCCGCACCACGGCGAACGTATCCCAAGCTTCATCGCCGCCGTCGCCATGAATGCGAATGCGATTCTCCGGCGCGCCGATTGAAATCAACCCGCCGTAACACAACACAATCGCGCGCGGCTTCATCGTAATATCCGCGCCGGGCTTGAGAATGAGTGGCACGGATTTCGGAACGATCACCGCGCCGGAAATCGTAATCTCGCCGACAACTTCCGCAGCGCCGGGATGATCTTTGCTTGCGACAAACTGCGGATGCCGCTGCAAAAATTCATTCAGCGTAAAATCTTCAGCGTCGATGTCCCAATGATCCGAAGCATCGATGCAAGTGACGCCGATGGAATTATCGACCGGCGCTTCTTTGGTGCCCGCGAGTCCCGAGGGAATTTCCAAACCAGTGACGGCGTTGACCGCCGCGACTTGAATGTTCGGCGCTTTCCAATCAAGCGGGTGACGTTTTTCGGGCACGAGCTTGCCGATCAAAAAGAATCGACGGCGTCCGGCTAGCGTATCAAAAAATTCCCAATATCTGCCGGCGATAATATCCGAGCGATATTTTAAATCAGGAAAAATTGTTTGTTCAAAAGCAAAATCGATCTTCCGATTCTCGGCCATGGTTTCCGCGACCAACCGATCGTCGCCTTCGAGCTTGCCGTCGGCATTGACGTCTTCATAGAGACGATAACGTCCTTCGAAGCAATCCAACGAGTCGGTGAGCTGAAATTTCCGCAGTTGAATGCCGCTGAAATTGAGCGAAGCAATCTCGATAGCGGCGCGGTCTTGAGCTTCGAGCTTATAAACAAAATTCGCCGAGGACATTTTGAGAACGGTGTAAACGCGCCGGACATTGTAATCAAGTTCTTTTTTAACGAGATCCATTTTGTGGCCTTGAATCGGTGTGGTCAACACATCCGCCCAGACATAAGGCCGAATGGCTTTATGAACGGCGTTGTATTTCGCCATCAAACTGTCGCCGCCATCGCCGACCCATTCCCACAACATTTTGTTGCGTTGCAAGCGCAGCAACGGATCGAGCAGGGTGGCGCGTTGCAATTCATCCGGGCCGTGATTATTCCAAAAGTCAATGGTGCCGGGCTCTTTCGGCAACTGCACCAAAAGAATATCCCACGGAATCGGCTCCAAAAGTCCTTTGCTCGGATCGTAATAGAGCTTGAGATTGTCCGAGCCGAAGCGCACGTGGTTGGTGTTGCACAGCGTCGTGATGGCGCGAAAGCGCAAATATTTTTCCCAATCCAACACATTGCGAGCGCGGCGAAAATTTTCCGGCGTGGGATTGAGGGCGTGCTCGTTCAATGTTTGCATGGCGCGCATGCCGAGATCGCTTGCCGGATCGACGGCGCGCTCCACCGAACCGAGATCATATTTGGCGTCGGAAGCCGCGGGCGTGCCATATTTGGTGTATTGCTCGAAGTGCATGGCGCGGCCGTTTTGGCCGAACAGCGAAGTCTCCGGCCGATTCTGCGCGGCGAACAGCGGCTTGTCAAACTGCTCGACTTCATAATAAATTCCCTGCACGATGCCGTTGATCCGCAGAATGACGAAACGATCTTGCGTCGTCACCAGCTTGTAGTTTTGCAGCAAATCATTGATGAAAGTCGCGAGCCCGTAAATCTTGTCGCTCGGAATGACGAGATTGATCTGGCGCTTGCCTTGAAAATAAATCGCTTCTTCGGTCACCTTGCCGTCGTGCTCGATTCTCTCCTTGCCGAATTTGATGCGCCATGATTTTTTAGGCCCGGCCCAATGTGGCGGCAACGCGCCACGCACGCGGACTTTGACGCCATGCTTTTCGCCATTGTAAATAAATTGCGCCTTCGACCAAATTTCGGTGGCGTCATTATTCATCCAGCCGAGCTTCACATTTTTCTCCACAACCTGCTCGACTTTGTCAAATTCCTGCGACGAAATTTTAAGATCGTAGATGCGAAGGCCGGAATTGAGCAACAGATGGCGATTGCGAAACGGATTGAGAAAGCCGTCCATCAAAGCGAGATATTTGTTGCCGGTGACCAACTCGCTGGCGCGGCGCGAAAGAGAAGTTGAATACGTCAAGCAGCACAGCGCGATCACACCGAGCGCCACAATGCCGATCATCGCATCCGACAAGCGCGGCCAAATCCATCGCACCGGACTGCTGAGGCGATCCAATGCAGCGGTGATTTTTTGTTTAGATTGTGACATGATAAATATTAGTCAGTTAGAAGGTTCGCCAGTTGGCCTGTTAAACCGGCAAACGTTTTAAACTAATTCACATATTCTTCCGGCCGGCCGGTGGCGGAAAATTTTGCTTCGCTGCGCACGCCATAACAATATTTGCTGATGGCCTGGCTCTGCAAATTATATTTGGCGATGAGCTGGTGCAGCCAATACGGCAAGTGGTCATCGACTTTGATTTCAAAGATGGCGCGGTTGTATTGCTGCACGCGCCGAGCGCCTTTCAGCGGGCCGAGCAAATCGAGGTTGCTGCTGGCGCACAAATCGTCATCGAAGTTGGCGCGCACGCGGCTGGTTTCGTTTCGTTCGAAAGCTTGACGGCGGTATTGAATGAGAATCTTCGGAATCATATTGTACTGCCGTTGCAGCCGGAAAAATTCTTTCGAAACGCCCGCGTCATTCATCAAGCGCGCCGGCGGCAAAATGCGGCGCTTCAGCGCAAAATCGACTTCATCGTAATCGGCGCGCTGAACATCGACTGTCGTTTTATAAATGTAGCTCAAATAGCGCGACTTCACTTCAAAACGCACCAGCTTGCTGTCGCTCGGATTCTCGCCGTAGGCGCGTGAACGCAGCTTGTGCCGCACCGCCGCGCCGGAAAGTTTTTCGTGATACGCCATGTAATCGTGGGTATCGTAATAAAGGCTGCGCACGAGATAACCCTCTTCACTGCTGGAGTTTGTATCCGGGCGCATGAAAGCCAAAAGGTCTCTGGTCAACGCCGTGCGCGTCGTGCGGTCGACCCAATATTTCACCTCGAGGCGATTGAATAACAACGTGCGATTGCTAGTCATAAACAATTTCCCACTGATTGAGAGAAATAAAACAGATAAAAAGAGAAAAGGATAAAATGAAAAATAACTCAATTGGCTCTTATCATATTAGCATCTTCTTATTGGCCAATTGTCTAATTGTCTCTTTATCTTTTTTTCTTTTTTATAAGTCGAGGTGGTTTTCCGGCGTGATCATCGTCACCTGTTTCATGCCGCCGTTTTTGCCAAATTCGCCGACAATGCGTTCCGGCGAAGCTTTCGAGGCCAGGCGCACATTGTAAGTGTATTCGAATTCGCTGCCGGAATCGACGTCGGTAACGCCGCGCAATTGTTTCCACGAAATCATATCTTGCGCTACTGGTGACACTGCATTCCACGGCTCTTTTTGGTTCGAACGGAAGATCAAAATATAATCAGCGGAACCGGCGCCGCCGTGGCCGATTTTTGACATCACCACCGTGATCAACGAGATGATCACCGTGCCGATCACCGCGACCATCCACGCATTCGCGCCGGTGCACAAACCGACGCCGATGGCGAGAAACAAGAAGGTCATATCCTTTGCGTCTTTGATGACGGTGCGAAAACGAATAATCGACAACGCGCCGACAAGGCCGAGCGACAGGGCCACATTGCTGCCAATCGCCAGCATCACCATCGTGACGATCGGCGCAATCATCATCAATGTCAAGAAAAACGAGCGAGTGTATGCGACGCCGCTATGCGTTTTGCGATAGACAGTGGCCCAAATAAATGCGAGCGCAAACGAAAGCAAAAAGCTCAACGCAATTTGGCCGGGAGTCAAATCAACTTTAAGAACATTCGAGGGATTCATGAAAAGCTTCTCCTAGGTGATTGAGTCATATATGGAAACAGAATAAATTTCTATCTTAGAATAATACTGACATATCTATCAGAGTGGGGAAACAAAGTTTCCGCTACTGCCGCTGTCGATAAAGCAGCGGATCAACCGCGCCCGCCATCGCTGCGACATCGAGCCGGCGATGCAGAAATTGATTGATACTTCGTGCTTGACCAGCGGGATTGGCGATGACGGCGCCATAATCGACGTACGCAACCTCGGTATTGGCCTTTTTCTTCAAGCGGGTATTGAGCCAAACGAGATGCCGGCGCAACAGCGCGGCCAGCTTTTCATCTTCGGCATTGATCGTCTCGCCGCGGCGAATCAGCATTTGGCGCTGGGAAGCGAGAGTTTCCTCGATCTGGCGCTGCATGAAAATCACCTTATATTTGTAATCCGGCGGCAGATGTTTGAGCAGCTCAGAGATGATTTTCACCGCCTTGCCTCTGGCTTCCGGCAGCCACGTTTTATCGCGCGCAATCTGCTTGACGCGCTCAAATTCATAATAGCCTTTCGGATTGTCCGCATCCGCGGCGCGAATGTGATCAGTTAAAATTTGCATCCCGCCGGCTTCAAGCATTTTCATCATCATCGAGGTGCCGGAACGCGGCAAGCCTGAAACAATCGTGATCGTTTCATTATTCATAACGCGCAAGAACTGCCTGAAAGCATTTTCGTCAGTGGGATTCTTCAATCCGTGGGAAATTGTCTAATTTCATTAATTCCGCCATGATCTGCGGAATTTCCGTATTATCTTTAAAGCCGGTGAATCGCATGGCCAGCGGGCCGAACGCAAACAACGGCACAGGCTGGCCGGTATGCCGATCCGTTGCCCAAGCCAATTCCAATTCTTTTTTCGCCGGCGAACCTTCGACAATATTCACGCCGCCGGTTTCATGATCCGCTGTGACGAGCACCAGCGTTGAAGAATCGCGCCACGCAAAATCAATTCCGATCTTAACCGCCTCATCAAAATTTTTTAAATACTGAATAAAATAATCCGGTCGGTTGACGTGACTGCCGAGATCGACGCCTTCTTCTTCGACCATCAGAAAAAAGCCTTTTTCATTGCGGCGCAACATTGCAATCGCTTTGCCGGTCAATTCGGCCAAGCTCGGCGGATTCGACGCCGCTTGCAAATTGGGCTTCATTCGATCCGTCGTCAAATCATCAAAAAGCCCGAGCAGAAAATCGGCGTCGGCGTTGATCAATTCTTCTTTTTTATCAACAACCATGTAGCCGAGTTCTTTGGCGAGCGCAATCGGATTTATATCGTCTTTTCTCGCGCTGCGCGGATCAGTTTTCGGATAAAAATATTCGCCTTCGCCAATTAAAACATTCACCCGCGCGCGCAAAAGCTGCAACGCAATTTCATCTTTCATCGCGCGGCTTTTCACATGCGCCGCAAAAACTGCCGGCGTTGCATCGGCTAAATTTGTGGTCGTGACGACGCCGGTGGATAAACCCGCCTCTCGCGCCGCTTCAAGAATCGTTGGAAAACTTTTGCCGCCCGAATCGACGCCGATGCTGCCATTCGTAGTTTTTATGCCGGAGGCGAGAGCGGTTCCTGCCGCCGCAGAATCAGTAATCAAGTTGTCAACAGCATGCGTTGCCACCAATCCCGTCACCGGCATTTGCTCGATATGAAATCTGCCGTCCGGCCCCAATAAATTTATGCGCGCGGCAGTGAGGTGTCCCAATCCCATGCCGTCACCGATGAACAGAATGACGTTGCGAATTTGGTTGTCGGGAAATAACGGCAAAGGCGCGGATTTTATGGCATGCGACCCGATCGCCAGTTTTTGTTTTGGCTTATAAAAAACCAATGAGGTGTTGATCTGATTGAGAAAAAACTTCGCGCCGAAATATCCTAAAATCAAACTGCCGGCTAAAATTAAACCGTATTTAAAAAATCGTTTCGCTTGCATCAATTATAGTGCTCAGATGAAGACTCAATAACGCAAAATCGCACTGATCTAATTCTTCAACAATTCATAGCCCTTCGATAAAACGAACCTGAACCAGGTTCCGGCCAGCAAACAAGTAATGATGGCGATAAGAACCAAGGTGACAAAAAAAGTGGCGTTGATAATGCCGAGGTCGTAGGCAATTGTGGCCAGCACAATGCCAGGGCCGCCGCGCGTGTTCATCGCCACCGCAAAATTCAAACTCGACAACCAATCTTTTTTAATCAGCCGCGAAGCGATCATCGTGCCCGCCGCTCCAAATGCGGTGGTGAAGAGCAAGAGGAACAAAAAAAATTTGAGCTCGAACTGGTGAATCAAATCAAGTTTCAAGCCGACGATGGCAAAATACAGCGGCGTAAAAAACGCCAGCGCAATTTCTTTGATGTGCGCTTTTTCCTGGCTGAAGCTCGGCGCCGGCATAACGCCGATGGCAACGCCGGCCAGAAACGCGCCGAAAATAATGTTGACGTTCAACAAACTCGCGACGGCTGAAAATGCAAAGCAGAGAAATAAGACATATCCGGCGCTCGAAGATTTTCTCAACAAATTAAAACGATTGCGGTTTAACAGCGGCAGCAGTTTTGGCATGAACATCATCGAGACGCCGAGAAAAGCAAACGACACCGTAACCGTCGAAATGATGTGAGAAATCGAAAAACTTTGCACGCTCACTAATCCAGTGGCAATAGCCAGCGCCACCCACAGGAAGACGTCGTGAATGGTTGCCGTAGTCAAAACGATTCGAGCAAATCGCGTGTTGATGATATTCAAATCGAGAAAGATTTTCGAGATCACCGGAATGGAAGTGACGGCGACGGCGATGCCGATGACGATGGTCAACGCCAGCATGTTTTGTTTCTCGCCGAGATAGGGCGAAAAATCATAAAAATGCGGCGCGATCCATCCGGCGATGAACGGAACCGTCGAGCCAATGAGCAGCGCGAAAATCGTTTTTTTGTCATCTTTGTTCAATGACATTTCGATCTCGAAACCGGAGACAAACATCAACAGCACGAGGCCGAGCCAGTAAACAATCGAGATTAATTTTCCTTCGAACTCAAACGCATTGAATAGCCACGTATAAGCTTCCGGCGCAATAGCTCCTAAAATCGTCGGCCCCAACAATAAGCCACCGAGAATCTCGCCGATCACTTTAGGGAGTTTCAACTTCTTGAAGATATACCCAAAGCTATGCGCGAGAACCAACAGCAAAGTAATCGCGAAAAAAAACCGAGTGAGTTGATGCTCGGCAATGGTGATTGAGTTAGCGCTCATCAATTTCTACTTGTCATTCCGGAGGAATTCTTTTTCAATTCAAGATCAATGCTTGATCGCAAAAAAGATTCTTCCAGTATGACATTCCTTTTTAGTTTAACTTATCGAGTTACGCCGGTTGATATACCGGCTGCGGAGATTTGGCGCGGTCGGCATGATTGGCGCGGTTGATTCGCGCATAAAACTCAGCGATCAGCTCCCCTTCTTCCTCAGTCATAAATTTTTTCCACTTGTCGGCGAAGTTGTAAATCTCCGTGCGCTTGATGATCTGCTCAAACTCCGGATACCATTCAAGCTCGCAAAATTTTAAAACCTCGCGAAGAATGGGAACGGGATCTTTAACAAAATCTTCGTAATTCAACTCGGTGCAGCGGCCCGGAAACAAAGCCATATTTTGGCGAATATCATCGATGTCCAATTGCGTTTTGATCGCCGCCGCGAGAATTGGTTTTTTCCCCATCTCACGCCAGACTTTGATATATTCGTGAGGAATTTTGCCCCATTCCCACGAATCGCTGTCGGGGGTTGCCGTTACATTCAACCAACCGGCTTGAATCCATGACGAAACCACGTCGCGCGGAAGGCGTTTGAGATAAATAAAACGCAGGCCCGGAAAAACGCACTCGAAATACGCCATCCGCGACCAACCGGTGACCTTCATCAAAAATCTTTTCTTGCCCTGCAACTTGAGGATATTGGCAACCGTTTGGCGCAACGGTTCGATCGACGCCTTCGGCACATCATCGGGAACCAATGGCCTGTCGTGTCTCGTAATTTCCGGCAAATATTGCTGCCAAAAATTATAGGGGCTGAACGGTTTGGGAAACAGGCGATGATCGCGGACGCCGTTAAAAATTTGCATCGAATACATTCGTGAAAACATCGCGAGCCACGGCTGCGTGGGAAATTGTTGATTGAGCGTGGAAAGAAAACCCACGTCGCGATGCCGCGCGAGGATGCGATAAAACACCGTCGAGCCGCTGCGCCCGGTACAGGTAATCATGAGGGGTCGATCAAAGGTGGGCATTTTTCCTTTAAAATTTAAATTGACATGGATTAAAATCCATGTCTCATAGCTTAATTCCACTAAAGTGGAATTAAAGGTTTTAACATGTCATTCGGAAAATCTTTTTCAACATAAGCACTATACCAACAAAAAAGATCTCCATGATGAAATAAATAACCGTAATGATTAATCGGCTTTAGCCGATTTGAGCTATTAGCCTGAGAATTTATTCTCAGGCAAAAATCGCCCGATTCTCAGAAATTTCCTTTTGCAGCATCTCCTGCACAGCGTCGCGCAAAATCCAATCCGGTAAGGTTTCTTTATTGGCCAATGCTGATTGAATCGCGGCATCGCTCATCGCCGTGGTTTTCGCGGATTTGGATTCAAAATATTTTTGCGTGTCGGGATTGTATTCAATTGGGTCAAAGAAAATCGGCGTGACGCCAATATCGCCGAGGCTTTTAAACAGCTCGCGCGTTTGCGCATGATCATAAAAGCCGTTAAAATGGCCGTGATCGTGTTCAACGATGAAATGGCTGCAACCCAAATTTTTGAAACAGAGCGCGAAAAAAACCGTCTCGCGCGGCCCGCAATAACGCGGATACGTGAATGAGGCGCCGAGCAAAATTTTTCCGGCGGGATAAACGCCGTTATTGAGCAACAGTTGATAACTTTTAAAAATCGGCTCGGGCAAAAAATTTCCCGCTTGCTGCGGCCCAATCATCGGGCTGATGTACAAACCGTCGGCATGCGCGGCTTCGAGGCCGCGCAATTGCGCGTATTCCTGCAGGCGATTCGGCACATGGCCGCTGTGAAAACCGACGACGCGGCTCCAGCCTTTCTGCGCAAAAATCATGCGGGTTTGCCCCGGACTTAATTCATATTGTTGTTGAGACGAAAACATTTTTTCAACGAGCGTAATCTCCCCGGCGACGAAACGATTGCCGCCGTCGATTAACTTTGCCACAGATGGATGTTGGCGCGAGGTCGTGCCGAACCATTTTTGCGCCAAGTCGGCAAAATCAAATGCATAAATTTCGCCGACGTTCATCGTCGCATAAATTTTTCCGCTCGCGTCCGTCAAGGCAATGCGATCACCGGCGGAAATGTTGGTCAATGCGTTGTCGTGAGCTTGCAGCACAATCGGCATCGTCCACACCTGGCCGTTCGGCAGCCGATGATGATCGAGCACGCTGGCGAGTTCTTTGGAATTCATAAAACCGGTCAACGGCGAATACGTGCCGTTAGCGATCTGCGCGCAATCCATCAGGTCAGTGTCTTTCACTTGCAGCGTTCGCAAATTCTGCAAGAGATGGCCATTAATATTTTTCGCTTCACGATTCACGAGAAAACTGCCGTGCGGCTCAACCAATGTCGAGATCGGCGCGGAAGTATAATGAAATTGTTTCCAACTCTGTTTGTTTTCATACTCACGAATGACTTTCTTCACCATCATCGCGGCGGAAACGGGAAACGCGCCAATTGCGGTTTCAGCGGCGAGCACCAAACCATCGGCGCCGTCCATCAAAGTATTGAACACGTCATTGACTTCGGCGCGCGTTGGGTTCGGTGAGGTGACCATTGACTCGAGCAAATTAGTGGCGACGTAAATTTTTTTGCCGGCCACTTTCGCATGGCGAATAATATCTTTTTGCAGCGCCGGAATTTTTTCGATGTTGACTTGCCGCGACAAATCGCCGCGGTCGATGAGCAGCGCATCGGATTTGGCGGTGATTTCCGGCAGATTATGCAAGCCATTCAAGCATTCGATCTTCGAAGTGATCATGGTGTCCAGACCAACCAGGCCGCGGACTTCGTCGACATCGGCAGCGCGATTGGCAAACGAAAGCGCCACCCAGCGCACGCCCATTTTATTGCCGACGGCTAAAGCTTTGCGATCTTTCGCCGTCATCGCCGGCATAATCAAATCGCGTTCGAGTACGGTGACGGCTTTGTTTTGGCCGATCTCGCCGCCATTCAATACCCACAAGACAACCCATTCGTTTTCAACGGCAGTGACTTGCGCCAAAACTTCCGCATCGATTTTCAGCAGATCGCCGACTTCCAATTGCCTGGCGATATTTTCCGGATTGAGATTCATATCGCCGGCATCGCCGGGCACGCGTTTGAAATGAATGCGAATGGCGTTATTCTCGCGCACAACAACTTTGCCGCCAACGAGATCGCTGGTTCGAACCTGCGCGCCTTCCGAATCCAAACATACCGGCACTTTGGTTCGCGTTTGGATAAATTCCACAATCTCCGCTACTTTTTCCAGCCTGGTGTGCGACAGATTCAAACGAAATAAACTGACTCCCAATTCCTCCAACCGTCCAATGACACGGTCATTCAGTGAAGACGGACCGAGCGTGCACCAAATTTCTTTGCTCATATTTTATGGCCTCAATCAATAATTTTTTGCATCAGTACTAATACTAAAAGCAACCGGCTATTTGTGCGGAATATTTTCAATTTGGCTGATGATGATCTTTTCGAGCGCGACATCGGGAGTTTCATCGGCAGGTGCCTCGATTTTTTCAGCCACAACACGACGGGAAGTTTCAGCCGCAAACACGTGCAGAGCCGCTCCAGCCAGCGCGAGAATGAACCAATAGTAGCGCTGGAAAGAAAGATGCAGGAACATGGCGCTGCCGAGATAGCCGAAAATGGCGAGAATCAGCGCGGTGGCCAACTTCGCAAGATCGGGCCGGCGGTCCGCTAAATTTCGCCGCGCCTGCGAGAGTCGATATAAAATAAAAATAACAATCGCCATGAATGACACGAAGCCGACGACGCCCAAATTCGCGATCATCTCAACATAAAGATTGTGCGCGCGGCGATTGCTCCGCAAAAATTTTGTTCCAACGGCATTGCCATATTTCTTCGAATAATATCGAGAAAAGTGTCCGGGCCCAACGCCGGCGATGGGATGCTCGAGAAAAACCGTAAGCGCGGCAACCATCTGCGCATAGCGGCCGCGAAAAGAGCCGTCAAGGCCTCGTGAATCTTCCGAATCGGAAGACGCGAGATTGCTCAAACTGCTGACGGTGTTGACTTGATCGTAATATTCAGGCAAAGCCACGCTGATCAACAAAACGAGCCCAACGCCGGCGAGCAATATTTTTTTCGGGCGGATGAATCGCAACAACATCATTAACGCCGTCATGCCGGCCAGCGTGATGAAAGTGCCGCGAGAAAATGTGAGCACGATGCCGCTAAAAATCAGGCCGATGGCAATCGCCGCAAAAATTTTATTTCGTCTGTTGGCCTCGGTTAAAAAAAGAAAAAGCGCCAACGGCAAGATAACCAGCATGATTTGCCCATAACGATTCTCATCACCGACCGGTCCGCCGGCGCTGCGGGCGCCCGAATAAGCGTCAAAATCCACTTCATCGATATCCAGATCTTCCCGGCGAAGCGACAGGCCGCCATAATTGTTGTCATAACTGTGCGTCAATTCCTGCAAAAGCGAGACGCCGCCCAGCAGGCTGCCGGCAAGGAGCAAAACCCAAATCACTCGCTTCAACGTTGATGGCGCGCGAATGACGTTGATCAACAGAAAATAGAGCAGCAAGCCTTCGGTCAAAAAATTGAGAATCTCACTCCAAGCGAGCTTGAGATCTTTCGCAAAAATTGAAGTGGTGAGGAGCGCCAACAGATAGACCACGATGAGAATAATGGGCCGGTCGAAAATCACGCGCTGGCGCTGCTGAAAAATGTAATTGGCCATTGGCAGGGCCGGCAGCAAAAAAAACGCGCCGGCAACGATTCCCGGCACGCCGTGATAGCGGATGGCGACCACGGCAAGATTGGTGTAGAGAATAAAAACGAACAGCAACGTCGCAAACTCGCGCCATTTGAATAATGAATACGCGACGACGATCGCCAGTATAACGCCAATCGGCACGATGATTTGATTGCGCAAGGTAAAATAAGCAATCGCGCCGACGAGTCCCGATAGCGCCCCGAACAGCAAAAGTTTTTTTCCGCGCTCATCATGCGCGGGAGGGCGGCTTTCAATAGCTTTCATTCTTGTCCTGAGGTGAACCAAAATTTTATTTACTCAAAGTAACATAGCCCCAACCGGCGTTTTTGCCGTGCTTCCACAGCCGATCCTGATTGTTCGACCAATGAGTTCCGTAAGCGCGATCCAAAAACGGCAGCATCCACATGTCATCGCGTTTGGCGGCCCATCCGCCGTATTTATTCTCGAAGCGAACTTGCAAGCAGTAAGCGGCGCGATAAAGCGCGCTGTCGCCGGCGGCCCAAATCGGCATGCCGGCGCGCTCGAGAATTCGTGCGGCCATAATTTGCCCCTGCATAAATTCCCACGCGTATCCCGTGTAAACCGGCGGTTCTTGAAGCGAATCGCCGCGGCGCAAGTCGTCGGTGATGACGCCATCGATATTCATGCCTTCTTTCATTGCGCCTTTGGGATTGATGAGACGCAAGTTATTTTCATCTACATGCCACGACACATCGTCGCCGAATTTGAATCCCGGATTGGGACCGATGACGCCCTTCACCCAATAATCGCGAATCGCGGTGAGAGAGGCCTCGTTTTTCAGATAACGATAAATCGCGCACAACGAGCCAAAGGCATGCGAGCCCCAGTTGTTCGCGCGCTGGTTGAATGTTTTGCGCAGGGTTCGTTTTTCATCATCTTTATAAATCTCCGCCATGTGGCGCAACCAGGTTTCAAACGCCGGCGTGCGGTATCCAACCAACTCTGCCGCCATGGCGTAAGCGCCGGTTTCTCGACCCCACGCCAATGTGAGGCCGCCCGGATGTCCCTTCGCGGCTAATTTATCACAAGCCGCGACGACTTTGTTTTTGTACTGAACATCGCCAGTTCGCGCGTACACAATTGCAGCGGCGAGAACATAAACATTGGTGTCGTCGTCCATATTCGCGACATCCGGATTGGAACAATTCTGGCTGGCGCCCAGCAAGACTGCGTCCCAGGCTGGTCCAGACATCGGAATTTTGGCAAGTTCTGCCGCTGATGTCCAAATCCCGATTTGGGCAGGACACTGAGATGCCATAGCGATGGAACTGAGAATGATTGATAGAATCTTTAGTTTATTCTTCAAACATAAAACGTGTAACATAAAAAGTTTAACATGCGTTAAAATTGAAATGTTATTGAACCGAAGAACAAAGAGACTTCAGCGCCGAAGAATTTCGTTGCTCGATGCAAAGCCGCAGCAATTTGAAATACGTGCCGCTCGACAAAGCGTCTTTTTGCAGACGCGTGGCCTCTTTAAGAGCGCGATGCATCCAGCAGGTATAAAATAACGGCGCAATCAGCTCCGCCTCTAATCCGACGCCGGCGCAATAGCGAGCGAGCGTTTTTGCCAGCAACTCGTGCAGCGCCGACGGCTCGAGGAAATTTTGCGCAAAATTTTTCAACGGGTCTTTGTTGCCTTGCACGCGCGACATCCAACTGCCATACGTTCGCATGAAATAAAATAAATCCCACAGCGGCATGCCTTCCGGCTCGCCGGCTTCCCAGTCAATGACGATGACGCGATCAGATGCCGCGACGAGCATGTTCCAAGTACCCGGATCGCCGTGCTGGAACACGAGCGGAAATTTTTTTATGCAGTTGATCGCCGTGATTTGTGCTTCAAGAAAATCCGATTCGGATTTTGAGAGCGGATAAATTTCCGCAAATCGGCGGAACAATTTCAATAATGCCTCTGCGGCGGCGTGAGAAGTTGCTGTGGACAAGTTCGATGAGGCGATGCCGAGTTTCACGATCCAATTGATGGCGTCATTGGCGACGGGGCAATCGACGGTGGCTCTCGTCCGGCGGCGAAACGGCTCACCGTACACGGCCATTTGCCCGAGAATGGCGAGATTGGCGTGATAACCAAAGAACAACGGCTCGGGAAAAGTGTTCCGATCAACGAAGCTTTTTTCGTGCAGCGCCGCAAGAACGCGATATTCATTCTCCAAGCGCGCATTAAATTCCGGCGCGCGCGTCATTTTAATGACGGCTTTGGCCTTCTCGTCCCGCTTGGCGGGATCGAATAAATAAAAAATATTTTTGTTGGCGTTGAATTTACCGCGCGCCGAGAGGCCGCAGCGCATTGCGGACAACTCCATTCCCGCGTTCTTCGCTAATGCAATCATGTATTGCGGCGGCGCATGTTGCTCAATATTACTTGGGGCGCGTTTCAGTAAAATAGCACGACGCGGCGCGAGGTGACGAAGCAGAGAGACGTGGCTGAGCCACTTGCCGGTACGGCTGATGGCGCGCATTTTAACGGACAGGCCAAACAAAACGTTGGTGAAAAGATATTTGGACATGCGATCATCATCGAGCGGAAACGCGGTGCGAAGCTCGCCGCGCAATGGCGTCAACCAAAATATTTGCGGCGCGGCAAAGCCGGAATGAGCGAGTCGTTTCACCAGTTGCCGGGCGGCGGAACGTTCCGAGCGATTTTTTACTTCAAAATAAATTGCGCCGTTTTCGGCAAGCACACGGTTTAGCTCCACAGCAAGCGAGGCGTCGTGCAGTATTTTCACCAATTCTTTTTTGCCGGCGATAAAAACAAGGCCAGCGCTTTTATCCGGCAACGGCATTTGATTCCAAGTATCGACAGGCGCAATTCCAGCATTGGCGATTTTCTGCTGCTCGATTTCCCGTTGAGTTGAGCGCAACTGGCGAGAATTGGTTGAAAGCACCAACGTTTCTTTGCTCATTGCCGAAAGAACGCTCAACGTGGCGGTCGACGGAACGCCGAGGCAAACAATTTTGTCCAATTCAAGATTTGGCAACAAAAAACGCCACGAGGCGCGCGCCAGGCCGCCGGTGAGGTTCGTGCCGGGAATGAAGTTTGTGGAAAGCGTGTTGTCTAACATTCGGTGGTCATTAAAGTCATTGGGTCATTAAAGTCATTGAGTCATTAAGAGAGGCCAGCCTCAGGTCAAAAGTTTTTTCATGAACGGCAGTTTCAACAGCTCGGGAAATGTTTCTTCGACTTTGAGTTTGTCTTTGCACATGCGGATGACGAATAATGAAGCGAGCGCGACCAGCGGCACAGCAACATAAATATTTTCCGAGTAGAAAAGCGTGATGAGAAACAATGCCGTCGCGCTGCCGGCAATGATGAGATAGAACGGCAAATATTGCCGGTCGAAAATGCTGATGCCGGAGGCGAGGCGCAAGCCGGCTTGTTTGAAAATATTGTGCACGACCATCGTGCTGCCGGTGCCAATCGCCGCGCCCAGCGCGCCGTATTTTGGAATAAGCAGCAGGTTCAAGCCAACATTGACGATCACGGCGAGAATGTTGATGGTGACGATGTAGCGCAATTTGCCCAGCACTTTCAGCGTCAAGCCGTTGAAGCCGAGGGCGGCGCTGAAATAGTAGCCAAACGACATCAATTGCAAGTAAAGCCACGAGTCGACGTAACGCTCGCCGTAGAGAAAAAGCGTCAACGGTTTTGCCATCGAAAAAGTCAGAGCAAAAATCGGAAAGGTCAAAATTCCCAACCAAGCGGCGGTGCGCCAATAAAGCTCGTTAATCCCCTGAAAATCATTTTTTGCAAAGAGTCTGGCGGCGAGCGGTGTGTAAAGCAGCGCGAAGCTCGTCATGACCAATTTATTAAAATGCGCCGCCGGCAAGATCACCGTGTATTTCGCCACTTCCGTGGGATTGTGAAAATATCCCAACAGCAGGGTGTCGGCGGAATGGGTTAAAATGGTGACGAGGTCGGAAGACAACAGCGGAATCGTAAAAGCAAAGATTTCTTTGGCGGGAATTTCAATGGCGCCGGGCTGCAAATGTTGGAAAAGACCTTGCTGGCGCAGCAGGCGGATGAGCAGAACGATATAAAGCAGCACGCAAATGGCATAAGCGCTCAGGTAACCGCTGGCAAGAAAAGTGACGGTGCTTTCGGAAAAAATCAGCAGCAGCACAACGCCGAGCTTCAGCAATGGGCCGAGCAAATGCTTGCGAAAAAAAATGGCGCGCGGATTGGTGAAGCTGGCGAACAGGCCGGTTAACAAGTTGTCAAAGGCTTCGATGGGCACGAGAAAAATCATGATCAGCAGCAATTCGAGCGGCTGCTGTTTGTCTTTGATCAAACGGGCGATTTGTTCGGGGGCGGCGTAAAAAACGGCGATGATAACGGCGCTCACCAAAAAGATGGAACCGAAGACTAAAATCAACGTGCCGAAGAGTTTGTTGTACTCATTTTTTTCATGATAGATCGGCACGAAGCGAGTAATGGCGCGGTCGAGGCCGAGCACGGCGAGGTTTTGAAAAAATGCTACGACCGACAGGGCATAAGCCCACATGCCATAATCGGCGGTGGATAAATAACGAACGACGAGCACCTGCGAGCCGAAGTTGATGCCGACGGATAAGAGCTTGCCTGACAACAGCAAGCTGGAGCCGCGAATTTGTTTGCGCGTGGCGTCGCGTTTGTCTTTGCGTTCGGGCTTTGGAGGTTTTTGAATGACGGTTTCCAAATTATTTCGTTTGCAAAAGATGCTGCTTCCAAATCATCGCCGTGACTTCGCGCTTGACAGTTTCCGCTCCCTGTGTCGCATCAACAACTTGCATTTGTGGAACGCGCTCTTTGAGCGCGAGATAAGCGCGCCGCTGTTTTTCGAGCCATTCCGGCGTATGCTCGTGTTTGCGTTCCCACAACAATTGTCCGGGCGCATTGAGCAAAATCACAATATCGGGCGAGGGACAAAGCGACTCAAATAATTTCCGGCGCAATCGTTTCCATGAGGTTGCCGGCGGTTTGTTGAGCCACGAATCGTAGATATAACGATCAAAGACAACCAAGCGCCCGCGCAGCAAATGTGCGATGGCCACAGCGGCGCGATACCATTGCTCGATGAGGCGGTTGACAAAAGCGAATCCTTTAAGAAGAATTCGCTTCGGACTCTTTTTTACCGAACCGTTGCGGGCTTTCAATCGTTCGTGCAGCCAGCGTGTCGTTGGTAAACCGACGGTGCTGGCGGCGATATTGGTTCCCATATAAACCAGTTGCGCGCGGAGATGGGCATCGCGAGTCAACTCTTTCGCGAGCGTTGACTTGCCGGCGCCATCCGGCGCCAGCAGCGCTACGGATAATCCTCGCTGCCGCAGCGCGAAAAAGAGCGGGCGCAGGCGGCGCAGTAAAATTGTTGAAATCTGCCGCCACGAGTTTGCTATCGGACTGCGCCAAAAGAGCCGGCGCCCAACGGCATTGCGTCGTTTTAAAATAGCTTGCCAATTATCGGCGTCAATTGCGGCAGCCAGCGCATTCCAGGTTATCGCCGGCGCCAAATAGCGCTCAAAATATTCGGCAACTTTTTTTGTCATCGCTTCATCGTTAGCCATTTGCGAAAGCAGCTCGAGGAGACGATCGCGGCGCGCGTCGCGAAAATTGCTTTTGTCGAGCAGGCAATGCAGGAAGAGCGTGAAAAATTCATCGGCAAGCGGCAGCACGTAAGTAAATTCGCGGCGTTGGCGGCGGCGCAAACAATTTTCCGCCAGGTCGAGGCGCAGCGTTCGAAACGGTTTGCCGTAACGCAAATCCGTCACCACGTCGAATTTGAGCCAGTTACCTTTGGCCCGATCATAGGCAACGAAAAAGTGATGCGGGGCGTGTCCCCAGGCGGGAAGCGCGACGAAACCCCTCGCGGCTAATGCTTTGGCGAGCGACGGCAGATGCTGAGGTGATACCAACAAATCAACTTCGCTGCTTCCTACAGTTGTTTCAAGCTCATCGAATCCCCGCAACACACAATAGGTGACGGCGGCTTGATTGAGCGCCGCAAAAACCTGGCGCAGAAAACTATACATGCGGTCTGATCATCCTCAACTGAAAATTTATGAAAAATCCGAATGAGCCTTCCCAACTCAGCGCTTCTTCATGTTGAAAAAATACCGTCAT
>Ga0247727_10003851_pt1 | contig 32712 bp, 31 predicted proteins | sample WisWelCaveWW1625_FD_202498 | JGI IMG/M metagenome (GOLD analysis project Ga0247727, IMG submission 202498) | Biofilm microbial communities from Wishing Well Cave, Virginia, United States - WW16-25 | ecosystem: Environmental > Aquatic > Deep subsurface > Groundwater > Cave microbial mat | place...
TTGCAAAAAGATATACCGTGCCTGAAAGAAGGAAAATATTTTTTATATTTAATTCTTATTAAAACAAATATTTGGGCTGTTAGAAATAACTGAAATTTACAGACAGCGAAACTTTTAAAAATTTTACCTCGTTGAAATAGACCTTAGTTTGATCAGGCTGTCGAGTAACAAACACGGCAATAAGTAGTTGATTCATAAAGTTGTGAGCAGGGGCTGGCAGTGAAGAAGCAGTATCTGTGAACAACTTAAATATCCGTCTAACTTATTCGTGGAGGATAAGATGATTAAAGGGGAAACTTTCGGGGAAAAAATCACAAAGCTGCGTCCGGCGAAGATCATGAAAGTCGTCTCCGTTGTGGCCGCGTGTGCTTTGGTTATCGGCTTTAGCTTCCGTTACCTGAGCATCTATAACGCGCAGGAGGACAGGATCAACGAACTTGAGCGCGCTTTGCAAGACCTGCGGTCAGCCATGAACGTCGATAGTGTGCGGCAATACAGCATCCAAAAAGTGATCGCCATTATCAACCGGTTCAATCCGAACATGGATTCCGCCAAGAAATACGAAATTGCGAACACGATCTACGAAATGAGCGTCAAATATTCCAACTTGGATCTTGACCTGATTTGCGCGACCATTACGCATGAAAGCGGTCGCACGTGGGATCCCGAAGTGACTTCGCAGGCGGGCGCCTTGGGCCTGATGCAGGTGATGCCGATGACCGGTATGTATATCTCGAAGTCTGAAGATATCAACTGGAGTTCGGCGGAAGAAGTTCTGTTCAACCCCATCTTCAATATTCGCATCGGCTGTCGCTATTTGTCGTCGCTGGTTGACGAATATAATGTCGACGGCGGTTTGGCCGCTTATAACGGCGGCGAGAAACGTGCGGCGATGTGGGTGAAGAACGGCTATGCGGACGGCATCCTGTGGGATGAAACCTCCGCTTATGTTCCGTCGGTGAAAAACATCTATAAGCAATATCGTGAAATGAACTGGAGCAATCCACAGCTCTAAAACGAAAGGACCTCGCGACAGGAACGTTGGCTACACCCGTTGTGCGGTACAAGTTCAGGACGTTGGTACCTCTTTGAAGGTCTCAAATTCACAGGCCGTGGATTGAGACCTTCGTTGTTTGCAGGCTGATTGTTCTGAAACTCAAAGAATTTGATCGTCCTAAACTTTGCAGAAAAGCAAAAGCTTTTGGTGGTATCCGGATTTCCCGAATCGTCCGGATTGCTTCATTCGGAAAACCCGGATACCAAAAGTTTTTGATGTTTTTCTCTCCCCTCTCAAGAGTTCTTTTTCTGGGCTTACTCAGGTTGTGAAAAAGAAGCTTGAATCTTTCCTTAAAAATGCGTAAAGTAATAATCAAGATTTGAAAGTTTTCTGTTGCAAAATTTCAAATCCGTGAATTCTGGCTGAGTGAGGGAACGCTCGCAAGACAAAAAGAGAAAAAGACAACGAAGAAAAAATGAAGAGAAGTGTTTTGTCTCTTTATCTTTTTGATCTTTTTGCATTACCCTTACCGGAAGGACATTCACGATGAACGCTTTACTGGCGCCTCCTTTTCCTTTTCAATCCCAAAACTCCCCTAAAACCGGGGCCACCAAAATTTTGATTGTCGACGATGAGCGCGTCGTGCGGCACGTTTGTCAGCTCAGTCTCGAACAGGAACTTTACACAATTTTCATCGCGGAAAACGGCATCAAAGCGATGGAACTGCTGCGCGGCGAGCCGGAAATCGCCATCGTGTTGTCGGATTTTAAAATGCCGGGCATGACCGGGTTCGAGCTGCTCAACGCCATCAAGCGCGACTTCCCCCACATCGAAGTGATCATCATGACCGGCTTCGCGACGATTGAAAACGCCATCGAAGCCATGAAGCTCGGCGCGCATGATTTTCTGCTGAAGCCGCTCAAAGCCGAGCAAATCCGTCTCGTCATCAACAAGTGCCGCGACAAAATCTCATTGAGCCAGGAAAATCTCACCCTCAAGCGCGCTAATGAAAAATTGCGCGAGCTGCAAATCGCCAAAGACAAATTCATCGCCATCATCTCGCACGAGCTGCGCACGCCGGTGAGCCATTTGCGCGGCTATTTATCGATTTTGAACGGCGATGATTTTCATTTGCTGGCGCCGACGGAAAAGAATGATTGCAAGCACGTCATCAATTCCGCGGTTCTCGATCTGGAACAAATCGTGACGGATATGTTCGATCTTCTCGAGCTCGAGCATGAAACCATCGTTTTGAAGCGCGAGCCTTTCGATCTCAATGAGCTGCTGGAGCAAGTCGCACAGGAATTTCGGCTGGCCCTGCAGGAACGCCGGCAAACGCTGACGTTGCGCCGGCGCCCACAACTCTGTATGATCGCCGCGGACCGGCTGAAAATCAAAATCATGGTTTCGGAGCTTATGCAGAATGCCGTCAAATTCACGCCGGATCGCGGGCAGATTGGATTGTCTTTGCAGGCGGACAGTGAATTTTATGTGATCGCCGTCTCCGACACCGGCGTCGGCATCAAACAGGAAAAACTGGGCAGCATTTTTGAGAAGTTTTACGAAGTGCAGCACAGCGATCATCACAGCACGAGCAAAACGGGATTCATGGGCGGCGGTCTGGGGCTGGGGCTATCGCTCGCGCGCGCCATCGCCGAAGCCCACGACGGCGGCATTAAAGTGAGCAGCGCAGTGGGGAAGGGCTCGACATTTCAAATCTTTTTGCCGGCGAAATCGGGTCTCTGAACGCCCTGCCGAGAAACAATGGAGTGACAAACTTCAGTTTGTCCATCTGGCCCGGTTTCTCACCTGACGAATTTGGCCGTAGCGGAATCCTTGCGAAATAGTTACGATTTTTTTAAACAGAATGAGTATGGTCTCCCCGCGGATTGAAGAACCCCACCGATTATTTCATGCTTGTATGGTAAAGGTGAAAACGCAAATTTTTATCCGCAGGCTTCTTTACTCGGTGGGCGATTTATTCCGTTGCTCGTTATCGAACAAAAAAGCCCCGCCTTCCTCCAATTGAAAAGCGGGGCCACAGAACAAGATGCCAAACTAAAGTTTGGTACTCCTAAAAATACAGATCGCGAAAATCTTTGATAGTCGCTTTCTCTTTCAGATCGGTATACCATTGCGAGAACGCATTCTGGCGGGCGCGATCCACGAGCTGCGAGCGAATCGTTTCCTTCTGCGATTGCAAATCCGCTTCGTTGACGGGATCGATGGTCAACAGTTGAATCAAATACGCGCCGCGGGCGCCTTTGACGGCCTGCGAAATTTGATTGGGCTGCAGCGAAAAGGCCGTGCCCGTGAAAGCGGCGTCGCGCCCGATGTCGCGGTTGAAACCGGCGCGAGTCAAAGCTTCCGGCATTTTGATTTCGAGCGAATCCTGCGCCGCAAGATCTTCCAGCGTCATGCTGCCGGTGAGTTTGGCGCGCGCGGCTTTCGCCGCCTCAAAGGCGAGGGCCTTTAATTTATCCGTTCGCAGCGTGTTTTCAATCTGCGCCTGCACCTCTTCCAGCGGGCGAATGCGCTCTTTTTGCGACTCCGCCACGCGCAGCACCATAAAACCCTGCGGCACGTCGAAATAATCGCTGACCGTTCCGACTTCGCTTCTGAACACAAGGTTCGCCACGGTGGGCTTCATGCCGACGCCCGGAACGAAACCGCCGCCTTTTGCAAACGGCTGGCTGGTCTGCGTGGTCAGTTTTTCATTTTTCAGCGCCGTTTCCCAGCCGGACTCCCTGGCCGCCGAGGCAAAATAACTCGCACTGTCGCGCGCCGCGTCGACGGTCCGGCGCGAGGCCTGAAACTTCAGCAACACATGGCTCGCCTGCACCGTCTCCTCGCCCTTTTCTTTTTCGCTTTTTTTCTTTTTATCTTTGTTTTCGTCGGCAGGCTCTTCAAATTTCCGGCCCACGACTTTGATGATGTGCAAGCCGAACGTCGTCTGCACCGGTCCGATAATATCGCCCGGATTCGCGCCAAACGCCGCGTCTTCAAACGGCTTTACCATCTGGCCGCGCTTGAAAAAACCGAGATCGCCGCCTTTGTCGCGGTTGGATTCATCTTCGGAATAAGTTTGCGCCAGCGCCGCAAAATCTTCGCCGCTGTGCGCGCGCTGCAAAATTTGCCCGGCCAGCGACCGCACCGTGTCGGAATCGGCGCGGGTGGCTTTGTTTGAAAAAATCACATAATCGATTTTGCGCTTTTCGGCCTCTTTAAATTCATCCTGATGTTCCTTGTAATATTTTTCCGCCGCGCTTTTTTCCACGGGAATTTGCCCGGTGGCGCCGCCCGCCTTTTGGCGATATTTCTCCGGATTGAAGAAAACATAGCGCACCGTCGCCTTTTGATTGCGTTTCACATAATCGTCACGCACGTCGGCGTCGGTCACCAGCGCCGAGGCGTCGAACTCATCCTGAAATTTCTGATAGGGCAGCGTCGCGCGCATGTAATCTTCGACGCGCCGCCAGGTCTCGTTCATATTGGCGTCGTTCAGCGCCGCCTGATATTTCGCATTGTCGAACTGCCCCTGCTCGTTTTGAAACGAGGGATTCTGTTTGATAATATCCGGCGGCTCGTTGAAAATATAGTGCACGATTTCTTTGTCAGACGCCTTGATGCCGCGCTTCTCGATTTCCTGCGTCACCAGCACCTCGCGCACCATATTTTCCCACACCTGATTGCGAAAATAATCGAGCTGACTGTCCTGCGGCTCCTGCCCGCCTTGCTGCTTGTATTGCTCGATTTGCCGATCATAGGCGAGCTTGAATTGCTCGTAATGAATGTCGTGCCCGTTGATGCTCGCGATCACGCCGGACTGCCCTTTCGAGCGGAAAATCGTCGATTCCGAGCCCCATTCGACGACGATCAAAGCCAGAAAAGCCACCAACAAAAAGCCAAGAACGATATGCGTTTTCTCCCGCATTTTGGTCATCATTGCCATGCTACGAATTCTCCTGCAAATTAAAAGTTAATCTCTTGTTAGCCAATAGCCAACACCGTCACTTCATCAAAATATTAAAACCTGCCTGCTTAAAATGTTCATCCGAGGTTAAAATATAAATCAGCCGTCTGTGAAAAATCACTTGCAGCATAAATTTTAATGCTTCTCAAGGTGGACATAAGGCTTGGTGCAGCTTCCGCTTTTTTCTTAATTGTTTCAAAATCCTTGATAACGCTATAAAGTTCCACCAAATACGGTTCGGGCATTTTCTGGATTTTGTCAATAATTGTTTCGCGTGTAATCATTGTTGGTCACTCCGTTATTATTTGCCATAAGACCAATAATTTGTTTCTTCTGAAGTCTAATTAAATATAAAGGACAATGCTTTGATTTGCAAGGGGTTTTTGGGCATAACCTGGGTGAATTTTAAAAGCGGTTTTGACTTTTCCAAAAATCTCCCGACTTGACAATTTGACGGATTGGCCGTATATTTTACATTGGCTTTGCAAATTTAAAATTGAAAATTTACGCTTTAGAATTACGTTTTAAAATCCCTTTCGAGTATTTAACGGCATGGACAAATTCAAGCTTGTTTCTGACTACCAGCCAATGGGTGATCAGCCGCGCGCGATTCAGGAACTGACTGAAGGCGTGTTGCGGGGCGACAAATATCAAACTTTGCTCGGCGTCACCGGCAGCGGCAAGACGTTCACGATGGCCAACGTCATCGCCAACGTCCAACGTCCGGCGCTGGTTTTCTCGCACAACAAAACGTTGGCCGCGCAACTGTACGGCGAATTGAAGAGCTTCTTTCCGCACAACGCCGTCGAGTATTTCATCAGTTATTACGATTATTATCAGCCCGAAGCTTACGTGGCCTCGAGCGACACGTACATCGAAAAAGACAGCTCGATCAACGATGAAATCGACCGGCTGCGTTTGAAGGCCACCAGCTCGCTGCTGTCGCGAAAGGACGTCATCATCGTCGCCTCGGTTTCGTGCATTTACGGCATCGGCGATCCGGAAGATTATGCGGCAGAATTGCTCGTGCTCAATCGCGGCCAGCGTATCGAGCGCAATAAAATTCTCGAGCGGCTGGTGGATATGCAATATACCCGCAACGATTTCGATTTCACGCGCGGCACCTTTCGCGTGCGCGGCGACGTTGTCGAAGTCGTGCCCGCTTATGATCGCGACGCCTATCGCATCGAGATGTTCGGCAATGAAATCGAGTCGCTAGCGCAGGTCAATGTCACCAGCGGCGAAATCTTGGGCGAAGTCGATACCGTCGCGATTTTTCCGGCGAAGCATTTCGTCACGCCGGAACACAAAATGAAGAACGCGATTGGCGCCATCAAAGCGGAATTGGCAGAGCGCCTCGCCTGGTTTCGCGACCAGGGCAAGCTGCTCGAAGCGCAGCGTTTGGAGATGCGCACCAATTTTGATCTCGAAATGCTGCAGGAACTCGGCGGCTGTCATGGCATCGAAAATTACTCACGCCATCTCTCGGGTCGCGCGCCGGGGCAGCGGCCGTACGCCTTGCTCGATTATTTTCCCAAAGATTATTTGATGATCATCGACGAGTCGCACGCGACGCTGCCGCAGATTCGCGGCATGTATTTCGGCGACCGCTCGCGCAAGGAAACGCTGGTGGAATACGGCTTTCGTCTCCCCTCGGCGCTCGATAATCGGCCATTGACGGTTGATGAATTTGAGAGCATGTTGAATCAAACGATTTTCGTTTCGGCGACGCCTGCGGAAATTGAATTGGAAAAGAGCAACGGCGTTGTCGTTGAGCAACTCATTCGCCCGACGGGCTTGATTGATCCTGAAGTCGACGTGCGGCCGGTGAAAAATCAAATCGATGATCTCATCGGCGAGATTCGCAAATGCGTTGAGAAAGGCCAGCGCGTGCTCGTCACCACGTTGACCAAGAGAATGGCCGAAGACTTGACGGATTATCTCGCGGAAATGGACATCCGCGTGCGTTATTTGCATTCGGAGATTCAAGCGCTGGATCGCGTCGAGATTCTCCGCGACTTGCGGCTGGCGGAATTTGACGTGTTGGTGGGAATCAATCTCTTGCGCGAGGGACTCGATCTGCCGGAAGTTTCACTCGTCGCCATTCTCGATGCGGATAAAGAAGGCTATTTGCGCAGCGAGCGCTCGCTCATGCAAACCGCCGGCCGCGCCGCGCGCAACATCGATGGCAAAGTGATTATGTACGCCGACACGATCACCGGCTCGATGAAAAAGATGATCGATGAAACCAACCGCCGCCGCGAGATTCAGCGCAAATATAATGAAGAGCACGGCATCACCCCGCGCACGATTTACAAAAGCGCCGAAGAGATCATGAGCTCGACTCGTGTCGCCGACGCGAAAGCCGTCAAATACGGCGGGGAAAAACGCAGCGACGACACCGTGAAAATCTCCGACGCCGAGTGGAGCAAAATGACGCCCTTCGCGCGCGAGGAAATGCTGGATCGCCTCGAAAAAGAAATGCTCGACGCCTCCAAGAAATTGGACTTCGAGCGCGCCGCCGAATTGCGCGACGACATCGAGCGCTTAAAAAGCGGCAAGAAAAAGGGCCGCGTGAAATATCAGTTTGCGAAGAAGACGTAGCACAGACGGTCCGTCTGTTTATTCGTTCTCAAATAAAAAAGGCTTAACGAACAGCACAAGCTATTAGGAGGTTGCTATGTTACTTCCAGATGTCGTCACAATCGACAAAGAAATCATGAGCGGAATTCCTGTCTTTAAAGGTACACGTGTGCCTGTCAAAAATCTCATTGACTACTTAGAAGGCGGGTATGATATTGATGTATTTTTGGATCATTTCCCAGCCGTAAAAAGAGAGCAAGTCATCAAATTCCTTGAAGCTTCCGGTCGGGAATATCTCTTGAGCCATCATCATGAAAGTCTTGCTTGACGAATGTGTGCCGCGGCCTTTGAAGTTTGATTTTATCGGCCATGCTGTTGATCATGTCACAGAAATAGGTTGGTCGAGCATAAAAAACGGCAAATTGCTGGGATTGGCTGTTGGCGCTGGATTCGAAGTCTTGGTCACAACCGATCAGAATTTGCAGTACCAACAAAATCTGCGAAACTTCAAAATCGGCATCATAGTCTTGATTGCCAAATCGAACCGGATTGATGATTTGCAACCATTAATTCCAGAAGCATTGAATGTGGTGCAGGGGATAACAGCCGGACAATTGATAGAAGTCAAGGCTTGAAATTGAAACATTTGCCTGACAGCGTTCAAAAAATAAAACGGAGGTTGGTTATGGGCAGAATACGTCAAGCCATTCAGGTTCGCGGGCGAGGTTGCTGGACTTTGTTTGATTCGGGCGCGCGCAACTCCTACATCGTTCCGGAAGTTGCCGCGCTCGTTACCACCTCAAAAATTGATCAACCGTTTCGCAGTCGATTGGGCGGTTCGGTTAAAGAAGCGAAAGAGGTGGCCCTTCTTGAAGCCGAAGTGGAAGGGCATCGCATGTCATTTCATGCCATGGTGATAGATAACATTGGCACGGACGAAGATGGAGCGCCGATTGAGATTCTGATGGGCGCCCTGGCGATGCAACAGTGGGGCATACGCCTTGTTCCGGCTGAAGAGAAGCTGGACTTAACGCATTATCCGGAAGAATTTCTGGAATTTTGAGAAGATAAGTTTAACGCGCAGCGCCGGTTCATTCCGTTGCCCATTGAAAATTGCAGATTGCCCGACAAAAGCTGTTGCGCAAAAAGAACCTGATACGAAAATTTCGATATGCCTACTCAAATCCCGTTTCGTGTAGTCATCGATACTAACGTTATCTTTGAAGGCCTAACCAAGCAAAGTGGCGCATGCGGTTTAATTGTCGATGCGTGGTTGGTAGGATTGCTTCATCCTTACATTTCCAATGCACTTGCTTATGAATACGCGGATGTTTTATCGCGCCTGTTATCAAAGGATCGCTGGCAGGAAATTCAACCTGTCTTGGAAAAACTTTTCGATCAGACTGAATTTGTCACCGTTTATTTTACATGGAGGCCGAGTTCACCTGATCCAGGAGACGAACACGTTATTGATTGCGCGATGAATGCCGGCGCTACAGTTGTGACCTCAAATGTGCGAGACTTTCAGATGGTCAGACGAACATTGGGCTTGCAGGTGATCACGCCTGCCGAATTTGCCGTTCAGTTGGCAAATCGGTGAATGAATAGATAAGTGACAAGGAGTTTAATATGAGCCAATTGACCTTAAAATTACCAGAAACATTGCATCATCAATTACAAACACTCGCCCAAGGCGAAGGCGTGTCATTGAGCCAATATATTTTATTCGCTCTTACACGCCAAGCGACTTTTTCTTATCATGTTCAATCAGTGCCTGATAAGGATATCTCGCAACAACGAAGCGACTTTGCTAATCTACTGAATAGCCTCGGCCAGGCCAGCTTTTCAGAAATCGAAAAAATTATGCAAGAGCGAGAAGTGGTTGAGCCGGAACCTGGGTTGACTCCTGAAGCCGTGCAACGATTGCAGGAACGAATCGCGAATCAGAAAATGCAGTTGAATAGACCATGAATGCTCAATTCGACTACGACGTTTTCATCAGCCACAGCTCAAAAGACAAGCCGGTGGTGCGGGAGTTGGCAAACCGGCTGAAGCAGGACGGCCTGCGCGTGTGGCTGGATGAATGGGAAATCCAACCGGGCGATATGATTGGATTGAAAATTCAACATGGTTTGGAACGCTCGCGCACGCTGCTCATGGTCATGTCGGCTACCTATTTCGCGTCGGAATGGTCGACGCTCGAGCATCACACGCTGCTATTCCGCGATCCGACCAATGCCCAGCGCCGGTTCATTCCGTTGCTCATTGAAAATTGCAAATTGCCGGACGTGATCGCGCAGTTCGCCTACATTGATTGGCGAGAAAAGTCTGATGAGACTTACGCGAGACTCTTGGCAGCTTGCCGTCCAGTTGAAGAACCAGCCGCAGAATCATTTGCTCCCCAAAAGCGAGAAGAGTATTCAACGAATGAAGCCGTAATGGTTCTCAGAGGCCACCAAGGGCACATTGGAACAGTGGCAATGACCCCTGATGGTAAGTCAATTATCTCAGGATCAATTGACCAAACAATACGAGTATGGGATTTTGAATCGAGAGCTTGTGAACGAGTTATTAAGACTCCTGCATCTGTCTTTGCGATTGCTGTTGTAGCTGATGGAAAGCAGGTCGTTGCAGCTTCTCCATACAATATGTTTGATGTGTGGGATTTGAAGTCGGGAAAACATAGACTTGCTCTTAATGGACAAAGGATCGCTGCTTTGGCCATTCTCCCTGGAACCTCGCAGAGAATTGTTTCTGGTTCTTATGATGGAACGGTCAGAATTTGGGATATAGTATCAGGAGATTGCCTTCAAGTTTGTGAAGGTCACTCAGATCGTGTCTATGCTGTTGCAACTTCTCCTAACGGTAAGTTTGTGTTCTCGGGGTCAAAAGACGGGACCTTGCGAGTATGGGATACATCAAGTTGGAAATGTATTCACATTTTTTATGGACACACCAGCACGATTCGCGCCCTTGCGGTTACTCCCGATTCACGGCGTGTAGTCTCGGGTTCATGGAACGGAACTATACAGGTGTGGGATTTGGAAAACTGGCGTTCTTTGTCATCTTTTGAGGGGCACGTTGACTTCGTGAAAGCAGTAACTGTGACTCCAGATGGCCGTCAGATTATCTCAGGTGCTGATGATCAAACTGTACGTGTGTGGGATATAGAATCGGGAACTCTTCAAATGGTTCTCACAGGCCATGAACACTACGTTTACGCGGTGGCTGTAAGTCCTAATGGAGAATGGATTATATCTGGATCCTTTGACAACACAGTTCGCGTTTGGCCATTGCCAAAAGCAAATAAGATTGTGACAACGATATCTTCTGAACGCTACACAAACGCTAAAGTTGTCCTCGTCGGTGAATCCGGCGTGGGCAAAACCGGTTTGGCCATTCGTCTAGTGGAAGATCGTTGGGAAATCACCGATTCCACGCATGGTATGAACGTTTGGCAATTGGCGTTGCCACAAGATACTTCAGATTCCGTCATTGCGAGGAGCGAAGCGGCGAAACAATCTGTTGGTGATAAAAAGATTGCTTCGCTGAAAAACGCTCGCAATGACATTGATATTGAACGCGAAGTGTGGCTCTGGGATTTCGCTGGGCAGCCGGATTATCGGTTGATCCATCAGCTTTACATGGACGAGAGCGCGCTCGCTCTGATGGTGATTGATCCGCAGCGCGATCATCCTTTTGAAAGTCTTGGTCATTGGGAAAAGGCGCTGACTGTTGCGGTGAAGCATGAGCCGACCAAGTTGTTAGTCGCGGGCCGTTGTGACCGAGGCGGCGTCACCATCAGTCGCTCGAAATTGACGCAATACTGCCAAGCGCATGGCTACAGCGAATTTCTCAATACCTCCGCCAAAACCGGAGCGGGCCTCGCCGAGCTTAAAGCCGCCATCGCCAAGCACATTCCGTGGGAACGGCTGCCGTGGACGGCCACTTCACGGCTGTTCAAAACGCTCAAGGATGCGATTCTACGTATCAAGCAAGAAGGCATTGTGCTCATCCGAATTTCCGAGTTGCGCCAGCGCTTGCAATTCGAGCTGCGCGATGAAGCCATCGAAGAGAAAGCGCTACGGGCAGTCGTCGGGCTGCTGGCCGGGCAAGGTTTGATTCGCATGCTCGATTTCGGCGACTTTGTGCTCTTGCAGCCGGAGCAGATCAATAACTACGCCTCGGCGGTGGTGCGTTGCGCGCGAGAAAACGCCGAAGACATCGGCTGTGTTTCGGAACGGAAAGTGCTGGAAGCGCAGATCGCTTTTCCGCTGGATATGAAGCGGCTGAACGAGGCGGACGAGAAAATTCTCCTGCGTGCGATGGTGGAAACCTTTGTCAATTGCGCGCTGTGCATGCGCGAAGAAACGCCGGCCGGCACGCAGTTGGTTTTTCCGTCGTATTTCAAACAAGACCGGCCCGAGATCACCGAGCATCCGCACGTCTGCGTCACCTACAGTTTTTCCGGCGTGCTGGACGAGATTTACGCGACGCTGGTGGTGCGCTTGCATTACACCAATGATTTTGCCAAAGACCAGCTTTGGAAATATGCCGCGGATTTCACCACGCTCGCCGGCAAACGCGTGGGCTTGCAGATGACGAAGAAGGCTGACGCCAGCGCTGAAATGCAGGTGTATTTTGAAGCCGGCGTACACATCGATACGCAGGTGTCGTTCATCAAATACATTCACGAGCACCTGCGCAAGCGGGCGAAAGAAGTCACGCGCGTGCGCTCGTATGTTTGTCCGCACTGCGACACGCCGTTGGAAAATCGCAAGGCGATCAAGACGCGCTTGGAAAAGGGATTGAAGGACATTATCTGCGGCGCATGCGAAGAGCGCGTGACGCTGATTGACATGATCGAAGAGAAATTCTCCTCCGACGAGTTCTCGCGCGCCGTGCAGGAGATGGACGCGCAAGCCCAGATCAAGCTCGACAACGAGAGCTTGGAATTGATTCTAGTCGGGCACGCTTTCTCTACTGCCGGCGAAGCGGGACAAATTTTTCGTCCGACGCCCAACTCGGATTGGGGCATCGATGGCGAGATTGAGTTCAAGAATGACAAAGGTGAGGCAAGCGGCCGCCGGGTTTACTTGCAGCTCAAGTCCGGCGATTCCTATCTCTACACGCGCAAGAGCGACGGCAAGGAAATTTTCACCATCAAGAATCCGCGCCATGCCGAGTATTGGCAAGCGCATGAATATCCCGTGATGCTGGTCATTCGCACCTCCGACAGCCAGATTCGCTGGATGAATGTGACGGACTATTTGCGGCGACACGATGTCAAGACCAAACAAATTATTTTTGAAGGCGAGGCGTTCACGGCGCTGAATGTGGCGAGGATGAGGGAGAGGGTGGTGGGGTAAATAATCGTGCCCGTTTTCATACCATTCCGCTGGATGAAAATGTAGCGCAGACATCCTGTCTGCCATTGGCGCGTAAGCAGGCTGGAAGCCTGCGTTACCTTCGAGGTAATCTTTTTTCAATGAGGCACAGTGCTTGGTACAAAAAAGATTCTTCCAGAATGACATTATTAAATTTGAGGCGAAAGTATCTTTTGTGAAAGTATTAATTATCGGCAGCGGTGGGCGCGAGCATGCGTTGGTGTGGAAGCTCACGCAAAGCCCGCTGGTTGAGAAAATTTATTGTGCGCCGGGCAATCCGGGAATTGCGCAAATCGCCGCTTGTGTCGATATTCCAGTTACTAATGTGGCTGCGCTGCGGCGTTTTGTGCAGAAGAAAGGAATCGAACTTACCGTCGTCGGCCCCGAAGTGCCATTAGTCGCCGGTCTCGTCGATGAATTTGAAGCTGTGCCTCTCCGCATCTTCGGCCCCGCCAAACAAGCGGCAAGGCTCGAAGGCAGCAAAGCCTTCGCGAAAAAATTGATGCGGCAATATCAGATTCCGACGGCGGCAGCGGAAATTTTTACGGATTTTCACCAGGCTTTTTCGTATGTTGAACAAGCGCCGCTGCCGCTGGTGATTAAAGCCGACGGCCTCGCTGCCGGCAAAGGCGTGGTTGTGGCGCGCACGCGCGAAGTTGCACGGGATGCCGTGCGCCAGATGATGCATGATCGCGCCTTCGGCGAAGCGGGCAATCAGATCGTGATCGAAGAGTTTATGGAGGGGCAGGAAGTTTCGGTGCTTTGCATAACCGATGGAAAAAATGTTTGCGTGCTGCCAGCGGCGCAGGATCACAAAACAATTTTTGACAACGACGAAGGCCCGAACACCGGCGGCATGGGCGCGTATGCCCCAGCGCCATTTATGGACGCCGAGTTGATGGCGCGCGTCGAGCGTGAAATTCTGCGACCAACCATTGCGGCGATGGCAAAAGAAAATCGCCCGTATCGCGGCGTGCTGTATGCCGGACTCATGATCACGTCAGACGGGCCGAAAGTCGTTGAGTTCAATTGCCGTTTCGGCGATCCGGAAACGCAGGTGATTCTGCCGCTGATTGAATCTGATTTGGCCGAGGCGATGTGGCGTATTGCGAATGGCGATTTGGGAAATTACGAGCTGAAAATTGCGCCGCGCTGGACCGTGAGTGTCGTGCTCGCTTCAGGCGGTTATCCGGGAAATTTTGAAAAAGGCAAGTTGATCAACGGCCTCGAACGCATTCGCGACAACGAGGCAATGGTTTTTCATGCCGGCACCGTGCTCGATCACAGTGGCAATTTTTTAACGAACGGCGGGCGCGTGTTGGCGGTTACAGGGATTGGAGATAATTTTCTCAGTGCACACGAATGCGCTTATTGTGCGGCGGGGAAAATTCAATTCGAGGGGATGCATTATCGCAAGGATATTGGCATGAAGGCAATGCGGTATGTTTGAAATTGACAATTCTCAATTGTTAATTGTCAATTGATGAGAATAAACTCAGGATTTTTACATCATTCGAAAGGACAACTCTCATGAAAATCTTGGTCACCGGCGGTGCGGGATTTATCGGGTCCCACATTGCTGATGCTTTCATCGCGCGCGGACACCAAGTGACCATTTTGGATAATCTGGTGACGGGAAAACGCGAGAACATTAGTGCGCAGGCGACGTTTCATCAAATGAATATCTGCGACAATGATGTTGCCGAAATTTTTAAGCAGGGCCAATTCGACGCGGTTTGTCATCAGGCCGCGCAGATGGATGTGCGGCGCTCCGTGGCGGACCCTCGTTACGACGCCGAAGTGAATATTCTCGGCACGCTGAATTTGCTGCAAAATTGCAAAGCCACCGGCGTGAAGAAATTTCTTTTTGCTTCGACGGGCGGCGCGATCTACGGCGATCAGGTGCGCTTTCCTGCGGATGAGGAACATCCGACGTGGCCGGCCTCGCCGTACGGCATTAGTAAGCTCTCATGCGAGAAGTACATTAATTTCTTCGCGCAAACGTACGGTTTGAAATATGTGTTCCTGCGTTATGCCAATGTTTACGGCCCACGCCAAAATCCGCACGGCGAAGCGGGCGTGGTCGCAATTTTTTCGACGCGTTTATTGCGCGGCGAGCAGCCGACGATCAACGGCGACGGCAAGCAGACGCGCGACTATGTTTTCGCCAGCGATGTCGTGCGCGCGAACCTGCTGGCGTTGAATTATCCGACCAGTGATTATTTCAACATCGGCACCGGAATAGAAACCGAGGTGAATGCGGTTTATAATCGGTTGAACGAAGCCGCCGGCGCGGGCAAGCCGGAACACCACGGCCCGGCGAAGGAGGGCGAGCAATTGCGCAGCGTGCTGTCCAATGAAAAAGCGCGCCGCCTGCTGGACTGGCAACCGACGGTTTCGGTAAATGAAGGATTGAAGCAAACGATTGAGTGGTTTCGCGCGCATGTTAAATAAGGTCCGAAGTCTGAAGTCGAATGCATTTATTGACCGGGCGCTTAAAACACTTAATCATCAGAAATCAGTGAAACTAAAGCGATCGGTTAATGAGTTTTTTAAAAAAGAAACTTGTCGGCGTAAAAAATAAAATTTCAAAATTCAGTTTTCCGTTTTTTGCATGACAACCCCTCTGCTCAAACCCGGCCATGATGGCCGCAGCATCAACACGCTTCGTCATGAAATCGGCCTCGTGGGCGAATCGCCGGCGATCTGGCAGATTCTGGAGACCATCGAGCAGGTCGCGCCCACCGATATTTCCGCGCTGATTATCGGCGAGAGCGGCACCGGCAAGGAATTGATCGCGCAGGCGATTCACCGGCTCGGCAACCGCCACGACAAACCGTTTGTCGTCGTCAATGCCGGCGCGATTCCCGAAGGCATTATCGAGTCGGAATTGTTCGGCCACGAGAAGGGCGCGTTCACCGGCGCAGTCGGCGCGCGCAAAGGTTATTTTGAGCAGGCCGACACCGGCACGATTTTTCTCGACGAAATCGGCGAGATGCCGCTCAACACGCAGGTGAAACTTCTGCGTTTGTTGGAAGGCAAAGAATTCATTCGCGTCGGCGGCAGCAGCCCGAAGCAGGCCGACGTGCGCGTCATCGCGGCCACGAATCGCGATCTCGAAACTGCGGTGCGTGACGGCGAGTTTCGCCCGGATTTGTTTTACCGCCTCAATGCGGTGAATATTCGCGTGCCGAGTCTGCGTGAGCGCCGTGAAGATATACCTCTGCTGGTCAAAAAATTTGTCACGGATTTTTGCAGCCAGAACAATATCGCTTTCGAAGGTTTTTCCGACGGCGCGATGCACCTTTTGAAGGAGCAGGCGTGGCCCGGCAATATTCGCGAGCTGAAAAATTTCGTTGAGAGCCTGATTGTCATCGAGCGCGGCCGCCGCATCGATGAAATGATTTTGCCGCGCCATTTGCCGCGCAGCGCGGAGATGGATCGTCGCCTCCCGGTGCCGGTAAATCGCAGCAGCGATGAAGTCGAGCGCGAGTTCATCTATCGCGCGTTGATTGATATTAAAAATGAGATTGCGCAGTTGCGCGAGTTGCTCGTCGGCCGCTACATACCTCCGCCGCGTCGCCTCAAACCCGGTTATCCGGAAACGCCGATCGAGCCGGAATTTGGCGCGGAAGTGGCGACCGAAGCCCATCCGGAACCCGCCAGCGCCAGTGATTTTGAATCCATCGAAGACATGGAGAAACGCCTGATTACCGAAGCGCTCGACCGCACCAGCGGCAACAAACGCAAAGCCGCGACCTTGCTCAAAATCAGCGAACGGACATTGTATCGAAAAATTAAAGAATACAATCTACCTTTTTAGGCAAGCTTGTTTTGTGGTATTCGGCTTTATCGAATGAATCGGATGAAAATTTTATTCAACAAACAAAATAACTGTCATTCCGCAGGAATCTTTTTGCCATTTAAAGCCAATCGTGCTGGATTGAAAAAAGATTCTTTCAGAATGACAACCGGGTTGGGCCATGTCTGCTGGTTGTTTCTGCTGCTCATATTCATATCTGCTATCGCCTGCGGCCCCTACTCATTTTCCGGCTCGGCCAGTACGCACATCAAAACCATCGCCGTGCCGGTGTTTGAAGATCGCACCGCGGAGTTCGGGGTCAGAGATCGGTTGGGCAATGCGATCATCGACGAGTTCACGCGCGACAACACGCTGAAAATCGCCGACCGGCGGGTGGCCGATTCGATTTTGCACGGCACGCTGCTCGGCGTGCAGGAAACCGCCGGCGTGTACAACCGGAGCGGCGGCAATCAGCCGGAGAGCGTGCAGGAAGTCCGCGTGACGGTGACGGTGCAGCTCAAATATGAAGACGTGAAAAAACGCAAAGCGGTGTGGGAAACCCAGATGTCGCAATTCGGCAGTTATTCGCCGGGCAAGCCGTCATCCACACGGCAGGCGGCCATTGATGAAGCGATTCGCAAAATCGCCAACGAAGTGCGCAACAAAACGGTGTCGGACTGGTGAGAGTTTAATAATCTGGCAACGAAAAGGGAGCCGCAACGAAAAAGCTTTAATTCTTTAGTTTTATGGTTGCGGGAATTTAACTTGCAAGAAAGATGTTGCACTTTACGGCGTTTTTTTCTATTTTAAAATTTGGTATTTACGTCCGGAGAGGAGTTCGTTTTAAGCAGTGATGGATAATATTTTAGAATCGAGCATACTGGCGATTTACTTTGTTTCGCTCGCGATTCTTTTTGTGTTCGGATCGCACGGCTATGTGATGGTTTATCTCTATAACAAGTTCCGTGCGCCGGCTCCGAAAAATCCGCCGTCTCTGCAGGATTTTCCCCAAGTGACCATACAGTTGCCGGTTTTCAACGAAATGTATGTGGTCGAGCGGCTGATCCGCGCGGTTTGCGGGATTGCTTATCCGCGTGAGCGCTTGGAGATTCAGGTGCTGGATGATTCAACCGACGAGACCACGGCCATCGCGCAAAAGTGGATCGTGCATTATCAGCAGCAGGGTTTCACCATTCAGTTGTTGCACCGCGATAATCGTCAGGGATACAAAGCTGGCGCGTTGCGGGAAGGATTGGCCTGTGCGACCGGTGAGTTCGTCGCGATTTTTGACGCTGATTTTGTGCCGCCAGCGGATTTTTTGCGCAGGACGCTGCCGCATTTTCAAGACGCCAAAATCGGCGTGGTGCAAACGCGCTGGGGCCATTTGAATTCCGATTATTCGCTGCTCACGCGCGGCCAGGCCATCGGCCTCGACGGGCATTTTGTCGTCGAGCAAACCGCGCGCCATCGCGCCGGCTATTTTATCAATTTCAACGGCACGGCCGGCGTGTGGCGGCGCGCCTGTATTCTCGACGCCGGCAATTGGTCCGACGACACGCTGACCGAAGATCTCGATCTCAGCTATCGCGCGCAACTGCGCGGCTGGAAATTTGTGTTCCTGCCGGATATGATCTGCCCATCCGAACTGCCGGCGGAGATCGGCGGAGTCAAATCCCAGCAATTTCGCTGGACCAAAGGCGCGATGGAAACCGCCAAGAAGATTTTGCCGCAGCTCTGGCGGTCACCTTTGCCGCTGAAGGTCAAGTTGCAATCCACCGTGCATTTGACCAATAATATGGTGTTTCCGTTCATTCTAATTGTAGGTATTTTGAATTTGCCGGTGGTGCTGATCAAAAATCAAATAGGCGCCAAGCACACGCTGTATTTCACCGTAATCTCCTTTTTCACTCTCGCCTTCTTCGGATCATTTTGGATGTATCTGACAGCGCAACGCGAGAGTTACGACAACTGGTTTCGAAGAATTTTGTATTTTCCAATTTTCATGGCCGGCAGCCTGGGGCTTTCGGTGAACAATACGCGCGCCATACTGCAGGGTTTGTTCAATCACCGCAGTGAATTTTTGCGCACCCCAAAATATCATCTTGAGAGTTCACAAGATCGTTTTTGGAGCAAGAAATATTTTAATGCCCGTGAGCAAAGGCGCCGGGGCGTGAGTACAGGGTTGATAGAAGGACTTTTAGCCATCTATTGTCTGCTTGGTATTTCTATTGCCATCTATTATGGCGATTTAGCCGCCCTTCCGTTTCAGATTCTGTATGGTTTTGGATTTGGCTTTATTGCTTATATGTCTTTGAAACACTATCTGTGGCTTCGCTTTGCCTCGACTCTTTTTAATAAAAACGTATCCGGCTTTTCTTTTCGCAACCCAATTATTGCTTTGGAGACAAAAAATAGTTCGATACTTGAGAACGATAACACGGGGGTAACAACACTAGGTTGATAGTAGGACTTTTCGCAATATTCTGCATGCTCAATATTAATACTGCAACCTCTATCTGCTCGGTGTGTTAGTCGCTCAGCGTTAAAGCCAATCAAAGTGTTTAGCAAAAGTTCATTCAAAGAGAAAAGATTAAGAAGAGGAGGACGAATTATGGAATTTATCATCACACAGGTCATTATTCCGTTGGTAATTGGAGTGATAACTGCTGTTATTGCCAATTTGCTGACGAAGCCGCCGAATCGAAAAATCGTTTTGCTTTTTGGTGTGCTATCTGCTTTAATTGTCGCAATTGTGGTTTTGTTGTTGCCGCCACCCTATAAAGTTATGAACGTCAATTGGTGTCTTCTAAAAACTGATGGAACCTTTCAGGTCAAAGGAAGATTAGTAACTCTAATTTTGGGGCAGCCAGTGCCTGATCATACAGTACAGATCACAGTCTTTCCAGCCGGGGGAGTTTCTCCATTTAAGGCGCCAAAATTTTCTAATGATACAGGAGTGGATGGTTCATTCTTGGTCGAGTTTCCTCCACCCGGCCCCACTTCGGGATCAAATTATTTGATTAACACAGCCTACAACTATGACGCTTTTCTTCAGGGCGAAAAATGGATTACACGTAATTTTCAGAGAGGAGAGCCACCTCCTTGTCAAAATAAATAACTGTCTTGTTAAGGAACATTTTTTTGTTAGAGAGTAAGGTTATGGCATCCGAAGACTTCGGCAGCCTCGAATCATTGCAGGTTTTGCTGCAGCAAAATCCCAATTCGTTGACTTTTGGCCGTGTGGCCGACGCCCTGCTGAAACTGGGCCGTGTTGACGAAGCCATTCAACTTTGTGAAGACGGCCTGCGCAAGCATCCGTCTTATGTCACCGGCCACATGATGCTCGGCAAATGTTATCTGAAAAAGAAGCTCTTCGATCAGGCCGAGAAGGAATTTAAACGCGTCCTGTTGTTTGATCCCCGCTATCTCGCGGCGCACAAATATTACGGCGATCTCATGCGCGAAATCGGCTGGGACAACACCTGCGAGATGAGCTATCGCAAAATTTTGCAAATCGATCCGCTGGACAAAGGTGTGCGCGCCGTTATTGAAGAGTTGGCGCAAAAAGCCAAGATGGAGAAAATCGAGCCGGCGCCGATTCGCCGCGCGGCCGTTGAGCCGCCGTCCACCGCGACCATCACGATTCCGCCGGCGGCGCCCGTGGTGACGCCGATGCCGGCCGATGATTTTTATTCCATGAATGGGCAGGATGAAAACGATCTGTTGCGTTATCAACCCGCGACCGCGGCGGATGATGACGGCATCTTGCAAGCTGATTTTGCACCGCCGACCGAAGTTCCATCTATGGCAGCGCCGGACATGGCGATGCCGCCGGCGAGTGATGAAGAGCGGTTCTCCTATATTCTCGACGACATTTTTCAAGACGAAATTTTAGACGACAAGCCGGTTCCTGCCGGTAAAAATGCGATGCCCGCGAATCGCCGCGATGAAGAGGAAAACCGCCGCCCGGATGAGGCCAATCGTGGTTTCGGCGAAGATTCTGACGGCGTCACGCAGCCGTTGCGAGCCGCCTCGCGCATCCCGACGCGCCCGGTTAATTTTGATCTGGAGCTCGACGGCGACCCGACAACAATTAAATCTGCCAGCCCGAATTTGAGCCCTGTAAACCGTGATGAGAATAACGCTTCGCCGCGGCCGAATTCGCGTTCGACCAATTCAACACGCCTGCCGGCGCGCCGGCCCAAAATTTTAGAAGATCATGGCGACGACCTGACGGCGACGGTGAGCGCCAGCGAGCGCGAAAAAATCGTCACGCCGACGCTCGGTGAAATTTACGCCGCCCAGGGCCAGTATACCAAAGCCATCGGCGTCTTTGAATTATTGAGCCGCAAAGAGCCGAACAACAAACATTATCGCGACAAAATCGAGTATTTGAAGAAACGTTTACAAGAGACGCAGAATGCAGGATAGAATCGCGCGGGTGCGCGCGGAGATGCAGCGGGCGAATCTGACGTCGTTTCTGGTCAGCGCCGCGCCGCATTGGCGTTATCTTTTCGGTTTCACCGGCTCGAACGGTCTGGGTTTGATTACCGCAGACCGTTGCTTTTTTGTCACCGACTGGCGCTATCGCGACCAGGCGCAGGTGGAAGTGCGCCACGCCGAAATTTTAATCGTGCGCCGCGATCTTATCGCGGCCCTGAAAGAAAAACAAATTTTGCCCGCCGGCGGACGTCTCGGTTTTGAAGCCGGGCATATGAGTTTTCGCCATTTTTCCCAAGTGCAAAAAAATTTTGCGCAACTGCGCTTCGTCGCGACCGAACATTTTGTGGAGAAAATCGCCATTCCCAAATCCGCGGCGGAAATTGAGCGCCTGCGGCAGGCCGGCGCGATGGCGGGCGCCGTGTGGGATCAGGTGTTGCCGTTTATTCGGCGCGGCGTTAAAGAATCCGATATTGCGGCGGAAATTGTTTATCGCAGCCGCAAGCTCGGCTCCGAAACCGAGCCGTTCGAGCCGATCGTCGCCAGCGGGCCGCGCTCGGCGCTTCCCCATGCGCGCAGCACCGCGCGGCGATTACAAACCGGCGATTTGGTAGTGATTGATTACGGCTGCGTCGTCGAGGGCTACGCCTCGGACGTCACCCGCACCGTTGCCGTTGGCGAGCCGCCGGCAAAACTGCGGCAGGCCTATTTCGCCGTCAAAGAAGCCTGCCGGCTGGCGTGTGAAGCCGCGCGTCCGGGCATGGAAGGCATCCAGCTCGATGAAGTGGCGCGCAAATATCTGGAATCCTGCGGTTTTAAAGAGGAATTCAATCACTCGCTCGGCCACGGTCTTGGACTGAACGTGCATTCGCTGCCGCGCCTCGGCCCGGAAAGCAAAGACGTGATCGCCGCGAACGCCGTCATCACCATCGAGCCGGGCGTGTATTTTCCCGGTCTCGGCGGCGTCCGCATCGAAGACGATTTGCTCGTCACCTCCACGGGCAACGAAGTGTTGACGCCGATGTCGCGCGAATTGTTTGTGGTGGAGTAAGACTTATGAGCACGACGACCTATCCCGATTTTTACCATCCGCCCAAATTTGTTTTGCAAGAGGAAATCAGCCCTTTACTTTTTACGGGCCGCGAAGAAACCCTGCGCCGTTTGTGGGATTGGGTGATGGGGATCGACAAGATGTTGGCTGACAGCCTGGCGCTGATGTCCCCCCGGCGCTACGGCAAATCCGCCCTGCTCGTGCGGCTGTTCAACGTCATGTTCGCCTGTCAGGAGCGGGTCGCGCCGTTCTATATTCACTTATCCGAATCCGACTGGACGAAAGGTGATTTTGCCGACCACTATTTCCTGACTTTTCTGAAACATTTTTGCGCCTTCTTTCTGCGGGATGATGAGGTGTTGAAAGCACGGGCGCTGACAAACCTGCATGAGCAATTAAGCCGTCACAGCGCCGATTGGGTGCCGGAGGTTCTCCGGAGTATTGAGGCTTATCAGCAGATCGGTCATGGACCCGAGTATTGGGATAAAAAATTGCGTTTTGCCCAGGATGCGCCCAACGAGCTTTGTGCCATCACCGGCAAAAAATGCCTGGTGATCTTCGATGAATTTCAGGATTTGAATCGGCGTCTCTATCTTGATAAGGAGAAAACCCGGCTTGAAAAAAATGTAACCGGCGCCTATCGCAGCCTGGCCGAGAGCAAGGTGGCGCCGATGTTGGTTGCCGGCTCCATGCTCTCGATGTTATCCAGAATCGTTTTCAGCGGCGCGTTGTTTGGCCGTTTTCGGCCCGTGCCTTTGCCGCTGCTGTCCGAATCCGAGTCCGAAGAGTTGATGGGCAAACTGGCGGCAGTGTATCAGGTCACCACCACGCCCGGCGTCAAAAACTATCTGTTTGCGCTGACCAAAGGCAATCCTTATTATCTCACGAAGTTGGTGAATAATCCCATGACTCGCGATCTGTCCACGAAAGAAAATGTCGATGCGGTCTATCGCGAGGAAACCACCTCTTTTAGGACCGGACAATTGTATCGACTGTGGTGGCTCCATTTTGAAGAAAACATGGAACTGCTCAACGACGACCAGCACGGCAAACGGCTCCTTTATTATATTCTCGACAAAACCGAAAATGACGGGGTCGAGCAAATCCCGCAGAAGCAAATCGCCGCCGCCTTGAACATACCGTTGGCGAAAGTGGCGGAGTTGGTCAAAAAGCTCGAAGCCGCGGATTTACTGGAGATGGCGGGGCAATCCGGTATGGCTGCCGGCCTGAAGGATACGGTGATGCTCGATTGTTTGCGCCATCGGTTTTACGCCGATCTGGAGGATTTGGCCGGCCCGGCCGCTCCCGAAGTGATCATGCAACAGCAGGTGGAATGGCTGTGGCAGGAAATCGAGCGCATCAACGGCTCGCTGAAATATTTTTACGGCGTCAAAGGCGAAGAGCAGATTCGCGAGCGCATGGCTTCCTGGCAGGGCGAGTGGGTGGACGGCTCACCTTTTGGTTCGGCGGAAAAAGTATTTTTGCCGCGTTTCGATCCCGCGAGTTTCAATTCCATCAATCTCCGGCAACTCGGTTCGACGCCCGGTGAGATCGATATCTATGCGGAATATGTGGAGGCGCAGGGCCGGCGTTGCGCCTGGTCGGTGGAAGTTCGCCGGCAGGAGCGGCCGGTGAGTTTGCCGGAAGCCGCGAAATTTCAGCAAAAGCTGGAGGCGCTGCAGCCGCACAAAAACCTGGCGGCCCTGCAGGGCTGGATGGTGAGCCAGTACGGTTTCAGCAAAAACGCGGCGGCCTTTCTGACGCAACAGGGGGTTTATTATTCGGTGATTCCGCGCGAGTGATTTTTTTAAATAATTTTTAATTTGACGCTTCATTCCAATGCCTGCCGTATCGGCGACGCTTGCTTTGTCCCCGCCCGCCGCGCTTGCCATCATTATGGTCACCTTCCAAAGCGCCGGTGAAATCGCCGATTGTCTTCGCTCCTTAATCGCCGCCGAGCCGCAACGCCGGGTTTGGCTTTATTTGATTGATAATGCTTCGACGGATGGAACCCGCCGAAGCATTCACGCCGTGACTAATGAATTGCCGCGAGGGCGCTTTCGCGTTGAGTTGATTTTAAATGATGAAAACCTCGGCTTCACGCGCGCCGTCAATCAGGGATTGGCGCGTTATTTCGATATGCCTGTAAACAACGAAGTCCCGCTGTTGTTTTTAAATCCCGATACCATTTTGCCTCCCGGCAGCCTTGCCGCACTTTTGGAAAAATTATACGCTTTTCCCGACGCCGGCGTGATTGCGCCGCAGCTCGTTCATCGTGCCGGGCAGATTCAACTTTCCTGCCGCCGCTTTCCGGCACATTGGGATTTGTTTTGCGAATTGTCCGGCCTGTCGAGATTGGTCCCCAATTCACCGAAATTGAATCACTGGAAAATGGGCGATTTCGATCATCAGCACGCGGCCGAGGTGGATCAGCCGCAGGGCGCGTGTCTTTTGGCGCGGCCGGAAGTGATCAAGCAGATCGGAAGTTGGGACGAACGCTTTCCGATTTTTTTCAGCGACGTGGATTGGTGCAAATGCGTGTGGGAATGTGGCTGGAAAATTCGCTTCGAACCGTCCGTGCAAATCATTCACGCGCAGGGCGCCAGCGTGCGGCAGGTGCGGGCCGCGGCGATCTGGAGCTCGCATGTATCTTTCTGGCGCTATTTGCGCAAACACGAAAGCGGTTGGCGGGAAAAATTTTTGAATTTGTTTTTCGGGCCGCTGTTGGTTGTGGCGGCCGGCGCGAGAATGATTCCCTATTTAATTGCCGCCTTCATATTCAGCTCGCCGCAGAAAAGGACGGGAAAAAATTAAGAAAAGAATTTCACCTTGACTTTAAAAAAAATACGTGTAAATTAAAAATTACCCGTGGGAATTGTCGCATAACCTAAACTTTAAAAACGATGACGACCTTAGAAAAGCTTGAAAAATTGATTTATCAAGGCGCCAGAGAAACTGATCGGCGGATTCAGGAAACTGATCGGCGGGTTCAGGAAACTGATCGCTGGATTTTGGAAGCAAACCGGCAGTTCGAAAGGGATCGACAGGAGCGCAAAGAAGCCGAAGCCGAACTCAGGCAGCAAATGGCCGGGCTTACCAAATCGCTGGGACTGTTTGCCGAAAGCATGGTTTATCCCAGTGTGACTCGTCTTTTTGCAGAGCGTGGGATCAATCTCACCGGCCTCTACTCGCGTTCGCGTGAACGGCGAAACGGCGGTGCAATGGAAGTCGATGTGCTTGGCGTCGGTTCGGAAGTTGTCGTCGATATCGAAGTGAAGTTACGGCTGGAAGTGTCCGATGTGAAAGATTTTTTAAAACAACTTCCGAAATTTTTCGACTTTTTTCCTCGCTTCCGCGGTTTGAAATTATACGGCGCCGTGGCGGGAATGAGCATTGACAAAGAAGCGGATCGTTTTGCCTACAAACAGGGCTTATTCGTTTTAGCGCCCTCCGGCGATAATATGCGCATTTTAAACGACGAAATATTCGAGCCGCATATTTTTGGCGAAGCGGATAAGAAGAAGGCGCGCGGGAAAAACTGACTTGCAATTTTCCAGCAAAATATTTCAAACCAAACTCACGGAGGAACAATGATGAAAAGGACCATGACGATTTTCGGGGCGCTTTTGTTGACGAGTATGGCGCTGCCGCTTTTCGCGCAGGCCCCGCCCGCGCCGCTGCAAGACGATCTTTATAACTGGATGGTCGGCGAGTGGGAAGGCGGGACGGAGAGCACAATGGGCAAAGCTGTCGATGAAATGAAAGTCGACTGGGATCTCGAGCATCAATTTTTGGATTTCCATTACAAACAAAAAATGGGTGAAGGCGACAAGGCGATGGTTTACAAAGGCAAAGGTATGATGACCGTGCATCCGCAGACCAAGGAATGTCTCGGTTATTGGTTCGGCTCGTTACGCGATATTTCCACGGGCAAAGGCACGCGCACGGGCAACAAAATCACCATGACGTGGGAAGGCGGCGCGGGACCGGAGACCCGCACGATTGAAAAAGTGACCGATGACAAAATGGTGATGACTTTTAAAGGCGTCGGTCCGGATGGCAAGGAAATGAGCGGCACCACGACGCTGATGCGCAAAGTGAAGAAGGAAAAGGGCGATAAAAAAAGCTGAGCGGCAAGCTTGACAAAATTAAAACCCCATGAACCACCTTTGTTCCATGGGGTTTGTCGTTTTAAAATAAATGGCAAAAGCAACTGCCGTTTTCTTTTTGCCTTTTGCGGTGCGCCTTTAAACAATGATTCCCGATTTGTCCAACTGCGCCCGCAGCGCCTGTATTTCGGAGTTGGTGTTTTTGAGGCGCTCGCCGATGATCGAAGCCAGTTGAAAAAGAAATTTATTGCCCAGACGCGGCTTGCGTTCGAGCAGATCAAACAAATCGGGCCGGAACAAGCCGATAATATCGGAAGGTTCTTTGGCCACGGCGGTGGCGGAACGCGGCGTCTCGTCCAGCAGCGCCAACTCGCCGAAAAATTCGCCGTTGCGCAAAGTGGCCAGTTCTTCGCGGCCCTCGCCGGGCGCATGTTTAAAAATGGCCACCACGCCGCGTTGAATGACATACATTCCCACCCCCGGCTCACCTTCCCAGAAAATCGTTTCGCTGGCTTTAAAGGTGCGGCGATGAATGAGTTTCTCAAATTCGCGCAACTCGCCGTCGCTCATGTCGGCGAACAACGGCACCAGGCGCAGAGTCGTGATGATGCCTTCGTCATCGCCATTCTTCTTTTTGAAAATATTCCCCCATAACGGACTATTTGATTTTGCCGGACGATTGTTATTGGTGCTCATCATAGAAGCTGTTGGACGGTTTGGCGGTTTGACTGTTAGCCGGTTTGTTAGAAGGCGGTTTATTAACCGGCCAACGGGCCAACGTTTTTTCAACAGAACTAATATATGAAACGCGGCTTCATGAATCAAGACGAATTTTTCGTTGCTTTTATCCGGCAAATCAGTTACTTTTGGTTATGTTACGCCATTGCCTGACGGGCTTTATCTTTTTCATGCCGGGGTTGGTTTTTTCTCAAAACCAGCAGAAACAGTTGGATGATTTGCGGCAGAAGATCGCGCGCCTGCAGGAGCAGATTGTCACGCAGGAAAAAAGCGAAACCTCGACGCTAGAGTTTTTACGTTCGCTCGATGAGCAAATCGATCTGACGCACCGTCTGGTCGGTCAATTGCGGAAACAGGAGCGTGACAAACGCGCGAGAATCGATAACACCGAAAAAGTGCAACAGCGCACGCAGGATCAGCTCGAGCGTTTGAAACAGCTTGCCGCGCAACGCGCCGTTTTGTTTTATAAATACGGCCGCCTGCAGGATGTCGAAATTTTGCTCACCACCCGCTCTTTGAATCAAATGTTGTTGTGGGCGAAGTATCACCAGCAGCTTTCCGACAATGACCGGCGGATGGTGAACGGCATCGCCAAAAAGCAAGAGCAAATCGGCCAGCAGAAAACACTGCTGACCGCGGAATTGCAAACGCAGCAGCGCCTCCTCGGCGAAAAACAAAAAGAAGAAGAGACGCTGAAGAAACGCCGTGAGCAGCGCCAGGCGATTCTAAAAAAAGTTCGGAATGACAAGAACTTTTATCAAATGCAGCTCACGGAAACGCAGAAAGCGATTACGCGCATTCGCCAGCTTATTTCGTCCGCCGAAGCAAAAGCGCCGCGCCGTGAATCGGCGCCGGTGGCGGAAAACGGCTCGTTTAAAAATTTGCGGCGCGCCATGCCCTGGCCGGCCGAAGGGCGCGTCGTTTCGCATTATGGCGCTTATCGCCATCCGGTGCTCAACACCGTCACGAACAATTTGGGCATTGATATCGCCACCCCGATCGGCGCCCCGGTGCGCAGCGTGGCGCCGGGCCGGGTCACCGCCATCACGTGGCAACGCGGCTACGGCAATCTCATGATCATCAGCCATGCTGATGGTTATTACACCGTTTACACGCATCTTGCGGACATCAATGTCGCGTTGAATGACGAAGTCGCTGCCGAACAGATGATTGGCGCGGTCGGCGAAAGCGGTTCGCTGCCGGGCGCCACTTTCCATTTTCAAATCTGGAATCGTGAAGAGGCCTTAAATCCGGAGGAGTGGCTGCGCCCGTAGTTTTTAGTTGAAAAAGTATTCAGTGATCAGTAATCAGTTGATTAAAATTCGGTATCGCGGTTGATCTCGATTGTCGCACAGGAAAACGCGCAGGAATTTTTGCGGCGCGCGAAGCAAAATGAGCGCGTGGCGCACGCATATTTATTTCACGGCCCGGAAGGCAGCGGCAAAGAAGCGTTGGCGCTGCTCGCCGCGCAGACTTTTTTTTGCGCCGCTTCGCATTCACCGCCGGCGCCGCCGGCAACGATTTCATTGTTTGATGAGCCGGCGGCAAAACCCGCCGTGCATGCGAGTGCGAATGCCGCGCTGGCCTGCGGCAATTGTTCCGCCTGCCGGCGCGTCGCGGCGATGATGCACCCGGATGTGCGCGTTATTTTTCCACGCGCCGCTTCCGCCGGCGAGGACGAGCGCACGGAAGTTTTGCGCAGCCTGGCGACGAATCCATATCGCCGTTTGCGGCCGTGGGAAAATCCGACGATGCTGATCGACGACATTCGCGGCCTCAAGCGCGATTTCGGCATGACGAGTTATGAAGGCCACGGTTTCGTCGCATTGATTCTGGAAGCCGACCGCATGAAAGCCGAAGCCGCGAATGCGTTGCTTAAAATTTTGGAAGAGCCGCCGCCGCAAACGTTGATGATTCTCACGGCGACGTCGCTGGACAATATTTTGCCGACGATCGTCTCGCGTTGCCAGCCGGTGCGTTTGCTCATTCTAACGCGTGCGCAAATCGCTGCGGCGCTGCGGGAGAAATATGGCATCCCCGCTGAACGCGCAGAGTTCATTGCGAAGCTGGCGAACGGCAATTTGCGGCGCGCGCTGGAACTGCTTGATGAGGATGTCGACACGCGCCGCCAGCAGGCCGTCGCATTTTTGCGCATGGCGTTCCGGTTCAATAAACCGGTCGAGCAGATGGATTTTCTCAACGCGCTGGTGCGCGAGCATGATCGCCGCGATCTGCGCCAGCTTCTGGAGTTTTGTACGCTCTGGATTCGCGACGGCTATGTTTTAAAAGTGCTGGCTGGGTCGCAGCAAGCGAGCGCCGCCATCATCAACACCGATCAGGAGCGGCAGTTGGCTGACTTGATTAAAAATCTGCCGGAGTTTGATTTCCCCGGCGTGATTGCCGAACTGGAACTGGCGATGGAATGTCTTGATCGCTACGTGCAGCCGTGGCTGGTGTTGATGGTGTTATTGTATCGCATTCAAAAATTGTCAGGCAGCAGAAAGTAGCGGAGTGCCAAACTTTAGTTTGGCGCTGTTCTTTTGCTGCGACTTTATGCCACTCGGGCGGTAGTAGAAAGTAGCGGAGTGCCAAACTTTAGTTTGGCGCTGTTCTTTTGCAAAGCTAAAGCTTTGCACTCCGTGATTATTGATATACAGGAGGCCCTGTGCCAGATTTTATCGAAGTAAAATTCAAAGGCGAACGCAAAAGCTGGTATGCCAATACACAACAGTTTCCTTTCCGCCTCGGCGACCTCATTATTGTCGAAGCAGAAAAAGGCGAAGATTTGGGGCGTGTCAATCAGGCTGAGTTGCCGGCGCGAGTGCCGGCGCCGCCAAATGACGGCCTGAAAAAAACGCTGCGCAAGGCGAATGAAAACGACGTCATTCGCTTGCAGGGCAATAAAGTCGCCGAGCAAAAAGCGCTGGAAACCTGCCGCCAGAAAGTCGTGACCCACAACCTGCAGATGAAAGTCGCGGATTGCGAATATCAGCTCGACGGCAATAAGATTACGTTTTATTTTACCGCGGAAAAGCGCGTCGATTTTCGCGAATTGGTGAAAGACCTGGCCGGGGTTTATCACACGCGCATCGAGCTGCGCCAAATCGGCGTGCGCGATGAAGCAAAGCGTTTGGATGGCTACGGCGTGTGCGGCCGCCGCCTCTGCTGCTCGTCGTGGATTCAAGAATTCGGCCCGATCACCACGCAAGCCGCGAAAGAGCAAAATCTGCCGCTCAACCCCAATAAGCTTGCCGGCGTGTGCGGGCGCTTGAAATGCTGTTTGATGTACGAGCGCGATTTTTACAACTGGGCGATCGCACAATTTCCCGATCTCGCCAAGCCGATCAAAACAGAAAAGGGCGAAGGCCTGATTTTGAAAATCGATATTTTCAAAGATACCTTTACGGTGAAATATCAAAGCGGCGAAGTCGAAGTGCTGCCGCTGGCGGTTTCAAAAGAAAAAGTCTACAAATGCGGGAATGATTGCGGGCACGAGCACGGGAATCTGGAAGAATTGAGAGATGTGGAAACGCATTGATAGTTTAGGAGGAGGCTGGCTCATTGAAAACGGATTCATTGATTCACGAGGTGTTCCAATTCGATCCGCAGAGCCTGATTCAATTGCTGCAATTGAATTTGGAAGGCCGATATGCTTTTGAAAGCATCACGATTAAAACCACCGAAAAGCGGTTGGACGGTTTTTTCAAGCGCATCGACGGCGAAGGCCCGCATCTTTTTCTCGAGGCGCAAGGCTACGAGGATCGCAAAGTTTACTGGCGCTTGTATCGTGAAATTTCCACTTTTTACGAGCAACGAGATGAGCGCAACCCGTTCATCGCCATTGTGTTGTTTTTCGATGAAAAATTCGACCCCGGGCCGTTCGGCTTGACGTGCATGCCGCCGTGTCAATTGATTCGCGCCAATCTGATTGACTGCCTGAAGGCGCTGGAGAGAGTGCCGAGCGCCTTGACGGTTCTCAAGCCATTGGTGCTTGCCAGCAGGGAAGAGTTGGCGCCGGCCATCCCACAGTGGAAGGGCGACATTCAGGCGCTCAAATTGCCCGAAGCGAAAGAAAAGACACTGTTCGAATTGCTGGAATATGCCATCGTTCAACGCTTTCCGGAATTAACCGCAGAGGAGATTATTACCATGTTGCACTTAACCCCGATTGATCAGACGACCGTGGGCAAACAAATTTACGGGAAGGGACATGATGAAGGATATGGCCAGGGATATGGCCAAGGATATTGGCAGGGCGAGCTCATTGGCAAGATTCATTTTGCCCAAAAGCTTCTCGCACAACCGCTCAGTTCAAAGGAAGAACTGGTGAAGAAAACTGAAAACGAGTTGAAAACAATTCTCGAACATTGGGAAGCGCAATTGGGTTCGTCGTCGAGAACTCATTAGTTCAAACCGGTGTTTTATCCATTTGGAAAGGTGGGTGATTGCGCTGTTGCAATTGAAGTTGGAAGGCCGATACGCTTTTGAGAGCCTCGCGATTAAAACCACGGAAAAGCGGTTGGACGGCTTTTCAAGCGCAAAGCAAAGGCTTGTGGAATTGTTTGAGCTTGCGATTGCTCAACGATTTCCCGAACTCACGGAAGAAGAGGTAGTGCTATGGTGCAATTAATTCCGCTTGATCAAACCACCGCCGGCAAACAAATCTACGAGAGAGGGTTTAATCTCGGCAAACTCATTGGCCCTATTCGGCTTGCCCAGCAACTTCTCAAACAGCCGCTCAGCACAAAAGAGGAGTTGGCGAAAAGAACTGAAGAAGAGTTGAAAGCAATCCTTGCGCAGTTGGAAGCCCAATTAGAGGCGTCGCTAAAACTCCAGTAACAAACAGCGTTAATTACAATGTTGACTTTAACCCCAATTGAACAGAGCGTCATTGGCAAACAAATCGCGGAACTGAAGTCGTTGTTGAGAATTCAATTCATTGCCCTGTCTTTGCAGTCCCTGGAAGATGATCTGCCGCCGGACATTCGATCCCAATTGGCGGCATTGCCGCTATCGGGCGACGCCGCGTTGTGGAAAATCGCCAAAGCAAGATTAGGTTAAAGAGCGAACATGAACTACAAAAACATTATTACGATTGAGCCGGGGAAACGCGGCGGCAAACCTTGCATTCGCGGCATGCGAATCACCGTCTACGAGGTCCTTGAATATCTCGCTTCCGGTATGACGCAACAGGAAATACTCGATGACTTTCCATACCTTACGGCGGAAGATATTCGGGCTTGTTTGAGTTATGCCGCTGACCGGGAACGCGTGTTAATGGCAGTTGGAGTATGAGGCTTTTGTTTATTTTGTTCGGTTTTCCCCCAAAAGTGATTTGGATTTGCCGCGGCAATTGCTCGACGAGGCAAATTGAAGCCATACTCAGGGAAAATTATGCACTGGTTCAATCTTTCGAGACTGACAGCAATCTTGGAGTTTTAATTTTGTTTTAAGGATACAAATTCAGTGACCTCCTCCGAAAAAATTCTCGTCACCAGCGCGCTGCCGTATGCGAACGGCCCGCTGCACCTCGGCCACATTGCAGGCGCGTATTTGCCGGCGGATATTTACGTGCGCTATCAGCGCATGAGGGGCCGCGACGTGCTTTATGTTTGCGGCACTGATGAACACG
>Ga0247727_10003852_pt1 | contig 32710 bp, 27 predicted proteins | sample WisWelCaveWW1625_FD_202498 | JGI IMG/M metagenome (GOLD analysis project Ga0247727, IMG submission 202498) | Biofilm microbial communities from Wishing Well Cave, Virginia, United States - WW16-25 | ecosystem: Environmental > Aquatic > Deep subsurface > Groundwater > Cave microbial mat | place...
GCGAGACAACATTTCTTGTTCATCACTTTTCAAATTGACAATGTATTTTTTACTCATATCTGCCTCCTCTTTCGGAGACAGATAATACCAAGTCACCCATCAAAGCATGCTTTACAAACTACTAGTTCCGCCGCCTCCTGGGGGGACTGCACCCCGCAGCGCTGCCCGCCAAGATCGCACTCGACGAGGACGGTCAGCGCCAGCCCGGCGGCCTGCGCCGCGCCCGAAAGACCGCGCACCACAAAGGCAGAGTCGGCAGTGACGGAGAGTGTTGTGCGCCGGGCCAGTTCCATCAGCCGGTTAAGCTTGGCCGCGCCGATGATGTTATAGGGGATGAAAATATCGGTGAGGCCGGCGTCGGCGATGACCTCGGCTTCGGAGATTTTCTGGCAGGTGATGCCGACCGCGCCTGCGGCCATTTGCATGTGGGCGATGGCGGGGATTTTGTGCGTTTTGACGTGCGGGCGGTTGGCGATGCCGTGATCGTCAAGGTAGGTTTGCAGACGCTGGATGTTGGCGGCGAGGAGGTCGAGGTCTACAATGGCGGAGGGGGTGTCGAGGTCGGGGAGGTGCATAAAGTTTTGCCAAGTGACAGTCACTTCCGAAGTGACTGTCACTTACCTACATACGCAATCGCATCAATCTCTACCAGAATCCCCTTCAACTGGCTGCCCACCGTGGTACGGGTTGGCTTGGGGTCGGGGAAATAGGTGGCATACACCTTGTTGTAGCGGTCAAACAGGGCGAGGTCGGAGAGGTGGGCGGTCACTTTGACGACATCGGCCATCGTTGCGCCGCCCGCCTTCAGGATGGCCTTGATATTTTCCAATACCTGGGCGGTCTGTGCTTCGATGGTATCCCCGGCAAGCTGGCCGGTGGCCGGGTTGGCTGGCCCCTGCCCGGAGACGAAGACAAAGTCGCCGACGCGCAGGCCGGGCGAGTAGGCCCCCGCAGGTTTGGGGGCGTTGGAGGGGAAGAGTTGTTGTTTCATGGAGGCTCCAAGGTAATACAATGTGATAATTTGCCAACTTATTTGCTACGCTTGGCGAGAATGTCGGAAAGCTATGGTTGAGCGAAAACACCGAAATACAACGCAAAAAAAATCGTGAAGAAGATAATGACTGCACCAACCAGACTCACCACAGCGAGCAGGATCGATTTTAGGGGCTGCCTCACATTCTTCTGGTTTAGTTTGTTTTTCGTTGCCTTGAATATATAACGAAGCCCTATGCCAAAACCTACTGCGGTAATAAATAGCACTAATGCCGTAAGCTCATAATCGTTCATCCTAATCTCCTCCGAAGGTGGTTTTTCGCCGGGGAGTTGTCCAACAACGTCCTGGCGCTTGCATCAATAAGCCTAACCCAGTGCATTCTGTTTGGTTACTGCCCGGATCACTTTATGGTCGATCCGCCCACGTTCCCCGTAAAAACCTCACCCAATTTCCATACATGATGTCCGCGATCTCCCCGTCCGCATAACCCCGTCCCGCCAGCATTTTCGGGATTTTTTGCAGGTCGGCAATCGTGTCCATGTCGAGCGGGGATTCTTCGCGGCCAAACCCGCCGTCGAGATCGCTCCCGATGGCGGCGTGGCGGGGATTCCCGGCCAGTTGGCAAATGTGGTCGATGTGGTTGAGCACATCCGCCAGGGTCGCCACGTTCCGGTTCGGGACGTTGTGCTCCCAGTCCACTTGCAGCATCCAACTGTCAAACGCCGCGCCGATCACGCCGTCGCGGGCAATGATGGCTCGCAGTTGGGTATCGTCAAACTGGCGCTGGTGCGGGACGAGCGCGCGGCAGTTGTTATGGCTGGCGAGCACGGGGCCGGGATAAATCTCCAACGCCTGCCAAAACGCCTGGTCGGAGAGGTGGGTGAGATCAAGGATAATGCCGAGCCGATCCATCTCCCCAAGGAGGGCGATCCCCTCCGGGGTCAGCCCCCTCTCGGTCCCCGTTCCCCCGGCGTACCGCCCCGGCTCATAATGCGCCGGGCCAATCAGGCGCACCCCGGCTTCGTACCAATCTTCGAGTTGATCCGGGTTCAGGATCGGGTCGGCGCTTTCCATCGAGATGATAAAACCCAGGGGCGGCTGGGGTTCACCGGGATCAGATTCCCATTGAACCCACGCGGCGAGATGGTCATCCAGCCCCCGCAGGTCGGTCAGGATGCGGGCGTGCCCCTGCTGTTCCAGCGCCCGGTAATACGCCAACTGGCCGCGGGCGGCGGCGAACGCCTGCGCCGCAGAGCCATAATCAATGTCGTCGCTGCGGATACCCGTGGAGCGGGCGAGCAGGGTGGCGATGCACACGGCCACGCGCCCCTGGCGGAGTTCGGGGAGGGCGACGGTATTTTGCCCGCGCCCCGGCCCGGCGGCGGCGGATTCCTGGGTGCGGATCGTGTACACGGATTGCAGGAGGTCGCGGTTCCACTGGAGCGCGTTCCAGGCGAGGTCGAGGTGTGAATCAAAGATCAACATGGGTGGGGAGGGAGTTCCCAAGAGTTCCTACGAGAACCCAAACTCATGGGAACTCTTGGGAACTCATGGGAACTCCGTTTTCAATAGAGTGGCCTTTTCAGGTGCCCCGTCATTATATCCGCCCCATCCGCCGTGACGAGAACGGCATCTTCGAGGCGGACGGCGGCTTCGCGGGGAAAGTAAATGCCCGGTTCCAGCATGGTGACCATGCCGGGTTCGAGGGGGGTCGCGTTATATGGGACGATGCGCGGCTCCTCGTGCGAGCTGGCCCCGACGCCGTGCCCGGTGTGGTGCGGATAAACTGGGTAGCCCGCCTCGGCGATAAAGGCGCGCACGCGGCGGTCAATCTCGTTGGCGGGGATGCCCGGTTTGACCAGCGAGATGGCAAATTCGAGCGCTTCGGCGGCAGTATGGCGCATGGCTTTTTGCCGCGGCGTGACGTCGGCGGCGTAATAGGTGTTGCAACTGTCGCTCCAGTAGCCGTGCACGCGCGTGCTGATGTCCATCATCAGCGAGTCGCCCGCGCGCAGGGCCAGGTCGCCCGGCCACCCGCCGATATTATTCTCGCGATAGCTGACGACGCAATCATTCCCGAACGGGATGCGCTGCCCGCCTTGTTGCTGGACGGCGCTGTGGGCGGCGGCCCATACGTCAATCTCCCGCGCGCCTACGCGCACGGCCTGCGCGGCCGCGATGTGCGCCACATCCGCCAGGGCAAACGCGGCCCGGAGTTTGGCGAGTTCCTCACCGGTTTTGACCATCCGCAGGGGCGCGAGCCAGCCATCGATGGGGAGCGGCCCGGCCCTCGGGGGCAGGAAGCCTGCCGGGAGCGCCTGCATTTCCGCAACGAATTCCCCTTTGCCAACGAGTTCCCCCACGATTTTTGTGAGTTGCGCCGGGCCGGGGAGCGGCGTCTCGATGGTATAGCCGGGATAGCGAATGACGGGAATGCTGACCGATGAAGTATCCAGCGACTCCAGCACGAGCAGGGTGAACGTGCCGTCCTCATACCAGACGAGCGGCGGGCCGCCCGCAAAGGGGCCAGGCCCCACCTGCAGGGGTTCGGCAAACCCGGTGAGCCACGTCACGCTGTACGGGTTGGCAAACAGGGCGCGGTCAATATTCCGGGAACGGAGCAGATCATGGGCGCGGTCGCGTTGTTCGGTATGCATCAGTTCACCCCGCACCAGCGCATGACCAGCAGGGCAATCAACTTCGCCAGTTGCACGAGTTGCGCCGTCTCGATGTACTCGTCCATGCCGTGGATGGTCTGCATGTCCGGCCCGATGGAAATGGTGGGGATGCCGGAATAGTTGATCAGGTGGATGGCGTCCGTCAGCGAGCCGAAGCCGCGCAATTGGGGCGCGATCCCGACCTCGGTGAGGGTGGCCGCGCCCAGTTGGGCGATCGGTTCTTCCTCGGAAACTTCCGCCGGGTAATAGAACGGGCCGGAACTGAGTTCCAGGGGGTGCGCGGCGAGCCAGGGGTCGGCGTCCCTGAGTTTGTCCAGCGCCCCGCGGATTTCCTCGAGCGGGTTGCCGTGCCCCGGAGCGACCATCGCCCCAAAGCGTACCTCTGCCCGCTCGGCGTACGTCACCTCCCACTCCCCGCCGTGAATGACGGTGGGCAGGATGAAATCCGCCCCGATGTATTTGTGCTGGCGATCCGGGTGTGTGCGCCAGTCCCCGGCGAGGAAGTCCAACGCCTGCACCACTTTTGCCGCGAGTGAAACGGCGTTCACCGCCCCGCCTTCCGACCAATGAGGCTGCGCCATCTCGGCATGACCGGCGCGGCCTGTCACAGTGATTTTCCCGTAGACGCTGCCGCGCATGGCAACGAGTATCTTCATGTCCGTCGGTTCGGGGATAAAGGCGGCGTCGGCGGTGTAGCCGCGCTGGCAAGCGGCGAGCGTCCCCATGCTGGTCACTTCCTCGTCGGGGACGATCTGGATGGTCAGGTCGCCGGTGAGCGTGAGCTTGGCGCGCCGGATCATGTCCACGGCGAAGAGCATGGCGGCGTTCCCGCCCTTCATGTCGGCTGCGCCCCGTCCGTAAAGACGGCCATCTCGCACCTCCCCGCCAAAGGGATCAGAAGCCCAGAGGGCCGGGTCGCCCGGCGGGACCACGTCATAGTGTCCGTTCAGGATCAGGGATTTGCCGGTACCAGAGGAGGGGAGGCGTCCCACGACCACGGGCATCCCGCTCATCTCCCGATTGGCGATGACGCCCCGCCCCGGCCCATCTTCCAATTGGGAGGCGTCCACCTCCCACATCTCCGTTTCCAGACCCATGCCGTCCAGCAGTGTGCGAATAAATTTCTGGTGCTGGCGATACGCCTTACCCTCCGCCCGCGCTCCGATGGCGGGGGTGATGGTGGGGAACCGGATCATCTGCTGGAGGCTGTCGATAAGTTCGGCCTGGTGTTCGTCAATGAGGGCGAGGATGCGGGATTCAAGGTTGTTCAGCAATGGTTACTCCGGGGATTTCTCGTGGGTGCTCTTGGGAACTCATAGGAACTTGTGAGGAATTTCGGCGAGCGCGCGTTTCCCATGAGCTCCCATGAGTTCCCCGCAGTTCCGACGAGTTCAGAATATTTTTTCAGTACTCAATCCAACAGGTTTTCCACCCCGCGCTTATACAGGCTGTTCGCAATAATAATCCGCTGGATTTCGGAGGTGCCTTCCCAAATACGTTCGACGCGTAATTCGCGGAAAAAGCGTTCAGCCACATTTTCACGCATATAACCGCGGCCCCCGAAAATCTGCACCGCCCGGTCGGCCACGCGGCCAGCCATCTCGGTGGCATAGAGCTTTGCCATGGACGCCCGCGCATGGACAATCTTCAGGTCGGCCTCGGATTTTGCGGCGTCGGCGGTGCGGGCGGCGTCCAACGTCATCAGCCGCGCCGCGAACATCTCCGTCATTGAATCGGCCAGCATCCCCTGGATAAACTGGTATTCCGAAATGGGCTGGCCGAATTGTACGCGCTCCTGCGCAAATTTACTGGCCTCCTCGATCAGCCTCCACGCCGCGCCCACACAGCGGGCGGCGATCAGCACGCGCTCGTGCAGGAACCATTCCTTGGTGATCGACAAGCCATTGCCCACCGCACCGAGGATGTGCGCGCCCGGCACACGCACGCCCTCAAACACCAGCCGGACATGGGGGTCAATGATGTGGTGCATATACTTTGGCGTTTCGGCAAAGGTGATGCCCGGTGCATTGAGCGGGACAAAAAAGAGCGTGTTGCCATCGCCCGTTTCCGGGCCGGTGTTGCATTGCACCACGGCCACCCCATCGGCAAATGCGGACGTAACGTGCCATTTCTCGCCGTTGATCACCCAATGATCGCCATCCCAAACCGCCGTGGTCGCCAGCGTTCCGGCATCCGACCCTGCGCCCGCCTCCGTGACCGCGTAACAAATGTCCAGCCAGCCCTCGGCGGCGGGGCGGACAAAGCGCGTCACCTGCTCATCCGTGGCGTATTTGAGCACAATGGCTGGTGCCCAGACGAGCCAGCCCAGCGCATTCGTCGCCTTGCCAATCTCCTCGTTGATCACCGCCTGCGCCTTCCACGAAAGCTCCGTCCCGCCCATCGCTTTTGGCAGGCTCCCGGAGTACAGTCCGAGGGCGCGGACTTTTTCCTTGATGGCCGCGCGCTTCTCCGGGGGCAGGAACCCGTCGGCCAGTTCCACTTCGACTTCGAGCGGGATTAGCTCCGTGGAGACAAAATTTCGGACGGCCTGTTGGATGGCTTTGAGTTCAGGGGTGAGTGGCATGGGGGACCTCTGTAGGACGGGCGATTGAAATCATTGTGAGCTCGTGGGAACTCACGCGATTTCCTATGAGTTCCCACGAGTTCCAAATGCATAAGCACAAGCTGATTATTGCTCATATCCTGGCGTTTTTAAGCACAATCAGCGCATCCACGGCAAATGCGCCGTCAGGATAAGCGATGAGCGGGTTGATGTCCACCTCAGCGATCAGGTCGCCCAGATCGGCGGCGAGGGCGGCGAGGGCTAGGGCGGCGTTGATGATGGAATCCTCGTCTACCGCGGGTTGGCCGCGCCAGCCGCGAAGGAGGGCCGCGCCCTGGAGGGAACGCAGGGCCGCGCGGATTTCACCGGGGGACGCGGGGAGCGCAAGCAGGCGCGTGTCCCCGAGGATTTCCGCGAAAACCCCGCCCAGCCCGAGCGCGAGGAACAACCCAAACTGCGGGTCGTGGATCAGCCCGAGGATGAGTTCCACCCCCGGGGGCAGCATTTTTTGCACGAGGACGCGCGGGCCAAATCGGTCTTCAAGGGCACGGTAGGCTTGGCGAACCCCGGCGGGGTCGTTCAGGTTGAGGAAAACGCCGCCGGAGTCCGTTTTATGCTGGAGGCCGGATGCCGTTTTCAGGGCCACGGGATAGCCGATTTGATCGGCGGCGTTGATGGCATCTTCAAGCGTATTGGCGACCTGCTCCGGGGGGACGCGGATTCCATAGCGGGCGAGGAGGGCTTTGGCGGTGTGCTCGTCGGGAGGGGCGGCAAGCTGGGCGCGCAGGCGGGCGAGGTCGGGATGTAGCGTGTGGGCGGGCGCGGCGCGCGGCGTGTCCTGGAAGGCGCTATATGCGAGCAGGTGGCGGATGGCCCGGAGGCCGGTTTCCGTCCCCATGAGGACGGGGATGCCCGCGGCGCGGAACTCGCTCATCATACCCTCGCTGGCGGCGGCGGTGATATTGACGAGGACGGCGAGGGGTTTGCGGAATTGGGGGAGGATGGGGAGGACGATGTCCGGGTAGGTGGGCGGGAGGTCGGAGGCGCGCATAAGGTCTACGGCAAGCAGGTTGAGGCCGGTGGCGGGGTCGGCGTCGAGGGCGAGCAGGGCTTGGCGGTAGATGCGGCCGGTTTCGTTGCCGGTGCCCCAGGCGTCGAGGGGATTGATCGGGTCGAGGCCGGGGTCGAGGATGGCGGTGAGGCTGGTGCGTGTCGCGTCGTTGATTTGGGCAAAAGGGACGCCGATCTCCTCGGCCATGTCCACCAACATGCCGCGTTCGCCGCCGGAGTCGAGGGTGGCCGCGATGGCCAGCGGGCGGACGCGCCAGCCGGTGGCGAAGAGTTCGAGCGTGTCCATCATTTCATCGAGCGACTGGACGCGGCGGACACCGTGGCGGGCGAAGAGGGCGTTGTAGATGGCGTCGTCCCCGGCCAGCGCGCCGCTGTGCGTTTGGGCGAGGCGCGCGCCATGCGCGCTGCGGCCTACTTTGTAGGCGACGATGGGAATGTCGCGGGAGGCCGCCTCCTCAAGGGCGGACGTGAACCCGGCGGGGTCGCGGATGGTTTCGATGAAGAGGGCGATTACGCGGGTGGTGGGATCCGCGAGGGCGAACTGCATGTAATCGGCGAGGGTGGTGACGGTCTCGTTGCCGGAGGAGATGGCGTAGTTGAAATGGATGTCGCGGTTGTTCTGCCAGAGGGAGTCGAAAACGGAACCGCTGTGGCTGATGAGGGTAATGTGTCCCGGAGGTGTGCCGGGCGTGACGGGGTAGCCGGAGAGGACGAGTTTGTTGGCGAAGGCGAGGAAGCCCATGCAGTTCGGGCCGCACACGGCGATGTCGTGCTGACGGGCGAGGTCAGCGATGGCGCGCTCGGTGGCGCGGGGATCGCCGAACTCTGCATGGGCGCTCCCAAAGATGAGGGCGGCGGGGATGCCGAGGGCGGCGGTCTCCTCAAAGGCGGGAAGCAGGGCGCGGTTGGGGATGGCGAGGACGGCGAGGTCTGGGCGCTCCGGGAGCGCGTCCAGGCTGGGATAACAGGGCTGGCCGAAGAGGTTTTCGTAGCGGGGATTTACGCCGTAAATGCTGCCCTCGTAGCCGAAGTCCCGCAGGTTGGCGTAGACGAGGCCGCCAAAGCGATCTGGCTGGCTGATGCCGACAATAGCGACGGAGTTGGCTCGGAGGAGGGGGAAGAGGTCGGGCATGCGCGGGCTGGAATCCCCCATTTTTATCACACTTTGCATGGCTGTCTTCTTTCTGGATATTTTTATAAGGAAGCCAGGAATGCAGGAAAATAAACTATAACAACAGGTTCGCTTCCTGGTTTCCTGGATTCCTCATTATTTTTCGGCAGGGATCTTAATGCAGGGCTTCCCGGACGGAGTCTTTGAGGGCGGTCTGGGTGAGCGCGATGTCCTCGTCCGTCAGGGCCGCGCAGATAAACCAGGGTTCACGCGAGTCCGGTTCAGGCATGACGCCGCGGTTGATCAGACCGGTCATCACTTGTTCGTAAAAATCATGATCGCTGGTCAGCCAATCGCGGTATTCGGTGGGCGCTTTTTCGGCGAACCAGAAACTAAACATGCTGGGATGTCCGGTGAAGGTGAAGGGGAGGTCGAATTCCGACAGGACTTCGCCAATGGCGCGCTGGAGCCGGACACCATTGGCGTACACGGTTTCGAGCGCCGATGTGGTCTGCATGATCGACAGCGTGGCATGGGCAGCCGCGAGGCTCATCCGGTTCCCGGAGAACGTGCCCCCGTGGGCGATTCCCTGCCCGATCTGGCTCATGATCTCGCGCTTCCCGCCAAACACGGCGATGGGATACCCGTTGCCGAGGGCTTTGGCGTAGGTGGCGAGGTCGGGCGTGACCCCAAAGACTTCCTGCGCGCCCCCGCGGGCAAGCCGGAAGCCGGTTTTGACTTCGTCCATGATCATGACAATGCCATGCTTATCGCACAGCCGCCGGATGAGGGGAAGCCACTCGGGGTGGGGCATAATCCCGCCGCAATTGCCCAGAATGGGTTCAACCATGATGGCAGCAATCTCGTTCCAGAACTGGGAGACGAGGTGTTCAAGGATTTCCCCGTCGTTGAACGGCGGGATGTATACGAGTTGTTGCAGGCTGGCTGGGACGCCGGAACTAATGGGGTAGGCGACGGTGTTGCGGCGGCTGCTGGACCAGTAGGCGTCCCCGCCCGTGCTCGTGGTAAACATGACGCTGTCGTGCAAGCCATGATATTGCCCCTCAAACATGATGAATTTCTCGCGCCCCGTGAAGGCACGCGCCAGCCGGAGGGCATGCATGGTGGCTTCCGTGCCGGAATTGGCAAACCGCACCATTTCGACGGCGGGGCACATGGCAATGATCTGGTCGGCGACCTCGGCTTCCTCCGGGATGCTCAAGGCATAGGTGGTGCCGCGGGTGATGGCCTCCGCGACGGCGGCGTCCACGCGGTCATCGGCGTGTCCCAGGATGACCGGCCCGTACCCGAGGCGGTAATCCACGTAAGCGTTGCCATCCATGTCCCAGATGGTTGCGCCCTTGCCGCGGGCGATGTATCGGGTGCCCGTTTCCCCCCAGTAGCGGTAATTGGATGTAACGCCAAGGGGCAGTTTTTTTGACGCAAGTTGGAAATGTGCATTGGAGCGGGTGAGGGTACCCATGGGATTCATTCCTGTTAGAATTTGCCGGAAATGCTGAAGCCAGTCTACCACCCCATAAATACGGCGTCAACAAAAATGACGCAAATATTTCACCGAATACCCAAAAATACCCGACAATGTTACTGGATTTATAAGTGACGGCATCGCTCCTGGCAAGGCGGCGCTTCCGGCTGGTCTGGTTGGTCTGGCTGGCAATTTTCCTCGATACTTTATTGTTTACGGGGGTATTGCCGCTGCTTCCCTCCCTGGGCGAAAGCGAGTGCTTATCCGATGGCGGGCTGGGGATTATCCTGGCGGCATATTCGTTCTCCGGCTTGTTTCTCTGTCTCCCATTTGGCCTGGCCAGTGACTGCTGGAGGCCGCGGCCCATCCTTATTTTTGGCATTATCGGTGTCGCAATGGGCGGGTTGATTATTTCATTGGCTCCGACCCCCTGGGGGATTGGGGTGGGCCGGTTTATGCAGGGAATGTCCAGCGCGGCCCTGTGGACATCCGGGATGGCGATTGCCAGCCAGCAGGCCGGGCCGGGCAAGCGGGCGCAGGCCATTGGGCAGATTTACTCGGCGGCTTCCGCCGGGGAATTGGCTGGCCCATTGCTGAGCGGTTTCCTGTTTGAGCGCACGGGGATCACCACTTTCTTCCGTCTCGTGGCGATTTTGGGTGCGGCGCTCGCGGCGGGGGCAATCCTGATCTCAAAGGGTCAGGTACCCGGTGAAAGGAGGGAATGGCCGGGGTCAGTGGAAATGCAGGGAGGCCGCGATTGGGCTTTATGGGGCAATGCAGGTCTTTTCCTGATCATCATCTCCATTTTCTCGATGATGCTTTTATTTTCGCCGCTGCTTATGTTCCGGAGATTTGCATTTGGCCCTGCCGCCATTGGGCTGGCTTTGATGGGCTGGAACCTGGCTGTGTTTGGCTCGCAGATATTGGGGGGCAGGTGGGCAGACCGGGCTGGCGGGCGTCTCCCCTTGATGGCTGGACTGGCGGCGACCGGAGCCGGGCTGGCCGGGTTGGCAGTGGCCCAAACGGCATGGCAATTCCTGCCGGCGTTGTACCTGGTGGGTGGCGGCGCGGCCATTACTGCCACCGTGGTGACTGCACAGTTTTCAACCGCCTGGGAGCGCCGCAAGCCGGCAGGCACCGGGCTGGGGGCGGCTTTTGGTGCGTCCAACACGGTTTGGTCGCTTGGGTTCCTGATTGGGAATGGGATCGGCGGCTGGCTGGTGACGGTGGTGCCAGTGGAAACCGTGCTTTGGGGGCTGGGCGCTTTGCTTGTGCCGTTTGTGGTGGTCGCGGCCGCGTATCCTCTCCTGCGGCGGGGGGTGCGTTCCGCGTGAGCGAGGCCGAAATGTGCCGGAAACTTTCGGGTTGATTTCCCAAAAGTGATGTATTATTGAAATGTGAAGCGTGGCGTGTCCCCGGACATTCGGCGGTTCACATTTTGTTTTTAGCCAGCCCAGGTATCTGGGTAACAACCTACGGAGGAAGCAATGAAAGTTCAAAGATTGCAAGTTGTATATGCCCTCTCGCTCGCCGTGTTTTTGATGTTGATGGCCGCCTGCGGTGGCGCTGAGGAGGCCAGCCCCATTGTGATTTTGGAATGGTCAGGCTATGAAGTGACCGAAAACCCGTACCTGTTTCCCGCCTTTGCTGAGAAATACACGCCCACGCTCGAATCGGTCGTTGATTACATCTTCTTTGCCGATGATTCCGAAGCCTATGCCAAGGTGCAGAGCGGTGTCGAGGCTGATCTCGTACACCCTTGCGAGTCCTACATGGGCCTGTATGTTGAAAACGGCCTGCTCCAGCCGATTGATACCTCCCGTATCGAACATTGGGACGAGTTGCATCCAAAACTGGTGGCGCTCGGCAACTTTGATGGCGTGCAATACTTCGTCCCCTGGGACTGGGGTTATGAATCTATCCTCGTCCGCACCGACCTGGTGCAGGAAGTCCCGGATTCCTGGGCTGATCTGTGGGACCCCCAGTATGCCGGCAAGGTCATGATCTGGGATAACGGCCAGGCCAACTATGCCATGACCGCCCTTTCACTGGGGTACACGGACCCGTGGGGGAGTCTCAGCCAGCAAATTGTTGATGAAGTCAAGTTGCGCCTGATCGAGCTTAAGCCCAATATTCTGACCTATTGGACAGACTATACCCAGACCTGGGATCTGCCCTTAACTGGTGAGGCCTGGTTGACCAGCACCACCTGGCAGGATTCGTATGGCAACCTGGTCACGCAGGATCCTCCCATTCCCGCCGCATACATCACACCCATTGAAGGGCGGATGGGCTGGAACTGCGGCTACGGCATCCTCAAGGATGCCACCAACCTGGATGTGGTCTACGACTTCCTCAACGCCGCCACCGCCCCGGAATCTGCCGCCGGGCTGGGCAACAACTACTGGTACGGTCATGCCAACACCGCCGCGGTTGACTTGATTGATGACTATATCGTGGAGTTCATGGGCCTGGACGATGTGGATGCGCTCTTCGAAGAGACGGTCTTTTACCAGCCGCTCAGCGAGGAGGAGCATGCCATGATCATCAAAATGTGGAATGAGGTAAAGGCTGCGCCGTAATTCCTGATGCCTGCCTAAAGAGGGGCAAAGGGCCGACGGCGCATGCCGCTGGCCCTTTGCGTCCTCTCCCCATCTTTGTAATAGTTAGTTAGCCACGAAGCACCTCATGGAACATCGCTCTCGTATCTCAACCCTGGTCAGCCCACCGGCCATTTTCATGTTCATCATGTTTGTTCTGCCATTGGGGTTTATGGCGCTCTATTCGTTCCGGGCGGGCTCATTTGGGGCGGCCCGCGAAACGTTCACGCTGGACAATTATCGGGATTTCCTTGCGAATGCCCCGTTCCAGCGGTTGCTCTGGCGCTCGTTGCTCATCTCCTTTTGGGTGTCCCTCGCCGCGGTTGTTCTGTCGTACCCGATCGCTTACTTCCTCGTTTTCGGCGCAGGGCGATCAAAATTACTTCTCCTCACCATCATCATCGTACCTGCCTGGGTCAGCTACCTGTTGCGAGTCCTGGCCTGGAAAATTATCCTCGGTTCAACCGGCATCCTCGCTTCCTTTCTCACCTGGATTGGCTTTGACCTGGCAGATGCTCCACTTCTCTTATATAGCCCGGAAGCCGTAATCATCACACTCGTGTACGTTTGGGTTCCTTTCGTAGCATTGCCTATTTTTGCCGCGCTGGAGCGGATAGACCCCAGCCTGCTGGAGGCGGCTTATGATCTCGGGTGCAGCAAATTTGCGGCCTTCCTGAGGGTTACCCTGCCGCTGTCCCTGCCGGGTGTCCTCGCCGGTTTCCTCTTTGTCTTTATCCCGACCGTGGGCGAATATGTCACACCCTCCCTCGTGGGCGGCACGGAGGGGATCATGTTTGGCAACTTGATCCAGGACCAATTTCTCCGGGGGCTGGACTGGCCCACCGGCTCGCTGATGAGCCTGGCGATGCTTGTGATCGTGCTCGTGCCGCTTGTCGTATTTTCCCGGTTTATCAAGCTTGCGGATTTGGCGGGGATTTAGCGACAATGAACCTCCGCAAATTCTTTACCCCTGGCGCGCTCTTTTACTGGCTTTTTGCCATTTTCCTTTATCTCCCAATTGCCCTGCTGATCCTATTCTCCTTCAACGATGCCTCCTCCCTCCACTTCCCGTTGAGCGGGTTTACCTGGAAGTGGTACCAAGACCTGGCAAGCGCCAATGAGTTGATGGACTCTGCGAGGAACAGTCTGATCGTCGGCCTGGGTTCGTCGCTCGTGGCTACCATCCTCGGCACCATGGCCGCCATCGCCGTTGTGCGCTTCAACTTTCCGGGCAGGAACCTGTTTATCGCGGTCTCCGGCCTGCCGCTCGTAATTCCGGCTGTGGTCGTGGGTGTCGCGCTGCTCATTCTCTTCCGCCAATTTTTCGACATGGAACTCAGTTTGTGGACGGTTTCGCTGGGCCACGTGGTCACGCATATCCCGATTGTCATGCTCATTGTCGGCGCGCGGCTGGCGGGGTTTCCCGATAACCTGGAAGATGCCGCGATGGATTTGGGGGCCAGTTATTGGGGTGCCCAATTGCGGGTCGTCCTCCCGATGAGTTTTTCCGCCCTCGTGGCGGCCTTCCTCACCGCTTTCACCACCTCGTTTGACGAATATGCCATGAGTGTTTTTATCGTCGGTACGGATGTGACCCTGCCCGTTTACATGTATTCCCTCCTGCGCTTCCCGCGCCGCCTGCCGTTGGTCGTCGCCATGGGCGGCTTGATTATGGCCGCCTCCATTGCCCTGCTCATGTTTGCCGAGTGGCTGCGGCGCGCCGGTGACCCTAAAAATACTGTGGAGAGCTAACCCCTTGAGCCAGCCTGCTGTTCAACTAAAAGACGTTTCCAAAATTTTCCCCGGCGATGTCACTGCCGTGGATCATATGACGCTGGACATCCCGCAGGGTGAATTCTTCACCATGCTGGGACCGAGCGGGTGCGGGAAAACCACGACGCTGCGGATGATTGCCGGGTTCGAGTCCCCCTCGGAGGGCCGAATATTTATCGAGGGCAAGGATGTTACTGCGGCCCCGCCAAACCGCCGCCCGGTAAATACCGTTTTCCAAAATTATGCATTATTTCCCCACCTGACGGTTGAGCAAAATGTGGCTTTCGGGCTTCGCCTGCGCCGCGTCCCCGCCGCCGAGACCCAACGCAGGGTGCAGGAGGCGCTGGAGATGGTGCGGCTGCCAGGGATGGGCAAACGCCGTCCCTCCCAACTTTCCGGCGGGCAGCAACAGCGCGTCGCGCTGGCGCGTGCCCTCATCAACGAACCGGAAGTATTGCTGCTCGATGAGCCGCTGGGCGCCCTCGACCTCAAACTGCGCAAGGCCGTCCAATTGGAACTCAAACAATTGCAGAGTGAGCTGGAGATCACCTTTGTCTACGTCACCCATGACCAGGAAGAAGCCCTGACGATGTCGAACCGGATTGCGGTCATGAACGAGGGGGTCATCCAACAGCTCGGCATACCGCGTGAGATTTACGAGAACCCGGTCAACCGTTTCGTGGCGGATTTTATCGGCGAGACCAATTTTATGACCGGCACGGTGCGGGAGGCCGGGGAGGTTGTCTGGGTGGATGTAAACGGGGTGCGCGTGGCTGGTTCGGCAGGCGGCAATTCTGTTTCACCGGGTGAGCAGGTCACGCTTGCCATCCGCCCGGAAAAGATGAACCTCTACCCGCCTGGAAAAATGGATGTCCTCGAAACAGAACTGGGTATGGACGCCGCCGAATTTGCCCGGGTCTTTGGAGGCCAGAAACCGCTGGTGGATGTGGACATGCGCCAATACCTGGAGAAGGAACTCAATAGCGTCGTCATTCCCGGAACAGTTTTGGAAGCCAGCTATATCGGCACGGATATCCGTTACCTCGTCCAGTTCAACGGGGGCACGACCGTATTTGTACGAATGCAAAATTTCGGGGAGCGTTACGATACCACTTTCGCAGCGGGGGATACTGTCATCATCCACTGGCCCGCCGAAAATGCGCGCGTCCTGAAAGAATAATCCGGTCCCGCCGGCTCAGCCACCCTCCACCCAATGGGGATTGGACTCTGCGAAGATCGGCCCCGTCAGCATCCAGGGACGCCCTGCGAGGAGATCCGTCTGATAAGACATCATCTTAAAACGGGCTGTCTCCGGGTGAACCTCCCGGATAAAAATCCCGGGTTCATGGGGTGCCCGGTATACGATCGGGTCGTTGATCGTCCCTGAAAATTCCCGTCCCACCCAGGGGGTGAATATCTGGAAATCCCGCCACTGGTCAATGATCATACTGTCCCCAAAAGCCCTCGGACGCGTGGCCGCCGCGAGGCACACCCGATTTTCGGCAGACCGGCCCGCCAAGCCCAGCCTAATCTCCCATGCCTCTTGCGCCTCAAACGGGATGGCGATCACGTCCACCCCGCGCATGGCCAGCACCTTCGCCACTTCGGGATAAATGCTGTCCTCCCCGACGATGACGCCCAGCCGCCCCCACGGCAGGTCAAGGGTGTAAAACCCGTTGCCGGGTATGCTCCACGGGTGGGAACCGCTGTGATGGAGTTGCGGCTGGCTGAGGATAATCCCTTCCGCCGTGATCACGACCCCCGTCAGCGTGAGGCGGATTTTTCGTGCGGCAGCACCAAACTTGTACACACAACCAGCGCAGACCCGCTGAGCGCAGATTTGGTCGTTTCGGCGGCAAGCTGGGACTGGGATAAATCGGCAGGGTCAGCGATCCCGGTGAGTTCCGGCAGGACGAGCAGGGAAACCTGCGCAAGGATGGCCGTCTCGATGGCCTGCGTGATCTCTCCTGGGCTCGCCGTGCTGGCCGCAGGCTGGAACACCGCCACCCGGATGACCGCCGCCCGCGGATGTTCGTCCAGCGGAATCGGCGAATCGCCAATTTCCTTGTAGAGCGCTGGACGGCGCGCTGTCATCACATTTGTCCCATTGGGGCGCGCTTTATCATCCGCCAACGCGGGGTCAACATCGGCGAAGATGACCGCTTCCTCCCGCAGGGGAGCTTTTGCCAGGACTGTCCCGTCTGGCGCGACAATCTGGCTCTCGCCCGCGCCGTCTAGCAAGTGCGCCGGGACGCCCAGCCGTGCAGAGGCCGCCTCAAATTGCTCGATGGGGATCAGCGGCCCAACCTTGTTTGCCGAGATGACGAATACCCTGTTCTCCGGGGCGCGGACGGGGATGTGCAGGCTGGCCTCGTCAAAGGCAAATGAGTTCAGGCTGTTGCACAGGATTTGCGCCCCGCGCACGGCCAGCCCGCGCGGCGTTTCCATCGTCACCCCATCCCGGCACATCAGCAAACCCAGCCGTCCCAAAGGCGTCGCGGCAATCGGCGCAATCTTGAGGGCGCGGTCAAAAAACAAATTCTCCCGCCCCATCAGCGTTTGCTTGTCAGCGTGGATCATCTTTCGCCCATCCGGTCCGAAGAGAAAACTGGTAATCGTTATCCGGGGATGCTCCCTTTTGACGGTGACGTTGATGACAATGTGCATACCGTGTTCCTGCGCCTTCGCCGCGATGGCCTGCAAATACGGCCCGTCTTCATCCAATGCGTGTTCCCAGGCCTCGTCCTTGCTCCCATACGAGGACAGCCGATTGCAAAATTCCGGCGTCAGCACGAGATCAGGATTGTGGGCGGCGGCCTGATCGAGCATCCGCAGACAGGTGGCGAGGTTGGCATCCACATCGGTGGTAGTGGCAAACTGGATGGCGGCGAGGCGGGGCATGGGCGTTACTCCGGAGGGGATAGTGAAACGTGAAACGTTAGGCTTTTCATGTTTCATACCTCAGTATATTTCGGGAACCGCATAAATATCATCGAGCTGATGAGGGCGATAGTTTAAAAGATGACGAACATCCTGGCGCTGCCGGTGAAGGCGAGATAAGCGAGACAACAAACGAGGTTGGGCACGTGGGCGAACAGCGCCTTTTTGCCATTCCACTCCGGGATATTGTGTGGAGGGGCGATGTGAATATCCCAGAACAGGGCATGCCAGAGACCGATAAAAGTTGATGTGGCGATAAAAGCGACGAGGCCTGTCCAGGGCAGGGGCAGCCCCAATTTCTCCGGGATGGCCCAAAATACGGGGAACAGTTGCCCCTTGCTGAGGCCCCATGCCAGGCCAAAGCCGATGACGGTGGGGAGGTGGAGCGCCCGCCCGTGGGTCAGCGTCCCTTTGGGTCAGATGACGATATAGCCGATCAGGATCACGGCGAGGCAGACGCCGGTGAAGGCCCACCAGCCCGGCGAGTCTGCGTTTTCGGGCGTGATCCACGGGGCGCGGGTGAGGGTTTTGAGGACGCCTCCCGCCCAGCTGATGAGGAGGCACGCGCAAAAATAAACCGCGGGAAGATGCCAGGCTCTCCGGGGGTGGTACCCCTCGAGGGTGCGCGCCCCCTGGAGGGCCAGCAAGCGAGCCAGTATTGCTAATAGATCAGGACTTACGCAAAATGGGTCTCGATACGGCGGATGCGCCGGTTGAGTGCGGTTTTTGTGTATCGAAACCAGCGCATCCGCCTACTCGACCAGCATTTTCTTCCAAGTTGCGTAAGTCCTATAGATAATCATTCAAACATAGGACGAAGAGCATGGTAGCCGTGAAATTTCAGGGTCGTCGTCGGAAAAACAGTCCCGGTCAAATGCTTCTCAAAGTCATGCGCCAAGCAGGGCAACTTTAGGATGCCATGGTTGTGGCTGATCGCCCTGCGGGTTGCTTTCCAGACCTGTTCCTGCGGGTTCAGTTGCGGTGCGGCAACCGGCAGTTTCAGCGCCTCCAAACGCGGGTTGGCCGCTAAGACCTGGCGCACTGGCTCCCCCCCATGCCAACTCGCCCGGTCCCAAAGTAACAGCAGCGGGTCATCCGGGTACAGGTCGTGAAGGAGGCCATTGAAGAGCAGGATCGTCGTCCCCTCAAATTGGCACTCATCGAAGACGAGGATGCGTTTTGGCTCGGCATTGCCCCCGGTGGCCGCCTCGACCATGCCGCGCAATTCCGTTTGCCAGAACCATTGTTGGGAGACCCAATGCAGGGCGTACCCCTGTGTCTCAATCGGCCCAATCATGCAGCCCATCAGCGGCCAGCCAATCGGGTCAAAATCCCGCATGACCTCCCGCAGGGCACTGAATTTCTCATTACCGAAATTGGCTATGACGACCGGCGGCAGCGGCGCGGTCTGGGTGAGTTCCCAGTGCCGTTCCAGCGCCCACAGGGGAGCCAGCCCCCCGTGGGCAAGCACGATGATGCAATCAAACTCGCGCGCCCGCAGGTATGCGGCAACCCACACTGCCAGGTTAAGCAGCGTCTGCTGGGTTTCTTCAAATTTACTTGCCAGGGTTTTGGGGGATGTGGACATTTCTTTCACCTCTTGGTTTGGATTTGCCCAGCCGCAGGCGCGCAAAACGCGGCGGGTGCTGGGCTAAATAAACTAATTGAGCAAACAAATCGAAAACGCACAATCTGTCATTCCGACCAACGGGAGGAATCCCTGCACCGATCTGCTAAAAATCAACATTGCGGGGATTTCTCGCTCTGCGCGAAATGACACATCATTGTCCAAGTTTGAATTGAGCGCTCAATAAGGTATATGGTGAAGAAATGGAAGCGCGTGGATCAGCGCTGGCGGGCATTAGATCAGGGTGTCATCCCGGCCAATCAGATTATTTTGTCCCGGATTTCTTCAAACGATACCACCAACCCGGCTTTGACGCCTCCTTGTGGGCCGGTCATTCTGGCGGTTATTCGCCGATATTGAACTCATTTCCTCGCGGAAATTACCGAAGCTCAGCCCACAATGGTTTTTGTGGGACTGCCCGCTCGCACCCATGCTATACTAGCCGTGTACCCGCCAGGAGGAAACCTGATGGAAGCACCCTCCCAAAAATTCCAAAAAATCGAAGCCGCCATCGCCGCCCAGGAAGCCCTGCGCGGTATGGTTCCCGATGCGCAGATCGAGACCACGCTGGCGGCCTTGCGCGCCCAGCTCCTGCTCGCCCGCGCCGAAAGCGGCAGCGCTGTCGCACAGGGGACAGGGAATACCGCCCTCGCCGCGGGCGCCACCCAGGTGCAGACCGGGGGCGGCGATGTGGCGCTGGGGGATAAAAATACTGCCGAAACCATTGTCATTGTTCAGGGCGGAACCGTCGTTTTGCACGGCGAACAGCCGGTCAAAGTGACCACTTTTGGGGATGAGACTCCCCACCGGCGTTACCTAACCCACCTGATTGAGAACAACCGCTATCTAACAAATCAGTTGATCGTCACCGGGAGCAAGGTGGTTAACATCGAGCTGGAGGAAGTGTACGTGACCCTGCACACCGAGCAGGCGCGGACGGCGGGCGATGAAACCTGGCTGGCAGCAGCGGGGGAGCCGCCCCCCGGTGAGCGCGAAAATATCCTGCGGGAGCGCGCCCCGTCTTCGGAAACGGTCAGGGTCACGGTCAACCAAGCCCTGGCTTCCCACCGCCTCCTGGTCGTCCTCGGCGACCCCGGCAGCGGCAAGACCACCCTGCTCCGTTACCTTGCCCTGCACTATGCCCGCGACCTGGCGCAGGGCACGGCTGGCGTCCGGGCGAACCTCGGCCTGGAGGAGGGCGGTTGCCTGCCCATTTTCCTGGCCCTGCGCGGCCTGGGCGCATACCTGCGGGAACATTTCCCTGCCGACGACGGCACCGATGGGCACGCCATCCTGCTCCAGTTTATCCGGGAAGCCTATCGCAAGGAACGCATCCTGCTCCCGGATGATTTCTTTGACCCCTACCTGGCTTCCGGGAGGGCGGCCATCCTGCTGGATGGCCTCGACGAGGTGGCTGACCCCGAACTGCGCCGCCGCGTCGCCCGGCTGGTGGAACAATTTACCCAAGCCTACGCCGCCTGCCGTTTTGTTGTCACCAGCCGCGTGGTTGGGTATACCGGGAGCGCCCGCCTCGGCGGGGACTATCGGGCCGCCACCGTGCGCGATTTTACCCTGGCGGAAGTGGAAACATTCCTGACCCACTGGCACCGCCTGGTAACGGTGGGACTGCGAGGCCCCGGTGAGGCCGCCGATCATTTTGCCGCCAGCCAGACGGCCCAACTGATGGCCGCCATCCGCGGCAACCCGCGCATCCGCGAGCTGGCGATCAACCCGCTCCTGCTGACCGTGATCGCCCTTGTCCACCGCGACCGCGCCAAACTTCCCGACCGCCGCGCCGAACTGTATGGCGAGGCGGTGGAGATGCTGCTGGGCAAGTGGGACGAAGCGAAGGGGCTGGGCGATGCCGCCGTGCTGGAGGGTGCAGCCTTCGATACCGGGGACAAACGGCTGATGCTCCAAAGCCTGGCGCTCCACATGCACGCACAGGAGCAAAAGGAAATTCCCGCCGAAGACCTGCGCAATTTCCTGTCGCACAGGTTTGCCGAAATCCTCCCGGATGAGCGCGCCGGACGACGGGCGGTCGAGCGCTTCCAGCGGGTGATTGAGGAGCGCACCGGCCTGCTGGTGGCGCGCGGCGAGGGGGTGTATGCCTTTTCCCACCTGACCTTCCAGGAATACCTGGCGGCGGTGGAAATTGCCGCCGGGGATGACTACGTCCCGTACATGCTGGCCCGCAGCGGCTCCGCCTGGTGGCGGGAGGTGATATTACTGGAAGCCGGGTACCTGAGCGGCTTGAAGAAAGAGCGGGCGGCGAAGCTGATCAGGGCTATCGCCGACTCAAAAAACGAACCCGCGCCGTATCACAACCTGGTGTTGGCGGCGGAGTGCCTGCGGGATGTGGGCGAAAACCGCATCCCGGGGAATCTTGAAGCGCAAATCCGGGTGAAACTGCGCCGGGAATTGGGGAAACCCGTCCGGCAGGGCTGGGTGGGCGCATTGCAATCCATCCTGACGAGGGGCATGAGCCTCGAAACCCTGACCAACCGGCGGATTGCCGCCGCCAACGCCCTTGGCACGTTGGGTGGCAGCCAGTATTGGAGCCTCCCGCACGGCGAACCGGAGTGGGTCAACATCCCGGCGGGCGAGTTCTGGATGGGGGAGGGGCAGGAGGTTCACATACTCCGCCTCGATGTCTTCTCAATTTCCCGCATCCCGATCACGAATGCGCAATACGCCCTGTTTATCGCCGCCACCGGACATGAACCACCCGCCCATTGGGAGGAAGGGCGCATCCCGAAGGGGCGGGAAAGCCACCCGGTGGTGCATGTGATGTGGCATGATGCCCTGGCGTACTGCCGGTGGCTGGGCAGTGTGACTGGCAAGGCCATCACCCTGCCCTCCGAAGCGGAATGGGAGAAAGCCGCCCGCGGGGACAAAGACCAGCGCGCCTATCCGTGGGGCGATACCTTCGACGCCGCCCGTTGCAATACCCGCGAACTGGGGCTGGGGAGCACCACCCCCGCGGGAATCTTCCTGGAAGGCGCCAGTCCCTACGGCGTCCTTGACTTGAGCGGGAATGTGTGGGAATGGACGCGGAGCCGTTACGAAGAATATCCATACCAGCCCAACGATGGCCGCGAAAACCTGGAAGCCGGGGATAATGACCACCGTGTTCTGCGCGGCGGCTCGTTCCTCTTTTATGAGCTCAGCGCCCGCTGCGCCGCCCGCTACAGGAACTACCCGTTCAACAGGCTCAACTTCATCGGTTTCCGGGTGGTGGTCTCCCCTTCTTCGTGACGCTGTACTCTGGAGGGCAAGCTCTTTTGCTTGCCCCTCTGTTCTCTGGTGACTCTGAACCGGCTCGCTCCTTTGCGTGCCGCCTGGTCTCTGGAGGAGGGGGGTCTGGGGGGAACGTAGTTCCCCCCAGGGGGTACGCGGCGGTTAATCGTCTTATTTTTGAATGAGACGCGTCGGGATATAATGTGGTCGCACCCAGTGCAAGGAGCATGATGATGGCCATTCAAGATAACCATGTCGGTATACGCGAACTAAAAACCCACTTGAGCCGGTATTTGCAACGGGTCAAAGCCGGTCAAACCCTGCTGATTACTGAACGCGGCCAGGTGGTCGGGCGTATCGTCCCGGCGGAGCAATCCTTGGAAGAGCGTCTGGACGCCATGCGCGCCGCGGGTCTGCTGGCGTGGAGCGGCAAACGCCTGCAAGCGCTTGAACCCATCGCCCAGATCGAAGGGAACCGCACGGTTGCCGGTTTGCTGATCGAGGACCGGGAATGATCGTGTACCTGGCGACCTTTGCCCTGCCGTTGTGGGGGCTGCTCCCAGGGAGGGCTTGCCTGGCCGGAGAACCTGGCCGCTTGGTCTGAATGAGCCGCTTAAAATAAAGGAGCAATCGAATGGACACCGCCACAATCACCCAATTTGCACAGCACACCTTCGCCGTCCTCCAACCCTACCTGCCCATCCTCGCCGCCAAAGCGGCGGAGGAGATTGGCAAAAAAGTACCCGAGTCCGTGGGCAAACTCTGGCAGGCGGTCAAAGCCAAATTTGCCGCCAAACCCGCCGCGCAGGAAAGCGTGACCGACCTGCTCGCCAAGCCTGGAAATGAGAACCGGCAAGGTGCCTTCCTCAACTAGCTGGAGAAAGCCCTCGAAGAAGACGACGCCTTTGCCACAGCCCTGCAAAAACTGCTGGCGGATGCTGAGAAGGAAACGGGCGGTACAACGTACCAGGCCTACGCCACTGGCGGCAGCGCCATCGCCCAGAGTGAGGGTGCGAAAGCGGTGGGGCGCGGCGCTACCCTGATCGAGGGCGGGGTCAAGGGCGATGTAACCATCGGACGGAAGACGGAAGACTAAAGGCGGAAAACGAAGGACTCATTGAGCGCTCAATTCAAACATGGACAATGATGTGTCATTTCGAGCAGAGCGAGAAATCCCCGCAGTGTTGATTTTTAGCAGATCGGTGCGGGGATTCCTCCCGTTGGTCGGAATGACAGATTGTGCGTTTTCGATTTGTTTGCTCAATAAGGACTAAAGACTAAAGACGAAGGACCAAGGACTAATAGAGAAAACATTCAAACTTCGTGCAATTTGTCATTCTGAACGAAGTGAAGAATCCCTGCATGGAACCGTGTAAGTGCATCATTGTAGGGATCCTTCGCTATGCTCAGGATGACAACCATTGTACAGGTTCAAAATGTTGTATCCATAAGGACGGAGAGGCGGTATGGCAGAACTGGATGACTTGCTCGCGAAAATCAGGCAGTTGGAGGCGGAGAACGCCGCGCTGCGCACGGGCCAGCCGGTGGAGGCCGCGGATGGGAGCGCGGTGGCGCAGGGGGCGGGCGCAAAGTCCGTTGCGACCGGCGGCGTCCTGATCGAGGGCGGCGTCTATCTCGGCGACCCCACGGATGACCCGGTGGAAGCCATCCGCATTTACCGGCGCGTCCTCATGCAAACCACCTCCAGCCTGCCCCTGCTCGGCGTGGACGAAACCGCAGCCGACCCGACCAGCGGGCAGAAGCCAATCGGCCTGGTCAATGTCTACATTGATCTGGACACGACCAAATTTTCAACGGAACTCCCCTCCGACCTGGAGGAAATGCGCGACGAGGGCGAGGTTGAACGGAGCGGCGAGTCTGCTCAAAATTCTCTTGAAGAAATAAATCGATCCATGCGGAGGGGTTTTCCAACCCCGCAGGAGGAACGAACCCCGCTGCCCGCCCTCCAGGCCTTCGCACTCCATCGCAAGTGTATCCTGCTGGGCGACCCCGGCAGTGGCAAGTCCACCTTCGTCAATTTCCTGGCGCACTGCCTGGCGGCGCACCCCCTTGAGCCGCAAGCCGGGTGGCTCGCGCACCTGCCCGGTTTGCCCGCGGCGGATCAGGACACCCTGCCTCTCATGGTTGTCCTGCGGGATTTCGCCCGCAGCCTCCCCGCGGCCCTCCCCGATCAGGCACAGCCGCGCCACTTGTGGGATTTCATCACCCGGCGTTTGGAAGACCAAAACCTGGGATTTACCACCAAACCCATTCTCCGGGCGCTGGATCAGGGCGGGATATTGGTCCTGCTTGACGGGCTGGATGAAATCCCATCGCTCGATCAGCGCGCATTTGTGCGGGACGCCGTGCGTGCGTTTATGGGGCGATATTCCGCCAACCGCTACCTGATCACCTGCCGGGTGCTCTCGTACCAGCCGCCGGAACACAAGGCACAGCCCGATTTGCGCCTCCCGGAAATCCCCGATTTTACGCTGGCGCCTTTCGATGAAGAAAAAATTGACCGCTTCGTCAATGCCTGGTACGACGAACTGGCGCGGTTGGGGACAGTGGCGGGCGAAGACGCGCCGGGACTCGCCGCCCGCCTGCGGGAGGCCGTGCGCCGCCCCGATTTGTGGCGCATGGCGCCAAACCCGCTCCTGCTCACCGTCATGGCGCTCGTGCATACCCACAAGGGCCACCTGCCCAATGCCCGCGCCCTGCTCTATGAGGAAACCGTGGATTTCCTGCTGTGGCGCTGGGAACAGAAAAAGCAGGGCGGCCGGCAGGACGCCCCGTACCTGCGCCAAATGCTCCATGCTGCCGGGCGTACGGATGTGGATTTGAAGCGGGCGCTTTGGGAACTCGCCTACGAAGCCCATACGGGTGCAGCGGCGGAGGACGAAAACACCGCCGACATCGGGGAACTGCGGCTGCAAAAAGCGCTCGCCGCGCTCAACCAGGGGAACCTCAACTGGGCGGATGAAATGATCGAAGTGATCAAGCTGCGCGCCGGGTTGCTGCTGGAGCGCATCCCCGGGACGTTCACCTTCCCGCACCGCACCTTCCAGGAATACCTGGCGGGGGCGCACCTGGCTTCGCAAACCAATTTTGCGGTGACAGCCGCACAACTCGCCGGGCAGGGCGCGCTGTGGACGCAGGTGATCCTGCTGGCGGCGGGCAAGCTGGTGTATCTCTCCGGGGAAATGGATAAACCGCTGGCGTTGGTGGGCGAACTGTGCCCGGCTGCGCCGCCCGATACCGAAGACGCCTGGCAAAAAGCCTGGCTGGCGGGGGAAGTCCTCCTGGAAATAGGCCCCGCCCGCGCGCAGGACAGTGTGCTTGGCAGGGACTTGCTGGTGCGGGTGCAGCTGCGGCTGGCGGCTTTACTGGCTGCGGGCGCATTAACCTCGCAAAAACGCGCCCTTGCCGGCAACACCCTCGCCGCCCTCGGTGACCTGCGCTTCGACCCGGATTTCCACCACCTCCCCGCTGAACCACTGCACGGCTTTGTCGAAATCCCCGCCGGGAAGTTCGTGATGGGCAGTGACAAAAAACATGACAGCCTGGCGCGGGATAACGAGATGCCGCAACACGAACCCGAACTCCCGTCGTACTGGCTTGCCCGCTACCCGGTCACCGTGGCGCAGTACCGGGCGTATGTGGAGGCAACCGGCCGCCAGCCCGCGGATGGCGATAGTCTGCGCGGGTTCGCCAATCACCCGGTCAACTGGATTACCTGGCATGAGGCGCTGGCATATTGCAACTGGTTGGACGGCATCCTGAAAGCCGCGGCGGCCCACCGTGCCGCCGTTTCCCCGGAGCGGGAGCGGCCCTTTTGGGCGGGGCTGGCCGAGGGCAAACTGCGAGTCACCCTGCCCTCCGAAGCCGAATGGGAAAAAGCCGCCCACGGCGGAAACGAAGTTCCCACGAGTTCCCCCGAGGCCCCACGCATTTACCCCTGGGGCGAGGTCTTTGACCGCGACAAAGCCAATACCGCCGAAAACGGTCTTCATACCACCAGCCCCGTCGGCTGTTTCCCACGGGGCGCAAGTCTTGATAAAATCCTAGACCTCAGCGGCAACGTTTGGGAGTGGACGCGCAGCCATTACCAGGATTACCCTTATCAACCCGGCGATGGCCGCGAAAACCTGGCAGCCGGGAACGAAATCCTCCGTGTTCTGCGCGGCGGCTCGTTCATCTACGTTGAGTACAGCGCCCGCTGCGCCGCCCGCTACAGGAACAACCCGCACCTCAGGAGCGACCACCTCGGTTTCCGGGTGGTGGTCTCCCCTTCTTCGTGACGCTGTACTCTGGAGGGCAAGCTCTTTTGCTTGCCCCTCTGTTCTCTGGTGACTCTGAACCGGCACGCTTCTTTGCGTGCCGCCTGGTCTCTGGAGGAGGGGGGTCTGGGGGGAACGTAGTTCCCCCCAGGGTTTTGAATGCAAAAATTTTTCGTAACTGTTCAGCTATCCGCCTCCACCGGGGGTTGAAACCCCCGGCTGGCGTTATCAAGCCGTCTGAAGACGGCTAAAATCGGTTGCCAGCCCGCTTCAGCGGGCTTCACGTCCTCAGTCGGGGGATTTATCCACCGGCGATGGAGTACAAGGCATTTTGGCTGAGCAGTTAAAATTTTTCAAAGGAGAATCACCCTTGCCCGACTCACCTACACCCATCTTCAGCCGCACGTTTGATTTCCTCACCTGGCTGCTCCCGGCCACCAACCACTTCCCGCGTGCCCACCGGCACAGCTTCACCCAGCGCCTGCTGGATGCCGCCTTCGCCTTCTACGAACACATTGAAGCCGCCAACCACCGCCGCGGCACAGACCGCGCCGCCTGCCTCAAACAGGCGGATGAGGAACTGGACAAAGTGCGCGTTTACCTGCGGCTGGCGGTCAAATGGGACTGGCTGACTGGTGCACAATACGAGCACGTCGCCCGGATGGTGACGGAAATCGGCAAGCTCCTCGGCGGTTGGACCAAAATTACGCACCCATAGGGGCTCATCCTGAGCGGAGGAGGAACGAAGTTCCTCCGAAGTCGAAGGACGCCTGCCCCTGCCCGCGGGGGACGCGCCCACAAATGACCACCGGGTGCTGCGGGGCGGTTGTGGCAAATGCGCCGAAGGCGTATTGATTGCAAAACGTGATGGGCGCATTTGCCATACGCAATCGGCTACGGGCGGATGGGTGTACCTGCCGCGGGGCAACCTGCGCCACCAGCGTAGGGGCGGGGTCTCCCCGCCCACGTTTCTGTCCAGCGCCAACGGGGGCAGGGGGACCCTGCCCCTACGGGCGGATGGGTGTACCTGCCGCGGGGCAGCCTGCGCCACCAGCGTAGGGGTGGGGTCTCCCCGCCCACGTTTCTGTCCAGCGCCAACCGGGGCAGGGGGACCCTGCCCCTACGGGCGGATGGGTGTACCTGCTGCGGGGCAGCCTGCGCCACCAGCGTAGGGGTGGGGTCTCCCCGCCCACGTTTCTGTCCAGCGCCAACCGGGGCAGGGGGACCCTGCCCCTACGGGCGGATGGGTGTACCTGCTGCGGGGCAGCCTGTACCACCAGCGTAGGGGCGGGGTCTCCCCGCCCACGTTTCTGTCCAGCGCCAACCGGGGCAGGGGGACCCTGCCCCTACGGGTAGATCAGGGCAATGGAAAAGATGTACGACCATATCACCTCCTTCCCCAACCTCCTGCTTGCCTGGCGCAAAGCGTCCCGCGGCAAGCGCGGGCAGCCCCACGTTGCCGCTTTTGAACACCGCCTGGAAGACCACCTTTTCCAGCTCCAGGATGAACTCCGGGCGCAAACGTATACTCCCGGCCCGTATACCAGCTTTTACATCCACGAACCCAAGCGCCGCCTGATCTCCGCCGCTCCCTTTCGGGACCGGGTGGTGCATCACGCGCTCTGCAACCTGATCGAACCCCTCTTTGAGCGCAGTTTTATCTTCCACAGCTATGCCAACCGCTCTGGCAAGGGCACGCATCGGGCGCTGGACTATGCCCAGCGCCTGTCCCGGCGATATCCGTATGTCCTGCAATGCGACGTGGAGCAGTTCTTCCCGGCCATTGACCACGAAATCCTGTCCGCCGCGCTCGCCCGTAAAATCCCGGATGAGCGGGTGCGCTGGTTGTGCGGGCGAATCCTCGCGGGCGGGCGCGGCGTGCTGGCTGGGGAATACCGGATGGCCTGGTTTCCCGGCGATGACCTGCTGGCCCCCTTTCGCCCGCGCGGCCTGCCCATCGGCAACCTGACCAGCCAATTCTGGGCCAATGTCTATCTCAGTCCCTTTGACCATTTTGTGACCCGCGAACTGCGCCGGCCCTGCCTGCGCTATGTGGACGACTTCCTGCTGTTTGGGGGGGATCGGGATGAGCTTTGGGAGGCGAAAACCCGCCTCGAGGGGAGGCTCGGTGAACTCAGGTTAACCATCCATCCGGGGGCGCAGCCCCGCCCGGTTTCCGAGGGGTTCCCGTTCCTCGGGTTTCACCTCACCCCGGAGAGACGCCGCCTCAAGCGCCGGAAGGGGCTATACTATCAGCGTAAATTGCGCAGGCTGGTGCGGGCGTATGCCGCAGGGGAACTGCCGCTGGAGCAGGTGACAGCCAGTGTCCAGGGCTGGGCGAACCACACCCGTTACGGCAATACCGTTGGCTTGCGCAAGGCGATTTTGAGCCGCATACCGATTGGGAGCGTGGAACATGGCCTTTGATCTCATGATTTGGCAGGAGAAAATGCGGGCGCGGCTGCCGGGCTGGAAAGCGCGGCTGGCACGGGCGGGCGTGACCTCGGCATACGCGGGTGTTTCAGCGCTGGCGCTCTGGCCCGTGGTGGAGGCCGCCCGGCAGGGGGAATGGGCGGCGCTGGCGGCGCTGGGCGGGGTGCTGGCGGGATTGGGGTCCAACCTGCTGGCGAACCAGCTCCAGGGCTGGAAAGACGAAGCGGACGCGGCAAAGCAGCTGGCCGCGGCCCTGCCCGCAAACCCGGCCCTGCGCGCTGAAATGGACGAAGTGCTGGAAAAGCTGGATGCGCTGGGGGAGGCCGGGCGCGCCTTGGGTGAGGCAGACCAAGCCTGGTTTGTGGAAACCCTGCGGGCGGAAATCCCGAAATTGGGAAGCCGAATTACACATATCAACATGACAAATGTGCAGGATGGGAGTGCGGTCGCACTTGGCGATGGGGCAGTCGCGGTGGGGCGTGATGGGGTCTATATCGGCGGGCCGGTGTATGGGAGCGTCACCATTCACAAGGCTGCGGACCCCCGCAGGCTGGAGGCCGAAAATACGGACGCCGCCCGGCAGCAATATCTGAAAAACCTGGCCCGCGACCTGCAATTCCTCCCGCTGGTGGCCCTCGGCAGTGACCCGGAAAGCGACCGCGACATCACATTGGAGGAAGTGTATATCACCCTGAACACGACAGAGTCGCTCAAAACGCCGGAGGCCAAAGAGCATATCAAACAGGCCCGCGTCGAGGGCCTTGTCCGCAGCGAGGATGACGAGCCATATCCCGCCCTGAGCGCCGCGGCGGAGCATAACCGGCTCGTCCTGCTGGGCGATCCCGGCTCGGGGAAGAGCACCTTTGCACGCCACCTGCTCGCCTGGCAGGCGGGTGGGGAGTTGGGTGGGCCGCCCCCCACGGGCATCCCGCGCGGCCTGTTGCCCGTCTTCGTCGTCCTGCGCGACCTGCTCCCGCGGCTGGACCCGGACGCGCTGGAGAACCTAACCCCGGAGAAACGGGACGCTGCCCTCGTGGAGGCCCTGCGCGCCCAAATCCTGGATGACTTGAAACGGCTGGATGCCTCGGGCTTTCAACAGGGGATGCTGGACGCCTTGCGGGCGGGCAAAATCCTGCTCGCCCTGGACGGCTTGGACGAAGCGCCGCAGGCCTGGCTGTCCCTGATCCGCGGCGCAGTACGGGCGTTTACCCGCCTGTACCCGCTGAAGCGGATTGTGATCACCTGCCGGGTGCGGTCTTATGCCGGGGATGCGGAACAGCCGGGGTTCCAGCCGTTCACGCTTGCCCCTTTTACCCCGGAGCAGATCCGGGCTTTTATCGGCAACTGGTATGACGTACAGCAACGGATGGGGCGGGAAAATGAAGCGGATGCGAACCGCAAGCGCGAAGACCTGCGCGCCGCGGCCCTGAACAAGGATTTATCGGAGCTTTCGCAAAACCCGATGATGCTGACCTCGATGGCCATCGTCCACCAGAAGAATCACGCCCTGCCTTCGGAGCGGGTGCGGCTGTACAACCTGGTGGTGGACGTGCTTCTGAAACGCTGGCAGCGGCGCAAAGCCGGCGGCGACCTGTCCCCGCACGCCGCTCTCAATGCTTTGTTAAAGGACGACCTGCGGCTGCGGCAGATTATGGAGCGCCTGGCCTACGAAGCCCACCAGATCGGCAGGAATGAGGCAATGATGGCCGATCTGCCCCGCATGAAAGCGGTGGAGATCCTGGAACGCCGGGAGTATGCCGGGGAACTGAACCTGGCCCAGGCCTTCCTGGATTATGTGGATGTGCGCGCCGGCCTGCTGGTGGGGCGCGGCGGCCAGCCGGGGCACCCCGCCAGCTACAGTTTCCCGCACCGCACCTTCCAGGAATACCTGGCCGGGTGTTATGTGACCAGCCATCCCCTGGCCGCCCAGCTGCTGTTGGAACTTGCCGGGGAACCGGAGTATTGGACTGTCGCGGTGGAATTGGGGGCGGAGGAGATTTACCATAACACGGGGAGCGGCGGCCCCAACACCCTGCGGCGGCTCTACAAGGAGCTGTTCCCCGCCGCCGGTTTTGCCCACCCTGCCGACCAGCGCCGGGCGCTTTGGGCGGCGAAAATGGCGGCGCTATTGGGAGAGGCCGGCGTGGCGAATGACCCTCTCCAACCGGGAACGCTGCTCCTGGGGCAATACCGGGAAACCCTGGTTGGCCTCCTGGGCAGCGAGTTGACCCCCGTCGAACGCGCCGATGCCGGGCGGGCGCTGGCCAAACTGGGCGACCCGCGCCCGGAAGTGATGGCGGTGGATGCCATGCCTTTTTGCTTCATCCCCGCTGGCCCCTTCCGCCTGGGGAGCGACCGGAAGAAGGACGGGTTGGCGGGCTCCGGCGAAGCCACTGAACACAAAATCACCCTGCCCGCCTGCTGGATCGGGCAATACCCGGTGACCAACGCCCAGTACGCCGCCTTTGTGGAGGCGGGCGGGTACGCAGATGAAAGCTTGTGGGGCGAAGCCAAAAAGGAGAACATTTGGAAACATGGAGCGGTGAAAGGGCTTTGGGACAATGCCGCCCGAGTATCGCCGGAAAGTTTCGGGCTACCCTTTGCCTTGCCCAACCACCCCGTCGTGGGGGTGACGTGGTATGAGTGCCTGGCGTTTACCCGCTGGCTCACCCGGCATGGCCGGGAGCGGGGCTGGCTGAGGCCCGGTTGGACAGTGGATTTGCCCAGCGAGGCCGAATGGGAAAAGGCGGCGCGCGGCGGGCTGGAAATCCCGGTGCCCGTTGCGGTTCCCCTCCCGCTCTCCCGCCTCCAGGAAGCTGCGCCCGTGCTGGCGGGCGGGGCCGCCCCGAACCCCTTCCCGGCCCGGGTATTCCCTTATCCGGGCGATTTCGACGCGGAATGCGGGAATACAAGCGCCAGCAGGATTGGGGCCACGAGCGCGTTGGGTTGCTTCCCCCGGGGCGCCAGTCCCTACGGCGTTCTTGACTTGAGCGGGAATGTGTGGGAATGGACGCGGACTTTGTGGGGTAAAGACTGGGACAAGCCAGAATTCAAATATCCTTACTCTCCCGGCGATGGCCGCGAAAACCTTGAAGCGGGTGATGATATCCCCCGTGTTCTGCGCGGCGGCTCGTTCGACTACGATGAGTACGACGCCCGCTGCGCCTTCCGCAACTGGCTCAACCCGCCCGACTGGAACTTCAACCTCGGTTTCCGGGTGGTGGTCTCCCCTTCTTCGTGACGCTGTACTCTGGGCACTCTGGCCTCTGGGGACTCTGAATCTCTTGACTCTGGAGGAGGGGGGTCTGGGGGGAACGTAGTTCCCCCCAGCGCGGGGGTGGAGCGGGACAGGTTTATCCGGAGGGGGTATGGCTTTCCATAATGTAACTGCTCGGCCAAAATGCCTTGTACTCCATTGCCGGTGGATCAATCCACCGGCTGAGGCCGTGAAGCCCGCTGAAGCGGGCTGGCAACCGGTGATAAGCCGTCTTTAGACGGCTTGATTTCGCCAGCCGGGGGTTTCAACCCCCGGCGGAGGCGGATAGCTGAGCAGTTACTCGATAATTTTCTTTCGGAGCAACGCCCATGGCAGATCGTTGCGCCTTAAAAACAAAATCCCCCGCCAGTTGGCGGGGGATTTCTTTTTACCGGAGCGGTCCCGACGGGTTTCGAACCCGCGATCTCGGCCTTGACAGGGCCGCATGTTAGCCACTACACCACGGGACCTTAGAGCGGGCGGAGTGTACTATGCTTCAAGGGAGGCGTCAAGCACCCGCCTCTTGCCGCATATGGCTTTTTCAAGAAGGGTGATTTACGGTGAGCAGTAGGCTAAAAGCTTCGGCGAGATGACCTTCGTAGTATCGCCGGGCCTTTGCGGCGTTGCAATGGCCAGCTCGTTTGATCAAGCCGATCAC
>Ga0247727_10003853_pt1 | contig 32710 bp, 23 predicted proteins | sample WisWelCaveWW1625_FD_202498 | JGI IMG/M metagenome (GOLD analysis project Ga0247727, IMG submission 202498) | Biofilm microbial communities from Wishing Well Cave, Virginia, United States - WW16-25 | ecosystem: Environmental > Aquatic > Deep subsurface > Groundwater > Cave microbial mat | place...
CCGAAAGCGATCCGCTCACGAGTGTCGGGTCACCAATGGATAACGGCAGGCGCGCCGGTTCCGCGCCGATCACGCCTGCTTCGTAGATCATCACGAGATTGGGCGCGTGAGTCCGCTTGGCGAGATTGCACGCGAGATTGGGTTGACCAACTCCGACAAAAACCGTATCGCCATCGCGCAGCAAACGCGCGGCGTTGATGATCATCAGTTCGGCGGATGAATATTTCATTTCATTCATAAATCCGGTCGCAGACCCAAGGGTTTGATTTTTCAACCCATATTTTTCTTCATCGAATATTGCAATGCGGTTTTGTACACCACGCTCAATTTTTCTCCAAGCGCTTTCGCTTCGGGGTTGCCTTGTCCCGCCGCCTGATCCACTTGCGCAACCAGCCCGATTAATGCTTCCATAAACTGGTCGTTGACCAATGCCCTGTTGGCTTCGAGCATCTTTTCCAGCGATACCTGGTCTGGCGCGTCCAGTAACTGTTCAACGAATGCCACTTCGGGCGGCGTTGAAACTTCGCGCAGAATCTCCACCATCTTTTGCAACTTTCCCATACGCGTGTAGTCGTTCTTCTCAGAAGCCTGCCGCAACAATTGATTGACGAGATCCACCGCGTCCTGTGTAAACCCATCCAGGTTGTCGCGAACTGCTTTTACGATATCAGCCTGCACGAGAAGCGACTCGACGAATTCCTGCGCCTGTTTGTAGCGCGCTTCGATCTGTTTGTCCATCTCGTTGGTGAAATCCAGCAATTTCTCTCGCATCGATTCGAGTTTCGATTTTTCATCGCCCGCGGCTTTGTCAATTTTCTCGGTGAGTAGTTGGAAGAATTGATAATCCATGCCTGCGCGCGCCAGACTAACGTAGGCGCGCAAACGCGCATCGTTGGGAGATGCGACGATAAACTCAAGCAGTTTCTCGCGCGTGAGTCCCTGCCCCGCCTCTTGCAGTGACTTTTGGGCTGTCTCCAGTTCCCCGACGGACTCCTTCAGCCCGCGTCCGAAATCGGTTTCTTCGAGCAGTTGTTTCTGCACATCAACCAATTGCTTCGCGACAGATTCCTGTCCGCTTTGCATCGCGCCCTGTGCGAGACGGCTGAACAACGCAAAGAATTGTTCATCAAACAACGACTCGTTTTGCTTGATAATCTCGCTTCTCACATCTGCCGAACTAGCCTGGATGAGCCTCTCGACCATGGTCACACGATCTTGTTGTGCTTTGAGCATTTCAGGCGTGACGCCATCCTTACCGAGAATGGTCTTCACCATGGATTCATAGGTCAGGTTTGGGGATGGGCTGAGCAAATATCCCTTGCGCTTCTCCGGCTGAAGACTGTCTGTTATTTTTTTGATGAGCGGACCGATGATTTTTTCCTGCTCATTCAGCGGCATACTTAATTCAGGCGGGAAGAAGGTGAGGAGCAACTCCTTGTCATTGTCGTGATACACAATCGGCGTGGCGAGTCGTCCCTGAAATCCGCAATGCGGACAGCGTGCCATATTCGACACGCCGCCCAGCAGTCTCTGCTTGGCTTGCGGGTCCTGGGTCACGTCGAAGAGTTGTTCGATGTTCGCCGCGATCATCTGGCGGCAGTTTGGGCAGGCAATTTGTGTTTGAGGCATCTAACGATTTTCCGATTTCAGATTTACGATTTTTGATTTACTCGGTGGTTGAGTAGGGCGAAGCCCGTACCGAAACCACCGATAAGCAAAGCAAAGTTGATTACAAGATTACTTCTATAACCTGCTGGTTTCGACACTTGCACCTGACGCACACCTGCCCTGGTACGGCTTAAGCCGCACGGTGCCAGGGAGTGCAGGTGTACGTGACGCCAACGAACGGCGTCACTACTCAACCAGCGGTTAACCGACCAATTCTTCCAACCGATCAATATAACTTTCCATCACGGCAAATGTTTCCTCCACAGGCTTCGGGGTGGAAAGGTCAACGCCCGCCTTCCTCAACACATCCAGCGCATACATGGACGAGCCGGACTTGAGGAAGCCGAGATAATCCTGCGCTGAATCGGGTTCGCCGCGCAGGATTCGTCCCGCGAGCGCATGGGCGCCGGAAATGCCTGTGGCATACGAATAAACATAATAGTCCGAGAAGAGATGCGCGAAAGTGGACCAGATCATCCCGACGCGCGGGCGATCCACTTTTACTTTTGGACCAAACCCCTCGGCGAATAGATCTGCCATCAGGTCCTGCAAGGAATCGGCGGTCAACGGTTCGCCGCGTTCCACGCGTCGATGAGTCTCCAATTCAAAGCGCGCGAGCGTCGGCATTTGGAAGAAATAGCGGAAGAAGTTGCCGCCGACTGCTTCTTCGATCAACGCGATCAAAAAGTTTTTGTCTTTGATGGTCTTCAGCAAATGACCGCGCATCATCGCCTGGTTGAAGTTCGACGCGACCTCCGCGACGAACAGGGAATAATTGTTGTAGACGCGCGGTTGGTTTTTTCCTGTGAGGTATGAGTGCATCGAGTGGCCAAGTTCGTGCGCCAGCGTGCTCATGCTTCCCACTTCATCGGTGTACGACATCATGATGAATGGATGCGAGTCTGGCGCCACACCCCACGAGAACGCGCCGTTTTGCTTGCCTTTGTTGGGGTACACATCCACCCAGCGGTCTTTGAGACAACCCCGACGCAGCGTGTCAACATATTCTTTTCCAAGCGGGGCGAGACTTTCAGAAATCAAGTCAACTGCTTTTGCAAAAGGAACTTTCGGTTTCTTCCTGACGAAGGGCGCCCACATGTCGTAATACGTGACGTCGCGCAGGCCCAACGCCTTGCGCCGCAATTCAAAGTAACGATGCCACACGGGCAGTTTCTTGTTGAAGGTGTTGATCAAGTTATGGAACACACTCTCAGGGATGTTGAGTTGGAACAATGACGCTTCGAGCGACGTGTTGAATTTTCTGGCGCGCATGTTGAAAATATTATTCTTGATGGACGTGCTTAGATTCGTCGCAAGCGTGTTCTTGAATTCGAGGTGCTTGTCCATGTAGTTTTCGAACGCGCTCTGCCGCACCCTACGGTCAGGGTGTTCCATCAACGCAGTGTGCATGTTGCCCTGCGTCACTTCGACCTTTTTGCCTTTGCTGTCTTTGGCGTGCGCGAATTTGAAATCCGCGTTCACCAGCATACTCGAACTGTTTTGCGCGCCGCCAAACGCGTCGCCCAACATGCCCAGGATTTCCTCCACTTCTCCAGAGCGCACATGCTCCTGCTGGCGGAACAAGTCGGTGAAACTTTGCCTGTACACCGCAAGTTGTTCGTTTCGGCTCATCCACTCGTCCAGTTTTACTTTTCCAATTTTTAGCAACCCAGGGTTAATGAACGACACCGTGCCCGCCACCTGACCATACATGCTCTGTGCTTTACCGAACAGCGCGGACGATTTTTGATTCCTCGTATCCACGCTATAGGAAAACCCGGCATACATAAAAACGCGCTGGGCACGGTTCGTTAATTTCTCCACCGCGTGTAATGCCTCAAGCAGAACTTCCGGGCTTTCGCCCAGCCTGCCTTCGTATTTTTTCACAACGGGCAGGTCAGCCAAAATACTTTTTACTTCAGCATCCCATTCTTTGGGAGACTTAAAAACGCTCTCTGCATTCCACGTATATTTTTTGTTGATCTTACTTCGGAGGGGGACTGTGTTCGCCATGATTGATTTTCCTTTTTGGATGAAATACCGCCTCAGACTCACGAAAGGCTGTTTCTGTTTAGTTGAATTTTACCATCCCGACAAGTTCTCCTCTCCCTTCGGGAGAGGGCAGGGCGCCGCGCTGACGGTTCGTCTTTCGCTCACCGTGTCGAAGCGGTGAGGGTGAGTCACCGCGGAAGCGAGAAACAAATCCTCGCACCCGAATCGGGTTTGGGGTCCGCCCAGATGCGCCCCTCATGTGCCTCGACAATCGCGCGAGCAAGGAAAAGCCCAAGCCCCGCGCCTTTCGTCTGCTTGGCGGCTTTCGTCGAACGATAAAAACGGTCGAAGATGTGAGGCAGATCCCTGGCTTCGATACCTGTTCCTTCATCCGAGACACACACGATGACTTGCTCGGGTCGCACAGTACCGCTGATCCTTATCTCGCCTTGCGGCGCATACTTGAGCGCGTTGGAAACGAGATTGATGACCACCTGCTCGACGCGTGTTTCATCCGCGAGAACTACAGGAAATTTTTCAGGGAAGTCTGTGACGAGGGTATGCTTGTCCGTTTGTGTGGAAAACCGTTCGACGATTCGGCTTGCTAAGGCTGGAAGAGAAACATCGGCTTTGTTCAGGCTCAACCCGCCAGCCTGCAAGCGAGAGGCATCGAGCAGGTCGTCAATCATTTTGCTCAAACGGTCCGCTTCATCTTCGATCACAGCAAGCGAATCGCTGATCGTGCGTTTGTCCCATTTGGCATCATCGCGCCGCAGCGTGGACGCGTATCCTTTGATCAGTGCAACGGGTGTACGAAGTTCATGGCTTACGATGGAAATGAAAGTAGCTTTGATTTCATTGGCGGTTCTAAATCGCGAAATATCCCGCACGCTTACGATGATATTGCGCAGTTTCCCTTCGGGTGAAAGCAGAGGCGCATATGTGACTCCGACGGGAAGGGGGGAGGGGAGGTCGCGCCTGAGGTCACCCTCCACATAGAGAGTGGCATTAGGGGTGAGGGGCCATCCGCTGGCAATGGCTTCGTCCAAAGTTGCGCCTTGCGGGTCGCGCGCCCAGCGAATCACATCATTATGAGGAAAGCTGGCAAGTTCATCATGAGTCTTTCCGTAGATACGCTCGAAGGCATCGTTGACGCGCTCGATGGTGAGGTCTGAGTTGAGGATGATGATTCCGTCCGCAGCTGAGTCGAGAAGCGCATCGAGTCGTTGCTTTTCGTAGGAGACCTGCCCATAAAGTTGTGCGTTGTAAACGGCAATTGCGGCTTGGTCCGCAAAGGATTGCAGGATGATGCGGTCGTTCAGGTCGAACAAGTCGGGATAATTTCTGAAAATAAAAATAACTCCGATCACCTGCCCGTGTGCGGCGAGGGGGAGCGCAGTGCCGTTGAGAAGCCCGAGGCTGGCGGTGTAGGTCAATCCCTTCAACATGCGGTTGAGTTCGCGCACGTCCAGTTCGCGGACGTTTTCCTCGGCAAGCAGAGGGGTGAGGTAACTTAGAAAAGCGGGAGCAATCCCATGGGCGGCCGCGACGCGCCAGCCATCCTGCTCTTTGAGGGCGATGATGCCGGCTTGCCCCGCGAGCATTTCGATGGCGATGCGCAAAATCCGCGCGAGGAGCTTTTCCAGATCGAGTTCCTGGGTGAGGGCGCGGGAAATTTCGAGGAGATAGTCCCGTTGGCGGACGCGGAAATCGGGAAGCATGCCGTGATTTTATCACCCAGCGCGAACCTAAAATGTAAGAAATGTGTTATATTGCGTAGGCAAATATTGTCCGTGCTCTACCTATTAAGGTACGTTGGTTCCGGGGATGAATTTTGGCTGGCAACAAAATGCCCCCCATACTTTGATGGATTCAATTCCATAAAAAATTTTCGCATTCCTGTCAATACTCGCGCTCTTAGTTGTCATCGCGGCATGAGTCCCCGCCGCGGTCGAGATTTCGCCAACCAATATGGTTGAGCCCAGTGTTGAACCCGTAAGCGGTATTCGGTTTTGCCTGTATTAATGGGAGATTGCTTCGCGGCGCGGGGCGCCACTCGCAACGACATGACCAACCGCGAATGTAACAAACTTATGAAGAAATGAGGCTTGACAGGTGCACAATCGGATATAAAATGGTAGTACTCTTTTCAATTGCGGGTGCGTTGATCCACAGCCCAGTTTGGCCGCCGTTCCAGATAATCGGAAAGGGCAGTGGTGAGCCAGTGGCGAAACCGACCGCGTTACGTCGGTTTTATTATTTTAACAAGGTTCTTTCCAACTTTCAAAGGACAAATACATGCATAAATCGCTCTTAATTTTCCTTGCAGTGGTACTCCTTGGATCCATCCTGATTACCCCGGGGCAAACTGTATATGCCCAGATATCTTTCCCGGCAGAAATTAACAAGCGTTTTTCGCCTACATCCATTGCCTCTGGTGGAGTATCCCTTCTGAGAGTAGAAATCTTCAATCCGAATCCATTTCAATTGACCAATGCTTCGTGGACAGATAATATGCCCACTGGCATGACAGTTGTTGGTGTACCGGCAAATCCGCAATGCGGCGGGACAGTGACAGTGGGACCCGGTTCGACATCCTTTTCGTTAAGCGGGGGTACTGTACCTGCCCAATCTGGGTCAACGCCGGGGTCGTGTATAGTGTCAGTCAATGTGACTTCGACAACAGTGGGGAACCTTATCAATACCATTCCGGCTGGTGCATTGACCTCCCAAGGAGGCGGCACGACGATTAGAAACACCACTCCAGCCAGCGCTACTTTGAACGTTACCGGGATTCAGCCGCCTACGGTAAGCAAGAGTTTTAATCCAGGCACAATATGGGTTGGGGGAACCAGCCAGCTTTCCATTGTGATCAGAAATAATCACCCGAGTACGACTCTGACCCAAGCCTCACTCATTGATAATCTCCCTGCCAATGTTTTCCTTGCCAATCCTGTTTCTCCGACATTGAACGGGTGCGGAGGTTCAGCATCGGTCACGGCTGTCAGTGGCGGCACTTCTGTGACACTGAATAGCGGTACGATTGCGCCAAATTCGACCTGTACCATCACAGTCAACGTCACCTCGAATGTACAGGGCGCGTACACCAACAGAATCCCTGCCCAGTCGCTTCAGACAGCGGAAAACCTTACGAACGCTACTCAAGCTACAGCGCGGCTTAACGTAGATGCGATCGGCCTTACGAAACGATTTTCACCGTCGACTTTAACCGCAGGTGGAACCACGACCCTGATCATCACACTGCAAAACCCGACCGCCTCACCATATACTGGGGCGGCCGTTACTGATAATTTGCCCAGCCCGTTGACCGTTGTTCCCGGCTCGGCGAGCAGTACCTGTGTCCCACCCGGGACAGTTTCCACAACGGCGACCAGTGTCACTCTGGCGGGCGGCACGATCCCAGCCGGGAGCATAACAACACCAGGGACTTGTACGATCTCGGTTCAGGTTACTGTTCCGGCAGGTACACCTTCCGGGGCGCTTACGAATACTATTCCTCCCGGTGGGTTGAGAACAGATCAGGGTGCTGGCAATCCGCGCTCAGCAAATGCCAATGTAACCATCGCTGGCACTGATGTCTCAGGGACAAAATCATTTACACCTGCCTCCATCGCGGCGGGTGGCAACTCCAGGTTGAGAATTGACATCTTTGCGCCGAGCGACACAAACCTAACGAACTTTTCGATTACCGATAATCTGCCTGCGGGCGTTACAGTGAGCAATTCAACGCCTCCGGCAGTATCTGGTTGTGGTGCTTCTGCCTCATTGAACGCTGGCACCGGAGCAACTTCAATTTCTCTGACTGGTGGTTTGATCATTGCCACGCAACGTTGCAGGATTGATGTTTTCGTAACCAGCAGCACGCCTGGAGTGCATACCAATACGATTCCTCCTACAAACATTACGAATACTGAAAACCGGGTACCCGCGGGCAGCCTCACCTCGAATTTGACAGTCACCGGCGGTGGCAATTTATCCATTGCTTTGGTTAAGGACTTTAACCCATTAACGGTCTTTGGCGGCTCCGCATCAACAATGAGCATTCAGTTAATCAACCCAGGTAATGTCGCGCTAACGGGCATTGCTTTTACAGACACCATGCCCACTGGGATGATTCTTGCCAACCCCGTAAACTTTAACGTGGGCACTTGCGGGGGAACACTCAGCGCGTTAGGGGCTGACGCCTTCTCATTTAGTGGCGGCAGTCTCCCGGCTTTAGGGACTTGTACCTTGACCCTCAGCGCAACAATGACCGTCAATGGTAATCTTACGAATACTATTCCAGCAGGTGCAGTGACAACTTCAAATAACGTAACAAATGCAGATCCTACAGCAGCCTCATTGACTAACCTGCCGGGTGCGAGTGTCAGTAAGTTCTTTTCGCCGAATCCGGTCGCGGCAGGCTCATACTCAACGCTCACGATCACCATCCAAAACACTGGAAACATCGCGCTGACCGGAATGAGGTTAAGCGATTCCCTTCCGGGAACCCTTCCCTCCGGTTTGGTAGTTGCCGGACCTCCTGCACCCGCGCCGGTCAATAATTGTGGTGGAACGTTTACGGCTGTCACAGGAACTCAGGTTGTTGAATTAATAAATGGTTCCCTCGGCGCCTCTTCATCTTGTACGATTTTGGTCAGTATCACTGGCAGTAATCCGGGGGATTATGTAAACACGATCCCGGCAGGAGCTCTCATAACGGATCCGAGCGTGGGCGCGACGAATAATGTGCCTGCTACCGACACGCTGACCATTACCGGTAATCCTCCTGGCGGAGGGGGTGGAGGCGGTGGCGGCGATGGAACAACTCCTCGCAACCCACAACCTGCCGTAGCAAGCGCATTCCTCATCCCGGTAACCGGGTTTGAGCAGGGCGTTGTCACTGATTTGAGCCCGGCTCCGAGTGCATCTTATTACAGCGCCACATCCATTTCGCTTGAAATCCCATCCCTGTCGGTGAACATACCCATCGTGGGTGTCCCGAAAAGGGATGGGACGTGGAATGTTTCCTGGCTGGGCAGGCAGGCTGGGTGGCTGGAAGGAAGCGCCTTCCCCTCCTGGAACGGGAACAGCGTGCTTACGAGTCATGTCTACCTGTCCGATGGCAAGCCGGGTCCATTCGCCAAATTGCATGAGCTCAAGCTGGGCGACCAGATCCTTGTTCATGCCTATGGTCAGAAATATATTTTCGAAGTGCTCACCAATGCAATCGTCGCTCCAAACGACAGGTCGGTCATGAAGCACGAAGAGAGACCCTGGCTCACACTGGTGACATGTACGGATTACGACGAAAAGACCGGTACGTACAAGAATCGTTTCATCGTCCGGGCAATTCTTGTGAAAGTGAGTGAAGATAAATAATGTGTAAGTTTGAAAGGCTGTTCCGTCAAGGAACAGCCTTTTGATTTAACTCTATTTGGAACTTTACCTCCAAGTGCGAGCACCCTCGTCATGGGCGTATAATTCGAACATTCGGAGGTTTCCCATGTTCATAACCATGACTGCTCGATTTGAAGCGCAAAAGGATAAACTTGTTGCGTGCGAGCAGGCAATTCGTGAATTTGTGGATTACATCCGCGCGAATGAACCTGACACGTTGCTTTATACATCCTTGCAGGAAAAAGAAAACCCAAATCACTTTTTGCACTACTTCATCTTCCATGATGAAAAGGCGCGCGAGATTCATTCCAACTCAGATGCAGTCAATCGCTTTACGAGTGTTCTTTACCCCAATCTCGTTGCGCCTGTCGAGTTCACGGAATATGATGTGTTTGCAAGTACAAAATAGTTACGCCATTGCGAATAGCCTTCGCGCTCCCGAAAGACACACCTGACCTCCCTGGCGCCGCCCGTGATTTGCTTAGCAAATCAGGCAGGTGTGCGCAAGGTGCAAGTGTAGGGACGATGTGAACGCAGCGTAGCGAAGACGAAGCGCCCTCGTTGATTTAGGAGATTGCTTCGGGATTTCGACGCCATCGCGTCTCAACCCTCGCAATGACATGGTGATAACCATGCCAAACAAAACTCTCAACTGGGGCTTTCTCTCCACAGCACGCATCAACCGCGCGCTCATCACACCGCTTCAAGTTTCGAAACGGAATGAACTGCTTGCCGTTGCTTCGCGCTCGCAGCAAACAGCGGATGCGTATGCGCGTGAGAAAAAGATTCCGCATGCCCATGGATCGTATGAAGCCCTGCTTGCCGACCCTGAGATTGATGTGATCTACAACCCGCTCCCGAATCACCTCCACGCCGAATGGACGATCAAAGCTGTGGAGGCAGGCAAGCATGTGTTATGCGAGAAGCCGCTTGCGTTGAACGTGGATGAAGTGGATGCGATCCAACATGCCGCGCGCAAAAATGAACGCGTCGTTGCAGAGGCGTTCATGTATAGGCATCATCCGCAAACGATGAAAGTGCAGGAGATCGTGAAGAGCGGTTCACTTGGGACCTTGAAATTGATTCGCGGATCCTTTAGCTTTATCCTCTCCCGTGAAGGGGATGTGCGGTTGAATCCCGAATGGGGAGGCGGGAGCATCTGGGATGTTGGGTGTTATCCGATCAGCTACGCGCGGACAATTGTCAGGGAGAATCCGGTTGAGGTGTTTGGCTGGCAGGTTACAGGTCAGACAGGAATCGATGAGACGTTCGTCGGGCAGATGAAATTTAGCGGTGGCGTCCACGCGCAGTTCGACTGCAGTTTTGTCATCCCGTTTCATGCTTTTATGGAAGTTGTGGGAAGCGAAGGCACGTTGAGCATCCCCAAGCCGTTCAAGCCTGAAGTCAATGAGCGGATATTTCTTACGCGCGGAGATAAAACTGAGACAATCAAGGTAAAGGGACAGGAGTTGTATCTTGGCGAAGTGGAAGACATGGCAGATGCGATTCTATTGGGGAGTAATACACGAGTTTCGCTGGACGATTCGCGTGATAATGTCGCAGTGATCTCCGCATTGCTTGAGTCTGTTCGTGTGGGGAAGCCTGTGAACCTGGATTCTTGAAGTTCATAAAACAATCCAAGTCTCTGGTAAACTTGCGTCATTCTTTTTCGGAGGCTTCGCATGGATAACCATCAAACTGACGACGCTGTCACCCGCAGAATCAAAGCGATGACGGATCGTATTTCAAAGTTGCAGGAAAACGGCTTGTATTTTTACAACCAGGCTGTGGAGGAAATGCTCGAAGACTCCAAAGTGCGCGTGCGCGGACGCGTGATGGGGATGTACGCATCGTATGGATATTTAGGCTTGCTGGGGCATCCACGCATCAATGCGGCGGCAAAAGCCGCTGTGGATAAATTCGGCACTGGCACGAATGGCGTCCGCTCATTGGCTGGCACTTTGACGATTCACAACGAACTCGAAGAGACGATTGCAAACTTCAAACATACCGAAGCCGCGATTACCTATTCATCCGGTTATGCCACGAACCTGACCGTCGTCTCCACGTTGATGGGACGCGGCGATTATGTGTTTTCTGATAAATTGAATCACGCTTCCATTGTTGACGGATGTTTGATGTCTGGCGCGGAATTCCGCCGCTTCCGTCACAACGACATGGAACATCTCGAAGGCTTGCTCAAGAACGCGCCCGCAGATGTTGCCAAACTCGTGATCGCCGATTCTGTGTTCAGCATGGATGGCGACATCATTGACCTGCCTACCATGGCGGCGCTATGTAAAAAATACAAGGCGTGGTTAATGATTGATGAGGCACATTCATTGGGGGTGCTTGGCAATACAGGGACGGGCATCGAAGAACATTTCAACTTGTACGGCGCGATTGACATTAAAATGGGCACGCTCAGCAAGACCATCCCTTCGGTAGGCGGATATATTGCCGCGAGTAAAGATATCATCACGTATCTGCGTCATGCCAGCCGCGCGTACATTTTTTCCGCCGCGTTGCCGCCCGCGCAAGCCGCCGCCGCGAACGAAGCCTTCAAAGTCATTTTGGATGAACCTGAACGCATCGAAAAATTGAACCTGAATACCAGGCAATTCATCGGCGGACTCAAAGGCATGGGCTTCGATACCATGTTAACTGAGACGGCAATTGTCCCGGTGTTGTGCGGCGACGACGAAACAGCCTTTGCCGTAACCCGCGAATCTCAACTCAATGACGTGTTCGTTTTGCCCGTCGTTTCACCTGCTGTGCCTGAGGGGCTCGCCCGTCTGCGTGCCACCGTCACCGCCGCGCATGACCCGAGCGAGATCGAACGCGCGATGAATGTGATCGGGGATGCGGGGAAAAAGCTGGGGATTATTAAGTAAGGTCCCCGCATTTCGTCTGCGTTCCTCGAAAACCACTCGTCACTCCGCTCAGCGCGAGAAATAAAAAAGACCAAGCCTCAGCGACTTCGTCTCTCTTCGGTCTCTAACCTTCAGTCTCCAATTTTTCAACTCACAAAACCCGCTACAAAATTCATCAACCGCCGATACGGGTTGTATAACGGCTGGGGTGTTGTCCTGACCCTGTCGAAGAACGAGATGAGGGATATTCGCTTCACCCCAAGCCTCAAGCTGGTTCGTGGACCCCAGCCATCCACAAGCCCAGTTGTTCGCGGGTGGCGTCCTTGCGGTCCACGGCTGCGACGATCTCACCACGATACATCACCGCAATACGATCTGATAGCGACATGATTTCGTCCAACTCTGCGGAGACGAGCAGGACTGCTACACCGCGATCGCGCATGTTGATAATTTCCTTGTGGATGTATTCGATTGAGCCGACATCCAGCCCGCGCGTTGGCTGTGAGGCAATCACCAGTTTCACAGGCCTGCTCAATTCGCGCGCAACAATCACCTTTTGCTGGTTGCCGCCGGAAAGTTTCCCCGCGGCTGTGAATGGGGACGGGGTGCGCACATCGTATTCCTTGATCAATTTTTGGGCGTTGGCATCCACCTGGTTCTGTTGGATCACAACACCTGTTGAAAATCGCGGCTGGTAATAATCGCACATGACCATGTTATCAGCCACGGTGTATGAAAGCACAAGCCCGTGCCTCTGGCGATCCTCGGGGATGTGCGCCAGCCCGGTTTCAGTGATCGGCCGCGGCGGTTTTCCGGTGAGGTCGGTGCCGGCGATGGAGAAATGACCGCTCTCGGTGTGGCGCAAGCCCGTAAGCGCCTCCGCAAGTTCGGTCTGGCCATTGCCCTGCACCCCGGCGATGCCCAGCACTTCCCCGGCGCGCACGCTGAAGGATACGCCGCGCACGGCTTCGAGGTCGCGCACATCGCGCACGCGCAAACCTTCCACGACCAAAACTTCTTCAGTGGGTTGCGCTGGTTTCTTTTGAACGGTGAGGATCACTTCGCGCCCCACCATCATCGAAGCAAGTTTGGCTTCGTTCGATTCCTTCGGTGTGGTTGTTCCGATGACACGCCCTGCGCGCATGACGGTGATCCGGTCGGCGACGGCGAGAACCTCCTTGAGTTTGTGAGTAATGAAGATGATCGAAACGCCTTTCTTTGTCAATTCGCGCATGATGACGAACAGGTCCTCAGCCTCCTGGGGTGTGAGCACGGCAGTGGGCTCGTCGAGAATGAGGATGTTCGCCTTGCGATATAACGCCTTGACGATCTCGACGCGTTGTTGAACCCCCACGGGGAGGTCCCCGATGATCGCAAGCGGATCAACATCCAGTCCGTATTGATGCGAGAGGTCGGTCACTTTTTGAGCCACTTCCTTGCGGTCCAGTTTGACCAGTGGGAATTCATTCGGCGCGGCGCGATGATCCGTTTCCGCGCCAAGCATAATGTTCTCCGTCAGTGTGAAAACAGGGATAAGCATGAAGTGCTGGTGCACCATGCCGATGCCGTGATGGATCGCGTCTCTCGATGAGTTGAGCTGCATCTTGTTCCCCTCAACGGTCACTTCTCCTTCTTCAGGGTGATAAAGCCCGTAGAGGACGTTCATCAACGTGGATTTGCCTGCGCCGTTCTCACCAAGCAAGGCATGAATTTCACCCTTTCGCAAATCGAAATCCACGTGGTCGTTCGCAAGCACGCCTGGGAATTTTTTCGTGATGCCTGTTGCTTTAAGGACGACTTCGCTGTTATTTTTCATAGGGCACACCATCTGCCGCGGGAGGCGTGGTACGCCCGATGATTCCCGTGAGAATGATCATGGTCAGGATGTAGGGGATCAAGCCGACCACGTAGGAGTTCTGTAGAAATGCCCACTGCGCAGGAATGACATCGCGGAACAATTGCATCTTGATGTTCAAGGCTTGCGAGGCGCCGAAGACGAGGGTGGCAGTCCACGCGCCGATGGGAGTCCAGTTGCCGAAGATCACGGCGGCGAGTGAGATAAAGCCGCGCCCGTTGGTGAGCAAAGGCTCGAACGAGGAAACTGACTCGAGAGTGAAATATGCGCCAGCCAGACCAGCCAGCATCCCGCCGATGATAACATTTGCATAGCGCATTTTGATGACGTTGATTCCAACCGTATCTGCGGCTTTCGGGTGTTCGCCCACCGCGCGCGTGCGTAATCCCCAGCGCGTGTAAAACAGAACATAATGCGCGATGAACACAAGCAGGATGGCGCTGATGGCAACAATCTTTTGATCGAAAACCTTGTTGATCGAGTCCACGACCTCAATACAATTAGCGCCCCCCCCGCAGAGCGGGATGAATATCTCTTCGATTGGGATATGAATGGTGGGAAGCAAGCCCGGCGCGTGTGGAATTTCTCCGCCAAAGACGCTTCCTTTTCCGAAGAACAATTGGCGGTTCAGAAAGCCTGTAAGACCAATCGCGAGGATATTGATCACTGTGCCGCCGATGATCTGATCCACTTTGTATGTAATGGACAAGACAGCGAGGAGCAAAGCCATCAAGCCGCCTGAAATTATGGCGAAGATCACGCCGACCGTAATGCTGATGCCCACGCCAAAGCCGAAGATGTGGGACATGTAGATCGAGGCAAGCCAGCCAAAAAATGCGGCCGTAAGCATCATGCCTTCGATGCCGATATTGACGACACCCGCCCGTTCACAAAAGACGCCAGATAACGCGCCTAGTGTCAAAGGCGTGGCGACGGCGATTGTCGTTGCCATCATGCTGGTGACGATAACGATGGCTGAGGATTTTGTTTGCCCAACCAAAACGACCGCGCCGAACAGAACAACAATGATCAGGAAGATGAAACCGAAACGTTTCCAGTCCATGGGTCCTCCTAGCCTCCCCAGCCGCGGGTGAGCACCACTCGCTCGCCCTGCGATTTGATTCTATAAATGTAGCGGATGATCGCATCCGCTGCAACGAAGAGCAAGATCAGCGCCTGAAGCATGGAGATCAAGTCTACGGGCAGTTGTGTCAGGAACTGCATCCGCGTCGCGCCGTTACGCATGGCGGCAAACAGGATAGCCGCCAACACGACACCCAGTGGATGTGATTTGCCCAAAAGGGCGATGGCAATCGCGTCAAAACCGTAGCCGATGGAAAATCCGATTTCGTGGCGGTAATTCAATCCGGTAACCTCGAATGTCCCTGCCAGTCCAGCCAGCATCCCGGAGATAGCCATTGTGAGGATAATCGTGCGCTTCACATTGATACCGGCATATTTTGCCGCGTCCGGGTTTGCTCCAACCGTGCGGATCTCAAAGCCGAGAGTGGTTTTTGTTAAAAGCCACCACACAAGAAATGCCGCCAGCAGGGCGAATACAAAACCCCAATGCACGCGCAACCCATCAAAGATCGGAGAAATGCGCGCGCTTTCCGCTATCGCTGGAGTACGCGCGGAAATGTTGCTTGGATCTGGATCCTTCATGGGTCCATTGAGTAAATAAGATATTGCGATCAGGGCGATATAGTTCATCATGATCGTATTGATGACTTCATGCCCACCGGTATATGCCTTGAGAAAACCGACGATTGCCGCCCATAATGCGCCCATCCCCATGCCAACAATGATCGCAAGCGGCAGGTGAATGATTTTTGGCAGGTCAAAGCCGAGCCATTCAGGAAGCGCGTAACCTATAAATGCGGAGGAAACAGCGCCAAGCGCCAACTGTCCCTCTGCTCCGATGTTGAATAGCCCGCCTTTGAAGGCAAGAGCCACGGCAAGCCCCGCAAAGATATAAGGAGTTGCCCATACGGCGGTTTCGCTCAACGCTTTGGCAGAACCGAAAGATCCTTGAATTAAGCCATAGTAAGCCAGGAAAGGATTGCCTCTCACTACGGCAATAATAATTCCTCCCAAAACGACCGCAGTCAGGATCGCCAAAAGCGGAATAAGCATGGCATCCAAAGCGGATCGTAGCAAACTCTTTGTTGGCGAGCCTGATTGTGTCTCTGCCTGCATAGTGTCTCCGGTTCAGCCGTGATGTATTCGCTAAATTATATCACTTGAAACTATACTTTCATATTTTTTTCAAAACAAAAAGGAAAGAGGGGTTGCCTCTTTCCTTTTTTCATACAAAGCGAAGTCTATAACTTACGGCTTCACAGGGGGAACATCGGTCTTGATCGAACCATCGAGCAGTCCCGCGAGAATCTTTTCCATCTCGGCTTTCACATCAGCCGGGACTTCACCCTCAAGATCATGGTACGGGGCGTAGCCTGATGGCCCGAAGTAGAGGCCGCTCTGGAAAGTGCCTTCCTTGGCGCCTTTGATCAAATCGAGAACAGGCGGTTGGATCGGCTTCGTGGCGCTGGAGAGTAAACGCGACGCAACTTCAGTCAATTCGAAATACTGGTCTTTGTCAACGCCGAGGCCATACGCGCCAGCCTGGCCGGCCGCGATGACAGCGCCATTACCAGTCGGGCCGCCACAACCGAAGATCACATCCGCGCCCTCATCCATCATGGATTTGGCAGTGGTTGCGCCCCATTCAGGATCGGTGAAGGTCTTGTCGAAGCCGACATCGCTATGGTAGACCACAAAGACTTCGGTGGTCGAACCCATAATGCCGTCAGCATAAGCCGCGCCGGCTTTATAGCCTTCACCATAACGCCACACAGGCGGAACCAAATCGGTGCCGCAGACCGCGCCAATCTTATGCGACTTGGACATCATAGCGCCGAGATAGCCAACCAGGAAGCCTGACTGATCCTCGTTGTACACAATGCCGCTCAGGTTGGCTAGGGGCAAATCAGGATGCGTATCGTCCTTCAACAAGAATTGATCAACCCCGATAAAGAATGTGTTCGGATATTTCTTGGCGGCTTCGTAGGTATCGTTCGTCAGGTTGAAGCCGCAGGTCACGACCGCGTCATAGCCGGCATCACCGAAGGTGGCAATGTTCTTCGCGTAATCCTTGGAGTCGGCGGTCTCGATGTACTGGATCGTCGCGCCCAATTCCTTCTCAGCCAGTTGAACGCCTTCCCAGCAGGACTGGTTGAAGGACTTGTCGTTGATCTTACCCACATCCGTCACGAGGGCCGCGCAGAACGTGTCCGCGCTGGAGCAGTCAGCTTCTGCCGGGGCACATGCGGGCAGAATCATGGCGGCGATCAAAAGCGCCGCGAGTAACACATACAGTTTCTTCATATTCTTCTCCTCTTTGAAATTAGAATACAGGGTTATCACAAACCCTTTTTCGGTGCAAGTATACAATCACTTGGGACATTCGACAAGCCGCTTCTTAAGGATTATGACAAAAGGCCGCTTCATGCCCAGCCGACACCTGATTCTGTTTTCAAGGCGTTGCCTCCCCGCGTCGGACTCCAAGCATCAGCCAGAGCGGCGCGTATTGGCACGTTCACGGGTTTGTATTATTTGCTCACCTTACTCACCCTCGCTCGAAGGCGGTCTACCCTGAAGGGTATGATATGCGACCGCCGTATTTTGCAGGGTATGCCGCAGGGTCACATATCATCCCCGAATGGGGAGACCCAGCGGGAGCGTAAACTGCGTAAGGTGAGTTATTTGTTCTCTACACTCGCCGCGATGTGATCCAGTGTCATAAAAAACCAATCATGGATGGCGCTAGACCGAATTTCTCTGAAAGGAATACTGGCACGAACGCGTTACACATACCCCAAACCACGCTCACGCCAAAAAACCAAAACCAAGCAAAAAGGTTTTGCCGTAGTTGAGTCTTGATGACATTTTTCCTCCAAACGAACGAAGTGACAGTCACTTTAGAAGTGACTGTCACTTTTTAGGTCATTGATGAACTTTCTATCCTTTTCACTCAACTCCGACTTCTCCAGCATATCAGGTCTTTTGTTAAAGGTGCGGAGCAATGCTTGTTCTCTTCGCCATTGTTCGATCTTCGCGTGGTTGCCACTTTGAAGGATTTCCGGCACTTTCATGCCGCGAAATTCCGGTGGCTTGGTATAGTGCGGGTATTCCAACAAGCCCATCGAATGTGAGTCATCTTCAGCGCCGGTGGGGTCGCCGAGCACGCCCGGGAGCAGGCGTGAAACTGCGTCAATAATAGTCAGCGCGGGGAGTTCGCCGCCGGTAAGCACATAATCGCCGACGGAAATTTCATCGGTGACGAGATGTTCGCGGATGCGTTCATCCACGCCTTCGTAGCGACCGCAGATGAGCGCGATTCGTTCATAATGCGATAACTCCTCCGTAACGCGTTGGGTGAAGACGCGTCCCTGAGGAGTTAATAGGATGACCGGACCAGTAACCGGCTGAGTCTGAGGCGACGTAAATCCTAAAACAGATTCTACGGCTTCAAATACTGGTTCGGGTTTCATCACCATTCCGCCTCCGCCTCCATAAGGAGTATCGTCGGTGGTGTGATGTTTGTCGTGGGCGTAATCTCGAATGTTGTGGACATGCACGCTAATTAATCCCCGTTCGCTGGCGCGCTTGAGAATGCTGGATTCAAGATACGGTGGGAAGACTTCGGGCAAAAGTGTGAAGACTTCAAATTGCATGAAGGGATTTTAGCATAGATGAGATGTAAATAAGAACTGGCTTGCGTGCCTTTGGTTCGGATGGTAATATGAATTTATGTATTTACCAAGAAGCAGTAGATGGAGCATGAACCGCCGCAAACGTCGCCCGAATTTTTTCGGTTGGACGGTGTTTGGCTTGGTCCTGTTATTTGGATATTACTTTAACCAGGTGTATTTGCCGACTCAGCAAAATCCGTTTGAGGCAACGCCAACGCCCACGCGTTCGCCCGAATCGTTTGTGACCGAAGCAGAAGCGCTTCTTAAAGATGGAAAAATGGCGGGGGCGATTGATGCGTATCAATCGGCGATCAATTCGTCGCCGAGAGACCCGGTATTATATGTTGCTATTGCCCAGGCGCAGATATTGGCGGGTCAGCCGGAGGAGGCGCAAAAGAATGCGGAGAACGCGTTGTTGTTGAACGCAAATAATTCGATGGCGCTTGCCGTACGCGCCTGGGCGGCGGATGCGCAGGAAAACAACTCACAGGCGCTCACCTGGATTGAGGAAGCTTTGCAAATTGACCCGAACAACGGGCTTGCACATGCGTATTACACTGAAATCCTGGTGAATTCCGAATCGTTCGATAATGTTACGAAAGCCATCGAAGAATCGAAAGTTGCCCTGGCTCTCGCGCCGGATACGATGGAAGCGCACCGCGCACGGGGCATTCTTTTGGAAGCGACTCAAAATTATGAAGAAGCGATCCGCGAATTTCAGGCAGCCCTGGAATTCAACGATGATATTCCTGATATTTATTTGCGGCTGGGTTTGAATTATAGAGCGCTGGGCGTATCGAACGATGCAATAGATGCTTTCACGCGCGCGGATATTCTCAACCCGTCTGATCCCCTGCCCGATTTATATATCTCGCGCACCTATGCCGGAATCGGCGAATTTGCCAAGGCGTTGCAATATGCCGAGACGGCAGTGCAAAATAATCCCATCGACCCGCGGTTGCGCGGCAACTACGGCGTCATGTACTATCGCAACCTGTTTTGGGAGGAGGCTGTCGGGCAGTTGCGTCTCGCTGTAAATGGCGGCATTACAGAGGAAGGGCAAGCAGTTGAAGGTCTTTCTTTGGTTGGCAACGATGTGCGCCTGGCTGAATTTTATTACACATATGCGCTGGCATTGGCACGCACGAATCAATGTGGCGAAGCGTTGCAGATCGCGCAGGAGATTCAATCCAAGGTTCCTGCCGATGAAAACGCCATCTTCGCCGCAAGTGAGGTCATTCGCATCTGCCAGGAGAATCTCAACAGCCCTGTCGTTACCACGTCCACTCTGGACGCCGGTGAAACGCCCGCGGCGACGCCAACGCCATGAACATCAACCCGCGACGACCTCTCTTTAATCGCAAGCCGCAGTCAAACGTTTATCGTATGTTTCTATGGGTGGTGTTGCTTCTGGGCGGCGTGTGGATACTGCAAGAGATCAATCGGGGCGACATCAAACCCCTGTTTCTACCAACACCCACACCCACACGAACATCAGATTCCTACGTGCTGGAGGGTGATGCCAATTTCACAGCCGGAAATCTGGACGCGGCGATTCAAGCCTACCGGGAAGCTGTGCGCGTTGACCCGAACAATTCCCAAACCTGGGCGAAGCTTGCGCGCATCCAAACCTACTCCTCCGCTTTTCTCATCACAAACGACGAAAAAAAAGCGCGCCTGCTCGAAGCGCTTGAGTCTGCAAACAAAGCTGTCGAACTTGCCCCCGATGACAGCACCGCCCACGCCATCCGCGCATTTGCGTTGGACTGGAATGCCAACTCCAATTTTTATTCCACCGAAGAAGTGCGGGAATATTTGCGGCTGGCGGAGCAGGATGCGTTACGTGCCCTGCAACTGGATAGTTCGAACACGCTTGCTCTGGCGTATTATGCCGAGGTCCTTATGGATCAGAATAAATGGGACCAGGCAGACTTGAACATCAAGCAAGCCATTGCGCAGGATGACACAATCATGGATGTGCATCGTGTATACGCGGCGGTGCTTGAGACTTTCGCTCAATACAACCTGGCAATCACCGAGTGGGATAAAGCCATTGCCATCGAGCCAAACTTTACCTTTCTCTACCTGCGCGCAGGAGCGAATTACCGCGCCCTTGCCTTTGATATACCGAACCCGGAGTCTGCGCGCCCGGTGTATGAAAAGTCACTGGAATATTTTGATAAAGCCGTCCGTATCAATGAGCAGATCGGTGTGAAAGACCCGGGTCCGCACCTTTCCATTGCCCGGACGTATTCGCAATTGGGTGAATATTTCGCCGCCGCACGAAATGTGCAAAAAGCCCTGGAGTATGAGCCAACCAATGCTGATATTTATGGGCAGTTAGGAATTGTCTACTTCCGTTCGCGCAATTATGAAGGCTCAATTTTCTCTTTGAAGTGTGCTACGTATGGATGTTCAGGAGAGGATTCTTGCAAGGGGCGCGGGCTGGAGAAATGCTTTCCCGATTTGGAGGAGAACCCTGTAGATGTTTCTGGGCAGGCAATATCGGCGAATACAATTGTCTATTACTACACCTACGGATCAGTGCTATCTGCGTTGAGCCGTCCGCGGGATAATAAGTGCGGCGAAGCGATGGAAGTGATGAGCGATGTGAGAGCCGAACTCAACTCCAACCCAGATGACTATACTGATTCGCAACAGACGATCATTAGCATCGTTCAGGCGGGAGAGGCAATTTGCCGATCACTGGGGGAGGGGGGCGCGCCAGCCACCTCGGTCCCGATTGAGGCGGGTGGGGCGGTACCTACTGTCACTGCTACACCGTAGACGGCGACTCGTTAGTTATCCTTGCGAAGGTTCCAAACCTTCGCAAGGCTTGTGTCAGAGCATTGTAAGAATTTTGGCTTTCCCCTTGACTTGACCCATCGAAATAGGTAAACTTGGAATTAGCACTCTACGTGTTGGAGTGCTAAATTTCGTGATTATCCAAAATTCCAATCAGGAGGCAGAAGTATGGCAAGCAAATTGAAGTTAAAGCCCCTTGGCGGACGCGTGATTGTGGAACCGATCGAGCAGGAAGATATTACTGCCGGCGGCATCATCCTTCCCGAAACCGCAAAGGAAAAACCGCAGGAAGGCAAAATCCTGGCGGCGGGTCCGGGTGACCGCGACGAGGACGGCAAGCGCATCGCGATGGACGTGAAAGTTGGGGACAAGGTGCTGTATGCAAAATATTCCGGCACCGAAGTGAAAGTGGATGGCAAGAAACTGCTTATCCTGAAAGAAAACGATATACTAGCCGTGGTCGAAGGCTAATTCGGGAGTAATGAAAAATGGCTGCTAAACAAATTGTCTTTTCAGAAGACGCCCGCCGCAAACTCAAGAACGGCATGAATATGGTTGCCAATGCGGTTGGCGCAACCCTTGGCCCCAAGGGCCGCAACGTGGCTGTGGACCGCAAGTTCGGTTCGCCAATGATTACGCACGATGGCGTTTCGGTCGCGAAGGAAATTGAACTCGAAGACCCATTTGAGAATATGGGCGCTCAGCTCCTCAAAGAAGCCGCAACCAAAACCAACGACATCGCCGGTGACGGTACAACCACCTCGACTGTGCTTGCCCACGCCATCGTGAACGAAGGTCTCAAGGCGCTCGAAGCCGGTTTTAACCCGATGCTTATCAAGCATGGCATTGAGATGGCAACTGAATCGGTTGTCGAAGAACTCCGCAAGATGTCGGTCAAGATTGATACCAAGGAAGATATTGGTCATGTCGCTACCAATTCTGCCGCCGATACCGAAATTGGCAACTTGATTGCAGATGTGATGGACAAGGTCGGCAAGGACGGCGTCGTCACTGTTGAAGAATCCAAATCAATGCAGTTCGAGCAGGAATATGTCGAAGGGATGCAGTTTGACCGCGGGTATCTCTCGGCTTACTTCATCACCAGCGCGGATAAGATGGAAGCCGTGATCTCCGATGCGTATGTTCTCATCAACGAAAAGAAGATCTCTGCCGCACAGGACATCGTTCCTCTGCTTGAGAAACTCGTTCAGATCGGCAAGCGCGAACTCGTCATCATTGCTGAAGATGTTGACGGTGAAGCTCTTGCCACCCTCGTGTTGAACAAACTGCGCGGCATGTTGAACGTGCTCGCTGTCAAAGCCCCGGGCTTCGGTGATCGCCGTAAAGCCATGTTGCAGGATATTGCAAGTCTCACCGGCGGCACCGTGATCTCCGAAGAGACCGGCCGCAAGCTTGAGACCGCCACACTTCAAGACCTTGGCCGCGCTGAGAAGGTTGTCGCTGACAAAGAGAACACCACCATCGTTGGCGGCAAAGGCAAGAAGGGTGACATCGAAGGCCGTATCAAGGAAATTCGCGCCGAGATCGATAAGAGCACCAGCGATTACGACAAAGAGAAATTGAATGAGCGCCTCGCCAAGCTCAGCGGTGGCGTTGCCATCATTCGTGTTGGTGCCGCAACTGAAACCGAGATGAAAGAGAAGAAGCACCGCGTGGAAGATGCTCTCTCCGCGGCTCGCGCGGCTGTTGAAGAAGGAATTGTGCCCGGCGGTGAAATCTCCCTCCTCAACGCATCCAGCAAGTTAGATAAGATGTTGAAGGGTGATGACGACGATGAAGAAATTCGCGTCGGCATCAATATTGTCAAGAAAGCGCTCGAAGCCCCGATTCGCAAGCTCGCTTCGAATGCCGGTCAGGATGGCTCCGTCATTATTGACACGGTCCGCCGCACTGCCGCCGAGAAGAAGAACAAGAACATCGGCTTCAACGTACTGACCAGTGAGTACGTTGACATGATCAAAGCAGGCATCATTGACCCGGTCAAGGTTGTGCGCGGCGCGCTCGAAAATGCCGCCTCCATCGCCTCGATGATCCTGACCACAGACGTGCTCATTACCGACATGCCCGAAAAGGAAAAGGCTCCTGCCATGCCTCCTGGCGGCATGGGTGGGATGGATTACTAAACCGACCCGAAAACCTTGCGAAGGTTTCAAACCTTCGCAAGGTTTTTTTATGTATAATCGGGGACGATGATTCTTCACAGCAAAAAAATTATCTGGATAGGCTTGACTCTCGCACTCGGACTCTCCGCGTGCGCTTCATTTTTCACGCCTGAAATTGTTTCGACCCCGACGGCATCCTCCACGCCTGAGCCTCCCACTGCCACGCCTGAACCCCTGGCTCTCACTGTGAACGGCGAAGGCATTACCCTCGTGGACTTCGAAGCGGAAGTGGCGCGTTACACTGCCGCACAAACCGCCTTAGGGAAGACAGTAGATTCTCCAACTGCAACCAGCGCGGTAATCGAGGATCTAGTTGCACACTTACTCCTTGCCCAAGCCGCGCGTGCAAACGGGTTCACGCTCGATGACGAGGCATTGCAGGCGCGGATCGATTCGCTGGCAACGCAGATCGGTGGGGCGGAGGCATTGTCAGCGTGGCAGACAAGCCAGGGATACAGCGAGCAGGCTTTTCGGTCCGGGTTGAAGCGTGCGGCAGAATCCGCATGGATGCGTGACAAAATCATTTCAGCAGTCGCAAGTACCGCCGAGCAGGTGCATATCCAGCAAATTCTGCTCTATAATGAAGGCACGGCTCAAAGCTTTTTGACTCAATTAAATGGCGGAGCCGATTTCAATGCACTGGCATTCGACGCGGACCCCGTGACACGCGGCGACCTCGGGTGGGTGCCGCGAGGCTACCTGCTCGATGTAAAAATTGAAGATGCCGCGTTTGGGCTGGCGGTGGGTGAGCATAGCGAAGTGATCGCAACCGATGTTGGATTTCACATTCTGAGAATCCTTGCGCGCGATCCGAGCCGTCCGCTTTCACCCGATGCAACTTTGGCTTTGCAGGAAATGGCGTTGAAACAATGGATCGAAGAACAACGTTTGCTGGCAACGATTGTCCTTGCACCGCAATGATATGGAGCAGAATACATGAGAGATGATTTTAACTTTGATGCGAAACCATCCAAACCACGCCGAGGTGGCGGCATGCAATTGTTTGATATGCTGTCCATTCTTGTGCTGATACTTACGTGTTGTGTGGGAGCCTATTTCGCATTTATCTTCATCAACCCCGAATCCAGCTATAACTTTCTTCCGCCGGGTGGACGAGGACTTCAACTTCCGACAGCAACGGTTACACCTTTGCAGCTGGAAGCCACGTGGACTGCCAGCCCAACCATCGAGGTAACTCCCAGCAACACGCCGCGTCCCACGTTTACACCTTTCTTTACGAATACGCCATTCTCGCTCGTCCCGCCGACCAGGACTCCAAGACCAACCAGTACCCCGAAGGCGCCATTCAGTGCAACCGCCTCTCAAGTGGAGAGTACCATCATTCATCCTGAGCTGGCTTGCGCATGGGCAGGCATCGGTGGCACGGTTGTGGATGCAAACAACAGTCCCATTGTTGGACAGGTGGTGGTGTTGCGCGGCACGTTAAGTGGAAGCACCCTTGAACAACAAACTGTCAGCGGCATCAACAAGGAATATGGTCAATCCGGTTTCGAGTTCGTTCTTGGGAACGCCCCTGTCGCATCCACAACATTGTATGTTCAACTGGTTGACCTGAACAACATTCCGCTCTCAGATAAGATTTCTGTCCCCACATCTTCAGACTGCGCGAAGAATCTCGTGCTCGTGCGTTTCAAGAAAAATAAATAACCGGTTTTATACACTCGCCGCCGGGGGCGGCGGCTTGATCCATGAGATATAAAAAATGGCGACCGATCGGTCGCCGTTTTCTTGTTTACACTGCAACGTTCCAATGTTCATACTTTGGATTCCTTGCGCGCACCGCGTTTTCGAGCAGGTCGCGAAGCCTTGTCGCCACCGGTCCCATCACACCAGAACCAACAGGGCGATGGTCTACTTTTGTGATGCCGGTGATTTGTGCAGCGGTTCCGGTGAAGAACATTTCCTCTGCGATGAAAACTTCCGTGCGGTCAATGGATCGTTCGATGACCTCGATGCCCAATTCCCTGCGAGCCAGTTCGATGACTGATTTACGCGTAATGCCTTCGAGGATGTTATCTGTCACAGGCGGCGTGACCAGCACTCCATCACGCACCATGAACACGTTCATGGCTGAGCCTTCTGAAATATGACCATTTTGATCAAGCACCAGCGCCTCGTCAAAGCCGGAACGCACCGCGTCCGTCTTGATCAGCGAGGAGTTGGCATACGCGCCCGCCACTTTTCCACGAGCAGGGATGACGTTGTCGTCAATACGCCGCCACGATGAAATCGTCACATGCGCGTTGGTATCGTTGGGGACGTATTTTTCGTAGGCCATCACGAAAATACTGAATTCATCATGCAGGTCATGCAGGCGCACGCCGATTCCCAAATCGGCTTTGTAAAATGTGGGGCGGAAGTAAATATCCTCTTTCCAATTATCGGTGCGGAGCAGATCAAGCGTAATCTGGATCAGACTCTCCTCATCGTAACTGGTCTGCATTGCCATCATACGTGCCGATTGCAACAACCGCCGGAAATGGTCATAGGGACGAAAAACGAAGAGACGTTTCTTCTCTTCGTTCCAGTATGCGCGCATTCCGCCAAAGACCGATGTGCCGTATAAAAAAGCATGTGTAGCGATACTTACTTTTGCGTCCTCAAGCGGGACGATCTTTCCCTCAAAAAATGCATGTTTCGAGAGATCCACCAGACACCTCCAAAAAAATGGGATTGGGACCGACTCTTACGAGCGAATTATACCTGATGACTCCGCCTCATTCCCAACCGATCCTTGATTCAAAATAAGCAGGTTTCAATTTGGTCTGACAAATTCCTCTCTTCGCTCTTGACAAGGAGCCGAATCTCGTTAAAATCTAATTCGACAACTATCGAATTAGTTATAATGGCATAGCACATGAACGAACAGCCTGAAATTCTATCTTTTGTCAAAGCCCTCGCATCAGCAGACCGGTTGCGAATCGTCGGTTTGTTGAGCCGGGGACCGAAACGTGCCTCGCAGATTGCCGAGTTGCTGGGTATGCATGCGTCAAATGCGAACCGGCATTTGGAACAGTTGACAGCCTCCGGCATCGTCCATGAAGCGGATGGTGTCTACGATTTGGATGAGAGGGCGATTGAGTCACTTGCGCGCGGTCAGTTTGAGGGCAAGCGTCCCATGTACATTTCCGAAGAAGATCGCGAAGAGGATGTCCGAAACGTGTTGAAAATCTATCTCAACGCAGACGCCACGATCAGACAACTTCCTCAAGAAGGAAGAAAGATGGAAATCATCCTGCGTTTCGTCCTGGATTCCTTTCCTTTCGATACGACTTTTACCGAGAAAGAAGTGAATATGATCCTGCGGCGCTTCCATGTGGATACGGCTACGTTGCGTCGTAATTTGGTTGATTATGGTTTGATGGCGCGTGAGAGCGATGGATCGAAATATTGGAGGGTAAACCCGGTGGTCGAGTAGTCCCGCCTCGCTGAGCGGAGTGGCGCTTCGCGCCACGAAGTCGAAGCGTCGCGGGACGTATCGAGACCACCGAATAAGGATCAAAATGACAAACTCAAGCGAAGAACTCGTCACCTTTTTCAAAGCGCTGGCTGATGCGAACCGACTTAAAATCGTCGGTCTGCTCGCGGAAAAATCGTACAGTGTGGAGGAGCTTGCGGCGTTGTTGAAACTCAAATCGTCCACTGTTTCGCATCATCTCTCGCGCCTGGCGGAGGCCGAGTTGGTCAGTGCTCAAGGCGAAAGTTATTACAGTGTCTACCAGCTGAATAAAAAAATGTTGGAGGAAAAATCGCGCAGTATGTTTTCGCGGACGGAACTATCCCATGTCGCCGCGGAAGTGGATGCCGATGCCTATGATAAAAAGATCATTAAGGATTATTCGCGCCGCGACGGAAGTTTGAAAACCCTGCCGTCACAACGCAAAAAACTTGAAGCTATCTTGCGTTTTGTTGTGAAATCGTTTGAAGTGGGGAAAAGGTATACCGAGAAACGTGTGAATGAAATTTTGTTGCAATACCACGAAGATACAGCAACCTTGCGGCGTGAACTGGTTGGTTATGAATTGATAAGGCGCGAAGGCGGCGGGGGAGAGTATTGGAGGGTGTAACCTGTCAATGCAAAAATTCAGCCACAGAGTTCACAGAGCCCTTTGAGTTTTCGTTACAGAATCTCTGTGCTCTCTGTGGCTGTTCATGTGTCCGTTTTACTACCGTCGAACCAACCCCCTCTGCCACGCGTAGACAGCCACCTGGGTGCGGTCTGCAAGATGCAGTTTGCTCAGGATGTTGCTCACGTGTCCCTTCACGGTGTTTTCGCTGATCACCAATTTTTCCGCGATCTGACTATTCGTCATCCCATTTGCAATCAAACGCAGAACATCCAGTTCCCGTTCCGTTAATTCGGTGAACAACGGTTGCTCTTCACTGTTCTCACTGCGAATATTTTGCAAAACGCGCGCCGCCACCAACGGATGCAACGTCACTTCCTTTTGTGCGGCGCGGTGCAGAGCTTCCACCAGTTTTTCCATTTTCATGTCCTTCAAAATATATGAAATCGCTCCCGCCTTCAACGCGGGGAAGATGTGCACATCCTCATGATAGGAAGTGAGCACAACCACCTGCGTGCGCGGGCTGATCTGTTTGATGCGCCGCGTCGTCTCGACGCCATCCATGCCGGGCATGATCAGATCAAGCAGAACAATGTCTGGGATATGATCAGAAACGAGCTTGAGCGCGGCTTCGCCCGAAGCGGCTTCACCAATGACCTGAAACTCTTTCACGGTTTCGATATAAGCCCGGATTCCGTTCCGCACCACCTCATGATCGTCCACAATGAGGACGCTGATGCGATTGTGATGATTATTGTTTGCCATTACCGCCTCCTTCTACGCCTTTGATTGGCACTTGGACAAGAATCCTTGTGCCATGCCCGGGCGCGCTCTGGATCTGCACCGTGCCGCGAATACTGCTTACACGTTCGCGAATGGATCGCAAGCCCATGCCATAAGATTTTGAACCGACATCGAATCCGCAACCATCGTCCGAAAGAGACAATTGCACGGAGTCGTTATTGTACACCAGTGACATATCCACCCGGCGCGCCTTGCTGTGACGCGCCACGTTTGCCAGCGCTTCCTGGGTGACTCGATATAGGGTTTGCTCCGCTTCAAGATGCAGGCGTCGGTCATCCCGTGAAACAAGCTGAACCTTTATGTCGTTGCGGTTTTCCCACTCGTAAATGTAATCGCGCAAGGCGGTGGACAATCCTTTTTCTTGGAGCGCGATTGGGTAAATTTCCTGAACGAGGAAAGTTAATTCCTGAATCACGTCGCTGACGAGATTCTCCGCTTCATTCAGGTGTATGGACACAGAACTTCCATTACCATTCAATATGCCGCGAACTGTGCCAAGTTGTGCGAGCGCCGCGAAAGCCTTTTGTTTGGCGCTATCGTGCAAGTCACGCGCGAGGCGGTTCCGCTCCTCCATAACTGCCAAATCCTTCGTCTGTTCGAAGAGTTCCATGTTTGCCACGGAAAGTGAAGCGCGGTGGGTCAACGCTGAGAATAGCCGGACTGTGTCTTCGCCGATTACGTCTGGTCTTGTGAAGGCAACATTGAACACAGCCACAACCTTGTGATCTACAACGATGGGCAGATGTACGAAAGATTTGATGCCTTCTTCACTAATCGCGGCGCGTACATCCGGGCGCAGATCTTCGGGGTTGAGATCGGCAACCATCACTGCCCTGCCTGTCGTCAGCACCTGACCAACAATACCTTCGCCCTCGGCAAATTCCAATGCCTTGAGTGACTTGGGTGAAAACCCATGGCTGACGCGCGGCATAACTTTCGTCTTTTTGTCATCCCAGGCAAAGACTACGCTCCGGTCGGCGTGGAGCATATCCACAGCCACGTTCACCAGCGTTTGAAATACCTGGTTCATGCTCACATTGCGCAGGATTTTTTCGTCTGCCTGATACAGCGCTTCCATTTCCATGTTACGTTTTTCGAGCGCATAGGTTCGTTCCTGAACGAGTCGTTCCAATTCGCGGTTACGGTCTTGAATGGATTTGGTGCGCAATCTGAATCCGCCTGCCACTATAACCAGAGCAGTTACCCCAAGCAGAACGCGGAACCACGTTGTCTGCCAAAAGGGCGGGACCACTGTAACTGAAATGCGAGTTGGTGCTTCGTTCCAAACGCCATCACTGTTGGCGGCTTTCAAAAGCAAGGCGTATTCTCCACCGGGGAGATTGGTGTATCGTCCATCGCGTTTTGTGCCGATGAAATGCCAGTTTGTGTCGAATCCTTCGAGTGTGTACGCGTATTGATTCTTTTTTGGCTGGTTGTAACTCAACGCGGCAAATTCAAACTCAAACGAGTTTTGGGGCCACGTCAGGGTGATTTTCTGTATGGTTTCAACGCTCGAATTGATGGCGATGGGTTGATCTTCCTCAGTCAATGATGTAAGCGCGATCTCCGGCACGTATGAATTATCCGTAATATTCGATGGATGAAATACGGTCAGCCCGTTGATGCCGCCAAAATAAAATTCGCCGTCTCCGCCTTTTGCGTACGCGCTGGAATTGAATTCATTGCTTTGCAAGCCGTCGCCTGCATCAAAGTTGCGGAATATTTCTGTATCAGGGTCGAATCGTGAAATGCCAAAGTTGGTGCTTAACCATAAATAACCGTGATCATCCTCCAGGATGCCGTATACAAAACCGTTGGGGAGTCCGTCTTTTTCCAGATAATACGTAAATAAATCAGTGTCAGGGTGATATAAGTTCAACCCGCCTCCAGCCGTCCCGATCCACAATCGTCCTTTTGTGTCCTGATAAATCGAAAGGATCGAGTCGTTGCTCAGGCTGGCTTCGTCTCTTGGGTTATAGCGATAGTGTGTGAATTGGTTGGTTTGCGGATCCAGACGATTCAGTCCGCTTTCAGATGTTCCGACCCATAAGTGCCCATCACGATCTTCATGGATCGCGAGAGGCTTGTTTCCGCTGAGTGTGCCTGGGTGATTCGGGTCGGCGCGATAGTGTGTGAAAATACCGGTCTTTTTATCGAGGCGGTCCAATCCGGTAAATGTACCAACCCATAATTGTTGATTGCTGTCTTCGTAAATTGTGTAAACGAAGTTGGCGCTAATGCTGTCAGGGTTGGCTGGATCATGGCGATAATGTGTGAAGGTGTTTTGAGCCGGGTTGAATCGGTCGAGACTGTTGCTCGTGCCAACCCAAAGGAAGCCTTCACTATCCTCATAGATGGAAGTCAATCTGTTTGATCCAATGCTGTTCGGGTCATCCGGGTTATTGAAGAAACGCGTGTTTTCACCGGTGCGCCAGTTGAAACGGTTCAACCCATCTCCAGAAGTTCCTACCCATGCGAATCCTTTGTTGTCCACATGGATGGGGAATACAAAATTACCGCTCAGGCTGTTCAGGTTTTCAGGGTCATGGCGATAATAGGCAAATTTATCGCGCGCGCGATCATATTTGTTCACCCCGCCGCCATACGTGCCGAACCAAAGTACGCCGCCGCGGTCTTCAAAGATGGACATGATGAAATTATTGCTTAAACTTCTGGCATAGGTGGGGTCGTTATAATAATGAATGAATTGAGCGCCCTCTTTGCTCAAACGGTCCAACCCGTTTGACGTTCCAATCCACAAATTTCCCGAACTGTCAGTCTTCAAAATGTTGATCGAATTATCCGCGATACTGCTCGGGTCTTCCTTGTTATTCAGGAAGGATTGGAACCCTCCCGTTTCTGTATCGAACAGGTTCAAGCCTCGCTGTGTGCCAATCCACAGATTGCCGTTGGAAGCCTCTGCAATGGCAGTCACGCGATTACTGCTGATGATGGTTGGGCCGCTCTCGATATATTGATAAAACGTGAATTCGCCCGTCTCTGGATCAAAGCCATTCAACCCGCCGTCCAGTGTGCCGATCCATAGGCGGCTGAGGGAATCCTGGTAGATCGTGCTGATATTTTTACTGCTCATTTTGTCTGACTTGATCGAAAAGCCGGGCTCAATCGGAATCGCTGTAGTGTTGGATTCTGCATCCGGGTTGTCCACATTGCCATTATCGGTGCCCGGCTGAGGAACGACATAAGGATAGTGGAAGAAACTTTCTGTTTCCAAATCGAAGCGATCAAGCCCACTTAACGTCCCAACCCATAACGACTGATTCACGTCGTCCGCCAGCAATGCGCTGATGTGGTTATCAGCAGGACCTGTTTCATCCCCCTCAATATGCTGATACTGGGTGAAATCTCCACTGAAAGGGTCGTAGCGATTCAATCCGCCAAGCCGCGTGCCAATCCATAAGTACCCATCCAGGTCTTCGGTGATCGCGGTAATCCACCCGTCGCTGATGCTGTTCGGGTTGCTCGGTTCGTGCTTGTACACTTTGAAGTTGTAGCCATCGTAACGGTTGAGTCCGTCTTCTGTGCCGAACCAGAGGAAGCCGCGGCTGTCTTGAAAGATGACGCGCACAGAACTTTGGGAAAGCCCCTGCTCGATACTAAGGTTATCGAACCGGAGGATGCAGTTGCAGATCTCCGCTACCGAAGATTCCGATTCAAGGTTCGGGGCTGGGGGACGGCTGTTCGCAACCGAATCAGCTTCCGGCGCGGCGAGAGGCGTAACTCCGCCTCCGCACGAAGCCATCGCGGTGAGGAGGAGAATCCCAATACCCATAAATATTTTACGTATCTTCATGCCATCCATCTCAATCATTATAGACCTAACTTAAGGTATCGTACATGAGGTTCATTTTATTCTGGAAATCACAGGTTCAAATACCCCTCGGTAGAGGGGTTTTTACGCATCACTGGCGGCGTCGAGGGGGTGTCTTCCACGCCCTTCATGGCGCAAGGCAAACCATTCGATTGGCGGATGATAAACACATTCCAGGACGGATGCTCAATTTGTCTGTAGTTCGTATGATTAGAAAGGATTAGCCAGACTGCCGCTTGACTACTACTTTAGTTATTCATGCGGCACTTTGTAATCTGCTTTGCTTTCATGAATTCTCCTCACAGAAAGCAATCCAATGGATCGTGAGGCGGCTGCTGGGACTACGCAACCTGGTTTCCGCCTCGCTCTTCTATCTGACCTTTTGCAAACGTGCGCTTCTTGCATAAAAAGTAATTTGAATTAAGCAAGAGGTCTATTCGCGAAGGAGGTGGCAGT
>Ga0247727_10003854_pt1 | contig 32705 bp, 26 predicted proteins | sample WisWelCaveWW1625_FD_202498 | JGI IMG/M metagenome (GOLD analysis project Ga0247727, IMG submission 202498) | Biofilm microbial communities from Wishing Well Cave, Virginia, United States - WW16-25 | ecosystem: Environmental > Aquatic > Deep subsurface > Groundwater > Cave microbial mat | place...
GAGCTTCAGCTCGCCGAAGGGTGCGGGTGAAACCACGCCGCGTGGGCTGAAGCCCACGCCGGCACGCTGAAGCGTGCGCCACGTCGCCTCACATCCCAGCAAACTCCCCAAAACGGTTAAGCACACCACACGCAGGGCGAGCTTGACCCAATATGAGTTTTCATCCATACTGAGAAATATGAAAGTCGGCGAGCGCGGGCAAGTCACGATTCCCAAGCCGATTCGGGACCGTTTCGACATTAGCCCGGAAACCGAAGTCGAGTTCCGCGTGGTCAGGAACTCCATCCTTCTGCGGAAGAAGCCGAAGAAGCTGAATCTGGACAAGTGGAAGGGTCGGTGCCGGGCCAGTTTTCTGGAGCTGGGTTATTCCTCGGTGGACGAGTTCGTCGACGACCTGCGCGGTCGATGATCACGGCCATCGACACCAAGGTCACTCCACCAGTTTTAACCAGGCGATGAGCGCTTCCGGGTCGTCGGTGATGATGGCGTCGACGCCGGCCCGCAGGAGCCGGCGCCAATGTTGGGATTCATTGGGGGTCCAGGGGACCACCTGAAGGCCGGCGGCGTGAGCGGCCTGCACCTTTTCCAGGGTAACGAAATCGTAGCGCGGCGAGATGATGCCGGCTTGGGCCGAGCGGGCCAGCTCGACCCAGTCCTGTTTGCCGGCGTCGTCGAGGGCGGCCAGCGGCATCCAGGGGGCCAGTTTCTTCATGGCCCGCAGCGAACGGTAGTCGAACGATTGCAGGATGGCGCGTTTCTCGACGCCGTGGCGGCGCACGGCCTGAAGCACCAGGGCGGCAAAGCGCTCGGGCGGAGGCGTCAGGGCCGCATCGGCGGGAATCTTGGTCTCGATGTTGAACCAGACGCCGGTGGCCGCGCCCAGGCGCAGCACTTCGTCGAGCCTCGGAATGCGGGCCCCGGGGACCGGCGACTGGTGGGGATACGCCGGGTTGCGCAGGGAGCCGCAGTCGTAGCGAGCCAACTGCTGGTATCGAAGCGAGCGGATGGCGACCTTGGGATCCACCGGCGCGCCGCCCGGGCCCAGGCAGATAACGGGGTTGAGGTGGGGGTCGTGACTGGCGACCAGAACGTCGTCGGCGGTGACAGCCAGATCCATTTCCAGCACATCGACGCCGGCGCGGATGGCGTGCTCGAAGGCCGGCAAGGTGTTTTCCGGCCGCACCGCGCGGCAGCCCCGATGACCGTGAACCAGGATTCGGCGAGCCATCAGCGTCTCAGCGTTTCTCGATGCGGGCCAGGTTGGCGGCGGCGTCGGGATGTCGGGGATCGAACCGCAGAGCCTGGCGGTAGTGGGAGCGGGCCTCCTCGAGGCGCCCGGCGGCTTCCATGCTGAGGCCGAGGTTGTTGTGGGCGCCGGCGTTGCGTGGGTCGATGGCCAGCGCCTGGCGGTAGTGCTCCATGGCCTCGGCGGCGCGGCCGAGGGCGTCGAGGGACACACCCCAGTTGCTGTGAGCGTCGGCGAGTTCGGGTTTCAGGCGCAAGGACTGCCGGTAGTGGACGATGGCCTCTTCAAACTGTCGACGACCGTGCAGCAGGTTGGCGAGGTTGTAGTGGGCGTCGGCGAGTTCGGGCTGGTCTTGGAGCGCCCGCTGGTAGTGCTGGAAGGCAGCGTCGAGCCGCCCGAGGCGGGCCAGGCAGTTGGCCAGGTCGTTGCGCGCTTGGGCAAAAGCCGGATCGGCCGCCAGGGCCTGCTCGAAATGCGGAAGGGCCTCGGAGAGTTTTCCCAGCTGTTGGAGGCCGCGGCCGAGGTTGTACTGGGCCTGGGCATGGTTGGGGCGCAGCCCGACGGCGGCCTCGAAATGGGGAAGCGCCTCGGCCATGCGGTTGGCCCCAGCCAGGGCCTCGCCGAGGTTGTTGTGGGCCACAGAAGAGCCGGGGGCGCCGGTGACGGCGCGGGTCCACAGGCTCAGGGGGTCCCGCCAGACCGGGAGCTGCGCGCGCGTCAACGCCGCCAGCGCGGTCACCAAGACGACGGCCGCGACGGCCCCCCGGCGCTGGCCCAGCGCCGCCAGCCCGGCCCCCCCGAGCAACGCCAGCGGCAGGGTGGCCAGGTAGGTGTGGTGGTCGGCGGCAAACTGTTGGGGATCGACTCGAAAGATCGAGAGCACCGGCAGGAGGGTCGCGACGTAACAGGCCCACGCCGCCAGGGCGGCGGGGAAACGGCGGGCGACGGCAACCGTGACGGCCGTGACGGCAACCACCACGGCTCCCGCCATCCAGCCGGCTACGCCGCCGGGAAACACATACTGCGGGAATAATCCAAGCGGCAGGACCGACTTCCCCAGGTAGAAGGCCAGGGCGTAGAGGGAAAGTTCCAGACGCAGCAGCGGCAGCGCGGTGACGTGTCCGGCGGCGCCTGCCACGCCGGCCGGCTGCACCGCCAGAGTCACCAGGGCGGCGACCGCCGCCAGGGCCAGGTAGAGGAGCTTCTCTGCCCAGGCGCGACGCCGCAGCACGGCCCAGTCGAGCGCCACCAGCACCACCGGAAGGCTGACCACCACAGCCTTCGAGAGCAGGCCCCCGGTGAAGGCGGCCAGGGAAACCATCAGCCAGCGCCGCCGCGGCCCCTGCTGGTGGGCGCGCAGGTAGGCCAGCACCGAAAGCAGGTAGAACAGCCCGCTTAGCACGTCCCGCCGCTCGCTGACCCAGGCCACCGACTCCACCCGCAACGGGTGCAGCGCAAACAGCAGCCCCGCCACCAGCGGAGCCCAGGGTTGGCCGCCCACCAGCCGCGCCGCCACCACACAGAACAGGGCCGCATTGGCGGCGTGCAGAAGCAGGTTGGTCAGGTGGAACCCGGCCGCGTCCAGACCCCAAATCGCGTAGTCCAGTCCCAGGCTCAGCCAGGTCAGGGGATGATAGTGGCCCAAGTGAGGGGCGGCGAACATCCAGCGAAGGTTGACCACGCCTAAGCCCCGGAAATGAGGGTTATAGACGAAGTTCTTGTCGTCGTCCCAATTCAGGAATTGGAACTCGCGGGCGGGCCAGTAAACAAGTGTGACCAGGATGGCGGCTGCCAGGGGCGCCGCCCAGGCCGGCGGGAGAGCCGCCAGAGGGCTGCTTCTTTTTGGCGGGGGGCGCATCAAAATATTGTAGAGCCCGCCCAAGAAGTGTTATCCTGAACATCGCCTTTTAGCGCAGGCTTGACTTGGTGTAGTAAGATCGAATTAGGCATGGACACCACTCGGATTCGGATCCGTCAGGCGATCACCGAACCCAACCTCTTTATGCCGCACCGGAACCTCAGCGATGAGGTGAACCGGAATATCGTCCAGTCGGAGATCGAGGGCGGCGTCTACCTGGACGAGCTGCCGGCGGGAGCGGAGCTGGAGGTGGAAACCCAGAACCGGTTCTACCGCGTGGTGAACCGTGGCCAGGGCCAGGTGATGATCTCGGGGCATCCCAAGTTCTGCCCCAATCCGGTGCTAGTGAAGATCCACGGATCCAACTGGGGCGGCTCGATGCTGAAGGTGCGTTTCATCGGGCGGGGGATGCACATGGAGTTCCGGCATCCGGAGTTCCGGACGATCGTGACGTCGCGGATCGTGGATGTCCGGGCAGTCAACTAGTCCCTTCACATCACCCCGAACCGCTCGAAGGCCTCCACCGCGCTGACGGCGAAGGGCGTCGCGGACCCGGTTTTCCCCGCGGACCTTTTCGAGGGCCTGGCGGACCACTTCCTCGGCCACCCCGGCAGGCAGGATCAGGACGCCGTCGCGGTCGCCGAACACCAGATCTCCCGGCGCGATCTCGACCTGGCCGATGCGGAGGGGTACTCGGTATTCCGCCACGTGGCCGCGGCCGCGGACATCCTGGGCGTAGCCTCCGTGCGAAAAGGTCGGAAACCCCAGCGACAGGATGCCCGGCGTATCGCGATGGTAGCCGTGGAGCACGGCGCCGGCGGCACCGAGCTGGTTGGCGCGGGTCGACATCAACTCGCCCCATAAGGCGTGGTTGGCGCCGGCGCCATCGGCCAGGTACACCTCGCCGGGCCGCAACGAGTCCAAGGCTTCGAGCATCTTTCCTAACGGCGAGCCGTCGGGCGGAGGTCCCGGCCGGCATAGCACCGGCATGGCGCGCCCGGTGACCACCATGCCCGGCTCCAGGGGCCCCACCTGGGGCGGCAAGAACTGGTGGTGATGCCCCATCTGATCCAGCACGTCGCCGAGCACGGCGCTGAAGAGTTCCCGGTTCATCACGCCACGGTAACACGATCCACCAGCCACCACCCACCACCTGGGCCCCCGACAGGCAGGAAGGCCTGTGTTACCGTACTCCCATGAAGTGCGCGGTGTTTCATGGGCCGGGGGATTTGCGGGTGGAGAACCGCGCGGCGCCCCAGATCGGCTCCGACGACGACGTGCTGCTGCGGGTGGAGGCGGCTTCCATCTGTGGCACGGATTTGCACATTCTGGCGGATCCGCCGGGGCATCCGGCGACGCCGGGCGCCATCCTCGGCCATGAGTATATCGGAGAGGTATTGGCGGCAGGCCAGGCCGTGGAGGGCCTGCGGCCCGGGGACCGGGTGGTGGTGGACCCCAACATTACGTGCGGCAAGTGCCCCTATTGCCGGCGGGGGGCGGCCAACCTGTGCCTGAACATGACCACCCTGGGGATCTTTCGGGATGGCGGCTTCGCGGAGAGAAACGTGGCCCCGGCGCGGGCGTTGTATCCGATCAGCAAACAGACGCCGCTGGAGCAGGCCGTGTTCGCCGAGCCGCTCTCGTGCGTGATGAACGGTTACGGCCAGGCGGGTTTGACGCTGGGGGACTGCGTGGTGGTGCTGGGAGCCGGGCCGATCGGGCTGTTGTTTGTGCAGCTGTTCCGCGCCGGCGGAGCGGGGCGCGTGGGGGTGGTGGAGATCTCCCAGCCGCGGGCCCGGCTGGCGGCGACGACCGGGGCCGACCAGGTGTGGAACCCGCGACGGGCCCAGCTGGAGCCGGCGGTGCGGGAATGGAGCGGCGGGCTGGGGGCGGACATCGTGGTCGACACGGTGGGATCCCTGTTCGCGGAGGCGGTGGGACTGGTGCGGCGCGGCGGCCGCGTGGTGCTGTTCGGCATGAACCAGCAGGCGCGCCCGGCGGTCAGCCAGTACCAGCTCACCCGGCATGAGATCAGCGTGGTGGGAACTTTCATCGCCCGCCGCACCTTTCCGCAAACGGTGCGCACGCTCGAGAGCGGGCGGCTGAGCCTGGAGCCGCTGATCACGCACCGCATCGGGCTGGAGGGGATCGCCGGGGTGCTGCCGGCCTTGCAGTCCGGCGAGGCGGTGGAGGTTTTCATCCGGCCGGGGTAGCGTCCGGCGATAAAACGTGATACTGTAGAATTGTTTCAAACCCATAGCCGGGGGTGCGTGATGAAGCAGCAGGGTGCAGGCCGGTTCTTGGCCCTGGTCGCGACCAGCGCAGCCATGCTGGCCGCCGGAGCGTTTCTGGGAGCGTCGGCCGGGCGGCGGCGGCGCGCCACGGCGGCGCCGGATAGCGTCAAGGATCCGGATCTCGATCTTGCCGACCGGCCGGTGGCGCGGGCGGCGCTGGCGGAGGCGATGGAAACCGGCCGGCGGCTGGAGCAGCTCTCTGGCGCCGTGGCGGGCCTGGAGACCCGCATGGCGGCGATCGAGGACGCCGCCGGGTCGCGAATCGAAGCCGTCTGGCAGCGGGTCCTGGGCCTGGAAAGGCGGCTGGAGGAGGCCCGCGGGGACCGTTTGCCGGTGGCCGACATTGGAGCGCTGGTCAGCCAGGCCGAGGCGCGGATCGAGCCGCGGCTGGCGGGTCTCGGGGCTCGGGTCGATCAACACGACGCTGCCATTCGAGAGCTCGAAACCCATGCCTCGCAAACCGAGGCGAACCTGCAACGGCTGATCACGGCCGTCGAAAAGCTGACCGACCAGATCTCCCGAGCCCTTCCCTCAGGGCGGATGGAGCCCCAGAACGCGACCGCCGCCGCAGCGCCGGAAGCCGTCGAAGCCAGTCCGGAAGCGGCGGCGCCGGATCGCCCGGAGCGAAGCGGCCCCATCCGGTGGCGCTCGGCGGCCCTGGTGATCGCGGCCACTCTGGGGCTGCTCGCCGCCGTCCAGCAGGGAGAGCCGCGCCTGACGCAGGCCGCGGCCAGCGTGGTGACGGTCGATGATCTGCTGGAAACCGCCATCGAGTCGATGACCCGGCTGGCGGAACGGCAGCCGGAGAGCCTCGGCTGGAAGTTCGAGCTGGCCCGCCTTCACGAGCTCCGGGAGGACTGGCCCGAGGCCGAGCGCTGGTACCGGGGGGTGCTGGAGCAGGATCCCCACAACAGCCGGGCGTTGAACGCCGTGGCGGATCTATGGGGCAGCCGAAGGCCGTAGCTCATCCCCGGCCACCGGCAGCGGAGCTGGGAGACGCTTCAGAGCTATATACCAAACGTACAAACTCAACAGGTACGTCAGGACCAGGATAAAGTTGGCTGCCACCAGCGGGCCGTTGGCCACCCGCAAGCCATGGGCAATGGCCGCGCCGCACAGCTTCAGGCCCAGCCCGGAGGTCAGCAGGTAGAGCTGCTTGTTCCGGTGATTGGCGCGCACCAGCGTGAACCACAGGATGGCATTCAGCAGGACGGCGCCGAAGTAGTAATTGCGGCCGACCTCTGTGAGCCAGCTGCCGAGCTTGAAGCCGTCCGAATAACTGCGGACCAGAAACACTGACACCAACCCGGTCGTCAGGACCCCCAGCACCAAGCCCCCATAGACGGCGTCGCGCCGGGCATGGCTGTGCATGGCCTGGCGGATGAGGTGGATGATGACCAACAGAACCAGCAGGGTTCCGACGAAATCTCCCAGCCAGTAGGCCCTGGAAAACTCACGGGAGCGCGGCCCAAAGTAATACTTGAAGGAGATGTTGACGACCGTGCCGAGGATACTGACAACCAGGTAGAGGAAGATAAACGGATAACGGCGGATCATCCCCCCCAACATGGCCGACAACACCAGCACTTGGAGGACAACCCCAACCGCGAGGATCAACCACTCGTAGGACGCCATCCTTTACCCTGCCGCCGCCAATCCTCGAGCGGCGGGCGCTGGTTGGTAGCTGGCGCCCGGTTGCGTTCAGGCCCTGGGAATATCGACAGGGTCCGGCGGGAACACCGGCCCGTCTTTCAGCAGGACCTTCAGACTGGGGATGTCAACCGGATCTGGAGGAAACACCGGGCCATCCTTCAGGCCCGGAATGTCCACCGGGTCAGGAGGAAAGACCGGCCCGTCCTTGGCCGCGACTTCCACAGTCGACGGCGGCAGAACCGCCGCCGTGACCAGCGCCACGCTGGCGGTTTCCGGACCTAACAGGCCGAGCCGGCTCTGCCCGAAGACCGCCAAAACAAACAGCAATGAAATTGTAACACAGAACCCGAGTTCTTTCAGCTTCCTCTTCATCATGAGCTCCGGTGGCGCTGACAAGCCACCCTATCCAGGCCGAAGACACCCCGGCCTAAGGGCAATCACTTACGCCCTTCTATTCTGCCTGGCTTTTGGTGGGGCTGGTCCTAGGATTTCCCCTATTAGGCTCTAAGACTTTTCTGGTAGGACAGGCATTCCTGCCTGTCTGGTAAAACAGGCATTCCAGCCTGGCCCGGGCAGCGGCCGCAGGCCGACCCTGGACCATAGCCCGTCATCCCGAGCGAAGCGAGGGATCTGCTGTTGTTCACGGATTGGCTGGCAGCAGGTTTTCGCTCGGGATGACAGGTCCTGGCCGTGTCCCAGCCTGTTGTCAACCCTACGCCGCAGGCCGCCCCTCACTCCAGCGAGGTCAGCTTGCGCTGGATGGCGTACTTAACCAGGCCAGGGACATCGTAGATGTGGAGCTTGCGCATGACGTTGGAGCGGTAGGTGTCCACGGTCTTGGCGCTGATGTCCAGGCGGGAGGCGATCTCCTTGGCGCGCAGGCCTTCCACCAGAAACCCGAATACCTGGTACTCGCGGGAACTGAGGGCGTCGAGGGGATCGGCCTGGGCGGGGCGGCGAGCGGCCGCCAGCAGCGCCTGTGGCTGGAGCAGCGGGGAGATGTAGATACCGCCATCCATAACGATACGGATGGCCTCGATCAGGTGGCGGGCGGGACCATCCTTGAGCAGAAAGGCGTTGGCGCCGAGGCGCAGAACCTCGGTCACGATCTTCTGATCGCGGCTGATGGAGAGCACTCCCAGGCGAACCTGGGAGTTCCACTTGCGGGTCCGGCGGATGACCTCCACCCCGTGCAGTTTCGGCATACTGAGGTCCAGGATGGCGATGTCGGGCTTGAGTTCCTGAATCATGTCCAGGGCCTGGCTGCCGTCGCAGGCTTGGCCCACGATGGTAAAATCCGGCTCGCTGCGGAGGATGGCGGCAACCCCCTCGCGAACAATGCTGTGGTCGTCTGCCAGCAGGATGTTGATTTTCTCTGTCATGGTCAATCTGGACCGAGCGGAACCGTCACCAAGAGGCAACAGCCCCGGCCGGTCGAGCTGCGGATCTCAAAGCGGCCGCCCAGGGATTCGACGCGCCGCCGGAGATTGGCCAGGCCGATGCCGCCACGCCCGAGCCCCACAACAGCCGGGTCGAAGCCCTGGCCGTCGTCTTCGAGGGTGAGGGAGATGCCGCGCGGCACGACCGAGGCCTGGATCACGACACGGCCGGCCTTGGCGTGTCGGACGACATTCGTAAGACCTTCCTGCAAGGTCCGGTACAGAACTGTCTTGACGGCGGGCGGAAGCGGATCCGGGGTCCGGATGGCCCGTAGCTCGACGGCCAGCCGGTTACGAAGGCCCATGGTCTCGACCAGCCACTCGACAGCCTGGGCGAAATTCTGCTGGCTCCATTCCGGGGGGGTCATCTCGTGGGAGATGCGGCGGAGGTGATCCAGCGTCAAGGAGGCCAGCTCCCGGGAGCGCGCCAGCCGTGCCTGGGCCTCGGTGCCGGCGGCCCCTAGCTGCCCCTGGACCAGCTCGAGGTTCAGAATGACGGCCGCCAGGGTCTGGCCGGCGCTGTCGTGAAGCTCCCGGGCGATGCGTCCGCGTTCGGTTTCCAAGGCCTCGATGAACTGGGCGCCCGCCCGCCGCAGCAGCCGCTGGCGCAGCGCCAGGCGCAGAAAGTCCTGGAGATTCCAGTGGGCTTCGAGCAACTCCAGGTTCCAGTCGCTGCGGATTTGCAAGAACTCCATCAATGACCGGTTGGCCGCCCCGAGCCTAGCCAACACGGCGGACTCTGAGCCGGTGTCCAGCCGGACTGCCGGGGTCTTCCACAGGAAGGGGCCAAGGCCTGGCAGGGATGCGACGGCGGCGGCAGCCATATCTCAGGAATTCCACCCAGAGCATACCGGAAAAACCCGGAGCATACAAGGAAAATCCGAGAACCTAAATGACGTCTGATCTAGTACTCTCAGTATTATTGCCACAGCTACAGTACCGTGGCCGGGAGTTAGCAGCCGGTGACATCCCGTAGCTCGCCCGCAATTGTCGTCCCGAGCGTAGACGGTGTCATCCCGAGCGCAGACGGTGTTCATCCCGAGCGCAGCCGGTGTCATCCCGAGCGCAGCCGGTGTCATCCCGAGCGCAGACGGTGTTCATCCCGAGCGCAGCGAGGGATCTGCTTTCGGTATGCCGTGACCCGTACGCCGGTGGTGTGACAGGGAAAGCCGGCGACCGCCGACCGATCCCTGGCACAACAGCAGATCCCTCGCTACGCTCGGGATGACAATTGCGGGCGACCGCCAACGCCACCGCTAGCGCCAGCAGACGTCAGGTCAGGGGACTATACTACTCCCATGCCCTCGCTCTACGCCGGCACCTCCGGCTTCGCCTATCCCAACTGGAAGCCCGGCTTCTACCCCGCCGAGCTGCCGTCGAAGAAGTTTCTTGAATACTACTCCCGCCGGCTCAACAGTGTAGAGATCAATTATACCTTCCGGCGGCTGGCGGCCGGCAACACCCTCGAGAACTGGGTGCAGTCGACCGGGCCCGGGTTTCTCTTCGCCCCCAAGGCCCACCAGCGCATCACCCACTTCCAGCAACTGAAGGACGCCGGCGAGTTCACGGCGGCGTTTCTGCGCTCCATCGACCCGTTGCGCGCCACCCGCCGCCTCGGCCCGATCCTGTTCCAGCTGCCCCCGCACTGCCGCTGCGATCTGGACCTGCTGGGGAACTTCCTGGCGCAACTGCCCGAGGATCTTCGCTACGCCTTCGAGTTTCGCCACACCTCGTGGCTGGCGGATCCCGTCTACCGGCTGCTCGAGAAGCACGGCGTGGCTTTGTGCCTGGCGGAGTCGGAAAAGCTCGGGGCCCCCGAAGTCCTCACCGCCGGCTTCGTTTACTTCCGGTTGCGCAAGCCGGACTATTCACCGGAGGAGCGCCAGGCCATGGCCGCCAAGGCGCGGCATCTGCTGAATCAAGGAAAGGATGTCTTCGTCTACTTCAAGCACGAGGAGACGCCCGAGGGCGCCCTGTATGCGGAGGAGCTGATCCGTCATTCCTCGTCCGGCGGCCCACCCGCCCCCAACAGATCCTGAGGCCTCACCTGGCCGGCGTTTCAGCTACACCGCGCCGCCGAACCGTGGCCGCTGCTGGTAGCACACCCCCTGGGTGATGAAGGCCGCCTCATCAAACTCACAGCCATTGTCATCCCGAGCGCAGCGAGGGATCTGCTGTTACGGCGGGGCGTCACTCCCGCCTGTACAGGCCTGTGTTACCTCCTCAGGTAGCGCTCGGTCAGGGTGGTCTTACGCGGAGAGAACTGCTCGGCCGCTCCCCGCAAGTAAGGCCGGAACTCGCGGGTGAAGTACGCCAGGTAGCCGGTCTGGCGGATGTCCTTCAGCGCCTGGCTGTAGTGGTCCAGCATGGCCCCCGCGAAGAGCTGGCCGGTCCGGCGTGCCGCCGTCTGGGCGCACTTCGAGAGCCACCGCAGGTTCTCCGGCACCCCGGCAATCGCCGACAGCGCCATCAACGAGGACATCTCGAACACCGAGCGGCCCTGGGCGGCGGCTTCCTTCCGCAACTCCTCCCAGTGGCGTCTTAGCAGATCGGGCGAGGGCAGGTTCTTGGGCGGGATGGCCGCCGCTTGCCGTCGGATGGCCTCCAGCTCCTGGCGCAGCTCCGCCACGTTGAGCGGCGGCGAGTTGATGGTGTCGGCCAACTTTCCGGCGGTCTGTTCCAGGCCGTCGAGCATCTGGTCTACGGTGTCGAACTGGGTCTCGCGCTCCAGCAGTCCTTCCTGCTTCAACGTCTCGGTGATCTCGCGGATCAGCTGCCGGCCGGCGCCCGAGAGGTCGGCCAGGGCGGCCATGATCCACACCGGCGAGGCCCGAAACGTCAGAATGCCGATCAGCTCCAGGCCGTTGCCGGCGGCGCGGCGGACGGCGAAGTCCTCGGCCAGCTTTCCCTCCGAGGGATACGCTCCCTCCACGCCGCCGACCTGTTCGATGAGGAAGCGCAGGGTGCCTTCCACCAGGGTGCGGTAGAGCTTGGTGCGACGCAGAGCGCCCGGCAGGGCCACGTCGCCGATCTCGCGGACCAGCCCGGCCGCCAGGGCCGCGGCCGAGCGCAGGGCGCGCTCGGGCAGCGACAGCAGGTACCTCCCGAGGTCATCACGCGGCGGCACGGTGGTAGTGGAAGAGCGTCTTGCCGATCATGCGGCCCTCGCCTATCCTACCACGGAAGGAGAATAATCGCTGTCACGCGGGGCGCGTCAAACGCGGGTTGGGATCTACGGCGTGGTCGTCGCTCTGCAGCGCGGTGTCATCCCGAGCGCAGCGAGGGATCTGCTTTCGCCCCGGCGCAACAGCAGATCCCTCGCTGTGCTCGGGATGACAATGGCGCGGGGCGGCCGGCGCGCCTAGCGCGTCACCGATCAACTTCTCTTCCTCCGGCGTTTGCTATAGCGCCACCGCCCGAGTATAATCCCTGGCATGGAAACCGCCGCCTTGCCCGCCGTTTCGGCTGAGATCTTCACCATCCCGCTTGGGGATGGCCGCCACATTATTTACGCTCCGCTGCGCCGGGCCGCCTTCGTGGCCAACGCCGCCACGGTCAACTTCCTGGCCGATCTCCGGGAGGGCGTCTGTGACGAATCGGCCGACCCCGACGGGGCGCTCGCCGAGTTCCTGCGGCGGCTCGAGATACTGGATGCCTCGCCGGAAACCCCGCCGGTCACCTCGTTCGCCGGCGACCCGGAGCCGACCTCCGTCACCCTGTTCCTGACCACCGCCTGCAACCTGCGTTGCACCTATTGCTACGCGGCAGCAGGGGACACGCCGCTGAAGTCCATGACCATGGAGGTGGCCCGGCGGGGCATCGATTTCGTGGCCGCCAACGCTCATCGCAAGCAAGCCCCGGAATTCGAGATCGCCTACCACGGCGGCGGGGAGCCGAGCGCCAACTGGCAGGTGCTGACCGGCTCGCTCGATTACGGCCGCCGGCGCGCCGTCGAGCTGGGACTGCGGGTCCGGGCCTCGGCCGCCACCAACGGCTTCCTCAACGAGGCCCAGCTCGACTGGGTGATCGGGAACCTCGACGGCGTCAGCCTCTCGTTCGACGGCTTGCCCGAAGTGCACGACAAGCACCGCCTCACGGTGCTCGGCAAGGGGTCGAGCGAGCGCGTCATGCACACCATCCGGCGCTTTGACGCCGCCGGGTTCTCTTACGGCCTGCGCGTGACGGTGACCGCCGACCAGATCCACCGGCTGCCCGAATCGGTGGAATACATCTGCGCCCACTTCGGCGCCCAGCGGATCCAGGTGGAGCCCTCCTACCAGCTGGGCCGGTGGCGCGAGGCGCCCTCCGCGGAAACCGAGGAGTTCCTGGCCGCCTACCGCGAAGCCCGCCAGCGGGCGCGCCATTACGGCCGCGACATCCAGTTCTCGGGCGCCCGCCTGGGGGCCCTTACCAACCACTTCTGCGGCATCACTCAGGACAGTTTCTGCCTCTCTCCCGACGGCAACGTCTCGGCCTGCTACGAGGCCTTCTCGGAAGACAACCCCTTTGCCAGTACCTTCTTTTATGGCCGTCCCGATGCCTCCACCGGCGGCTACCGCTTCGAGCTGCCGGTGCTCAACAACCTGCGCCGCCAGACCGTCGACCACCGGGAATTCTGCCGCGGCTGCTTCGCCCGCTGGACCTGCGCCGGCGACTGCTACCACAAATCGCTCTCCGTCAATGGTCCTGGCGAGTTCGCCGGCTCCGACCGCTGCCACATAACGCGAGAGCTGACCAAAGATCAGATCTTGGTCCGCATCGCCGGTTCGGGTGGCCTGGTGTGGCACGAGCCGCCGGAGGCCGGCTCAACCGCGCCTGCCGCCGGCAAGGAATTTCTGCTATGAAACGGCCACAGTATGAGCTGAGCCGGGTCTATCAGGACGGCCCCAGCCCCCCGCCCGAGATTGTGCCGGTGACCGGGCTGCCGTGGGATACCGAAATGAACCGCCGCGGCTCGCTAGGTCTGGGGATGGGGGCCGCCGCGGCGCTTGGCCTGCTGGCTCGCGGCGGAGCGGTGGCGCAGGATGGAATCGCCCGGGCGCCGGGGCGGGCGGTGGCGGCCCACTCGAACCTGGTTACTTTCCTGGCCATCACCCCGGACGGCAAGACGCTCCTCTCGAGCGGCCTGGATGGCATTATCAAGATATGGTCGCTGCCGGATGGCAAACACCTCGGTCAGTTCGATCCCTTCGGTATTCCCTTCGCTCTGGCGATCTCGCCCGACGGGCGGTACCTGGCCGCCAGTAGCAGTGAACTCCTACGCCTGTTCTCGGTGCCGAACCGGCAGAATCTGTGGTTTAGCAGATCCCACCGCGAGCGGATCCGCATTCTCGGGTTCACGCCCAACAGCGGGACGCTTATTTCCGCCTCCGACGACAACGACCTCCGCCTGTGGACCCTGAGCGGGGCCTCGACGGCGTTGAGCGGTCACACCGACGACGTGCGATCGCTGGCGGTCTCCCCCGACGGCAGGATGCTCGCTTCCGGCTCCCTGGACCGGACCGTCAAGCTTTGGAGTCTGTCGAACAACCGGCTCATCACCACGTTGAACGGCCACTCGGGCGAGGTGACCTCCATCGCTTTCACCCCCGACAACCGCCTGCTGGCCTCGGGGTCGGAGGACAACACCGTGCTGCTGTGGTCGGTTCCGGAGGGACGCCAGATGGCGACCCTGGCGGCCCGGGAACCTCGTCCGCCGGCGCGGCCGGGGGTGCGGCTGGGAGCGTCACTGGATAACCGAAGCCTGCCGGCCTCGGACTGGCTCAGCGGCAGCGGCTTCCAGCTGGCGGTTTCGCCCGACGCCAGCCTGCTAGCCAGCGCCCACGGAGACGGCCCGTTGCGGCTGTGGTCGGTGGCGGACGGCCGCGCCATGAACCTGGCTGGGGCCGGAAAAGAGCGCACCCACGGGGTGGTGATGAGTCCCGACGGGTCGCTGCTGGCCTCCTGGTCGAGCGACGGGGCCATCCGCCTGCGAACCCTGCCCGATGGCCGCATGGCCGGGGTGCTGGCCGCGAACCTCGCAAGAGTACAATGCGTCGCCATCTCGCGCGATGGCTCTGTGCTGGTCTCCAGCCACACCGAGGGCGCCATCGTCCTGTGGGACCTGCCGCGGCGGCGCTTTCTGAGCTACCTGTTTGACCCCGCCGCCAACCAGGCCAGCGGCTTAACCTACACAGCCTTCGATGCCGCCACCGGCCAGACCTTGACCTACACGGTGCCCTGCGGCACGCCCATTCCGGCCGGAGCCACCTGCGTCTGCAACTGTGTGGCGGGGAATTATCGCCCCCAGCCCTCCAACCCGCCGTCCTCCGGAGGCGGCGGCGGGGGAGGCGGCGGCTGCATCTGCAACGCCATCTGCACCTGCATCCCGGTGTTCCGGTAAGACCTCGCCGGTCGGGCTGATGATATCCCCGGTTACCCTCCCAGTACCCTTCATCCATCCAAACGGCGAGGGGGGCTTGGCCTTTTTCACTGGCACGAGGCGCGCCACCGGCTTGCCCCGCTTGGTGATGATGATTTCCTTGCCCTTCGACTGCACTTCGTCGAGCCAGGCGAGGCAGGAGGCCTTGAAAGCCGTGGCGCCGACAACGGTTTGTTTTGCCATATGGTCATTTCAACATGGTCAGTTGCCATTCCGCCTATCCGGCCACGATCGTCGCTCGCAGCCGCAAGTCTGGCTTCGCCGGACTCTATCCACTAACATGGTTTGATCGTGAGGGGTTCGATGCTGAGGGCATTGCTCGACAACCCGGTGGTGGCCGCCAGCCTGGCGGCAGCGGCGCTGTTGCAGCTTTCCTTCTATCTCGCCACCGCCATGCCGTCGGCCCGCCGGCGCCTGGAGGCTCGCTTCTCCCCGGCCGGACTGGCGTCGCTGGCGCTTGCCGCGGCGCTGGTCCCCTACCTGATGTACAGCCTCCCCGCCGGCGTCTTCCAACTGGCAGCGCTGGCCAAGCTGGCTGCGGTCAGCGCCGTTCCGGTGTTTGTCTTCGTGGTGTCACCGACCCGGAGCAAGCGCCTGGCCTGGCAGGATGTCGTGGTTCTCCTCACCGTGGGCGTCGCCGAGCTGGGCAAGCTCTACCGCCAGATCTACCGAGATCCGCTGCCCGATCTCCGAGTGGACTTCTTGGGCCGCGTCATGATGCTGGGCGTTCTGGCCATTGCCTACCTCTCCCTGCGACGTCTGGAAGGATGCAACTACCAGCTGACCACCGCCCGAGCCGACTGGCGCGAAGGCCTGACCCAGTTTGTCTTCCTGCTGCCCATTGCCGTTGCCGCGGGGGTGGCCATCGGCTTTGCGCGCTTCGACCCCAGGAAGGCCGATCCCTGGTTTTGGCCCTTACTGGCGGTAGGTACTTTCCTCGGTATGTATGCTTTCGTAGCACTCTTCGAGGAGCTGGTATTCCGGGGCGTGCTCCAAAACCTGCTGGGTCCGGGCCTGAAGGCGCAAGCGGCGGCCAGCATCGTGTTCGGCCTCGTCCATCTGCCCTTCCGCCAGTTCCCCAATTGGCGCTTTGTGATGGTAGCCTGTATAGCCGGGTGGTTCTACGGTCAAGCTTGGCGGCGCCGGGGCGTGACGGCCGCCGCCATTACCCACGCCCTGGTGGTTACGGTGTGGCGTCTCTGGTTCCAGTAACACAGGCATTCCTGCCTGTCGCCGGGCTTTAGGGCTTGTCACGGAATGTCCGCTCCCTTTGGTCGCGGCTCAGAATCGGGTTCCGTTGGAATGGTTGTTTCATGACGAGCCCTTAGAGATAGCAGTGGAATTATTCCGGCCTGAAGTGCTCGAGTGGTTTGCGCGCACCCTGGGCGAGCCGACCCCAGCCCAGCGGCTGGGCTGGCCGGTGATCGCCTCGGGAGGCCACACCCTGATCCTGGCGCCGACCGGCTCGGGCAAAACCCTGGCGGCGTTTCTGTGGGCCATCGAGCGGCTCATCACCAGGCGGGCCGGGGAAGGCCCCGACGCGGTCGAGGTTCTCTATGTATCACCACTTAAAGCCCTCAACAACGACATCGAGCGTAACCTGCGCGCGCCGCTGGAAGGCCTCCCCGGCGCGCGGGGGATCCGGGTGGGGGTCCGCACCGGCGATACCCCTCCGGCCCGCCGCCGCCAGATGGCCCGCCGGCCGCCCCACATCCTCATCACCACCCCGGAGTCGCTCTACATCCTGCTGACGTCGCCCGAGCGGAACCGGATCTTCGCCGGGTTGAAGTCGGTGATCGTCGACGAGGTTCACGCCGTGGCGGGCAACAAGCGCGGCGCGCACCTGTCGCTGTCGCTGGAGCGGCTGGTGGAGACGGCCGGCGAGTTCCAGCGTATCGGGCTCTCGGCCACGGCGCGGCCGATCGAGCAGATGGCCGGCTTTCTGGGGGGCGCCGGACGAGCCGTCGAAATCGTCGACGCCGGCAGCCGCCGCGACCTCGACGTGCGAATTCTTTCTCCGGTCGAAGACTACACCGCCCTGGGCGAGCGCGGCATCTGGCCGCACATCATTCCGGAGTTGCTGGACCAGGTGCGCCGGCATCGCACCACCCTGGTGTTTGTCCAGAACCGCGGCCAGTCGGAGCGCGTCGCCGCCTGGCTCAATGAGGCCGCCGGGGAACCCCTGGCGGAGGCCTACCACGGCAGCATGGCCCGCGCCGCGCGCCTCGACATGGAAGCTCGCCTGAAGGCCGGCGGCCTGCGCTGCCTGGTGGCCACCTCGGCGCTGGAGCTGGGCATCGACATCGGCTCCATCGAGCTGGTGATCCAGATGCAGTCGCCCAAGTCGGTGACGCGCGCTTTGCAGCGCGTGGGCCGCGCCGGACACCTGGTCGGCGCCACCAGCAAGGGCCGCTTCTTCCCGACCTTCCGCGACGACCTGGCGGAGTGCGCCGTCATCGGGAGCCTGCTCGAGACTGGCTTCCTCGAACCCACCCGCATCCCGCGAAACCCCGCCGACGTGCTGGCCCAGCAGATCGTCGCCTGCGCCGCGCTGGAGGCCGTGGATCTCGACCGGCTGTATGCCGTGGTTCGAAGGTCGTACTGCTACCAGGACCTGCCGCGGCCTTTGTTCGACCGCGTGGTCGAGATGGTGGCCGGCCGCAACGTGGGGGACCTGCGCCCGGCGGTTTCACTCGACCCGGTGAACCGGCGGCTGTCCGGCCTCTCGCACAGCCGGCGTCTGGCGGTGCTGAACGCCGGCGCCATCCCGGATCGCGGCCTGTATCCTGCCTACCTGGCGGGCAAGAAAACCAAGCTTGGCGAGCTCGACGAGGAGTTTGTCCACGAGACCCGCATCGGCTCGGCATTCGTGCTGGGGTCGAGCGTCTACCGGCTGGCGGAGGTGACCCCCCACCACGTCATCGTCCAGCCGGCCGCCGGCGCCCCGCTGCCCCAGCTGCCCTTCTGGAAGGGCGAGGGCGTCGGCCGCGGCTACCAGTTGAGCGTGGAGCTGGGCCGCTTCCGGCGGGAGCTCGACCTGGAGGATCCGGACCTGCTCCAGAAGCTCGAAGCCCGCTGCCGCCTGGACCGCCGCAGCGCCTGGAACCTGCGCGAGTATTACTGCGATCAATACCGCGAGACCGGCCCGCTCCCCTCCGATCGCCGGGTCCTGATCGAGACCTTCCCCGACGAGCTGGGCAACTGGCGGCTGGTCATCCACTCCATCTTCGGCGAGCGGGTCAACGGGCTGCTGGAGATGCTGGCCGTCGAGCGGGTGGAGGCTTCCTCCGGGCTGCGGCCTGAATCCATGCACGGCGACGAGGGTGTCATCCTGGTGTTCCCTGCCGGCGAGCGGGCGCCGGGAAATCCGCTGCGCAGCCTGGACCCGGTTCAGGCCGCCGCGGCGATCCGGGCCGAAGTGCTGCGGTCGGCCATGTTTGCGACGCGCTTTCGTCACTGCGCGGAGCGGGCGCTGCTGCTGCCCAGGCCTCTGCCCGGCCGGCGAGCTCCGCTCTATTTGAACCGCATCCGGTCGGCGAACCTGCTGGCCCAGGCCGCCCGGATACCGGAGTTTCCCCTGGTGGCGGAGGCCGCCCGCGAGTGTCTGGAGGAGGCCCTGGACTACGAAGGCTTCCTCGAGGTGGTGTCGGGCCTGGCCTCCGGTGAGATCGAGATGACCGAGCTGGAGCGCTCCTCGCCCTCGCCCTTCGCCGCCGCCATGCAGTTCGGCTTCCTGTGGGCCTTCATGTATGATTACGATGCGCCGGCGGCCGAGCGGGCGGCACAGCTAGCGGCCGTGAACCGGGAGACTCTGGCCGGTCTGCTGACGCCTGCGGAACTCGGCCGGCTCGTGCGGCCCGAGGCGGTGGAGGCCGTCCGGCAGGAGCAGGGCTACGCAACTCCCACGCGCCAGGCGCGCTCGCCCGAGGACTTGCTCGAAATTTTGGTTCGGGTGGGCGATCGCAACGCCGCCGAGCTGGCCGCCGCCTGCCGCTCGCCGGGGTTGATCGAGGCCCTGGTCGCCGACGGCCGGGCGCTGGCCATCCACATCGCCGGCGAGCTTCGCTGGATCACCGCCGAGGACGCCGCCCACTACGCCCCTGGCCCCGATGCCTTCGCCATCCGCCGCTGGGTGGAGACCCGTGGGCCGTTCCTGCTGGCGGAGGCGGCAGCGCGCTACGGCATCTCGCCCCAACAGGCCCGAGGCGCCATCGAAGAGGCCGGCCTCGAGATCGCCCAGATCGACGACCGCCTCTGCGCCCGCTCCTCGCTGCGCCGGATTCACCGGGCATCGCTGGGGATGCTGCGGCGCGAGATCGAGCCGCGCTCGCCCGACGTCTACGCCCGCTTCGCCCTGGCGTGGCAGCACCTGCTGGAGCGCGCCCCGGTGCTCGACGTGCTGGAGCAACTGGAGGGTTTCCCGTTGCCGGCCACGGAGTGGCGGCAGATTCTGGCGCCGCGGGTGGCGGACCCGCGGCAGGTCGAGGAACTGCTCCGCTCCGGCGACCTGGTGGCTGCTGGGATCCGGCCCGGCTGGTTCACCCTGTTTGCCCGCGGCCGCGGCGGCCTGTTCCTCGATCCCGCGCCGCCGGCTCTCAGCCGCGCCGCTATCCGTCTGCTGGATTTCCTCGCCAGCCAGGGTCCGGCGGCGCTCGCCGACATCCGGCGCCAGACCGACTTGCCGCTGGCGGGGGTGAACACCGCGCTGGCGGAGTTGTTCTGGGCCGGACGCATCACGTGCGACTCCCTGTCGGAGATCGAGCGCCTGGGCCGTCCGACGCGGGCCGAGCGCCAGGCCTCCGCGTTGCGGCCGCTGCTGCTGGATCCGCTGGAGCGCCCCAGCCGCGCCGAGTCGGTGGCCCGTTTCCGCCAGGCCTTCCGCCGCCTGCCGGGCTGGCAGGGCCGATGGTCAGCGCTCCGGATTCGGCCGCTCGAGCCGGAAATCCGCCATCCGGAACTGGCTGCCATCGCCCTCCGTCGCTACGGGGTGCTGGCGCGGGAGTGGCATCGCCACGAAGATACTTCTACGACCTGGAGCGGGCTCTATCCCCACCTGGAGCGTGGCGAGTGGCGGGGCGAGCTGCGCCGCGGGCATTTCCTGGAGGGCCTGGCCGGCATGCAGTTTGCATTGCCGGAGGCCGTCGAGCGGCTGCGCTCCGCGCCCTCCTCCGGATACACGCTGCTTCATGCCTGCGATCCGGCCAACCCTTACGGTCCCGAGCTGGCCCCGCAGGCCGGCTGGCGGGTGTCCCGGCGCCCGGGCAACCAGGTATTGCTGAAGGATGGAGACTGCCTCCTGTATTCCGAAAGCAGCGGCGCCCGCTGGTGGGTCGCCGAGCAGGACCAAGCCGCCGTCGAAGCCTATCTGGAGCGGCGCTCAGGCGATCCCATCAGCCTCCAGCAGGTCAACGGGCAGCCGGCCGCCAACAGCGCCGTGGCTCGGCTGCTGCTCTCGGCGGGCTTCCAGGAGGCCGGCGGCGGCCTGCGGCAGAGCTGGGACCGGCGACCTTGAAGCCGCCGGCGAAAGCCGGCCGAAGCGCCGCTCCCGCCGGTGAAACTCCGCCATGGCGGCGCTCAAATCCTCGGCGCCGAACTCCGGCCACAGGCGCGGCGTAAATACCAGCTCGGCATAGGCGGACTCCCACAGCAGGAAGTCGCTCAGCCGCTGCTCGCCTCCGGTTCGGATCAGCAGATCCACGTCCGGCCCCACCTGGCCCATCTGGATGGCGTGGCGGCCCGAGTAATCAATCGCCAGGCGGAGCCACAGGGTTTCTCCGGCGGCCGTGGTCCGCTCGGCGCTGGCCACTGCACCGGCCAGGCCGGGGGGCAGCCGGTCCCGCCGGCCGATCACCTCCAGCCGGACGCCGTTCGCCCGGCACCTGGCGGCTTCCGTCTCCAGGTGCTCCCGGAACAGTTCCATCAGGCCGCCGCATTCCTCGACCGGCCGTCCCCAGTTGTCGCCGGAGAAGGCGTAGAGGGTGAGGATTCGCACCCCCAGCTCCGGCGCGGCTTCGACCACGCGCCGCACCGCCCCGGCCCCCGCCCGGTGGCCGAACAAGCGCGGACGGCCCCGCGCCTGGGCCCAGCGCCCGTTGCCGTCCATGATGATGGCCACGTGCATGGGGCCCAGGATAGGGCATTTGCTTGTTGTTGTCAAGTACTTTGTATAGAAAAGTTCCAGGCCCTCAGGGGCCGGCCGGTGGGGGCAGCCGTCCTTCCTCAGTCCGACCGCGTGATCCGCTCGAACGACTGCAGGGTAAGGCGGATGGCGCGCTGCCAGGAAAAGGCCTGGGCCCGGCGTCTTCCCTTCTCGATCAAGTCCTGGCACAACTCCGGCTCGTTGAGGAGGCGCTCAATTCCGCGGGCGATTTCGGCGGGTTCGGTCTCGTCAACGGTCAACGCTGCCCCGGCCGCAATCTCGGGGCAGCTGCCGGAGCGCGAAGTGATCACCGGCGTTTCGGTATGGAAGGCCTCCAGCAGTGGGATTCCAAAGCCCTCGAACCGCGAGGCGAAGACCAGCGCCCGCGCGTGCCGATACAGTTCCACGGTCAGCGGTCGGTCCTGATAGCCCAGCATCCGGACGCAGGCCTGCAATCCAAGCTCCGCAATCTGCCTCTCGACTCTGCCAGCGCCGGAGGCTGGCGAGCCGGTAAGCGCCAGCCCCAAACCGGGATATTTCGCTCCCAGCAGCCGCATGGCGAGCAGCAGGTTGGAGTGGTTCTTGTGCGGCCAGAAATTGGCGGGGAAGTACAGGTAATCCGGGGGCAACCGCAGCGACCGGAAGGCGGCGGATGGCGCTGGGGCAGCCGGGACGCGAAACTCTTCGTCGACGTCAAGGTAAATCACCTCGATCTTCGCGGTGTCAATGCCGAATCGCTCGACGATGGTCTTCTTGGCGTGTTCGGAGACTGTGAAAACGACATCGGCGTGGAAGGCCGAGGGCCGGTAGCTTTCCCGCCTCCACCGCAGGACTTTTGGATCGAAGAACTCCGGGAAAAACTCGTGCTGGAGATCGGGGATCATCACCGCCGAAGCCATCCTGGGAGGCAAGGGATCCAAGACCAGCAGCGGACAAAAGAGCAGATCGTACCCGCCCGAGTCCAGTTGGGCCGCTATGGTCGTCGCCCCGGTCTCCGGGTCCAAGGGAAAAACCCGGGCCCTAGGCGCCAGCTCGGAAACGTGTTGCGCCTCATCGTAAGGCGTGAAAACAGTGAGGGGTTGGCCCTGGCGGGCCTGATCGGCCGCTACTCCTCGAAGGACGTGCCGGACATAATTCTCCATCCCGCCGATCTTGCCCTTGGCGAAGAGTCTCAAGTTGACTGCTATATGCACGCCGCTGGTGTTCGCGTGACCCGAGCCGCGCCGATTCCGTGAAAGCCTCTGCGGCCGGTCGTGTTGTAATATATAGGCCCCATCCAGTATAGTATGCTTCCTGTCACCATCGTCACGCCCAGCTATAACCAGGCTCCCTTCCTGGAAGCAACCATTCGGAGCGTGCTGGAGCAGGACTATCCGGACATCGAGTATCTGGTGATCGACGGTGGTTCCACCGACGGGACGCTGGACATTCTGCGCCGCTACCAGCGGCGTCTCACCTGGATATCCGAGCGCGACGCTGGGCAGTCTGACGCCTTAAACAAAGGCTTTCGGCGGGCGAAGGGTCAAATCGTAGCTTGGCTGAATTCCGATGACGTGTACTTGCCCGGCGCTGTCCGGAGGGCGGTTGAGTTCCTGGAGCAGCATCCTGCCGCGGCCATGGTGTATGGAGAGGCGGATTGCATCGATGAGTCCGGAAAACTTCTGGGTTCTTACTTTTCGCGGCACTTTGACCTGGCGGAGCTGGCGCTGTCTTGCTTCGTATGCCAGCCCACGGTCTTCCTGCGACGTACGGCAGTGGGTGACGTTGGCTGGCTGGACCCCAGCCTGCATTACGCGATGGATTACGACCTTTGGATCCGGCTGGCTCAAAAATACCCGGTGGCCTATTTGCCCGAGAAGCTGGCTTGTTATCGCGCCCATGCCGCCGCCAAGACCTTTGTCCGCCGGGACCGCTCGTACCAGGAGGCCATTCGCGTCGTCAAGAAGCGCTTTGGTTACGTTGCCTATCCCTGGTGTCTCGGCTTGGCGGATTACCGGGTCAGCTCGGTGGACCAATTCTTTGAAGCGCGCCCCATCACACGGCTGGCCCGTTGGGCGGCGCTGGCTCTGTTCCTGGGCCACAATTTGGGCTCCGGAAAGGGAGTCAGGCACCTGATCGGCCATTTCGCGGGCCGCGCCTCTGGGCGCTGGCCGGACGGCTCGGTCACCCGGGAATTCCGATTGTCGGCGTCTCCGGAGCCCGGCGACCGCTTCCTTGAGTTTCACGGGCGGCACCTGTTTCCGGCAGGCAACCTCGCTCTGGACGTCTACTACAATGACGCCCTCTGGGATCGAATCGTGGTCCGCAGCAGTGGCCCATTCGTAGGCACGGTCGAGCTTCCCGAGCCGACCCGAGAAGGCGAGCCGCACTCGATCCTGTTGCGCACCGACACCGTCGGCCGCTGCGCCCCCGAGTTTCGCCCGCTTTCCTTCGTCCTGGAGGACGTGTTGATCCGGAAAGATTACTGGCTCGGAGAGCCGCCGCGGCGAGTAACGGGATTCTGCCCCACCCGTGACGCCCTGGCCGAAAAATACGGTCGCTAACCTTGCCCGGCGTCCTGCGGGAAGCGCAAGAAGAAATATGGGGTTCGAGCAAGGGTGGGCTTAGAGCAGTCCAACACGCGGAGCCAATACTTTTTCTGAGAGTCAAGAACACCCCCGCGCAACCGCAGCGGCGCGCCGTCCAGACCCGGAATCCGGGCAATGAGGTTCTGCTCCAGGCACGGGTTGGCGCCGTCCGCCAGCCTCATCTCTTGCTCGAAGCTCGCGGGAAGCCCCTCCGGGCCGTCGCCGGGGAGAACCGACCCCAAAAACTCGAGTCTCCGGGCGCCAGGATCGTGCATCGACCACTTCAGCCGGATCCACACGCTCTGCTCCAGCCGCTGGAGCGAATACCCCACCAGTTCGACGCCGCCTTCCAACACCACCCGGCACATCTGAAGGACCGGCCACCCGAAGCTGTAAAGCAACCGGGCCGGAGGCGGCTCGTTCCAGCGCACTCGCACAGCAGTGTACTCTGCCGTCACCGGGAGCGAACTGGCGCACACCGGTAGACAGATCCCTGTGTGTGGATCACAGAAGCCTAAGCGGAGCTCGGTGAAGCGGCGGCTCAGGGCCGGCCGGATGGCCTGCTCGACCCTTATCAGCAGATCGTCGCCGCCGCGCGATCCACCGAGCGAACCCTCCTCGAGCGCCACCCGGCCCCGGAGCGGTTCCTCGCCGTCCTCGCCCAGAATATGAAAAAAGCAGCAGAGGGACCCTCGAATTTCCCGGAGCAGCCGGCACCGCACGCTCAGATGCATCTGGTCCTCCTGGAGTATCGCGCGGAGGCCCGTCAGCTCCAGATAGGCGGCAAAATTTGCGGTTGCGGGATGCAACCGCAACATCTCCCGATGCAGCAAGGCTCCGCGGACCAGGGGGCGGCGTGCCTGGCGTGCCATTCCCCGACTTACTCCACACCCAGGGGTTGATCGGAATTCACGGGCAGAAAGACCCTCCTGGTTCCCCAGTCCGTCGGGAAAACGCTTTCCAAAAGCTCCAGCCGGCGCCCGCTGCGCAGATCGAAGATCCCGGCCGCAATCTCGACGGGATCGGGTCCGGCAGCGCGGAGGCGCCGAACGATGTTCTGTTCCCACGTTTGGATCGGAGGGCTCCAGCAGGGCGCCAGAGCCTGGTCAAAAGACACCAAGATCGGGCGGCCGGGGGAGCGCTCCGTGATGCCATGGCCAAAGAACCTCCAATGCCGGCCGGGGGGTTGCCGGAACGCCCAGCGAAGGCATAGCCAGATGGCGGTATCCAATCGCGAAACGGAATAGCTCTGGAGTTCCGCTCCTTGTTCGAACCTGATGCCGCAGGGTTGGGAGAATGGCTCCGAAAATGCTCCCCCCCTCTCCAGGGAAGGGGCTTCACCCAACCCGAAAACGACGGCAGTGTATTCACCTGCGGTCGGCAGCGTGGAAGCCCAGATCGGCCACCTGACGTTGGCGCTCGGATCGTATACCCCCAGCCGGAGTTGTAGCTGGCGTGGCAGGGCACTGGGCAACTGAAGGAACAGTCCCTCGCGGGCCTCATCTCCGGGCCGCCATTCGGAGAGAGGCGGGTCGCCGCCCAGTAACTCATGGTCCATGGAATCGACCTTCGCCCCCGCGGCGTCCAGTACGTGCGCAAAACAACAGAGGCGATGCGGGATTTCCGCGAGTAGTCTCCACCCCAGCCTCAGCACCAGACGATCGTACTCCTGCCGGAATTCCAAGCCGGTGAGCTCCAGACGCCGCGCGAAATCCACCCGGACCGGGTGCAGCACCTGAAGGTCGGCGGGCAACACGCACCAGCGCCCCCTGGCGTTGATTCTGTAGGTTCCGCTGCCCATTTGTTCCGAGTCCGGTATTATAACGCACCCCAATGCCAGGACTGCTCTCCAGTGGTTGGCACGTGTATACTGGTTGGTTTCTCCGCACACGTTGCTGGGAACGGGAGGGTACATGGCGGCTGAAACTCTTGATCTTCGCCAAGTGGTCGAACAGATTCACTCCAGAGTCCGTCGCGAGTCGCGAGGCAATGGAGAACCGGCGCCAACGAAAGGATATAGAGGCGGAGGGGGCGCCAGTTTTGCCTCTCTGCACAGGTCCTTTGACCGCCTCCGCCAGGTTCGAAGCTCGGTCGGACAGATGCCGCCCTGTCCTGAGACCCTGCGTGGCCGCATCGGCGCCTCTCTAGTCCGGATGGTTCGGCGCGCGCTGTTCTGGTACACGCCTCAAATCGTAGCCGTTCAGGAAGCCATCACGGAGGTTCTCGGGGAACTCATCTGGGCTGTCGACGGGCAGTCTGGTGCGTCGGGGCGGCCCGGTCCGGGCTTGCAGAAGCCGAGGCCTGGCCCCGGGGGTGAAGTCGAGCGCGCTGGGGCCCAATCCGTGTCTGTGCTCGCATCTCATCAATTTCAGTTCGTTTTGCTGGAGCGGTTTCGTGGCTCGGAGGAGGAAGTAAAGACCAAGCTCAAGATCTATGTGGCGGCCATTCGGGCGCTGTCTCCGCCGCCTCCGCAGGGAGTGTGGCTCGATGTGGGCTGCGGGCGCGGGGAGTGGCTGGCGCTGGCGCGCCAAGCAGGGCAGCAAGTCACGGGAATCGACTCCAATCCGCTCTCGGTCGCCCATTGCGCTTCTCTCGGCCTGCCGGTGGAGCGCGGCGATGCCGTCGCCTACCTGGCGGCGCTCCCGGCGGAATCCCTGGCCTTGATCAGCGCCTTTCACGTTTTGGAGCATCTCCCGTTCGATGAGGCCCTGGTATCCATCGCGGCTGCCGTTCGCGCGCTCATGCCAGGCGGAGTCTTAATCCTGGAGATGCCGAACCCGGCCAATCTGACCGTCGGGGCCCACTCTTTCTGGAATGATCCCACCCACGAACGTCCCGTCCCTGTACAGCTGGCGGAACTAGCGCTCGAATTCTGCGGGCTTCGTCTGGAGGGCCGGTTGGATCTGAATCCTTCCCCCACCGAGGATCAACTTCCCTTCCGGGAGCTCCACTTCGTCGAGCGCATCGATCAGTACCTTCACGGGCCCCGTGACTATGGTCTCCTCGCCCGAAAGTAGGCCCCCAGACCCCTCGAACCACGCCGAGGAGGGCCCGCGCGTGGCCATGTTCACGCCCCTGCCTCCGGCTGACACCGGGACGGCTGACTATGCCGCTGGTCTCATTGGCGAGCTTCGGAGCAGGCTCGATTTGACCGTGCTGGACGCAGTTCCCGCCGCTTTCGACCCTTCCGCCTTTGATGTCCTTGTCTACCAGATCGCCAACAACCCCTATCATGCAGACATTTATTCGTTGGCGCTCCAGCACCCCGGCATTGTCGTTCTGCACGAGGTGAATCTGCACTACCTGGTCCAGGGCCTGACGCTGCACCAAGGCGATGAGAAGGCTTACCTGCGGGAGGTAATGTTTGAAATCTTCGGTCCGGGCTATGAGCAGGGCCATCACGTTTCCCCGATTCACTGGCCTGAACCCGGCGCCTTCACCATGGCACGGCGACTGCTGGAGCGCAGTCGTGGAGGCATCGTCCACAGCGCGTGCGCCGCCGCCGAGGTGCGAGCGAAGGGGTTCCGCGCCCCGCTGGCGGTCATCCCCCACGGCGCCGAAGTGCGCGACCTGGACACCGCCGCCTGCCGGGCCTCCCTGGGCGTAGAAGCCAGGAGCCCCGTGGTGGGGATCTTCGGGTATCAGCGTCCCGACAAACGCATCACCGAGTGTTTGCGGGCCTTCCGACTTCTACTCGACGTTGCCCCGGGCGCAAAACTCGTCATCGCCGGACAAGGGCATCCGCAGGTTCCTCTGGAGGAGGAGATCCGGGAGTTCAACCTTCAGAGCAAGGTCCGCATCCTCGGTTTCCTGGATCTCGGCGACTGGGACCGATGGCTGGCCGCCTGCGACATCGTGCTGAATCTTCGCAACCCTACCTATGGGGAAACGTCGGGCACCATGATGAGGGCCTTCGGCCTGGGTGCGGCCGTGATGGTCTCGGATTTGGGCTCCTTCCGGGAGCTGCCCGACGATATCTGCTTGAAGATCCCGGTCGACGCCTACGAGGGTCGCGTCCTTTCGGAGTGCCTGCGCTGGCTGGTTTCCGATCTGTCGAGGGCCCGCAACATGGGTCAACTCGCTCGACAGTGGGTGGCTCGGGAGTGTAACTGGGGCCGCGTAGCCGATCTGTACGCCGGGTTCATCCGATCCCAGCACAGCAGCAACGGCTCCCCCGCGCACGCCGCCCCGAGGGCCTACCCCATCACGGATGCGGCGGCTCTACGCCAGTACCTGGCATCGTGGCTGGAGAAGGGATCGGAAGCGGAAGCCTATTTCCAGGATCACGCTTGCCGCTTAGTCCGCACTCTGGAGCTGACTCCCGCCGGAACTCCGCGGGACGCCATCCTGGAGTTGGGATGCTACCTGCAAATCACACCGGCCCTGAACCACCTCCTCGGCTACGGGGAGGTTCGGGGCAGCTACCTGGGTCCTGCCGGCCAAAGGGACCAGCGCCAGGTCTGCTCCAGAACCGGAGATTTCTTTGAGTGCGCCATTGATCTTTTCAACGTCGAATGCGACCCTTTTCCCTACCCGGACGAGATGTTCGCAACCGTGCTGTGCTGCGAGTTGCTGGAACACCTCCAACAGGACCCCATGCACATGCTATCCGAGATCCACAGGGTGCTGAAGGCCGGCGGCGCCTTGGTCCTCACCACGCCGAACATCGCCTCGTGGTATTCGGTACACTCCGTCCTTCAGGGAAAACATCCGGCGTTGTATACACTCTATCCGCGTCCGGGGGCTGCGGCGGCCAACCCCCGGCATGCCCGTGAGTACACGCCCAACGAGGTGTGCCGCATCCTCATGGAGGCGGGTTTCGTTCTTCAACACCTGGAGACCGGTTCGTTTGGAGCCGCGGACCTGCCCTATGACGATTGGGTAAAGAATCTGGTCCTGCCCCAGTCTCTCCCCCCCCACCTCCGTGGCCCTTGTATTTTCGCAGTGGCTCGCAAAGCGCCGACCTGCCGTCATCGGTTTCCAGATTGGCTCTATGAGCATTGTTGACGCCGCTGGCGGTTTGGCGGTATTCTGCGACCAGAAGGGGGTTTCGTCTATGAGGTTCCTTCTAGCCGTGTTGCTGGCGGCTGCGCCGGCCGCCGCCCAGAGCATCTTCGCCACCGTGGTCGGAACGGTGAGCGATTCGAGCGGCGCCGTCATCGCCGGCGCCAAGGTCACCACCACCAACATCAACACCAACGAGCGCCGGGAGTTCACCACCAGCCAGTCAGGTCACTACGAGATCAACAACCTGTTTCCGGGCGTCTACGTGGTGGAGGTCAACATGGCCGGCTTCGCGCGTTACCGTAAGGAGCGGCTGGACCTGGCCTCCAACGAAACCGCCCGCGTCAACGTGACGTTGGAGGTCTCGACCCAGGTCACCGAAGTCACGGTCACCGCCGAAGGCGGGGCCCGCATCGAAACCGAATCGTCGGTACTGTCCGACGTCCGCAGTTTCCGCCAGCTGGCGGCGCTGCCGCTGGCCACCCGCAGCATCTACCGCTACCTGGTGCTGACTCCGGGCGTGACGGGGGGCATGAACGGGACGATGTCGGTTTCGGGCAGCCGCGACCGCCAGGTGCACTACGCCGTCGACGGCGTCACCATGTCGGACGTTCGCTCTTCCAACACCATCGGCCCCACCCTCAACTTTATCGAGGCCTTCGAGGAGTTCAAGATCGACTTCGGGAACAACTCCGCGGAGTTCAAGGCCGTGGGCACCCTCAACGTCACCACCAAGCGGGGCGGCAACCGCATCCATGGCGCCGTCTACGACGCCTACGCCACCGGCGCCTTCCGGGCTCGAAACTATTTCACGCGCGCCCGCAGCGGCACCCCCAGCCACGGTTTCGGGACTCACGTAAGCGGGCCGGTCTATCTGCCCAAGCTCTACGACGGCCGCGACAAGACCTTCTGGTTCACGTCCTACGAAACCACCTTCGCCCCGCAGGACGTCTCGAACCTGACACCGTCGGTGCCACTGGCGGCCTGGAAACGTGGCGACTTGTCCCGCGCCGGCGCGGTGGTCCGCGATCCCTTCGCCGGCAACCAGCCTTTCCCCAACGCCAGCATCCCCGCCAGCCGCATCAACGGCGTGGCGCAGAAGTACATTCCGTTCTGGCCCGACCCCAATTTCGGCGACACCTCGGTCTTTGCCAACCAAAACTACCGGGAGCAGAAGCGGCGTCCGTTTTCCAAGGCCCACAACGTGCAGACGCGCCTGGACCATCGCATCTCGCAGAGCAACACCATCTTCGGCCGCTACCTGCACCAGCGCCAGCAGAACCCCGATTTCGAGAGCGGCCTGCCGGGAGTGCTAGGGCTGCGCCAGCAGCTGCGGGTTGTCAAGCACGCGCTTCTCTCCGACACCCACATTTTTTCACCGACGTTCATCAATGAGTTTCGATTTGGCATCTCTTACAACACCAACCCGCGCTGGGCCACCGACGTGGACGGCCCGGCTTTCGTGCGGGCCGCCGGGCTGACCAACGTAACCCTGGACGGCCAGTTGCAGCCGGTCCGCCAGCTCCCCATCGTCAGCTTCGCCCAGGGGCCCGGCATCCAGACCATCGAGGTCACCACCCAGCGCTTCTTCAACGAGGATCTCACCTACCAATGGCAGGACTCGGTCAGCAAGATCATCGGCCAGCACAGCCTGCGTTTCGGCTTCGAGATCAACCAGCGGCAGTTCAACGATCAGAACCAGCCCAACAACTATTTCGGAAGCTTCCAGTTCACCAACCGCTACACCGGCTTCAACTTTGCCGACTTCCTGCTGGGCATACCCACCTCCATCAGCCGGGGGGCCTTCGCCCTGCGCCGCGAGGACCGCTCCATCGCCTACGACTGGTTCTTCCACGACAACTACAAGGTCACCAACAAGCTGACTCTGAACCTGGGGCTGCGCTACGAGCTGCATCCCGGCTGGACCACCAACGGCGCCCGAATCTCGGCGTTCGACAAGGCCACTGGCTCGATCGTGGTGCCGGAGGAGGCGCTGAAGCTGGTCAGCCCGCTGTTCCCACAGAACCTCGTGCCGGTGATCGGCCACTCCCGGACGGCCTTCAACGACCGGCTCTTCCGTACCGACAAGAACAACCTGGCGCCCCGCATCGGCTTCGCCTGGCGCCCGTTCGCCGCCAACAACTTCGTCATCCGGGGGGCCTACGGGGTCTTCTACGACATCATCCCGCGGCAGGCCACCCTGTTCGGCGTGCCGTTCATCGTCAATGAACCGGGACACACCAATCCGGCCGACCTCAGCGACCCGCTGTTCGTCCAATGGCCGCTGGCGTTTCCGCGGGTGGCGCGACAGGGCGGGGTGAGCATTCCTGGTACCTGGGAGAATGGCTTCCGCACTCCCTACGCCCAGAACTGGAACTTCACCCTCGAGAAGGAGTTGGCCAACATGCGGCTGCGAGCTTCCTACGTGGGCACCGGCGGCCGCAAGATGCCCCACGGCTTCAACATCAACCAGCCGGCCCCGGGCCCGGGCCTGTTCGTCGACAAACCGCGCCCCTTCCCCAACCTGCCGGGCATCACCGAGCAGCGCAACGGCGCCACCCACACCTATCACGCCCTGAACATGGAGATGGAGCGGCGGTTCTCGAACGGCCTGATGTTCGAGAGCTCCTATACCTGGGCCAAGGATCTGGGCGACGAGGACTCCGGCCTCGAAAACACCTTCGACCGGCGCCGCGAGCGCGCCCAGACTCAGCTTCAGCCCTATCATCGCTGGGTCGGCTTTTTCGTCTACGAGCTTCCGGTCGGCAGGGGGAAGCGCTTCGCCTCCGATCGCACCGGCCTGGCCGGCTACTTGCTTTCGGGGTGGGAGATCAGCGCTTCGGCCGCTGCCCAGACCGGCCTGCACGAAACCCCCCTGTGGCAAGCCCCCGACCTCCACGGCATCGCCTTCACCACCAGCAGGACTCCGGCCCAGGTGACTCGCCGGCCCGACTGCGTCTCGGATCCGAACCTGCCGGCTTCCCAGCGCTCTCTCGACCGCTGGTATGACGTGACGGCCTTCCGGCTGCCCACGGTACCCGGGCTGTTCGGAAGCTGTGGCCGCGGCGTCATCGATGGCCCCGGAGTAGGCGTGGTGCACGCCGGGATGCACAAGCGTTTTCGCCTGGGCGAGCGCTTCAGCTTCTACACCGGCTTGCAGGCGGTGAACGTAACCAACCACCCCAACTGGAGCAACCTGTCAGGCAACGCCCTGCGCCTGGACGTCACCACCGCTCGGGCCCGCATCACCGGCGCCGGCGGGGCCACCGACACCTCGGCCGGCGACGGCGCCGGGTCACGCGTGATGCGCCTGGATTTGCGGATCGAGTTCTGAGTGGGATAGGCGGTGGCCACCGGGCAGGAGGGGGGGGCGGCTGTGTTACGCTGTGCCTGTGGAGGGCACAAGCCGTGGCCACCCAGCACTTGACGATCCGGATTGACGCCCAGCTGGCCCGCCAGGTCAAGGACCTCGCCGCACGCCACCAGAGGTCGACCAGTCACGTTATCAACAGCCTGCTCGACGAGGCCCTGCGCCTCCGACGGCATCCCGGCATCGTGTTTCTCGACCGGGCCGGCGGCCGGTGCGCCGTCGTCGCCGGCTCCAGGCTGAGCGTCTACGAGGTGATCCAAATCTGGAAATCCTATCGAAAGAACCGCGCCGCCGTGCTCAAGCACCTGGCGCACCTGTCGCCGGCCCAAGTGGATGCCGCCTTGACCTACTATGACGACTTCCGCGACGAGATCGACGGCCAGATCGAAGAGAATACCCCCACCGCCGCGGAACTCATCGCGCGCTACCCGTTCATCAAAGTAGTCAAGGTCTGATGAAGCTGTGCCTGGACGAACAGATCCGCTGGCAGGTCGCCGAGCAGCTCCGCCGGCACGGTTGCGACGCGGTGGCTATCACGGAAACGCGCCTGGGCAGGCGGGGCACGCCGGACGAGCCCGTTCTGCTGTCGGCGACCAGCCAGAGGCGCGCGCTGGTCACGTATAACGAGGAATCCCCGGGATGTGATCAGGGACTTCTCGAAAACCGGCTGGCGGGCCTCTCTGACGGCCGTCGCGTTCCATTCGCGCGCATCAA